>JACCDS010237461.1_pt1 | contig 55213 bp, 45 predicted proteins | sample 7446441 | NCBI WGS metagenome assembly JACCDS01 (sample SAMN15323445, study PRJNA562643) | freshwater metagenome | isolation source: river surface water | place: USA:Blue River Watershed | collected 2017-08-17 | reverse complement strand
TTGGAGCCCTCGTCGGTCAAATTTATTCTCGAGGGCTAAATGAAAAAAACTCGGCTAAAGCCTCAAACAGCTTTTCATTTTTCGCCCTCTTCGACTATTTGACGCTCGACTGCGGACTCTAAGGTCGGATGAGTTTTGTAGTATGTATCATATTTAGGTTACAGATGGCGGTTGTCGATTTACGATATTCGATTTACGATTTACGGTTGTCTGGTTCCTAGATGAGTTCGTCGAGATTGTCCATTCGTTTGAGGAGTTACATATACAGGAGGTTGTAATTCATTTTTTCTTTTTCTTTTGGCTTGATTACTCATGGGTTTATATTTTATTGGAATTCGTGAATCTTCGATTTCAAAAGAAACAAAAGGTCAAGACTTGAGCCCTCGTCGGTCAAATTTATTCTTGAATTCTAAATGAAAAAAACTGTTCATGCACTTTGTTTTTTATAGGAATTCACGAATCTTCGATTTCGGCTGCGCTCAAACAGTTTTTCATTTTACGAATTCTTCGAATATTTGACACTCGACTGCGGACTCTAAGGTCGGATGAGTTTTGTAGTAAGGCATCATGTTTAGGTTTCAGATGGCGGTTTATATTTGATTTACGATATACGATGTATGATATACGATTTACGGTTGTTAGACTAGTTCGTCGAGATTGTCCATTCTTTTGAGGAGTTGGTGGTTGAGGTTGGTGATGAATTTGGTTTTCTCGCTTTTGCGGGCTCGGATTTCCAAGAAGGCTCTGCGGTATTGTCCAAGGTCGATTTCGAAGATGTGTTCGAAGTATTCGGCGATGTCTTTTAGGTCGGCAGCTCCATTGTTGAAGACTCCTTCGGTGTGGAGGGCGTACAGGAGTTCGGTTAGGGCGACTTTTGAACTGGTCCAGGTTATTTTCCCTTTCGGTTCGCGTTGTGAATTTTCTAGGTTGTCTTTTTTATCCAATGCCAATAACTGGTTTTCAATATACAATTGGATGAGATCATTGGCCAAAATGGTGGCTACTTTGAAATCGTGGGATGTGGCAAAAGACGGGTCGGTTTCGAAATAATAGGAATCTAAGGCGAGTTTGATATCAAACTTTCCGCGAATGAAGTATTGGTAGTCCAAATAGGAATTCCCTGCACGGAAGTACTGGTAGAAATCCAATTCTTTGTCAAAGAAGGCTTTCAGTTTTGCGAGTTCGTTGTTGTAGTATTTCTTCAGTATGCGATCACCACCACTGGGCTTTTTTCGCTCTATTTGATAGATTTGGTTGTAGTAAATTAGCTTGGAAGTGAACTGTGGTTTGACTTCCTTGAAGAATTTAATTTCTTCTCCTTCTGATTTGAAATTGGCTTTGGCTACTATTTTCCGAACGGCATGAATGGATTTGAGAATGACGTTAATGGCTTGTTCGCACTGCAGGATTGGATTGTCGATTTCTAAATCGATGAAATTCAACTGTTCGTTGAGGTTGTGTAATAGGGGGGCGTATTTGGGATGCAAGGGAAATGGATTTGCGATATTCGATATACGATTTACGAAGTACGATATTCGATATAGGATATCAGATTTATGATTTTTTTTTAAGGTGGGGACATGGCGTTTGATTTTTGATTTACGATATACGATTTACGAATTACGATTTACGAATTACGATGTTTGCTATCTGGTTTATACTTTATTATTTTTTCTCTGCGTTACCTCTTAATTGCGCATGCAACTGACTATCTGTTGTAAAACGGCTTCAATTTTACTACAAATAATTACTATTCCATTACGGTTTTTTGACTATTTTTTTACGGTTTTGTATTGATAGGACTGCTTAGTAATCCCATTTTTTTAACGCGTTCAATGAGTTCGGCATCGGAGCCTCCTTCAAAGATGAGTTGCCTTTTTAAGTTGGCTTTTCTTTTTTCAATTGTACTGAGGGAAAGGGGAATGTAATTTACTAAATCTTTGGTTTTGAGCCCTTCGGCTATCAATTGTACTATTTTGCTATCGTGTTCGTCCCAATGAATATTTTTAACGACAAACTCCTTTTGCGCTTCCATAATGGATGTGGTGTAAAAGGTTTCTTTCTTCAGGATGGCTTCCATAATAGAAGGGAAGCTTCTGTAATTGATATCGTTTTTTGAAATAAAACCTATTGGATTCAGCGTTTTTACAATTCGGTTGACCCAAACGGGTTCGCTGTGCATCGAAATGATGATGATGCTACAATTAGGAAATTGTTTTTGTACCAGGCTTCCAATTTCATCACCCGTGCGTAGGTTCATTTCTTCGTATGGAGGCAGACTTACATCAATAAAAGCGATATCTATAGGAGTTGCGCTTTCCTTTAGCGCATTTACTTTATCATAGGCTTCTTTGCAATTGTAGGCCAAATGGAAGCTGGCATTCTTGTTGCTTTCGATTGCGGATAAAAGTGCCACATAACTGTCTACAATGAGCGGATGGTCGTCTACAATAAGAATGTTCATTATACAATGGTTTGGTTCGCGAATGATTTAGATTTGGGAACTAAAACGTTCCAAACCTAATCAAAAAATATTGAAAAGATTACGGTTTAACCGTAAAATTAGGTTTTAAAGCCTATTTACATTGCAAACAAAAATGCAATTTTCGTATGTACTTATTGATGGATCCCAAGTCATTGAGCCTACATTAGAATTGATTAAAGCGCACGATGCTTTTTTGTGTGTGGCCGTTTGTGCCAATCGAACCGAGGGCATCAATAAAATATTGGAATTGAAGCCCGATGTTGTTTTTATGCACCTAGACGGATTGTCTACTCCAGATGAAGACGCGATACGACTTTCTTTATTGAGTGAATTGCACGAGTTTTTGGATGTAATGCCTACCATAATCGTTTTGAGTAGTTCAAAAGAACAAGCATTTGATGCCTATCAGCGGGGCGTGTATGGGTATTTGTTGCATCCCATAGACCCGAATGAGTTGCGCAAATGCTTGTTTCGTTTTCAAAAGACCCACCAGACTTTGTATGCTGATAAAATTGCTATCAAATCCAATGGTGATTACCACTTTATTACCACACAGGATATTGTTTATTTGAAAGCCGATAATAATACTACTGATTTCTACTTGCAATCCGGAAAGGTCATTACGGCTTTTAAAACCTTGAAACATTTTGAGCAGCTTTTACCTTTTTATTTCTTTCGAATTCACCACAGCTATGTGATTAATGTGGGTCATGTAAGTCGGATTAACTTGGGTAAAAACCAATGCTATCTGTTGAACAATGAGATTGTCTTGCCTTTTTCCAGAACCTATAAAGAAGCAATAGATACGATTATCATTCGGATTTCTTAAACTCATTTTGTCAGTTACTCGCAAAAGAGGTTGAGTTACTACAGTTGGTTTAGTAGTTGCTAATCAGGGGTTTATTTCGTTTTTTTTACTGCATGCACTTGCTACATTTGGCTTATCCAATCAATGGAATTAAAGCTTTAGTAGTTGTTTTTAGCGTAGGGTAAGGATGCTAAAAACGGCTCTGAGAATGACCGCCCTTCTTTTCAGAATAATCAATTGAATCGCTGCGCCCAGAAGGCTTGGCTAGGATGTTATTTCTAATCCTTAAAAATGATTTATTATGAAAACCCCAATTGTATCGAAATTTATTTTATTGTTTGTTTTTAGTATTGTTTTACAATCGTGTACGGCAGATGCCTTACCTGGAGACCCAGAAGCGAGTCCTGAAAAGACGGTGGTCAAGCCTACGAATGTGAGTGCGGATGCTAATGGAGAGATTATTATTGCGAAGTCAAAAGGTTAATTTGAATATTTAAGACCATGTTTTCATGGTCTTTTTTTTGTTATTTTTGAATAAAAATATTTTGAAGAAATTAGTGCTCTTATTTTTATACTTGATTTTATTTGTTGCTATTTCTTGTTCGAGAAATAAAACAACAAATTTTATAAAAATTCAATCTCAAAAATACACCCAATTCAATTCTGATCAAAAAGAAAATTATTTGGATTCTTTAGAGTCAATTTCAAGATCACTTCCTAACGATTCATTAACCCGTAGTTTTTTATTTGATCTGGCTGGAGAATATTATTTTTTAAATCTATCAAAGAAATCTTTTAAAATTAGTAAAAAGGTATTTGAATTATCATCTGACGCTAGAGATAATTTAGGAATAGCAAGGTCATATTATTATATGGGTGACTGTTATGAAGTAACTAAAAAAGACAGTGCCTACTTTTATTATCATAAAGCCGAAAAATTATACAGATTATTAGATGATAAGGAAAGAATAGCTAAAATGTTGTTTAATAAAGCCTTTATATTATTTTATGAAGGAAATTATCTTGAAAGTGAAATCCAAGTTTCAAAATCATTAAAACTATTGAAAAACAGTACTGACAAAAGTGTTGTATTTACTTGTTACAATTTATTGGCTTCCAATTTTCAAAAAATGGAAGAATATAAAAATGCTTTAAAATATTATTTAGTTGCACAAGAAGTATTAATTGATTTGGATAAAAACAATAAAGATTTTGATGGAAAAAATAATAATAAGTTGATTTTATCTATTAATATAGCTAATGTATATGAAAAACAATTTCAATTTGACAAGGCAAGAACTGAATTAGAGTCTGCACTTACAATTGATACTAAAAGGCAATGGACAAATGATTATGCAGTTTTAATAGGTAATCTAGGCTATGTCAAATCCAAATTAGGGCATTTAAAAGAGGGTGAGGCTATGATGAAAGAAGCTTTAGTTCTTTCTAGAAAAAGTGGAGTTGAATCTAGTATTGTTTATAAGCTACACAATTTAGGCAAGTATTATGTTGATTCCAATGATACCCTACAAGCTATTCGTTATTTAAAAGAATCTCTTCAGTTAGCAGAAAAATTGAAATCTACTGATGATGTAAAAATTAATTTACAGCTCCTTTCTACAATAGATAAAGCCAATACTTCCTATTATGATAAACGGTATATTACTGTAAGTGATAGTCTTACTAAAGTACAGCGAAAAAACAGAAACAAATACGCTCGCATTGAATACGAGACGGCTGTGGTGGAGGATGCGAATAAAGAATTGAGCAGTAAGAATTTGTATTTGATTTATGGCGTGGTGGTTTTGGTGGCTGCTTTGGGTGTTCGTTATGTGATAGGCCAGCGTAAAGAGATTGCCTACAGAAAGCAATTGCAAGCGGCCGAGTTGGAGTTGTTTGATTTGATGCGTTCTTCGCAAGTTGCGCTCAATGGCGCTAGGGAAGAGGAGCAGAATCGGATTTCGAGGGAGTTGCACGATAATGTGATGAATAAATTGTACGGCACCCGATTGCAGTTGGGCATGCTTAATTCTCCCACTATTCCAGATGTTGAGGTCAAACGATTGGAACAAATAGACGTTTTACAGACTATAGAGCATGATATTAGAGCGATTTCTCACGATTTGCATACGGATGTTGTGGCATCACATTTTGATTATCCTGTCTTGTTGGCACAATGTGTGCAACAGCTTAGTGCAACGACCCAAACGAATTTGCATTTGGATTGTGCTGCTGGGATTGATTGGGAGGCGGTTTCCGGTTTGGTTAAAATTACACTCTATAGAATGGTGCAAGAGGCATTGTCTAATGTGGTTAAATATGCCGCTGCAACCGACTGTCATATTACTATTGGTCAATCTGATTCTAGTACATTATTTCTTACTGTAAGTGATACAGGAAAAGGTTTTGATTTGGCTACCGCTTCTTCTGGAATTGGACTCAAGAATATGCGGGATAGGGCTCGATTAGTCAAAGCTGATTTTCGTATTGAAAGTGTAATAGGGCAGGGGACTCGTATTGAATGTAAGTTTGTTATTTAGGAAGGTTTATATACTACTTTAAATAAAAGAAACTATTTTATTGTTATCAAATTTTTAACTCAATATCTTAAATTCATTTCTATGAACATAGTTTTTTTTAAAAACTATCTATTTAATACATCTTATTTATTTTAAAATCATAATTGATTATATTTAATTAAACTGATTTTTAAATTTACATATTGCAATTGCAGTTTGTTTTTCAGTAAATCGTATTCACTAGAAATGACTGCATTTTTTATTGATGCAAAGGTGAGTGCATCTATTTTTCCAGTACTAAATTTAGCTTGAGTGGTTGCAAATGATGCTTTGGCAAAAACTAACATTTCTATCAATCGCTGTTGAATTTGCAAATAATTTTCTTTGTTACTAACCTCTAAAGCAAGTTGTTTATTTAATTTTTGTTCTTCTTGTTCTAATATCAATTTACTTTTTTCGGTTTCAATTTTGGATGTCGCTATTTTTTTATTTGTTCTAAACCCATTAAAAATGGGCACAGCCAATTGGATACCAAATTGTTGATTTTTGTTGTTTTCCAATTGATTTCTAAAACTAATTAAGTTGTTATTTGTCTCACCAATAGGTTTGTAAAAGAACGTTGAAAGTGAGTAATAAGCAGTTAGACTTGGTAATTTGCTGGCACGTTGAATAGAAGTCCATTTTAAATTGCTTTTGAAATTCAATTCAGCTAATTTAATTTTAGGGTTATTCCATTCTGAATTATTTTCGGATGCTTTTTCATCAATTAAATTTGTCTCTAAAGTTACTTCTGATGGATTTATTTGGAGAAAGTTCATTAACTGAAACAATTGCATTTTTTGAATTTTAGAAAGTTGTTCGGTCTCTACAATTCGTTTTTCTTCTTGTGAAAAACTGAGTTGCATATCATATAAATCACTTTTTGGCTTGCTTCCCAGTGCTACTTCTTTTCGAATTCTATTCAAATTGAATAGTGCGTTATCGAGTTGCAATTTTTGAATGGTAAGTAATTCTTGGGTAAAAAGAGCCTGATAAAAACTTTCTAAAAGTTGCAATTTGTACTCGTTTTCGATAATTTCTTTTTCAGCTTTTGCTTTTTCAATATCAATTTTTTCTTTTTGAACGGTAAAAAACATACCGAAATCAATCAAATTCATTTTAGAATTAATATAAAAGTTATCGAATTGAATATTCGAACTTACTCTCCCATTGGTAGACGGATCTATGGTTGAACCAAAATTATAACTTTGATCACCAAATAAATTAACTGATGGTAAGAGTTGATTTAAAAATGAATTATGTGATTTCTGGACTCTTTTTACTTCGAGTTGACGTATTTTTATTTCGATATTATTTTCTAATGCTTTCTCAATACATTCTTGCACCGACCAAGTATTTACTTGGCCAATTGCAAGATGACTAAATCCAATTAAAAAAATGATAATGATGGTGTTTTTATTCATATTTCAAATATTTGAGAACATCTACTCTGGTAGCTTGATAAGCTCGAAACAAAACCACAATTAATGTAAACAATAATAAAATCAAAAATCCTATAATAAATGGGAGTACCGTAATTTCAATTCGGTAGGCAAAATTCTCTAGCCACTTACTCAATAAATAATAAACTGGTAATAGCGCAATTAGGAAGCCAACTCCACAAAATATAATATATTGTTTCGACAATTCTTTTAGTAAAACATTAGTTTCCGCACCTAGTGTTTTTCGAATTGCTATTTCTTTCATGCGTCTTTGAATTGAAAAAGAAGCTAAAGAAAACAAGCCAAAAATTGCAATAAGAATTACAACTACATTTAATAACGAAAACAGGTTTTTTTGTTTCACATACGATTCATAAGTTCTGGCAAAAGACTTATCCAAGAATTCATATTCAAAAGGGAATTCAGATTCAACATTTTTTTTCCATACTTTTTCAATATCTGCAAGGATTTGATCTGAATTTTCTGTGTCAATTTTTATATAAATATCGTTAATATTTCCAATTATCCAGTCAATTGTTTTTAAATGGAAGAAAACCATCGGAGGTACTTTGGATTGTGGACTAAATAGGTTAAAGTCTTTTACAATCCCAATTATTTTTAATTTTTCAGAATTCCAATCGATTACTTTTCCAATTGGATTTTTTTCATTCATCATCCTTAAAGCTGTTTCATTAATCAGTACAGCACTAATAGTATCTGAAGCAAAATCCGCAGAGATGTTTCTTCCTTCTTTAATTTTAATTTGCATCATATCGAGCATATTGAAATCTATACCAAGATTTTGAGCTTGAATGGATTGGCTTTTGTAAGAAAAACTACTACTGCTATCATTTCCGCCGCCAAATCTGAATGTTCCGGTTGATACTCCTTGAACTCCTTTGATTTTATTTAGTTCCGAAGTTAATCTTGTGTAATTATTAAAAATAATTTTCGAATAATTTTCATTACTGAAATCGATATTTTGTTTATCCCAATACACAGAGATGATACTAGTTGGTACAAATCCTAAATCTTTATTTGCTAAATAATTTACTTGCTGATAAACAATATAAGATCCAATTATAAAAAACGAGGCAATTGCAAATTGAACAATCAACATCCCATTACGAATCCAAACTCCACTTTTACTTCTTCCAAAATTACCTTTGAGCACTTTTAGAGTTTCAAAATTAGCAATATAAACTGCGGGAAATATACCCGCTACAACCACTGTCATTATAAAAATAATAATCAATTGAACGAAAAATTGATTACCGAAAATAATTAAATCCTTCCCTAGAAAATTATTGTAATAGGGTAAAGAAAGTTCCACAATTACCAAGGCTAATAGTATTGATAAAAGTGTGGTTAAAACGGTTTCAAATATAAACTGAAGTATAATATTTGATTTTGTAGCACCAATAATTTTCCTAACACCAACTTCTTTGGCTCTTTTAATAGCGTTGGCAGTAGCCAGATTGATATAATTTACCATTGAAAGAATTAATATCAAAATCGATAACCCTACCATTATCATTAAAAATTGATAGTTTCCTTGACCTTCGAGCATCCCTTTACCTGTAGAATGTAATCTAATGGTATTTAAAGGGTCTAGAATTGATTTTATAGAACCATAAGTATTGATATACTCTTTAATTGATATTCCTTCAGATTTAGACTCTTTAACGGTTTTATTTTGATAATATAAACCATTTAATTTTTTTTCAATTGCAGCTTTATCATTGGGGTTTTTAAGTTTTATCATTATTGGGAAGTTGAAATTTCCCCATTGTTCTTTATTTTCATTAATTCTACTTTTCATATCATTAATAACGATATTAGGAGCAATTGATGAATTTCCGGGTATAGAATAAATAGCTGTAACTGTTACTATTCTTTTATTATGAATAATTTGTTTCCCTATAGGATTTTCGTTTCCAAAAAATTTCTGCGCAGTCTTTTCATTCATAGCTATGCTATTTTCTTTAGATAAAGCAGTTTCTACATTTCCTTGTAAAGTCTCAAACGGGAATAATTCAAAAAAATCATTTTGTGTATTAAATGTTTTATTGATTACATGTGTTTTGCCTTTGTACTTAAACACTTCTGCTTGATACCAATCGTAGTATACCACATTTGCAATCCTCGAATCCGATTTTAAATATGGCTCAAGCGCACCAGGATTAGTTGACCAAATCACATCCTTTCCTATATCAGCAAGAACAGCAAATACTTCATCTCTCTCTGGATTCCATTGATCATAACTTTGTTCGTCATTCCAATATAAGATGGCAAAAATCAATCCCGCAATCCCAATGCTCAAACCCAAAACGTTCAAAGCGGTAAAAAGCTTATTGTTTTTGATGTGAAATAAAAATATATTGATCCAATTTTTTAGCATAATAGCCCCCTAACCCCAAAAAAAACGGGAACAGCTGGAGTGAGCTGGTTTTTATAATTAATTATATAATCTGAGATTTATTTTTTAGTGATCTTACCAGATGAACTCGTTTCTACAGAAACTCTTGTTGGATTTCCATAATACCAAATTTTTCCGTACGAAGAGGATCTTGCATCTAAGGTTTCCAAAACAGTAAATTCAATATTACTTGCACTGCTTGCAGAAACATAGGCATTAATTACATCTAACTCTTTTGCTTTGCAAACGCCACTACTGGAAGCTTGTATTTCAGCCATAGTTGCTGTTCCAGAAAGTGTAACTTCGCCTGCACTACTAACTTTTGTCTCTACTTTATCAGCTTCCAATTTTGAAATAATTTCTCCACTTGATGATGCTTCTATTATTACATTTTTAGAATTGATATTTCCCATAATACTTCCGCTAGAACTTGTTTTTAGTTTTATTTCATTGTTAACAATTTCATTTTCAAATTGAATAGATCCAGAGGATGACGCTAAAAATTCATTTACATTGGGCGCTGAGACTACTATTTTTATAAATTCAAAATTGACTGAATTGTATTTGTTTTTTTTTCTTTTTTGTTGTGTTCCGATCTCTTTGGAGACATTTTTTGAATCAATAAATAGTTTTAGTGTATTCCCTTCTAATTCGGTTTTTAAATAAGATAAATTTTCTTGATTATCAGTTTCAATTTGCAAAGGTTTTAATTTTCCTTGTGTAAAAAACACTTCTATTCCTTGAGATACCTTAATTTTAGTAAAATTTTCAATCGTTCTATTTTCTGTAACTTGTGCTTTAGTGAGTAAAGAGACCAAGAACAAAAGGGTGTAATTTATAATTCGTATCATCTTTTTTATTTTTGTGTTAAACTTTTTTATAATTAAACCACGAGTACTTCTACATTTCGGCTATTATTTTTTTCTGAAAGTATCATTCCATCTTTCATGAGAATAGTTTTTTGTGAAAAGGAAGCATCATAATCTGAATGGGTTACCATCAAAATGGTACTACCTTGGGCGTGTAAATCTGTTAATAGTTCCATTACTTCATTCCCATTTTTACTGTCTAGATTACCTGTGGGCTCATCGGCAAGAATTATTTTCGGATCATTAATTAACGCCCTTGCTACTGCAACACGTTGTTGCTGACCACCTGATAGTTGTTGTGGAAAATGTCTTAATCGGTGCGAAAGCCCAAGTCGTTCTGTAATTGCTTCTACTTTCTTTTTTCTTTCAGATGCTGGTATGCCATTGTAAATCAAAGGTAACTCGATGTTGTCATATACTGAAAGTTCATCAATAAGATTAAAATTCTGAAAAATAAAGCCAATATTTTGTTTTCTTACTTTTGCTTTTTCTTGATCTTTTACCCCCATCATTTCCTGGTTTAAAAGCTGGTAACTCCCGCTAGATGCAGAGTCTAATAGTCCTACAATATTTAGTAAAGTTGATTTTCCACTTCCTGAAGGCCCCATTATACTAACAAACTCACCTTGGTGAATTGTAAGTGAAACTTCATTCAATGCTTTTGTTTCAATTTCCTCGGTTCTGAAGATTTTAGAAAGATTTTGGATGTTTATCATGTTCTATAATTTAGTAGTTATCGTTTATTTTTCTATATTTAATATTTGGATGTCTTTATAATCTGCATAAGAAGAAGTAATTACTAGGTCTCCAGATTTTAAACCACCTAAAACTTCAAAATAAAGTGGGTTTTCACGTCCTATTTTTATTTCTCTCCTTACAGCTTTATTATCTTTTAATACAAAAATCCATTTGCCAGAAGTTTCTTGGCTAAAACTTCCTTTGGGTAATACAAGTGACTTTATTTTTTCAGACAAATTGATTCGGACTCCAAATGAAATCCCTTGTTTTAAATCCAATTTTTTGTCATTTATAAAATTTAACTCAACTTGAAATCTACCATTTTTAACTTCGGGAATTATTTTTGAAATTATTACATTAATGGATTTTTCGTTAAAATCAACAACACCTTTTTGTCCTATCGAAACTCTATTTAGATAATATTCATCAACTTCGGCTATCAATTTGTATCCTTGCATATCGTCTAATTTACCGATGCTTACACCTTGTGTAAAATTCTGTCCTAATGTAGGCTCAAACGAGGATAATCTCCCCGAAATAGGAGCTGTTACAAGAAAATTATTTTTGTTATTCCTCAAAATCCCTAAGCTTTTATCCATAAATGTAATAGATTTGTTGAGCTGATTAATTTGAATTTGATTCGCTTGTTTTTCTTTTGTTATACTTTTTTTAATAATGGTCATTCTTTCTTGTTGAAAACGATAATTTTCCTGTATTTTTTCCCATTCGTTTTTAGAAACAATTTCTTGTTCAAAAAGCTTTTTATTCAAATCAAATTGATTTTTCGCGTCTAAATAATCGTGCGTAATGGCCACTAAATCTTTTTCTAAATTTAGTTCTTGATTTCTTAAATCTAATTTCCCTTTATTCAAATTATTAATTTGTTCAATTATAGCGGTTTCTTGTTGCATATAATTCAACTCAGAATTCGGATTATACAATCGTGCTAATGGTTGTCCTTTATTAATTAAGTCTCCGTTTTCGACATATATTTCTTGAACAGCTCCCCCTTCAATAATATTGATTAACATGGTGTTTTTAGGCTCAACTTTTGCTTGAAAAACAATAAAGTCTTCAAAAAAATTATTTTCGACCGCTTTTATTGATATCTCGTTTTTTTTAACATTTAATGTTCTTTCTTTAGTTAAAGACGAGTATATAAAATATCCTATTATCAAAAGAATAGGAAGGGTAATTGTTAGATACTTTTTTTTGTTATTTTTACTTTTGATGATGGTGTCCATTGTTACAAATTTGATAATTCTATTCACAATTTCGTGCCAAAAATTTAAAATCCATAATTGGTTGGTTTTTATATAGTTTTTACTAGACATATTTTTTTTACTGTTCATTTATGAACACTGAATGCTCGATAACGAACAACTAATGAAAAAAACACAAGCTAATATTGTAGTGATTGATGATCAAGAAGATATCCTTTTTGCTGTCAAAATGCTTTTAAAAAAACATTTTGAGACCATTCACACACTAAATAACCCTAAAAATATAGTTAAATTGTTATCTGAAAATACGATTGACGTAGTTTTATTAGATATGAATTATCGTATAGGGTTTGAGGACGGACGAGAGGGACTTTATTTGTTGAAAGAAATTAAAACGCTATCACCAAAAACGGCCATCATTTTAATGACTGCATTTGGAAAACTAGAAACTGCTGTAGAAGGTTTAAAAATGGGTGCTTTTGATTATGTTTTAAAGCCATGGGAAAACGATAAATTAGTATTCACCATAAAACAGGCCGTTGAAGAAAGTAGAAGAGAACAAAAGAAAGCTAACAAAACCATTACTAACAATCCTTTTTTTATTGGTAATTCGGAACTAATAAAAAAATCGTATTCCCTAGCAGAGAAAGTAGCTAAAACAGATGCCAATGTTTTAATTTTGGGAGAGAACGGTACTGGTAAATATGTATTGGCTCAGTATATCCATCAACAGTCAGATCGTAAAGACAAAGCATTTATGGCAGTTGATTTAGGCTCATTGAGTGATTCTATTTTTGAAAGCGAATTATTTGGCTATGCCCAAGGCGCTTTTACCGATGCCAAAACCAACACGCCAGGCAGATTTGAATTGGCACAAAATGGAACAATTTTTCTAGATGAAATTGGCAATGTTCCTTTGCATTTGCAATCCAAATTACTACAAGTCATTCAATCCAAAACCGTTACTCGACTTGGGGAATCTAAACCAAGACCGTTGAACGTAAGAATTATAACCGCTACTAATTTAAATTTAAAAGAAGAAGTTAGTCAGAAAACATTTCGTGAAGATTTGTATTATCGCATCAATACCGTAGAAATTGTATTACCCGCTCTTCGAAATAGGTTGGAAGATAAAATTCCTTTGGCACATTTTCTTTTGCAGAAAATGATTGAAAAATACGAACGTAATCCAATCGTTTTTGATGATAAAGCACTTAAGAAAATAGAGGAACATGCTTGGAACGGTAATATTAGAGAAATGGAAAATAAAATTGAACGCGCTATTATTTTATGCGAAAACAATTGTATTTCAGTTTCGGATTTAGATTTGGACGAAATTATTCCATATAAGGAATCACAAGATGACTTGCATCTTTCTAATATTGAAAAAATGACAATCCAAAAAATATTAACTAAAAATCATCACAACATTAGCAAGTCTGCCGAAGAATTGGGTTTGTCTAGAGCTGCTTTATATAGACGTATGGAAAAATTTGATTTAAAATAATGGAAAGAAGCTCCTTCATATTTTTTAGACTTTGTGCTATTCTATTAGCAGCTGTAATTTGTTTTGTTCTTTTGAAAAACAATTTGATTTATACTTCTATTTTTATCTTTTTCATTTTCATTCTTTTGATTATTGAACTCTTTAATTTTATTAAAAATAGTTTTTTGTTCTATGACAAAACTATCAAAGCGATTTTGCAAAATGATTTTTCAGCCGAGTTTTCAAAAAATAAATTTTCTAAGAATTACGCTAGTTTGTTTGAATTATACGAGAGTTTAAAAGGAAAAGAAAATGAACACATTTCTACAAAAATAATTTATAGTTCTATTCTAAATACTATTGAAACTGGAATTTTAATCTTACAAAAAGAAGGTACAGATTGGACAGTTTTTTTGATGAATGATTATTTTTCTCAACATTTTCAAGTGCCTAAAGTGTCCAAATGGCATTATCTTAAGAATCAGTTGCCAGCGCTTTGTGAAATTATTGAAGCCCAAAATTTTGAAGAAATTAAAACCTCTTTGCAAATTCGTGTCAATAAACAAGACACACAAACCTTTGTAATGCAATCATCACGAAGTAAAACCTACCATAATGAATTTTATGTAGTGCTATTAAATTCTGTTCAAACCCTTATCGAGAAAAAGGAAAAAGAAGCTTGGATTAACTTGATGAAAGTTATTTCGCACGAACTATTAAATTCTATAACCCCTATACGTTCTCTATCGCAAAATATTCATGAATTGGCACATCAAAAAACGTTCTCTGAAGAAGATTTAGATGATATTAGACAGAGTGTTTCTACGATGTTACACCGAAGTGATCATTTGCAACAGTTTGTGGAAAGTTATCGAAAATTGGCTATGTTACCTACTCCTAATAAGCAAAAGGTAGCACTTTCTAGTTGGATTGAAAGCGCTTTACTAGTTATGTCGCCATTATTTAAAACAGAGAAAATTTCAGTTAAAAATACTATTTCATTCGATCGTTGGCTTTCTATTGACCTACAACAAATGGAGCAGGTGCTTATTAATTTGCTCACCAATAGTATGTATGCATTACAAAATTCAATTTCAAAAGAAATTATAATTTCAGCAGAAGTAAAAGAAAAAAGAATTTTTATAACGATTACTGATTTTGGTTTAGGCGTTGAAAAAGAAATTGAAGACAAAATTTTCCTTCCTTTTTTTACTACTCGAAAAGAGGGTGCTGGTATTGGTTTAACACTTTCAAAAAGTATAGTCGAAGCCCATGGGGGATATTTGGTTTATCAAAAAAGCGAAACAACTACCCGTTTTATGATATGTTTGATAGAATAAGGATGTCTTTATTTGCTGTAAAATATTTTATCATTGTCTTATTCTGGTTATGAATTAAATTAACTAACTAGATGATTTAATTGATTTCTTTAAAGCATAAACTTTATATTTCTTTTTATTTATTTCATTTCATGTATTCATTTACTTTTTTAATAATATTATTAGCAAGATATTCATATTTAAAACTCCTATAGTTGCATCTAGGTTATTAGTATTTTACTCTGAACTTGAAATTAAAAAATAAAACTTATTTTATATTAAAGCCAATTCCAAGTCCAATATAACCAGCTAACCTATTTATTACTTCTGTTGAAGTGAAGTTGTTTTTAGAAGTGAATTTTAGTACCTGAGCATTATTTATGTTAAGAATATTGTTTCCTTCAATCCAAAATTTCATTTTATTGGTTTTATAATTCAATTTAAAACTTAGATTGTAAAAATTGGTAGTTTCAATTTTTGTAATAAATTTTTCAAACGAATGATCTATAAAATAAGTGAATTTATTTTTTAGATTCCCGTTGAACGATAGAAATGGATTTACTTGAACGATTTTATCATGATTGTTGAACAAGGTCAAATTGTTGTTTTGTTGGCTGTAGTTCAAACCGAATTCATAATTGAACAATTCATTTTTAAAGATACTTATCAATGATGTTCTTAGACTTGTGAATTCTGTTTTTTGAATATTAAATTGGGCGTTTATTTGATTATTAAAATTTGAATTGATATGATTTAGTGTCAATTTGAATTTGTTTTTAATCTTTGAAATTCGGGTTTCGAAAGAGAATACATTATTCCAAGAATACTGATTTTCAGTATTGATTTGTTGTATTTGAATATAGTTTCCAGCGTTTGTAGTATTGTTTGAAAGACGATTGCCAAATTGGGTGTACGATGAATTGGCCATAATTACAACTCCATTGTATAAATCAAATTTGAAATAATTTACAGCATAAATGTTTTGAACCACTGGTGTTGAAAAATTAATACTAGATCGAGTATAATAATTTCTGAAGTTTTCAAAAAACGGATTCTCATTTAAATTACTCGATGAGTAAAAATCGATTGTTTTAGAAAAATTAGCCATTACATGGTGGATTTCACTGAAATTGTATTTCAACTGCAGCGTAGGCAAAATGAAGGAAGTATTATCAGCTTCTGTCTTGAATTTAAGAAAGTAGTTACGCCATTCTGATTTGACCTTGTAATTTAATTTCCCTTGATTTTTTTGGATAACTACATCAGAGGTAGCATAATTTGAATCAAAATTGATTTGATTTGAACTTATAGTATTCCTAGTATTGAAAGTTGAATTTTCTACAATATAACCTAAGTTCCATTTCAAAATATGATTATGAAGTTTTACTGTTAGTTTTGTGTAGAAGCCATAATCATTATTTTTTTCTGTTATGTCTTGGGAGATCCTGTTTCCGGTGTTGAACAGATTGTAATTAGCATCGAGTCTTATGTCATTTTGATTTTTATTGAATTCTTGAAATAGATTAAATGACAGTAATTTATTTTTAGCAATTTTATTTATCCAACTGAGTTGGTGTCCAAATTTAAAATTTACTTTATCAAAGTATTCGTTTATACTATTTTGATTATTACTTATATTGTTTTCTAAATTAGTATCGGTATTGATGGTTTTTGGGTCAAAAAGCAGGGTGTAATTGACAAGGGAGTTGTCGTTACTTTTATAATCAATATTCAGTTTAGTTTGGTTATACAGTAAATCGTTGTTGCTTGAAAAAAATTCTACAACATTGTTTGTGGAATTACTATCAAAGAAAGTCTTGAAGGTTCTTGAAATTTCATTGGTTTTTAGCCTTGAGAGTATCGAAAAGCCATTCATTGACAGTTTGTTAGAGGACTGGAATGCAAAATCTAGGGCTATGAACTCATTCGATTTACTATTTACATTATTATCGGATAATAAAAATTTTGGTATTTCATTGGTATCCAAAGAATTGGATTGTCCATCATTATTTCTAAGTTCTTGTCTGACACTTCTATTCATTGAAAAATATTCCTTCATTGAAATCGGTTGGTATCCTGTATTATTAACATTTAGTATAGCTGATAGATTAAGCTTTTGATTGAATTTGAATAAATTACTATTGGCTTGATAGCGCTTATCATGGGCTCCAAATACTTCTAGGTTTCCTGTAATTTTGCCTAAATATTCTTCTTTAATATTGATGTTTAAAGCTGTTTTATTACTGCCTTCCACGTCTTTAATGGCAGCAAAATTTTCGAAATTACTTAGTAAATCAATCCCTTTTAGCATTTCAGCATTAATATTTTCGGTTGCTATTTTATGATTGTCACCAAACATTTTTTTACCGTTCACCAATAAGTCATTGATTACTTTACCTTGTGAAATTATCTTACCGTCTGGATTAATATCTATACCTGGAAGTTTTTTTAGAACATCAACTAATTTTTCTTCATTACCGGTAGTAAGTGCCTTGAGGTTATAGCTTAGAGTGTCTCCTTTTACTTTGGCGTAACTCAGTTTGTTTTGAACCGTAACCTCATTGAGGGTTTCTGTTTTTTCTACTAGACTAAGTACTATTTTATCTTTTATATCTAAAGAATTCAGTTCCCAATTTTTGGATACAAAACTCATGTGAGTTACTTTCAAAAGACCATTTGCACTAGTAGTTGGGTTGTAGTTTATTTCAAAATATCCATTTTCATCGGTAGCAGTGTATTCGATAATTTTATCCTTTAGAATCAGTTGGACTGTTGCAAAAGGAACTTCGACTCCAGTAGTATTGACTACTTTACCGACGATTGTTTTTTGACAGAAACAAAAGTTAGCAATGAAAAGGAAGGAGATAAGGATCTTCATGTTTAATTACGCAATGAATTGCCTACACCTCTTTTTAATTCATTGATTTTTTCTTCTACAATTTTTAGATATTCTGATTTGGATACTTTAGTTCCCTCTGTTGGTTTCTTAATATCAAGATTAGAGTTTGTTTCGGTAATTTTGATTGCATGGTATGTCTTTTTTTCGGCAATTAATTCCATAATAAGACCTGGTAAGCCATAAAAGTCTTTAGGACCGTCTTGTAATGCTACTTCATCTGTGAACCAAGCTGTAATTTCTTCATTGTTAATTGTTGCTACTGCATTCTTGCATTTGTAGTTTCCAATTGTTTTTTCCTCGCCAAGCAGCTTCCATTGTATTTTATTTAACTTATCGACTACCAGTAATTCTTTGCCTAAAACATCTGCTTCATGAAGGTATTCTTTGGTTTTGAAGTTTTTATAAATTCCACCACCATTTTTACCAATCTCAATTTTTTTTGATTTTTGGTTTTCAATTTTCAAGTCATCATTTTGAGCAATTTTTTCTTTCTCTTCAATGTATAATGATTCCCCATTTTTGTAGTATAAATAGAAGGTAGTTGCCTTTGACAAATAGGCACTCACTCTTTTTCTAGTTTCAGGATCGGTTACATTCTTGAGTTGGTTGTTGATGTTGGCACGTTCTTCGTATTCTATCTTATACGATTGTGCAATGGTGAAATTAGAAATCATCATAATGCTGAGTAGGTTGAAAAGGTTCTTCATATTTACTGTTTATTGATTTATTTCTTTTTGTTTTTAGATTTTGATTTAGCTATTTCAAGTTTGGCTTTTTCCAATTCTATTTTGGCCTTTTCAATTTCAGTTTTTGCTTTCTCTAATTCGATTTTTGCTTTTATTAATTCGATTTTTGCTTCTTCTGTTCCTGAAACATATCTTACTTCCTTTAAGGAATTATCATTAATCGCTTTAGCTTTTTTATTCAGTATTTCAATGGATTTTTTACCATTATTATTTTTAATATTGATGGATTCGATTTCATTTTTATCTAATTTCTTTAACTCTTCATAAGAAATTACTTTGTCATCGAGTAGGATTTCAGTATCTTTATTTAGATCATTATAACTAGTTACTATCCTAATTTCTCCATTTGATTTTTCTTTCTTGACATCAACCGATTTTATTGTTTTAGGATTAATTTTATCCATTTCGATTTTAGAAATCTCCTTATCATTAAGGTAAATTATTGTTTCAGGATTAATTGTAGACGGTGAATTACTTTTAATAGCGGTAATTTTTATATCATTGTTTGAATCTGAGCGATTTACAATTAAAGCCCTATCTTGTTTTAAGTTTGGAGTATCAGTACTATCTGTTTCACTCGCTATTAATGAAGCAGTGGCTATATTAGACACCTCTTTAAAACCTATACTGTTTTTATTATATTCATCTTTTTCATTATAAATTTCTATAGTTTTTATAGGCTCGTTTCCTCTAACTTCTTTTACAGTTTTTGTTTTAGGATTCTTTTTTGAAATTAACTCTAAACGGATTTCAATGATTTCCCCGTCTTTATTACGTTTAACATTATTTATTTTTAGATTAATTTCATCTGTAGTAAAACTTTTCTGAATTGTTTTAATTTCATCATCTGTTGTTTTTGAAGTGATTAAATTATCGGATTCAACTTCGGTATAATAGCCAACAACTTTTGAATTTGGGATAATTTTGGTTTGAGCAATAGTTTCCATTTGAAATAATAACATAAAGCCAACTAATACCGGAAGAATGGTGGCGTACTTCCAAGCATTTCTTTTGTGAGATTGATTTGTTTGTAACATAATAATTCGTTTTTTTATTAATGATTGATAAAATGGATTGGTAATACTCAATGTTTGTTGATGAGCCACTACTTTTAATAGTGTTTTTTGATAATCGTATTTACTTTCAATTTGTTCCAAAGAGTGATTGTCGGCAATGAATTCTAAATTTTGCAACATCGCTTTTCGGTACAACCAAATGATTGGATTAATCCAAAATAACGCGCAGTAAACTTTTGAGATTAATACATCAATGGAATGGAATTGTTTGACGTGAATACGTTCGTGCGTTATAATGTGTTCGTATTCCTCTTTAGAAAAAAGAGTAGGATTAATTACTATGTACTTAAAGAAAGAAAATGGATTTTCTGTCGAGTTAGAATAAATCAAAGTGAAATTGGTGTCTTTCTGTTTGTTCAATTTGATAATCTTATTAAAAAAAGAAGCAATTTCGATTCCTACTTTTAGTATAATTATTAGGGAAACCAACACATAAGCTGAACTCAAAATTAGCGACCAATCCATAGGTTCTTCTGTAACAGTTCTAATTGTTGTATCGTCGACTAGTGGAACCACTTCGATGTATTTAGAAATCGGTTCTGGGTCAACCCAAACGGTTTTAGTAAAAGTGATTAAGGGTAAAACAATTGACGTTACCAATCCTATTAATAAATACCATCGATTGCCAACGTAAAAAGTTTCTTTACGAAGGAATGCTAAATACAATAAATAGAACGCTATGATGAGTCCATTTACTTTAGCAAAATAGAGTAGGAAGTTTTCCATACTAGTCCTTTTTTTCGATTAAAGCTAAAATTTCACGGAGCTCCTCAGCCGATATTTTCTCTTCTTCAGCAAAACAGGAAACTAGATTTTTGTACGAACTATTAAAGTAATTAGTAATAGCGGTATTCATAAATACTTTTCGATACTCCTCAATTGGAACAATAGGGAAGTACTGGTGGGTTTTACCGTAGGCATTGTAACCTACATATCCTTTCTCTTCTAAATTTCGAACAATTGTTGAGAGTGTATTGTAGTGTGGTTTATCCTCTACAATTTCTTCCATAATGTCTTTTACAAAAGCTCTTTTCAGCTTCCATAAAATGTGCATTATTTCTTCTTCTTTGTTTGTCAGTTTTTGCATGGCTATAAATTTTATAGACCAAACGTAAAACTATTGTTTTAGTTATACAACTATTTTTATAGTTATTTAACTAATTTTTTAGTTTTTAAGTTGTTTTGCTGCGTTTGTTTATTCAATATTTGTATTTTAGCAATGTAAATTATTCATTATTTAACGTCTTATTAGAATGACTATGAAAAAATCAACCTTTATATTATTTTTAATTTGTTTGCAATTAAACTGCTTTGGACAGAAAACAAATTGGATTCCATTTCGATGGGTTGGAGATAGCGTTTCTGGTAAATTCATTGACAAATATGGAATAAACATACCTGTCAGTATTGAAGGATTACCACATAAATTTAATATGCAATTTGATTTAGGTGCGGAAACAACTACTATTTATGGTAATAATATTTCGGAATATCTTCAGAAATACCCAGATTTCAGTAAAAAGATTGATACTAATCTTGTATTTTTTATTCAAAGTAAAAAAAATCCAATGTTTAACAATGTAGGGTTGAATTTAGGAAATGTCTCATTTGGAAAAAGAAACATTGGTTATTTTAGAGAGTATGGGGATAAAATATTGTTAGATTCAATCAAAACTAAATCTGAAAAACATATAGGTACCATTGCTGCTGACCTTTTCAAGGATAAGTTTTTAATTATTGATTATCCCAATCAAAGGATTTTAGTAACAGAGAAATTAAATGGCAATTTTTCAAAATCTAAACTTCTACCTTGTTCAATAGTCAATGGACGTATCATAATACCTTTGATAATCAACGGCAAATCAGAAAATTTGATGTTTGATACTGGCTCAAGTATTTTCTCTCTTATTACTTCAGAGGATAATGCAAAGAAAATATCTACTAATGAGATATCTGATTCTTTAAGTATAAATAGTTGGGGGAAAAAGGAGATGGTGTATGGACAGAAGATAAATGTAGATATTAAATTTAATGAGGTCACATTAAAACCTACAAATGTGTATTTTTTTAGAAATAAAATGTTTTCAGATTTTTTCAAACAACAAAATATTTGGGGAATTACTGGGAATCAATACTTCTTGAATAGTATTGTAATAATTGATTACAAAAATAAACGTTTTGGAATTATATCAAATGATAAATAACCATCTCGTAAACTTCAACGGAAATCAACCCTACTTTATATGGGTTGATTTGTATAACTTTATCATACATATAAACTAGTTAGTGGATAGTTAACTTCAAAATTACTGAGAAAAAATCGTATTAAATGAATATAGATAATCAAAAAGAATATTGGGACGAAGTTGCAGAAATAAAGACTTTCACACATCCAATAGATTTAGAATTAATAAATAATTTTTTAAACAATCAAAGTAGAATTGTTGACTTTGGGTGTGGTTATGGAAGAATTGTAAAACAATTAACTGATTTAGGATTTGAAAATGTATATGGATTTGATACTTCAAAAGAATTAATCGCAAGGGGAATATCAGAAAATAATTTATCACTTTATCATATTGATGATCCTACAGAACTAAAACTAGAAGATAACTCTATAGATTTAATTATCCTTTTTGCTGTTTTAACTTGTATTCCATCTAACGAAGGACAAAATAGTTTGATAAGTTTACTTCTATCTAAACTAAAAAAAGGCGGTATTTTATATATAAGTGATTATTACTTACAAGAAAATTCAGTTGAAGTTGAACGATATGAATATTTAAACGGAGATAAAAATAATTTTGGAGTTTTCAAACTACCGGAAGGAGCTATTTTTCGTCATCATACTAAAGATTGGATTAAAACTTTGACAAAAGATTTTGAAATTATTTCAGAAACCCCAATAATTGTAGAAACTATGAATGGAAACATTGCAAATGGATTTCAATTAATAGCGAAAAAATAACCAAAAATTAAGTGCCGTTTCTCGCAATTTCGAATTATGTGGTAAGTTCACATTACCCTACCGCAAGAAATTTTAACTTTAACAGATAATAATCAGTTACGAAGTTCGAAACTGCGTGAAGCGTCAGAACGTTAGCCTTAAGTTGGACGAAGAACTTAAAGAAATGAAGTTTAACAAATAAAAAAGAAAATAGAATGATTTTTAAAGCAACATTAGACAAAACTTCAAAACTTTTGACAGTTGGGATTACATTATTATTTTTAGGAATTACAATCGGACCAAAATTATTTGGTAAAACTGGAAATACTGAAATACCAATATTTATTAGTTTTGTATTGTTAATAACATATGTGACTTCTTATGTTTTTAGTCCAAAATCGTATGAAATAAATGAAACAAACGTAATTATTAAAAGGGCATTTAATAATGTTACTTTGAATCGTTCGCAAATTAAAAACATATTAAAAATTGAAGACGGAAAATTAACTTGGTCAATTAGAACTTTTGGAGTTGGTGGATTATTTGGGTATTTTGGAAAGTTTTGGAGTAAAGAATTTGGAAATATGACCTGGTACGCAACAAGAAGAGATCAAGCGATTATGATTATTACGAAACAAAACAAGAAAATTGTGTTAACACCTGATGAAGTAGAAAAGTTTATAAATGAATTTACAGAAAAAGAAAAACAACAACTGAACGGATAATAGAAATAAGATAGTATTTCTGGCAAAATAAAGATTATGAATAATACAAATCAAATCATTGATGACCTTTTTAATTTTCTTTTAGAGATACGTTATGTAGCTATATACCAAAATGACGAACTAACTTTTAAGCAAAGAAAGCAGACTTCTGATAGTTCATCTTCGGACACAGACAAATATGAAGAATTGTTAGTCAACCCAACTTTATTGACAATTGCGAGACAACGTGGAAATATAGACTGTGGAGGATTAAGGTTCATAATTTTAGGCTATGGCAACTTTTATCAATTGGTAAAAGAAATTAAAAATGGACACATTTCAATTTGTTTGGAAAAAAATGTTGACTTAACTATTGTACCTGAGAAGATATTCGAGTTTTTAAAATCAAAGTATTCACAATTGAACTAAAACTAATTTAAATACCTACAATGGGTAGTGTATCAAAGTTAGTGATGGCGTTCTAAAAGCTAGTTAATAAACTTAAAATCAATTGTATTGTTATTTTAGAAAGGAAAAAGAGAAGCTATGGCTTCTCTTTTTTTTTGAGTACTGAAAAATAAACGGGTAGTCTAAATGCCGTAATTATTACATCAAAAAACCGTAAAATATATTCATATAAACGATTTAGTTTTGATATTATAATTTTATAAGAAAAAATAATTTATAAATTTTTATTTTCAATAATTTAATTCAACCAAAATATATTTATGAAAGAAGATTTAACTCATTTGTTGACCTGTTGGAAAAATGACGAAAGAAGATTAGGAATAAGAAAAGTAAAAATTAGAAATTCCACCTTTATGGATGGTGAATTTTTAATACTTGTTTCTGAAAGTTTGAAATTAGTTGTAAAAAACAGGACAAAGGATATAGAAATAGAAAAAGTATTCCAAACTTTTAATCAGTCAGAAAGTTTTGAAATTGCAAATGGAGACTTGTACAGAGCTGAACAAATCACCAATAATGTATCTCTTGATTTTTTTAAACTTTATTCAGATACGATTCAAGAACTTTTTTTAGATATTGATGATGAGTTCATAGAAATTGAATAAATACTATTTGGTAGTGTATCAAAGTTAGCGATGACTCCAAATAATTAAGTTACTATATTGATAATCAATGTTTAATTTAATTTATTTTACAAAAAAGGTCAAGTTTTCGTTTAGGAAATTTACTTGCCCTCAACAGATTACCTATTATCTTCGTGACTGAACAAATTTACGTTTTAAATCTGATAGAACAAATTTCCTTATCGGGTTAATTCTCCACTCGGTTTCTAAAACTGGAGAAAGTTTAAACGTAAAAATAATGCGTTATCCAATTGGTACCACTGCTAGTACAGGACAAACTTGTCCAGAGAGCGGTGTTTGGAGAGTTGTTGGAGTCCCTTCAACAACAGCTCCAATTGCTAAAGGTAATAGAATGCCTCCTTATGGTGGTAATGGAGTTACTTGGGTTTTGGCAGCTTATGCTTAACCAGATCCTAAATTATTCAAAAAGAGGAGCTGAAGCTCCTCTTTTTTTTGGTAACGTTATAATTGTCCTCTTGTTTTAATTACAGGCGTATTCATAGTAAACTTGTCTTTGAGTATTTTCATGTCCTCGCTTACTTTTCTGTCTAAGACCTTAGCATAGTGCTGGGTGGTGCGTAGGTTTTTGTGGCCAAGCATTTTGCTTACACTTTCTATGGGTACGCCGTTAGTGAGGGTTACGGTTGTCGCAAAGGTGTGTCGGGCAATGTGAAAGGTGAGTTCTTTGTTGATCTCGCAAATTGCGGCTATTTCTTTTAAATAGGCGTTCATCTTCTGGTTGGATAGAATAGGGAGGAGCTTGTCCTCGTTAGTGCTCTGTGGGTGGTTGTCGTATTTGTCAATTATCATTTGCGTTACTGGGAGTATTGGAATTTTTGAGGCACTTTCTGTTTTTTGGCGGTGGGTAAATATCCACTGTTCTCCATCAATACCGTGGCTTATGTGCGACTTTGTTAGGTTTTTGACATCTATGTAGGCTAAACCGGTAAAGCAGCTAAAAAGGAAGATATCGCGTACTAGCGAGAGTCTTTCGGTTTTGAAGTCTTTCTCAATTATGGATTGAATCTCTGCTTCAGTGAGATACACTCGTTCTACTTCTTTGACTTTGGCTTTGTAATTGGCAAAAGGATTCTTGTCTAGCCAGTCGTTGGCCAAGCATAGCTTGATAATTTTATTGAAGTTCTTGATGTATTTTACGGCAGTATTGTTGCTGCAGTTTCTCACGCTACGGAGCCAGAACTCGTAGTCGGTTACAAATGCGTGGTCTATTTTTGTGATGTCGATATCAGCGATGTTGTATTTCCACTGCATGAACTCAATAGTGTGCTTTAACGATGTGGTGTAGCGTTCTAATGTGCCTGGCGCATATTCTTTTCCAATGAGCTCTTTTATCTTCCTGTTGTGGTCTTGGAAAATGGGTACGAGCATGCGTTTGCGATTCAGTTTGTTACTGAGTGCATTTTTTAGATTTTCAATTGTGATCTCCAGCTCACTGGCAATTAATTTCTTTTCGGCAGTAAATATTTTTACTTTCAAATTATCAAGATGTGCATTTAGTAAACGCGCTTCTTCAGAGTTGCCTCTCATTTTGGAGGTATCTGAGTTCCATTTGTCGGGATCGATGTACTTGCCAGTACTGTTGTCTAATCGCTTACTGTTAATGGTGATTCTCTGAAAAATGGGGGCTAGTCCTTGATTGTTGGTTTTTACTCTTTTGAGGTAAAAAAGAATTGAGATGTTTGCATTCATAATTGGTGACCTTTATGTTTATAGAAATTTAGATTTTCCATCAACACAAATCAAGATGTTCAATTACTGAACCCTATGTAATACAAGGGTTGGCTAGGGTAGGGGCACTTGTTTTTATAGATTTTACTTGTGCCCCTAATAGTACCCCTTTTAATTGAGTAATTCTGTTTATTTTGGATAGGAGTACAAATAAAAAACCCTCTAAATCATAGGATTTAGAGGGTTTTAGTTGGGTTTTTGAAAAAACCAGCGGAGAAAGAGGGATTCGAACCCCCGGACCTGTTACAGTCAACAGTTTTCAAGACTGCCGCATTCGACCGCTCTGCCATTTCTCCAGTAAGAAACAATCATTTGCTGATTGCGAGTGCAAATATAAAGGCTTTTTTTGGTTATGCAAATCTATTTGAATAAAAAATGCATCAATTTTAGGCTACTTTTTTTAATTGTTTCATTTTCTTTGATTTAGAAAACAATACACTTAATTTATTTTTGATAAAGCCAACTAATAATTGACGTGTTCAATGATTTCTAAACCATAACCAATCATTCCGACACGTTTACTTTGACTAGTATTAGTCACCAATCTAATTTTAGAAATATCCAAGTCGTGCAGTATTTGTGCGCCAATACCAAAATCTTTAGTATCAATAATAATGCGAGGAGCTTGCATTTCGCCTTCAGCTTGTAATGTTTTTAATTCGGCAATTCGATTTAATAAGTTCACTGATTGCATGTCTTGATTGATAAAAATCACAGCACCTTTTCCGTTTTCATTAATCGCTTGGAACATTTTGTCCAATTGATGATCGGCATTGTGGGTAAGCGTCCCTAATAAATCGTTATTCACTTGAGAAGAATTAATTCTCGTCAATACAGGCTCTCCCAAGTTCCAAGTCCCTTTAGTCAAAGCAATGTGTACTTGTTTATTAGTAGTTTGCTCGTAAGCACGCAATCTAAAAGTTCCAAAACGAGTCTCGATATCAAAGTCTTCTTTTTTTACAATCAAACTATCGTGTTGTACTCGGTACGCCACTAAATCTTCAATAGAAACTAGTTTCAAGTCAAACTTTTTAGCTATTTCGTATAATTGAGGTAATCGAGCCATAGTTCCGTCTTCGTTCATAACTTCTACGATTACACCTGCGGGTTGAAAACCAGCAAGTCGAGCAAAGTCAATTGCGGCTTCAGTATGGCCAATTCTTCGTAAAACACCACCTTGTTTTGCAATTAAAGGGAAAATATGCCCTGGACGAGCTAAATCGTGTGGTTTGGTGTCTGGATTTACAAATGACATAACGGTTTTGGCTCTATCAGCTGCTGAAATACCTGTAGTTACCCCATTGCCTTTTAAGTCTACAGATACAGTAAATGCCGTTTCCATAGGATCAGTATTATTGGAAACCATAGAGTGCAATCCCAATTCCTTGCATCTCTTTTCAGTTAATGGAGCACAAATTAACCCACGACCATGGGTAGCCATGAAATTAATAATTTCAGGAGTTACTTTTTCAGCTGCTGCTAGGAAATCACCTTCATTTTCTCTGTTTTCATCGTCTACTACAATGATGACTTTGCCTTGTCGAATGTCTTCGATGGCTTCTTCTATAGTATTGAGCTGTATTTTTGTTGTTGTCATTGTTGTTAGTTTTGGGGAGGAAATATTTTTTTAATTAATTTTTGAATTGGTGCTAATACTACATCCATGTTGATAAGTCCAATATCATTTGTAGCTCGGTAGGTGAGTAGCACTGCTAGGGGTGTTAAAATAAACGAAGACATCCACGAACCTACAAATGGACTTAAGCCACCTTCTTCTGAAATTCTTTTCCCAAAGGTATTCACAAAATGGAAGGAAATGAATATCAACATAGCAAATACTACCGGAAGTCCTAAACCTCCTTTACGGATAATTGCACCCAGTGGTGCGCCAATAAAGAACATAAGAAAACAAGCAAATGCAATGACAAATTTATCATACAATGCAATTAAATGTCCGTTAATATTTTCTTGTTTGGTTTTAAATTCAGTATTCGAATTTTCTACAGAATATTTAACACTTTCCAAATTACTATTGGCTAGGTTTAAAACGTCCAATTGCTGTTTAGGAGTGAAGAGTTTTAATAACTGAGTCTGGAATGGTCTTTTTTTAATTTTTAGCTTTGTGATGGGTTGAGTAGATTTTTGTATTCCTACTCGCTGATTGATATTTTCTGAAAAAGAAATCACTTCGTTTTTTAATGTTTTTTTCAGGGAATCCAATGTGTAATTCAGCTCACTAGTAGTAAGCATAGTATTGGTATTCGTAATATTTTCATTATCAGTATCGATTTTATTAAGCTCTGATAAGTCAATATTGATAATGTCTTTTTTAAAAGCACTTTTTACAAAAGGCATTTTAGGTCTGTCCTCATAATTTTTAGGAACGATATCTTCATAATAATTACCATCATTCAAAACTAATTGCAATGTGTTTGAGTTTTCACTACTAATTAGTCTTCCGTGTTTGGCTTTGATTACAGTCCGACTTCCATCTCCTAAATCGGATTTTTTATGAATGGTAATGCCTGTTAGAATATTGCCATTTTCGCCAGATTTCTTATTGACTTTTATATTGTACAATCCTACATCGCTAAATTGCCCTTCAGCAATGGCTAAGGCAGGCTTTGCTTGTGCTATATTTTTTCTAAAGTTGATGAATTTATATTCAGCATAAGGAATCACATTGTTGGCAAAAAAGAAGGCAGCAATACTCAAAAAAGTGATGAAAATAGTTAAAGGTTTCAAAGCCCTTTGTACTGAAATACCAGCTGATTTCATTGCAGCTAATTCATAGTTTTCGGACAAATCTCCAAACGACATAATAGAAGCTAAGAGTATTGATAACGGCAATACTAGTGGAATTAAGCGGGGCATAGAGAACAATAAAAACTTAATAATCATAGAAAAATCCAAGTCTTTACCCGCTAATTCTGCAATTAGTAGCCAAACCGTTTGTAGTATGAATATAAAAAAAAGGATTACAAATACGACAGTAAATGTAATCAGAAAGGTTTTTAAAATGTATTTATCAAGAATTTTCACCTAGGAATTAATCTAATTTATTGATGTAGTAATTTGGATATTTACTTTGCACAAAGGTAAATTGATTTTTTGATAAAGGTTGGTTGGTTTTAAAAGAATTAACAGTCAAGGTTGTTTTAGTTCCTTTTCGGCCTATTTCAATTAAGTTGTATATGTTTTTAGTTTGCGAATCAATACCTAACATAATCTCTTTTCTCTGATCTTTTGAGTTGTTTGGAATTAGTTTAACATATTGAATTTTTCTTCCCTTTATATTCGTTTGTTCATCCAAAGTGTATTTGTATCCTGAATTAAAAAAAGTAAGCATTTTTGAAGGAGTTACTGCGCCATTATCGTTTTCATTTACTTTTGAAATAGTTACTTCTTCATCTTCAGGAACAATAGTATAAGTTTTCTTACCGTCAAAAATTTTGGTAACACCCATAAAATTCAAAACGTACTGATTCCCTTTTAAAATTACATTCCCTTTGCTGTCTTGATTGATGTTCTCTTTTGTATTCGAAAGCGAGTATTTAAAATCAATTATGATGGAACTGTAACTTTTTATTTTATTCGTAACTTGATCCAAAAGCGCTTTAGCATTTTTATCTTGCGCTTGAGAAGTACAGCTCAATACTAAAAAGGTAATGAATAATAGGTTTTTAAAAGTATTCTTGTTTTGCATTGGGGTATTAATTTTGTTCGTTGTTGAAAAACTCATCGAGAGCCATCATATCTGAGATATTAACATTACGTGCTTTACTACCTTCAAAAGGTCCTACAATACCAGCCGCTTCTAATTGATCAATTAAACGACCTGCTCTGTTGTATCCTAATTTTAGTTTTCTTTGCAATAATGAAGCAGATCCTTGTTGTGCATTGACAATAATTTCTGCTGCTTCTCTGAATAATGAATCACGCTCTGAAATATCTATATCAAGATTAATGCCAGTTTCTTCTCCCACGAATTCAGGGAGTAGGTAAGCCGTAGCATACGCTTTTTGTGAACCAATGAATTCGGTAATTTTCTCTACCTCTGGTGTATCGATGAAAGCACATTGTACACGCACCACATCATTACCATTAGAATATAATAAATCCCCACGACCAATCAATTGATCAGCACCTTGAGTATCTAAAATAGTTCTAGAATCGATTTTTGATGTTACTCTAAATGCAATTCGAGCAGGAAAGTTAGCTTTAATTAAACCTGTAATTACATTCACCGACGGACGTTGAGTCGCAATAATTAAGTGGATTCCAATAGCACGAGCTAATTGAGCCAAACGCGCAATAGGTACTTCGACTTCTTTACCAGCTGTCATAATCAAATCAGCAAACTCATCGACAACCAAAACGATATAGGGTAAAAAACGATGACCATTTTCAGGATTTAACTTTCTAGATTTGAATTTTTCGTTGTACTCTTTGATGTTACGCACCATAGCGTCTTTTAACAAAGAATAACGGTTGTCCATTTCCACACAAAGTGAATTCAACGTATTAACTACTTTGGCATTATCGGTAATAATGGCATCATCACAATCTGGTAATTTGGCTAAATAATGTCGTTCAATTTTATTGAAAAGCGTTAACTCTACTTTCTTTGGGTCAACCAAAACGAATTTTACTTCGGCAGGGTGTTTTTTGTATAAAAGCGAAGTTAATACGGCATTCAATCCAACCGACTTTCCTTGCCCTGTAGCTCCCGCCATTAATAGGTGAGGCATTTTAGCCAAGTCTACTACAAAGGTTTCATTAGAAATCGTTTTACCCAAAGCGATTGGCAATTCCATTTCAGCTTCTTGGAACTTAGTTGAACCAATGACGCTTTTCATGGATACCATCGTAGGATTCTTATTAGGTACCTCGATACCAATAGTTCCTTTTCCAGGAATAGGAGCGATAATACGAATTCCTAAAGCCGAAAGTGACAAAGCAATATCGTCTTCTAGACTTTTGATTTTTGAAATACGGATTCCTGCTTCGGGAACAATTTCATATAAAGTTACTGAAGGACCAACAGTAGCCTTGATTTGCGCAATTTCAATTTTGTAGTTGCGAAGTGTATCTACAATTTTGTTTTTATTTTCTTCTAATTCTTCTTGATTAATAGTAATTCCGCCACTTGAATATTCTTTTAATAAATCAATCGTTGGGAATTTATAATTGGATAACTCCAAAGTAGGATCAAACAATCCAAAATCAGCTACTAAACGTGAAGCCAAGTTTTCTTCCACGATATCTTCTTCCTCTGCTTTTTCAATTACAAAAGCTTCATCACTTGTTGTAATGATAGTTGGCTCTTTTGGAGTAGGAGGAGTTGTCGGTAAAGCTTGTGTTACAACAGGTTCAACAATCGGTTTTGGCAACGTATCTAAATTGATTTCAGAAGACGAACTAATCGTTGGTTTTAAAGCTTCTTTGTTGATTTCGAATTGTGAAGTGGTTGATTTTAAATGAATGCCATCTAATTCGTCATCTTTTTCTTCTTCGGGAGTAGGAACAGCGTATTCTTCTAAATTATAGCTACTGTCTGAAGATTTTTCAGGACTAGCAGTTATTTTAGATTCAATTTCTTTTTTCGAATTCTCAATAAAATTATGAATGGAATCTGGCGAGACTTTTATTTTAAAAATTAAATAAATCACCAATCCGAAGATTAACAATAGGAGAGTACCCGTTTTTCCAATATAATCTTGCGAAAACAAATTCATTTCATACCCGATAATTCCGCCTAATTCTGGTGCTGAAGTAGCAAAGAATCCAAAAATTATCGAAACCACAATCATAGCAAATAAGTCCCAAAACCAAGTGTTTCTTAATTTCCCTAAAGGAATTCCTAAAAAGAGATAAATTCCCGTTAAGAAAAATAGACGTACGAAAAGAAACGAAGCTACACCAAAACCTTGGTATACTAAAATGTCAGCTAAATAAGCTCCGAATTTCCCTAGCCAATTATCAACCACTACATTTCGGTCAGATAATTTAGCCACAGCGCTTTGATCTGCTTGACCATGGATATAAAAGGAAACAAAAGCAACCAATAAGGCAATTGAAAATAAAACCAAAAGGCTTCCAATTACAATTTTATATTGCTTCGATAATTTCCAAGATCTTTTTCCAGTAACTTCGGAATCGATTTTTGATTTCTTTGCCATTCTTTTATTTGAAAAGTACTTAGTTAGAATTTTGGTATGTAAATGATTAAACCAATAATGATAGCAGTTAAGGCGGCAAAAAAGACAGCACCCGCTGCGATATCTTTAATGAAACCAATTCTTTCGTGGTATCCAGGATGAATAAAATCTGCTATTTTTTCTACAGCAGTATTTAATCCTTCTACACTCATTACTAAACCTATGGCAAAGACTTGGAAAAGCCATTCAGTAGCAGTAATGTTGAAATAAAACCCAGCAATTGTCATCAAGATTCCTATAGAAAATTGAGTCATGACACTGTGTTCTGTCATAATTAATTTGAAAGCGCCTTTATAAGCAAAAGTGACACTTTTTAATCTTCCTGAAACAAAACGATTGTCTTTTTGAAATTCCATTAATCAAGTATTATAGTACTGCTAATGCAGCTTCATAATTAGGCTCATCAGCAATTTCTTGCACTTGTTCTGTGTGTAGAATTGTTCCTTTTTCGTCAATTACAATTACTGCTCTTGAATGTAAACCAGTTAGAACACCATCTGTAATTTCTAAACCATTTGCTTTGCCAAAACTTCCATTTTGAAAATCAGAAAGGTTCACTACATTTTCAATTCCTTCAGCACCACAAAAACGTTTTTGTGCAAAGGGTAAATCTCTTGAAATGCATAATACAACAGTATTGTTTAAGTTAGCTGCTGTTTCGTTAAATTTTCGTACTGAAGCAGCACAAGTTCCAGTATCGATACTTGGAAAAATATTAAGAACTGCTCTTTTGCCTGAAAAATCAGCAAGGGTAGCAATTGAAAGATCGTTTTTTACTAATTTAAAATCAGCTAGTTGTGTGCCTATTTTTGGCAATTCACCTGAGGTGTGCACTGGATTTCCTCCTAATGTTATAGTTGACATAATGTATGTTTTTAATTGAGTTTCAAAAGTATGAAAATTAATTCAAATTTTAGATTACAGAGTTACTTTTTCTATGGAAACTGCTAAGGAAACAATGGGATAGGGATATAAAAAAACGCACCCAATACGAGTACGTTATTTCTTAACCTAATTTAAGGAATTCTATTTACTTATCAATAGAACCCAAAACGCGTTTCATAAAAGTATTCAAAGCTTCTTTTTTATCCACTCCATCTTTTACTAATTTTTGTACTTCTAGCGCCCCATACATGTTAGAAATTAATTCACCAATAACATCTAATTCTTCATCTTTTAGTGAAGGAATTTCAGTCATAGCTTCTAGCACTTCAATCGTTTCAATGATATAATCTTGATCGTTTTCCTCGATGAATTGAGTCAAATGTTTGATAACAGGTAATTTCATAGTATTCAGGTGTTTGTATTCTTAAATAAAGTATAATTAAGCGATTTCGTTTACTAAATCGGCTAATACTTCTTGTTTGTTGGTTTGTGTTTCGTTGACTAATTTTCCGTTTACGAAAGTGGCAAAAGTAGGCAGGTTGCTTACGTTGGCTAATTTTCTTGATTCAGGAGAATTTTCAGCATCTACTAATACAAAAGTTAATGCCTCATTTTCTGAAGCTAATTTTTTGAATTTTGGTTTCATAATTCTGCAATTCCCACACCAAGAAGCTGAAAATTGAACAATCACTTTTTCGTTTTTGGATACTAAGTCTTGTAAAGTATCTTCGTTTAATTCGATTAACATAGTTTGATTTTTTAATATCAATGGCACTATCAAATAACAATCTCAATAACTTATTGAGATTGTTATTGTATTTTGATAGTGTAATTGAATTGTGTTATTAGTGAGATCCTAAATAAGCAGCAGTACTGTTTCTGTCAGCAGTCATAGCGTCTTTACCAGCTTCCCAGTTAGCAGGACAAACTTCTCCTTTTTCTTGAACGTGAGTATAAGCATCAACTAAACGTAAGTACTCATTTACGTTACGTCCTAATGGCATATCGTTAACACTTTCGTGGAAGATTTTACCCGTTTCATCAATTAAGTAAGTCGCTCTGTATGTTACGTTAGAACCTTCAACCAGTACAGTATCTAATTCTTCATTGTATTCAGCACTTTCTACATCAAGAATTCCTAAAATGTTAGATAAGTTTCTTGTAGTATCAGCTAATAATGGGTAAGTTACCCCTTCAATACCACCATTGTTTTTTGGCGTGTTCAACCAAGCAAAGTGTACTTCGTTAGTATCACATGAAGCACCAATTACGATAGTGTTTCTTTTTGCAAATTCTGGCAAAGCAGCTTGGAAAGCGTGCAATTCAGTTGGACAAACGAAAGTAAAATCTTTTGGGTACCAAAACAATAGTACTTTTTTGTTGTTTTTTGTAGCTTCTTCAAAAATGTTGATTCTTAAGTTATCTCCCATTTCAGAGATAGCGTCAACTGCAATGTTTGGGAATTTTTTTCCTACTAATGACATATTTTTTGTTTTTAAGTTAAAAATTTATTGATGCAAATGTACTCCACAAATAAAGGTAGTGAAATAAATTTTAATTATTAATATTTATTAAGTAATAATAATTTCTTATGGTTTGTGAGAAATTATTAGTTAAGTTTTTGATTTACAAACCATTAATACTAACAGGAAGTTTCCCTTTGCAAGCTAATTTTTGAATTAATTGTTGTGCGGCAGCTTCTTGAAAGACTTCAAAATCTTGATATACCATCACAATTTCTTTGGCTAAAGCCAAGTTGGGTATGACTTGCAATGCATAAGGGTTGCCAAAAACGTAAACAACACAATCCTTGGTTTGCAATAATTCACTTAAATAAGTAAGCGTTTCGTCTTCTATTTCAAAATTATGTAGTGGTTTTGCTTTTGGGACAAATAATGAAATCAACAACGTTTCATAAGTTTCAATTTCACTTATAAAATCAATTGGTGTTCCTGATGTAATTGAAAAAACAGGAGCGTTGATCGATTGAGCCACTTTGGTAGCAAACCCATCGTTATAAATACTTAGTTGGGCTAGTGAATTAGTTCTACTGGCTTCCTCAATTCGAGAAAGCATACTATCAGTTTTAATTTTAGTCAGGCAGTTTTCTGCAATTTTCTGATTCAAATGGGTACTGATTGAAAAGTCTATACGGTTATTTGTTGTATCTGGAAATAGGTTGTTACTATGTAGAATCCCCACTTTTTCTTTGCATTTCATAATTCTAGCAAAACTAGCTTCAATTCGTTCAGGAGTTGCGTTTTTAAGTATCGCTTGAATTCCTTCAGCGACATGCTCTGCAAAACATAAAACATCATTTCCGGCATTAAAGGCCTCCCATTCTAATTCCCCTTTGGTTTCATATAAATCAGAAACACTTTTCATATTTAAAGCGTCTGAAATTATTAAGCCTTCAAAACCTAATTGGTTTCGCAGTAGTTTTTCAATGATATTTTTAGATAAGGTTGCAGAAGTGTTTTTGCCATCGTTTAATTCGGGTACTGCCAAATGTCCAATCATAATTGAATCGACATTATTTTCTATTCCTTTGATGAATGGATACAATTCATTTTGCATCAATTGGTCTAAATTTTCATTCAAAATAGGCAATCCCAAATGTGAATCGACATTGGTATTTCCATGACCTGGAAAATGTTTGAGGCAGCCTAAAATTCCTGCATCCGACATTCCTTGTAAATAAGCCGAAGCGAAAAGTGCCACTTTCTCTTTGTTTTCACCAAACGAACGATACCCAATTACTGGATTATTTGGATTGTTATTGATGTCTGCCAATGGCGCTAAATTGTACTGAATACCCGCGGCTTTTAAATCGAGTCCTATTTGTTTTCCTACTTCGTAAACCAAATCAATTTCAGACTCAGGTAAAGCTCCTAATGTAATAGCATACGGATATTGTGGTGTTTTTTCAATGCGCATGGCTAAACCCCATTCGGCATCAATGCTCATTAAAAGGGGAGTGGTCGCACATTTTTGATAGCGAACAATAAGCTCTTTTAATTTGGTATAACTGTCATCGTTAAAAATTACTTTCTGTTTACTTTCGTAATTAGTAGCAGCACTGGCGCGACTATGGAAAAATGTCAACCCACCAATGTTGTGATTACGAATCAACGCTTCGGTAGCTTTAATATTCTCTTCAGTATCGTTGATGAAGACCGCAGGAAAGAAAAATTGTCCTATTTTTTGTTCTAAAGTCATACTCGTTTTAATGCTTGGATTCTGATTTTTTTCCAAATTCAGCAGGAAATATTAAAAACCTGGAAATGATTATTCCAGGAATGGTAGCACACAACACCCAGATGAAGAAGTTGCCGTAGCCTAAATATTCTTGAATATAACCGCTTATCATGCCTGGTAACATCATGCCTAAAGCCATAAAACCAGTAGCCAAAGCGTAATGTGAGGTTTTCGATTCGCCTTCAGCAACATAAATTAAGTACATCATAAAGGCAGCAAAGCCAAACCCGTATCCGAATTGCTCAATGATTACAGCCAAGTAAATAAACAGTGTATTTTCAGGATGAAAATGAGCTAATAAAATAAAACCGACAATTGGTAAATGCATAATAAGAATCATTGGTAACATCCATTTGCCTAATCCTTGTTTTGAGATGGCAATTCCTCCCAAAGTACCTCCAATAAGTAATGCAATTACACCAAAAGTTCCGTAAATAATACCGACATCTTCAGTGGTCAGTCCCATACCGCCCACTTCTTTTCCGTCAATTAAAAAAGGCGTTAACATTTTCATTAATTGAGATTCGCCTAAACGGAATAAAAGAATGAATGCTAAAACCCATCCAATTTGTTTCTTTTTGAAAAAGCTGGTAAAAACAGTTACAAAATCTTTGTGTTGATTTGATTCTGCAGAGGTGGTTTCATTTTCTGAATTTGGAGTAGCCAAGAAATTGTAGACTGTGATTAAAGTCATCAATAACCCAACAATGATCATAGTATACGACCACGCTTTTGATTTATCTCCAAACTCGGTTTCTAAATATCCACCAATGATAACAATTAATCCATTACCAGTAAGCATTGAAAGTCGGTAAAATGTACTTCTGATTCCCAAAAAGAAGGATTGTTGGTCTTTGGATAATGCCAATAAATAAAAACCATCCGTAGCCACATCATTGGAAGCCGAAGCAAAAGCAGCGACCCAGAAAATAGCTAAACTTAAGATGAAAAAATGATTTAATGGAATTGAGAAACCAACAATTAGAAAAGCAATTGAAATCAGTAATTGCATGCCCAAGAACCATTTTCTTTTGGTACTATGTAAGTCGATAAAGGGACTCCATAAAGGCTTTATTACCCATGGAAGATAAAGTAAACTTGTATAAATTCCGATGTCTTCATTGCTGATTCCAAGGTTTTTATACATAATTACTGAAACTGAAATAATGATGGCATACGGAAAACCTGAAGCAAAGTTCAACAAGGGAATCCAAAGCCAAGGGTTTTTCTCTGCTTTCATTTTTTAGTATTTTAATTATTCTTTACGACTGATTTAGGTAGTTGTGTAATGATTTCTTTACTTTCATTGCCATAATAATCGATGTAAGATAAAGCAAATTTCGATTTATTTTCAATGCTATTTATCGGAACTCGAATAGATAAGCGATTATTGTTTTTGTGAATAAAAAAACGATCAATGATTTGACTTGGATCGTCACTGTTGATAATTGAATTTGTATCCGTTCCGTAAAAGACGACATAACGAACATTGTTTCGAGTAGGCTGTAATGTAATGACCAACTCATTTTTTTCTTTTATTACGCTAGTAACTCTTGGAACATCAAAAACTAATTTTTTAAAATTAGGAACTGCTGCAGGAACTGCTGGAAATTTATATTGATTTTCAGCTAGTAATTGAGTTACATCTTGGTTTTTGTTAAGAAACCATTTGGCACTAAAGAAGGCATTGCCTTGTACATTGCCAAAAGTACGCGTGTAATCAATTTGATTTGGAATTTCTGTTGGCAAATCCCATTTTTTATCGGCATCGGCTTTAATCTTGTAGGTGCTATTGCCAATGTAAACTGCGCTATTTTTTGCATTTTCTGACCACCATTTTAATAGTTTAGCGTACGATGCTTTGGGATGGTCTAAACTCCAATACAATTGTGGCAAAATATAGTCTACCCAGTTGTTTTCCATCCAAACTAAAGGATCGGCATATAAGTCATCATAATTGGTTTGTCCCGCTTGAGTGTCAGAACCTCTTGGGTCTACCGATTTATTACGCCAAACACCAAACGGACTGATTCCGAATTGTACCCAAGGCTTAATTTTTTTTATACTCGTTGAAATTTGTTTCACAAAAGCGCTCACATTGGCACGTCTCCAGTCGGCTAAATCAGCTCCATTTCCGTATTTATTGAACGAAGCAGTATCATTAAATTTTTCACCATCCACTGTGTAAGGATAAAAATAATCATCAAAGTGAATGGCATCGATATCGTATTTTTCAACTACTTCTTCCACCACTTTAGTGAGATGGTTTTGTACTTCGGGTAAAGCCGGATTATAATAATATTTTCCTGCATATTTAATCATCCAATCCGGATGTTTAATTAAGTCGTGTTTTTTGCTTAGTATTTCAGTATTGGAACTAGATGTTGCACGAAATGGATTCAGCCAAGCATGAAATTCAAAACCTCTATTGTGCGCCTCGTTAATCATCCATTCCAAAGTGTCAAAATAGGGTGAAGGCGCTTTTCCTTCTTTACCTGTTAAGTTACGTGACCATGGGGCTAATTCAGAAGGATAAAATGCATCGCCATTACTGCGTATTTGTACAATAACAGCATTGTAATTCAATTTTTTATAAGAATCTAAAATTTCGATAAAATCGGCTTTCTCTTTATCAACACTATCGGTATTGTTTTTAGGCCAATCAATATTAGCCACAGTGGCAATCCATACGGCTCTAAATTCGTTTTTGGGATATAAAATGTTACTTTGTGCATTACTATAACCTATCGAAATCAAGGTAAACAAAAGAGCTAAATTTAGGGACTTAAAATTAATCATTTTGGGGTTTTGTTTAATACAAAAATAGGCTTTTAATACTGTTACAGCAGTTAAAAATAATTTAAATTATACTTTTATTATTATTTTATTTTTAAATAAAAAAAACAAAATACAATTCAGGACGCTTGTATATAGTAGGGTATAAGTTAGCGAAGCATTCATTGGATTACTAAAATAAGGTTCAATTCCATATTGATAAATATATCCTTGTAAACTAATGCTGTTTAATGAATTTTCAGGGTCTGCAAATTTAATTTCAGCTAAAGTTCTAGAAATAATACCCGATAAAAAAAATACAATCATTGGATTTACTCCCCAAGCTAAAATAGGGGTAATCCCTTTTTTATAATTTTTATAATCAGCAAAATAAGATAATAGAACAAAGATTAAAATTGCGGCACCAGTGGTATAAATTACAAATGAACTAGTCCAAATGGATTTATTTATAGGGAAACCGTAAGACCAAAACAATCCTAATGCTATAAATGCAAATGCATAATACATAAGTTTTTTTAGCAAATGAATTGTGCTGAAAGAATCCAAAGCGAGTTGTCCAATCAGACAACCAATCATACCTTGAGCAATAGCGGGAAAAGTAGATAAAATTCCTTCTGGATCCCATGGTTTGGTTCCTATATAAACATGATTTCCTAAAATAATTTGATCAATCCAAGCAGCTATATTGGTTCCTTTTTCAAAATTGGCTTTTTCTAAACCAGGAAATGGAATTGTTGCCATGACTATCCAATAACCTAATAAGATGAGTATTACAATTCCAATTTGAATGCGATGTGATACGGTTAAAAATAGCAATGCGGTTACACTATAAACAATACCAATTCGTTGTAACACGCCCATTAATCTTGCTTCTGCATAAGTTGAAGTGGTAAAAGCTAGGATTAGAAATCCTCCAAAAATAATAAGGGCGATGTATAACTTAAATTTGGCATTGTAATTTCCCATTAATGCATAACCAATGATGACTGTTAGGATCATCTTAATGAGAACAAGCCAAATTCCAGTGACTTCGCCAATACTTATTTTATTAAAGAAGTTCAAGAACAACCCCAAAGATAATATACGTAAGGAGCGTGTTAGTATTTTGGTGAAATTTAATTTTTGATTTTCTTTAGTAGAAATAGCTAAAGGAATAGCGATACCCATAATTAAAATGAAAAAAGGAAATACAAAATCAGCAAGTTTACACCCATTCCATTCGGCATGTTCTAAAAAAGGGTACACTGCATCCCAACTCCCAGGATTGTTTACTACAACCATCAAGAAAATTGTAATTCCTCTAATTAAGTCTAACGCTATGAGTCTTGAACTTTGCATTGTTTCTTTAATTAATTAGGAAAAGAAATTTTCCCCATTGTAAGTGATGGAACTCCTTGTAGACTTCCAAAATCAGTATTGCCTCCTGCTACGGTTTCATTCGCTAAGATTGCAAATAATATCGCTTCTTTAGCATCTCCATTAATTCCTAATTCGTCGGTATTTTTGAAAGGACAAAGAACTAATTCCTTCAAATAGTCCATCATCAAAGGATTGTGCATTCCGCCCCCAGACGCATAGACTGTAAAAGAAGAAAGAGGTTCAGTACTTTGATTGATGACATAAAGAATCGCTTCGGCAGCGGTTTCGGCACTAAAACGCGTTAGTGTTGCTAATGTGTCTTCAATAGAAAGATTTTGGGTTTGACTTTCGCTCATTGCTTTTTCGATGTATTCTAAATTGAAAAGTTCAGGTCCTGTACTTTTAGGAAAATCCCCTTCAAAAAACGGATTGTTTTTGAGTGCTTTTAATAAGTTTTGATTCACAGTCCCTTTTTTCGCAATTTGAGCGTCTTTATCATAACTTAATTCAGGAAAATGCAATTTTACAAACGCATCTATTAATGTGTTTCCTGTCCCTGTATCAGTTACAAAAACCTGTTGTGGATTTTGATTTTTGGGTAAAAAAGTAAAGTTTCCAATTCCGCCTAAATTGAGCATAATTCGGTTTTCGTTCGGACTTCCAAAAAGATAATAATCGCCATAAACCGCCAGAGGAGCGCCTTCGCCACCCGCCGCAACATGTTTTTGTCGGAAATCAGAAACGGTAATAATTCCAGTACGAACCGCAATATGATCACCATCTCCAATTTGTAAAGTGGCATTTGGAAATTGGTCTTGTTGATGCAATATTTTAGGAAGATGCATCACAGTTTGTCCATGCGAAGCGATCAAATCGACTTCGGCTGGCGCGATATTCCATTCTTGCAAACAATCTAAAACTAAATTAGCGTGCAAAATTCCAATCCATTCGTTGAGCAAGGCTAAATGTTGAAAATCAATTGTTTTTTTTGCAAATACTTTTCGAATTTCAGCTTTGATTTCATCTGAATACGGAATGGTTTTAAATTGTTTTAATGAAACCCGAGTTTCTTTTTCTGAACCCGAAATTTCGCAAAGTGCTACATCCAAACCGTCCAAAGATGTTCCGGACATTAAACCAATTATTCTGCGAACAGGTTTTTTAGCAATATCATATAGCGATTGAATGTTTGTATTCATTGGAACTCGGTTTAAAAATGGTATTTTTCTTCTACCGTTTTGCTGATTAATAAAAGTCCTAAAAATGTAATTAATGTATTTACAATAATTAATTCATTGTCAAAAACATAACCACCTAAAAGTGTTTTCGAATTTTCATTAATTAAGAAGGTTAGGGCAGGGGAGAGTAAACAAATGAAAGGAACTAATTTGTCATTCACTTTTTTAGATTTTAGGAATAAACCAAAAGCATACAAACCTAAAAGTGGTCCATAAGTATAGGAGGCAACTCTAAAAATCATCCCTACAACTGAACTATCATTGATGGAATTGAAAACTAAAATTACTAAAAATATAATTCCCGAAAAGGCAAAATGTACCTTATGTCGGGTTCTAACTAAATTTTCTTTTTGGCTATTTTCCACTTTGTCCATTCCTAAAAAATCCACACAAAAAGAAGTAGTCAATGCCGTCAATGCTGAGTCGGTTGTAGCGAAGGTAGCCGCAATTAAACCCAACAAGAAAACAACGGCAGGAATTAGGGCTAAATGATTCAGTGCAATTTCTGGGAAAAGCAAATCGGTTCTTGGTTTGTTAGTTACTAAATCCAAAGGAACTTGGATGTTGTTTTTTGAAGCGAAAATGTAAAGCAAAGCTCCTACGCTTAGGAAAAATAAGTTAATAATTACAAAAATAGTCGTAAAACTGAACATGTTTTTTTGGGCTTCGCCAATGTTCTTACAACTTAAATTCTTTTGCATTAAATCTTGGTCCAATCCTACCATAGCGATGGTAACAAACATTCCGCCTAGAATTTGTTTTACAAAATGGAATTTGCTTCCAAAGAAATCATCAAAGAAAAATACTTTAGAATAATTACTGTTTTTTACTTCGTCAAAAGCACTAACAATACTCAAATCCAAACTATCACAAATAAAATAAATAGTCATAAATACCGAAGCGACTAAGAAAAATGTTTGTAAAGTATCGGTAATAATTATGGTTTTTAATCCTCCTTTGTAGGTGTACGAAAAAATCAATAGTAGCGAAATTAATACAGTGGCTGCAAAAGGGATATTGTAATAATCAAATACGTAGCGTTGCAATACAATTACCACCAAATACAATCGAAAGGCGGAAGAAATGGTTCTACTAATCAAAAATATAGAAGCGGCTGTTCGGTAACTATAAAAACCCATTCGTTGTTCGATATAACCGTAAATTGAAGTTAAATTCATTCGGTAATAGAGCGGCAAAAGTAATTTGGCTACAATTATAAATCCAATGGCATTACCGATAATAAATTGGAAGTATTTGAATTGTTCTCCGTTGGGCGAACCTACTTCGCCGGGAACTGAAATAAAGGTAACGCCTGAGAGTGCAGTACCGATCATTCCAAAAGCAACTAAATACCATTTGGAATTTTTATTGGCAGTAAAAAAAACGTCGTTTCCACTATCTTTTTTACTCACCGTATGAGAAATGTAGAATAATAATCCGAAGTAGGTAATTATAAGTATAAGAATTATGCTTGGTGTCATGGGATGTTTTTTGGTTTAGGTTATTCGTGTAAGCAAATATGGGAAATTATTTCATTACTGCTAATACAGCTCTTACACTTTTATGCTTTTGTAGTAAATCAGCGGCTTGCTTACTATCGATATTCAATTCGTCCATAATCATTTTGATACCTCGATTGACTAACTTTTCATTGGATAGTTGCATATCCACCATTTTATTCCCTTTCACTTTTCCTAATTGAATCATGACTGAGGTAGAAATCATATTGAGTACTAATTTTTGCGAAGTCCCCGCTTTCATTCGGGTACTGCCTGTAAGGAATTCAGGGCCTACCACTAATTCGATAGGATAATCAGCTTCTTTAGAGATTAAGCAATTACTATTGCAAGAAATACTTCCTGTGATGCAATTATTTTCTTTGGCTTTTTGCAAACCTCCAATCACATAGGGAGTATTTCCAGAAGCAGCAATTCCTATAACTACATCTGAACTAATAATGTTGTGTTTTTTTAAATCTTCCCAAGCTTGATTAACATCATCTTCGGCATTTTCAACGGCTTTTCTTATAGCGGTATCTCCGCCAGCTATAATGCCTATAATTACATTATCAGAAACACCAAAAGTAGGGGGGCATTCAGAAGCATCCAAAATTCCAATTCTTCCAGAAGTACCAGCTCCAATATAAAACAAACGTCCGCCGGCTTTTATTTTTAATACAATAGCCTCTATAAGTTGTTCTATTTTGGGAATTTGTTGTTCTACAACAGCGGCTACTTTTTTATCTTCTGCATTGATGCCCATTAGTATTTCATGGGTACTCATCTTATCTAAATCAGTATAAAGGGATTCTTTTTCTGTATCTGGATTGTTTTTTTTCATTTGATTTTGTTTAGATCAAAAAAATTAAATTCAGTTTAAAAAAAGCGAGGAAGATAAATAAATACCTTCCTCGCTTTAAATTATGATTACTAGTTAGCAGGGTCAGCAGGGGTATTGGTATTGTTAAACCTTTCTGAATCTGGGTAAGGATAATAGGTTCTGTTTCTCTCCGTTGTTGGACGGTTAAAACGTCTACTATCTTCTAATTTTAAACCAGACATGTACAATTCGATACAACGATTTTTGTAAATTTCTTCTAATATACTTGCTTGGTCTACAGTTCCTGCATAAGCAGGTAAATTAGCTCCAACTCCAAAAATATCGTTAGTTGCGGTTTTAGTCAACACTTTGTCTAATTCTGTTACGGCATTTGCTAATTGATTTTTACGAGCTAAAGCTTCTGCTTTAATCAAAATTATTTCACCTGGTAAATAAACAGGTATTGATTTAAGACTAGTATCAAAAAAACCTAACGCTTTATTGTCAGAAGTAACATAGAAATTAACTCTTGAGTCAGCTGAAGCTGGTGCTAAATTTGAAGGTAATCCTAAATTTCTATCTTTAGGTTGATAGTTATTATTAGTAGCAATTGAGTTAAAAGCTATTGGATTATTAGTTAAAGCATCAAATTTAAATTCCGATTTAACGGTTAAATTTACTAGATTAGCATAAGTTAATGCATTATCAGAGTCTCCAGCCATCATGTAATAACGAGCTAACAAAGCATTTACAGTATTTTTATAATTAATCCCTGTAGTTAAACCAGCAAATCCATTAGCTGTATTTAAATAAGGTTCTGTTGCTTTAAGAGTTGCAATTACTTTCGCCAATACATCGGCTCTGTTTTTGAATTCTGCATTTTTCATGGTTTCAGTAGGAACTTTTTCATAAAATTGAACTAAAGTTCCTAATGCCATTGCTTTGAAAATAGAGACATGGGTAAAAACGCTTGATTTTTCAGTTTCAACAGTTAAAATATTTATATTATCTAAAATCTTTTGAGATTCAGAATTAACAACTAAACAGTAAGCCCAAAGATTTTTAGTCACTGCATTGCTAGCTGTTAAAGACGAATTTCCTACTTCAAGGAATCCCTCATCTACATTACCGGCATTAACAACTCTTAATTCTTTTGTAGTCAATCCATTAGCGGTAATAGCAGTATAAGTTACGCCAGCTCTACCACTTGACCATAATTGTTGTAAACCATTGGCCGCACCAATTAGACCTGATCTAGTACCCACAACTTCTTCTTGAGAAGGTTTGGTAGGGTCTAAAAATTCATCGTTGCATGAAGTAAACAAAGTACCTGCAACTACTAATGATAAAATTATTTTTTTCATGTTCATTTTTTTAATTAAAATTGAAATTTCAAGGCCAATGAAAAAGTCTTAGGAATTGGAACTGTACCAAAGTTATATTTTGCTACAGAAGATTGACCACCAGAGTTAGTTTCTGGGTCAAAACTTGGGAATTTATCCCATGAATATAAATTTCTTCCACTTGCACTTATAGTAAAATTACTGAAGAAACTGTTTAATTTTCCAAAATCATAACTCATCGAAACTTCTCTTAATTTGATATAACTTCCATCAACTACTCTGAATTCTTCAATATTGTAAATTGACCATATATAGCCTCTTGGTAATTCACCGTTCAATTCTTTGGCTACTAATTCACCATTTCCTACACCTTGACGCGTTCTGTAATCAGCATCAAAAACATCAACTCCTTGAACACCATCAAATAAAACTGACATACCGAATTTTTTGTAATTCAAATTAGCGCCAAAAGCAATTACATAATCAGGATTTGGATTACCAATCTTTTTACTTAATACAGAACCAGTTGGTTGACCATTAGCATCTCTTGTTGGTTCGCCAGTTGCAGCATTTCCTTTTTCAGTTTGAGGATATCCAGAAGGAGTTAACAATAAACTTCCATCCGCATTTCGAGCAAAGTAAGTACCATAGTAAATTCCGATTGGTTGGTCTTTTTCAGCAAATACAGGTGCCGCTGCTGGATTGCTATCTAATTGGAATCGTTGTTGAGGTAAACCAGTTACGACGTTTCTGTTACGACTATAGTTAACAAATACATCAAGATTTAGTCCTTCTTTTTTGATTACATCATAACGCAATCCCAATTCAATCCCTTTATTATTCATCTGCCCAACATTTTGGATTGTATTAGTTGAACCTGATGAAGGAGCTAATTGAACGGGTAATAATAAATCTTTAATATCAGCATTGTAATAATTGAAAGATAAATTTAATCGATCTTTCATTAACCCTAAATCTGCTCCAATTTCATAAGTAGAACTTTTTTCAGGTTTAATATCTAAATTTCCTTGTTTCAATCCTTCTAAAGTAAAAGCAGAGTTTCCGATTAAAGTGCCTGTAGAGTAATTAGTGAAACGTGCGTAAGGAGTTATAGCGGTTAAACTACCAGATTCTCCCCAAGAAGCACGCAAACGAGCTGAACTTACTACTGAATTTTTCATAAACTCTTCATCAGACAATACGTAACTAGCGCTTATTTTTGGATAGAATTGAGAACGATTGGCTTTAGCAAAAATAGTTGAAGCATCATTTCTACCAGCAATTGTAAAGAATAATTTATTTTTAATTCCAATAGTTTCTTGTAAATAAAACCCCCATAAGTTATATTTAGATTGTCCTGCAAGAGGAGATCCAGGTACTAATGTGTTGAATGCATTAATTGTCTCAACAAATGGTTTCAAGTCACGACCTTCTAAAGCAAATAAATTATCTCTATAGGATTGAACATTATATCCTGCATAAGATGTTAATTTGACTTTAGAATTAATATCCCAAACATAGCGTAAGTTCAAGTCATTATTTAATTGAACTACTCTATTAGCTGCATCAGAAACATACCCATCATTATAATAAGCTGTATTTACTCCAGCATAAGGATATCTTGGTATAAAAACATTTCCTCTTTGATTGTAATTATCAATACCTAAAATAAAGTCAGCATTGAAGTTTTTGAATGGTTTGTAATTCAATTGTAAATCCGAAACCAAACGATCTGTTTTTTGAGTAATATTGAAAGTTTCAATTACAGATAATGGATTAACCCTAACAGGATCTACAGCCATTAGATTTCCATTAGCATCTCTATTATTAATATTATAAATATTATTAGTGATAGTGATAGAATTTATAGGACTCCAAAATACGTTTCCATCTGGTTTTTCATTTGAACTTGAATTAATATAATTCATACCAATAGAAGCAGAAAGTTTATCATTAAATTCGTGTTGTACTCTTAATTTAGCCCCTATGCGAGTGAAATCAGTGTTTTTAACAATACCTTCATTCTTTAAATGACCAATAGAAGCAAAGTATTTAGTTTTTTCGTTCCCGCCACGCATAGAAAAATAAGTATCATTTCCTAAACCTGTTGTAAATACATCATCTTGATAATCATAACGTTGAATTCCAGAAATAGTTCTTGTTTCAAGGTTTCTTCCAGCGACACTTACTGTTGTTGAACTAGCTGGTTGATTATTGATAGGAAATAAAGATGGTGTAGAGTTAACAAACTGCTTGTCAGACATGTTTACATATACTTTTTTACGTAATGAGCTAGAAGTTAAACTGGTTGAGAATGTGTAACTAGGTTCTCCTGATTTACCTTTTTTGGTAGAAATCAAGATAACTCCATTAGCAGCTCTTGATCCATAGATAGCTGCAGCAGCACCTCCGCTTAAAATTTCAATTGTCTCAATATCATTTGGATTGATATCTGACGATCTGTTTTGCCCGATTTGTAAGTTAGAGTTTCCTTTACTTACATTTAAATTAGTAACGTTAGTAGTAGCATTATTTAAAACAACTCCATCAATTACATACAAAGGATCTGACGATCCAAGAATAGAAGAAGTTCCTCTTAATTTAATAGTAAATCCTCCTGCAGGATCTCCTGAGTTTTGAGAAACTTGAGCTCCAGCAATTTTCCCTTGAATGGCAGAAGATAAATCAACAGGTTTTGCACGATTAAGACCTTCAGCTTTTAATGTTGTAACTGCGTTTCCAAGCTCTTTTCTGGTAACACGTACAGTTGATCCTAATACAACAACTTCGTTTAAAGTACTAATTTCTTCAACAAGCATTATATTAATAGTGTTTTTATTAGCTGCTTTTACGGATTGTGTTGCAAATCCAACATAACTAAAACTAAGGACATCAGAATCAGTAGCTGAGATACTGTACTTTCCATCAAAATCAGTAACAGTACTTTTTGATGTCCCTTTAATAATTACAGATGCTCCTGGTATAGGAAGCCCATCTGTTTTACTCGTAACTTTTCCATTTATTGTTTTGTTTTGAGCGAGGGCAAATTGCACAAACAAAATCATTAAAAATGGAATTAAATAGGTTTTTTTCATTTTCATAATTTGGTTTTTTATGATTAAGTGACGAATGTAAATATTATTTTTTAATAAAATGCTATTTGATGCACTTTTTTATCAAAAACAATTAAATAATGCAAAATAACGCAATTAAAACATTTGTTTTTATAGTTTACAAGTCTATTTTTTAATTTATTTGCTTTAAAATAAATGGATATTGTAATAATAATGCATCTTATTGTATATTTGTATTAATTATAAATAACTATAAAAATGCTAAAAGCCGAAAGACATTCTTATATAATGAATAAAATTCATAAAGAATTAAAAATTAACACTATAAATTTAGCTTTAGAATTAAAAATATCTGAAGATACTGTCCGTAGAGATTTAAATGAATTGCATAATAAAGGCAAGTTAGTTAAAGTGTATGGAGGGGCCTTTTTGGCAGAAGAAAAATCCACTAATATTTTCGATATTCAAATCCTTAATGAGGATAAGAAAATTGCTGTTGGGACTAAAGCATTGTCACTTCTATCTGATGGTCAAGTTATTATTATGAGTGGAGGAACAACAAATTTAGCTTTTTCTAAATTAATCCCTTCAGATTTAAAGGCTACTATATATACTTACAGTTTACCTATTGCAATGCAATTATCTCAACATCCTAATATTGATTTAATTTTTATTGGAGGAAAATTGCAAAAAAATGCTATGGTTACTATCGGAATGGATGTTGTTCAGGTTTTGTCAACTATTGAAGCGGATATCTGTTTTATGGGTGTGAGTAGTATTAGTGTTAAATCTGGCTTAACCGAGAAAGGGTATGAGGTTTCGGTGGTAAAAAAAGCTATGATACAGGTTTCGGATAAGGTTATAGCAATGGTTGATTCGGGTAAATTAAATACCAAAATGCCTCATGCGGTTTGTGATTTAAATCAGCTTCATGCAATTATTACCGATTTAAATCCCAAAGATCAAAAGTTAAAAGAATATGTGGCTTCAGGGGTGCATTTGATTTAAAAAATGCATTATTTTGCGTTATTTGTTCTTTTTTAATTTAATTATTGCATAAAAAAGCATTTTTATTTTTTTATTTTTTATATTTGTGCTAATAAATCTCAAAACCAAATCATTTATGAGCACACAACAAAATATTTCTTTCGAAAAACCAGGAAAGTATGAAACTTCAAGATTTGAAAAAATACATAATGTAATTTTTAATAATTCTATCTCTGGTTCAGTTGCTGTAGCTAAAGAAATAGCTGCTTTAATTAAAGAAAAGCAAAAAACGAATTCTGTATGTGTGTTAGGGTTGGCCACAGGTTCTTCTCCTATAAAGGTATATGAGGAATTAATTCGTTTACATAAAACAGAAAACTTAAGTTTTAAAAATGTAGTCACTTTTAACTTAGATGAGTATTTCCCAATGAAACATGATGATATTCAAAGTTATCATTATTTCATGAATGAACATTTGTTTAAGCATATTGATATTTTACCAGAGAATGTAAATATTCCCACGGGAGATTGTACCCCTGACGAAAGTCTTGTTTTATGTGCTCAATATGAAGAGAAGATAAAAAATATGGGAGGTTTAGATTTTCAATTGTTAGGTATTGGTAGGACTGCTCATATTGGTTTTAATGAACCTGGTTCACATCAAAATTCTTCGACTCGTATGGTTACCTTGGATCATCTTACGCGTTCTGATGCTGCAGGTTCTTTTTTAGGAATGGATAATGTGCCTAAAAAAGCCGTAACAATGGGAATCTCAACTGTTTTGGAAGCTAAAAGAATAGTTTTATTAGCTTGGGGACAAAATAAAGCTGAAGTAATTCAAGAAACTATTGAGGGAAAAATCACACCTAAAAAACCAGCTACCTATTTGCAAAATCATCCTAACGTTACTTTTATTTTAGATGTAGAAGCAGCTTCAATGTTGACGCGTATTAATACACCTTGGGTAGTTGATAATTGCGAATGGAATCCCGAATTGATCAGTAAAGCTATAGTTTGGCTTTGTGAAAAAACTGGTAAATCAGTATTGCATTTAACCGACAAGGATTATTTTGAACATGGTATGGAAAGTTTGCTTGCTATTGAAGGTACCGCTTATGATTTGAACATAAAAATGTTCAATAAGTTACAGCATGCTATAACAGGATGGCCCGGAGGAAAACCTAATTCCGAATTTCAAAAACGTCCGGAACGTTCTACTCCTGAAAAGAAAAGAGTTGTTATTTTTAGTCCGCATCCTGATGATGATGTTATTTCCATGGGAGGTACCTTTGATCGATTAGTTGAACAAGGGCATGAAGTTCATGTGATTTATCAAACTTCAGGAAATATTGCAGTATCGAATGATGAAGCATTAAAGTTTGCTGAAATTGGATTAGTATTTGACCCTAAGAACGAAGTGTATTCTAAGATTATTCAATTTATTAATCAAAAAAACAGTTCGATTTCAGACATACTTGAATTACGAAATTTGAAAGCACAAATTCGTCAAAAAGAATCGTTAGGTGCCACCCGTTTTTTGGGTTTACCAGATAATCAAGTTCATTTTCTAAATCTTCCTTTTTATGAAACGGGAACGATTAAAAAAAGTCCATTGTCCCAAGTAGATATTGACTTGATGAAGGCTAAAATCGAAGAAATTCAACCCCATCAAATCTTTGCCGCAGGCGATTTAGCTGACCCACACGGGACTCATAAAGTCTGTTTAGATTCGTTATTTATGGCTTTGGAAGAAATTAAAAACAAACCATTTATGAATGATTGTTGGGTTTGGTTGTACCGAGGCGCTTGGCACGAATGGGATATTCACGAGATAGATATGGCAGTGCCAATGAGTCCAAACCAAGTCTTGAAAAAACGAAAAGCTATTTTTTATCACCAATCTCAAAAAGATGGGGTAATGTTTCAAGGCGACGATTCAAGAGAGTTTTGGGTTCGTGTTGAAGAACGTAACAAAGATACTGCAGAAAAATTTAAAGCATTAGGTTTGGCTAGTTATGCAGCAATGGAAGCTTTTAAACGCTACCATTATTAATAATAATTGTTAGTTAATTTAGTTTTTGGTAAAGGTTTGTTTACCACCCTCTAGCGCTTTTAAATTGAACATATTTTCGATTTAAAGCGCTAGAATTTTTTATATTTGTCAACCAATACTGAATACACAGTAATCACATTTTAATACAATGTCACAAATACTACCCTTACAACAATTGTCAGACACATTAGAAGGAGATCTTTTCTTTGATGAATTGCACAAAATAATTTATGCTACAGATGCTTCGGTGTACCAAATTAAGCCCATTGCCGTAGCTATACCAAAGTCGGTGGCCGATATCCAAACCTTGGTTCGCTTTGCCAATGAACATACTATTCCGTTAACGCCAAGAACCGCTGGAACATCTCTTGCAGGACAAACGGTGGGTAGCGGAATTATAGTAGATGTTTCTAAATATTTTACCAAAATTGTTTCTTTTGATAAAGAAAACAAAACAGTTACCGTTCAACCAGGAGTGATTCGGGATGAATTGAATTTGTTTTTAAAACCACATGGTTTGTTTTTTGGTCCCAATACATCTACATCCAATCGTTGTATGATTGGCGGAATGGTTGGAAATAATTCGTCTGGAACAACTTCCATTCGTTATGGTGTAACTAGAGATAAGATTGTAGAACTCAAAGCCATTTTGAGTGATGGTTCTGTAGCATCTTTTAAAGAAGTTTCATCAGCTGAATTTATCGAAAAAACCAAAGGAGATTCATTAGAAAACAATATTTACAAAACCATTTACGAAGAACTCTCCAATTCAGAAACACAAAACGAAATTGTAAAAGAATTTCCAAAACCTGAAATTCACCGAAGAAATACGGGTTACGCGGTTGATTTATTATTAAAATCCGATTTGTTTTCAGGAAAAGAAACTACTATTAATTTAGGAAAATTACTTTGTGGAAGCGAAGGAACACTCGCTTTTACGACAGAAGTTACCTTAAAAGTAGATGATTTACCTCCTGCATATAATATTATGGTTGCTGCCCATTTTCATACCATTCAAGAAAGTTTAGAAGCGGTAATGGTAGCAATGAAACACCATTTGTACACTTGTGAAATGATGGATGATACCATTTTAAATTGTACTAAAACCAACAGAGAGCAGGCTAAAAATAGTTTTTTTATTCAGGGAGATCCTAAAGCGATCATCATGCTAGAAGTGGCATCAGATTCTTTAGAGGAAGCCGAAAGACAAGCGGATGCTTTAATTGCAGATTTAGAAAAAAATAATTTTGGCTATGCTTTGCCTAAATTATACGGACAAGATATTGATAAAATTAATGATTTGCGAAAAGCAGGTCTAGGACTTTTAGGAAGTATTGTAGGCGATGATAAAGCGGCTGATTCTATTGAAGATACCGCAGTTGAATTGAGTGATTTGCCTAATTACATTGCTGAATTTGCTGCAATGATGAAAAAGTACGGACAAGAAGCTATTTATTACGCTCACGCGGGGGCTGGCGAATTGCATTTGCGTCCGGTGTTGAATTTAAAAAAGAAAGAAGATTTAAAACTTTTCCGAACAATTGCTACAGAAGTAGCTGTTTTGGTCAAAAAATATAGAGGTTCCCTGAGTGGAGAACACGGTGATGGAATTGTTCGTGGCGAATTTTTACCCTTTATGATTGGCGAAAGTAATTATGAATTACTCAAACGTATCAAAAAAGCGTTTGATCCCAATACTATTTTCAATAAGGGTCGTATTACTGATACGCCTAAAATTGATGAAAATTTACGAATGGAAGCGGGGAGAGTAGAGCCAGAAATTGAAACTATTCAGGATTTTTCAGATAGTATGGGGATTTTGCGTGTGGCTGAAAAATGTAACGGTTCTGGCGACTGTAGAAAATTGCCTTCGGCAGGTGGAACTTTGTGTCCAAGTTATCGCGCTACTCGAAATGAAAAAGATACGACTCGCGCAAGAGCCAATGCTTTGAGACAATACTTAACCGATTCGGATAAGGAAAATAAGTTTGACCAAGAAGAATTATACCAAGTTTTTGATTTGTGTGTCAGTTGCAAAGCCTGTGCAAGCGAATGTCCAAGTAATGTTGATGTGGCATCTTTAAAAGCGGAGTTTTTATACCAATACCAAAAAGTAAATGGTTTTTCGAATCGAAATAAAACATTTGCATACAATGCTAAGTTGAATAATTTAGGGAGTTTAACACCTAGATTGACCAATTGGTTTGCCAACTTGTCTTTTGTAAAAAAGAAAATGGGAATTGCTCCGCAACGAGTAGTACCTCATTTGGCTCCCCAAACGTTTAAAAAATGGTTGGATAAGAATCATAAAGAATTAGAAGAAGGAACATTTCCTAATGGTCATGTCCTTTTATTTTGCGATGAGTTTACTAATTTTTATGATGTTTCAGTTGGGATTGATACTTATGAATTACTAACAAATTTGGGTTACCAAGTTTTAGTCATAGACCATCAGGAAAGTGGACGTGCTTTTATTTCGAAAGGATTTTTGGAACAAGCCAAAGCTATTGCCAATATCAATGTGGATATTTTTAAAGAATTAGTTTCGGCTGAAATGCCTTTGATAGGAATAGAGCCATCGGCGATTTTAACCTTCAGAGATGAATATCTTCGATTAGCAGATGACAAAGTTGGTGCAGAAGAATTAGCAAAACATGTTTTTACCATCGAAGAATTTTTCAAAAATGAAATTGAAAAAGGCGCAATTCGTACTGAACAATTTTCTGATAAAGCGAGAGAAATTAAAATTCACGGACATTGTCATCAAAAGTCATTGAGTTCAGTAGAAGCTACTTTTACAATGCTGAATTTACCTCAAAATAATACAGTTACTATTTATAATTCAGGTTGTTGTGGTATGGCAGGGTCTTTTGGATACGAAGAAGAACATTATGAAATTAGTATGCAAATGGGAGAAGATACTTTGTTTCCAAAAATCAGAGCTACAGACACTAATGTTGCTATTGCAGCGGCAGGAACGAGTTGTCGTCACCAAATATTTGATGGAACCAAAAGAACAGCACAACATCCGGTTACAATTTTAAAATCTTGTTTAAAATAATTGATTTTATTTAAAATGAAATTTTAAGTTTGCATCACAGTAATAGATACTTTAGTTCAC
>JACCDS010711422.1_pt1 | contig 55946 bp, 55 predicted proteins | sample 7446441 | NCBI WGS metagenome assembly JACCDS01 (sample SAMN15323445, study PRJNA562643) | freshwater metagenome | isolation source: river surface water | place: USA:Blue River Watershed | collected 2017-08-17 | reverse complement strand
CTCAAGCGGCGAGCACAGCGTCATACCGTATAAGCGTACGGCGATATGTGATGATCGGCGACTAAGAGCCTGTCCCGGTAGGCCGCTGGCGGCGTTGGCAGTTCCTTGCCGTACGTCGGTACTGTCTGCGGAACTGCCGCCTTGCCACCGACCTACCGGGATAGGCTCGAAGGAAAAAATAAAAAAGCTCCGTAGGGAGCTTTGAGACATCAGCGCAAATCATCGTCGCGCCGAAGAACAGGATGTGGTGCCTCGGGTCGGAATCGAACCGACACTCCTTTCGGAACCGGATTTTGAGTGCTGACTTTTCCGATACGCTGGCCTCTGCCAGGGCACGATACAGTGCTTTGCGCTCAGTTCCCTCGAAGGGGTCTTAGCGCTGATCATACCTTGGCCTAGTACCGCATTCGACCTGATTGACTTTCGCCCGGCTCCTAGCTGGCTCCTGCGTTCAGGTCGCAACCCAAGGAGATCAGATGGCCAAAATCAAGCTTACCAAGACTATCGTAGACGCTGCCAAGGCTGGCGTGCAGGATGTTGAATTGCGCGACACGCTGGTGCCCGGCTTCCTTTGCAAGGTGACGCCGACCGGGCGCAAGGTGTTCATGGTCCAGTATCGGACGAATGCAGGAGAACGCCGGAAACCTGCTATCGGGTTGTTCGGGGAGTTGACCGTCGAACAGGCCCGGTCGATCGCTCAGGATTGGTTGGCCGAGGTGCGGCGCGGCCAAGACCCGAGCGCGCTCAAAGCGGCGGCGCGGCAAGCGCCGACTGTGAAGGAGCTGTGTACTCGCTTCATTGAGGACTACTCGAAAGCACACAACAAACCAAGCACGGTGGCCAGCAATCGAAAGTACATTTCGCTGCACATCGAGCCTGCTTTGGGCAGCATGAAGGTCCCAGACGTCACGCGCCAGGATATTGTTGCCTTAATGAAGAAGCGGGAAAAGGCGCCGACCGGTGCAAATCGCGTGCTCGCCTGCCTGCGCAAGATGTTCAATATGGCCGAGGTGTGGGGGTACCGGCCAGATGGCTCCAACCCATGCAAACATGTCCAAAAGTACCCGGAAAAGGGTAAAACCCGGCTCATCACCGACGTGCAGCTGTCTCAGCTGTATGCCTACCTGGATCGAGCTGACGCGGAAGGCCTGGAGCACCCGATTCTGACACTTGCGATCCGGCTGCAGTTCGAGTGTGCCGCGCGCATGTCCGAGATCTTGACGCTTCGTTGGGAGTGGGTCGATTTCCAGAATCGACGGATTGTCTGGCCCGACAGCAAAACTGGCGGCATCTCCAAGCCCATGAGCGAGGAGGCCATACGCCTGCTGACGAATGCACCGCGCTTCGGAGAGTCCCCCTTCGTCTGCCCGGCGATTTTCAAGCCTTCGCGCCCGCTGCCGAAGCACACCTACTACCAAGGCTGGAAGCGCATCCTCGACCGTGCAGGTGTTCCGCACATCGGAACGCACGGTATCCGGCATCGGGCGGCAACAGACATCGCCAATTCCGGGGTGCCGGTGAAGGTCGGGATGGCGCTGACCGCGCACAAGACGGTCACGATGTTCATGCGCTATGTGCACACGGAGGACGACCCGGTGCGCAACGCCGCCGATCTGGTGGCGGCCAGGCGCAAAGGCATGGTGGAGGACGGTCGAGCTGCGGCGACAGTGCTCACACCGTCTTATGGCGGCATTGAGGTTCAGGCAGCAACTGGCGTTGCATCGAAAACGTCAGCGGGAGCCTATCGTCCGTTTCGCCATCGGCGCACTGGGGAGCGGGCAGTACCGCCTGGGACGAAGCGCACAGATGCGCAGGCAGGCACAGGGGGAGCTTGAAATGCCTTACCCAATCACACAAAGTGCATGGCAAGGCGTCTCCATTTTCACGGGCGGACACGTTCAGGTTGCCCGATCTATTCCCGAACGGATATAATTCATGACTGAAAAGCGACGACCATTGTTCTGGGAAGGCTCCTCGAAGAAGGATTTCAAAGAGTTTCCCATTCCGGCCCAGAAGGACATGGGCGTTGCGCTATTTGTGGTGCAGTTGGGTCGCATGCCGGATTCCTCGAAGCCCTGGAAGGGGCTGGGGTCAGGTGTGTACGAACTGGTGGAAGACCATCGGGGCGACACTTTTCGCGCGGTCTACACTGTGCGGGTAGGTGATGCGGTTCATGTGCTGCATGCGTTCCAGAAGAAGTCCAAATCCGGCATTGCGACGCCGCAGCCGGATGTGGAACTGATCGAAAAGCGGTTGAAGGCAGTTCTTGCCCGGTATGGGCTCAGCGGGAGATGACGATGAGAAGTAAAGACAGCCACAAGGGCACGGACAACGTTTTGACTGATCTCGGGTTCGAGGACGCCGAGGAGTTGTCGGCGAAGGCCGTGCTTGCCGTGAAGCTCAACGATCTGATCGAAAAGCGGGGCCTGAGCCAGACCGAGGCGGCGGGCATCACCGGCATGACGCAGCCCAAGGTGTCGCAGGTGCGTCGGTACAAGCTCCAGAACATCTCGCTCGAACGCCTGATGCAGGCGCTCGTGTCGCTCGATCAGCAGGTGGAGATCGTCGTTCGTCCCGCTCGCCGCGCGCATGGCGCCGGCATCACGGTGGCAGCCTGATGCGCTGGCGTGAACAAACGTCAGGCATGGCGGCGCGATGAAGTTCGCCTACGAAGACCTGAGTGACGGACAGTTCGAGAATCTGATCGTGTTCGTGTGCCAGCACCTGCTCGGCGCTTCCGTGAAGGGTTTCGCCAAGGGACCGGATGGCGGACGCGATGCGAAGTTCGTCGGGACGGCCGAACTCCATCCGAGCAAGGCCGCGCCCTGGGTTGGCACGACCATCGTTCAGGCCAAGCACACCAATGGCTACAACCGGAACTTTTCCGAGCCCGACTTCTTCAGCGCCAAGTCTTCGAACACGGTGCTGGGTAAGGAAATTCCACGCATCAAGAAGCTGCGTAACAGCAAGCAGCTCGACCATTACATGCTGTTTGCCAACCGCCGCTTGGCTGGCAACGCCGACAACGAAATAGGTGAGTACCTCGCTGCGCAGTGCGGCATTCCCGCGTCGTCGATCTACTTGTGTGGCCTGGAGCAGTTGGAAGTCTGGCTGAAGACCTTCCCCGATGTCGCGGGGAAGGCCGACCTCGATCCGGTCGATTCGCCGCTGATCGTCAGCCCCGACGACCTGGCCGAGGTCGTGCAAGCGCTGGCACGGCAGAAGGACGAAGTGTCGGCGCTGCTCGACGATCCGCCGACCGCGCGCGTGACGTATGAGCAGAAGAACGCGCTCAACAACATGAGCGCCGAGTACGCAAAGGTCCAGCGCAGAAAGTACCTGAAAGAGACGGTTCAGATTCGCGCGTTTCTGGCCGCCCCGGAAAACCTCGAACTGCTGCGCATGTACGAATCGGTGGTCGATGAGTTCCAGCTCAAGATCATCGCCAAGCGCAAGGACTACCAGACCTTCGATGATGTGATGGAGTACTTGGTGGATCTCCTGTTCAACCGTGATCCCGTCTTGCGGCAGCATGCCCACAAGCGTCTGACCCGCGCTGTGCTGTTCTACATGTATTGGAACTGCGACATCGGGGAGGTGGGCGATGCTGCGGCCGACTAAGCACTCGCATCCGGACCGCACGGTCATCAACGTGTCGCTCCTGCTGATGGCGCGGCTGAAAATTCGTCGCGTCGATGATTACGACGTTTTGCGTAAATATGCGAAGAAGTCCGTCACCGGCGGTGACGTGCTGTTCCTGCCGGCGCTGAATTTTCTTTATCTGATGGGACTGATCGACTATCGCCCCAAGACTGACGCTGTGGAATACGTGGGGCCCAATGAAGCTTTCTAGACTCTATTCGAACAAACCAGAACAGTTCGAGCCCGTGGACTTCGTCTCGGGCTTGAACGTCGTCATGGCGGAGATACGCCTGCCGGAGAACCGCGACAAGGACACTCACAATCTAGGCAAGACCACGCTGGGGCGGCTGCTCGACTTTTGTTTTCTCGCGGGCCGCGACCCGAGGTTTTTTCTCTTCAAGCATCTCGACCTTTTCAAAGACTTCGTTTTCTTCCTCGAAATCGAGCTGCAGGATGCCTCGTACGTAACCGTGCGCCGCAATGTGGAAGAGGCTAGCAAGATTAGCTTCAAGAAGCACCAGGCTGGCCATCAGGACTTCTCGGCCCTACCGATGCTGGAATGGGACCATCAGGACGTGCCGTTTGATCGTGCACGCGATCTGCTTGATGGCCTGCTGGATTTGCGTGCGCTCAAGCCCTGGTCTTTCCGCAAGGGACTGGGCTACCTGCTGCGCTCGCAGGACGATTTCCGCGATGTGTTCCATCTGCGCAAGTTCCAGGCCGCGCATGCCGACTGGAAGCCGTTCCTCGCTCACATCCTTGGTTTCGATGCACCCTTGATCGTGCAGCACTACGACAAGGAAGCGGAACTCACGCAGAAGCAGACTACCGCGCAGACCATTAAGGATGAACTGGGCGGGTCCATTGAGGACATCAGCAAGATTGAGGGTCTGCTTCTGCTCAAGCAGAAGGAGGCTGAGAAGAAGCAAAAGCTGCTTGATGCCTTCGATTTTCGGGCGCAGGACAAGGATCGCACCAAGCAACTGGTCGACGACGTTGACGAGCGCATCGCATCGCTCAATGCTGAGCGGTACTCGCTGAACCAGAACAAGAAGAAGATCCTGACGTCGCTGGAGGAGGATCAGATCCTGTTCAATCCGGATGAAGCGCAGCGGCTGTTCGAAGAAGCCGGCGTTCTATTCAAGGGGCAGATAAAAAAGGATTTCCAGCAATTGATCGCTTTCAACAAGGCGATCACGGACGAGCGTCGCGGCTATCTCCAGGAGGAGCGCACGGAGGTCGAAGCCGAACTGAAGCGCGTCAATGCCGAGCTGAGCGCATTGGGCAAGAAACGTTCGGACATGTTGTCGTTCCTGAGCGGTACCGACGTGTTCACCAAATACAAGCAGGTGTCCGATGACATGGTGACGCTGCGTGCCGACATCACGTCCCTGGAGCGTCAGCGGGGTTTCCTGCACCGACTACAGGAATTGCGAACGGACATCCGCGCACTGACGGAGGAGCGCGGCCATCTGCAAACGCAGATCGAGGCAGATGTTGAAAAGCAGAACTCTGACAAGAGCAGCCTGTTCTCGGCCATCCGTCTTTTCTTCAGCGAGATCGTCGAAGAGGTAATCAACCGCAAGGCTTTGCTCAGCGTGTCACCCAACAAAGAAGGGCATTTGGAATTCAAGGCAGAGATTCTTGACGAATCCGGTAACGCGACGAGCGCTGACCTCGGGCACACCTATCGCAAGCTGCTGTGCATCGCTTTCGACATGGCAATCCTGCGTGCCCATATCGAGGACAAGTTCCCGCGCTTCGTTTATCACGACGGCGTGTTCGAGTCGTTGGATGATCGAAAGAAGGAAAACCTTTTGACCGTCATTCGTCGGTACGCCGACCTTGGTCTTCAACCCACCATCACCTTGATCGACTCCGACTTGCCCGTGCGCACAGAGAAGGATGAACCGGTATTCAGCAAGGATGAAATCGTGGTGAGCCTGCATGACGAAAATGAGAAGGGCCGCCTGTTCAAGATGAAAGCTTGGTGACATTGCATGGCACGGATCGTCGGGACGAGGCAGGACACGCAATGAAGACCAAGCCGCTTATTCCTTTATTGGACTACCTGCGTATTCACGGGGTCATCAGGTCGGTTCTGGATAGCGTCGATGCGCACACAGCCCATGCGTGCATGTTCTTCAGCATCGCGGGCGCGGCCATTCTTCGAGACTTCTATAAGAAGGAGGCCATGCAGGTCGCCGGGGCCGCGTTCTACCTCGTCGACGAACAACAGCGGAACGTCATATCCTTCGCGACCCTGGAGGAAGGACAGGTCCAAAGTTCGGAAACGGCGTTTCACGCCTGGGTCCAGTGCGATGGATACGTGATCGACTTTATGGCACCGATATTTCCGGAGACTTGCACGGCTGCTGGACATCCGTTTATCGCACCTCGACGCATGTTTCAGAAGAAGTGGGCCGACATGGCTCCGAGCCACGAGCATCTGGATCGAGAAGGCGACTTTCACTTGGTTCCCAACCCGGAACTGACCATCGACCTGAGAAAGTCGTTCGTGAAAAAGCCCGCCGGGGAGGATCTCGTCAACGTCTGCCTGCACTGGTACAGACGGCCGCCGAAATCGATTCAGCCTGAACTACAGATGCAAAACGACCTGGGAGAAATCACCAGGATAAGACTGGGGGATACAGCGGTGGCAGGTGTGTGGTGAGTACAGTCGATCGCGCGCTTAACCATTGGCTGCCTGCGCATGGCTCACATCGCTCCCTTTAGTTCGCAGCACATGGAGGCCATCTGCTGCGTGCTCGCGGACGCCGACCGGGGTCTGACGGGCACGCAGATTGAACGGTTGCCGCTGGAAGTCAAGATCTCTGATGTGTCTCCTGGCATCGCCAAATGGAAGCGCCTGTTCAACGCGTTGGCCTATGCGCAGAACGAGCACCAGATCGGCAACCACCGGATCCTGCTCATCAACCTCGCGATGGATCCGGTCATCTGTGGGCGCCGCCCGGCGGCAATGTCTATTTGATGCGCAGTCCGCACAGCGTGGAGCGGTTCCGGCATTCCGTCTTGGTCAGGGAACTGGGGTCGTGCTGATGACCTCGGCGCCGAACCAGCTTTCGAGGGTGGCCAGTGCTTTCGGCGACAGCTGCTGGGTGAATAGGAGCGCAAGCCGCTGTTTGGGCCTGGAGCACGCGACGTAGAACAGATTGCGATTGCGCTCGTACGCAATTTCTTTTGCCGCTGGGATGGCCTGGTCACCGGCGAGTTCCAACATCTCGCCAAAGTTGTATTGATTCCAACCTCGACCGATCACGACCAGGACATTCTCGAACTCAGCTCCCTTGACGCCATGCTTCGTCTCGAAAGGCGAATGCCCATCGAGATATTTGCGAAGCGCCTTGATTTCCCCGTAGGGAACTTCCCGGAGCTTCTCCAGTTCTTCCAGCGCGGGCGGCATCTCTACGCCCGCTGTCTTGTCGAAGGCGCGTAGCTCGCGCTCGCGCTTTTCAACGACCTCCGGGAGTCTTGGCCGCCGCTGGGCATGAAGGTGATCGATGATCTGGCCCACCGTGCCGGCTTCACGCAGTGCGATTAACTGCGTCATTGCGGCATTCCAGGACGCCTTGTCCGCGTGACTGCGTATCAGCGGTGTTGATCCGCCCAATGCCTCGAACATCGCGCCGAATTTGCGTGCAGCGAATGCGTCGCAGGCGGGCTCCAGTTCATCGACAAAGAAAGCGATGTGGGCATTCTCCTTCTTCGTGAAGGCTTCGTTGTAGCGAAACGTGGCCGGCAAGCTCGAATAGCCCTGCTCGCTCGCCAGCAACCGATGCGTCAGCATGAGAATCTTTGTATGGTCGGGAGACAGATCCCAGCCATCTTTCTCCAGGGTCGCTTTGACGCGCTCAAGGGTGGTATGGCCGGCATCCGAAGGCAGATCACCCGCCCAGTGTGAGCCTTTCTGACGCTGACCCAGCCAGTCGTTTGTGTGAAACACGCGCACTTGCCCGGTGGCCTCGGGGTCCTCGACGAACTGACGCAGTTCGGGCCGCATCCGGTTGAGGCAGTCGACCACGGTCCTGACCGATCGAAAGTTGGCTTCCTTCCCGATTTCCCTCACGGCGGCATGTTCCAGTTTGCCGCAACCGTTACCGTAGATCTTTTGCCAATGATCTCCGAAGAATCCGAACAAAGGTGATCCGGGTTGCCCCAGGAAGTGGGCCTTGATCGCTTCGATCCAATCGTTGTCCGTATCCTGGTACTCGTCGACCAGAATGATCGGAAAGCGATCCGCGATCATCCGGCGGAACTTCGCATGCTCCATCAGAGAGATCGTGAGTGGAAGCACGTCGTCATGGTGGAGAGAGACGCGGTCGTCGCGGATGGATCGATGACCGAGGCTGTACTCGATGGTGCGTGTCCCCAAACTGCCGCCAGCTTCCTCGATCCGGTCCTTCCACGCGGGCAAGGCTTCGACCAACGCTCTGAGCGGTTTCTGGAATCCGCTGATCAGCGACCAGCAGAAGGCATGGTTCGTTTCGCAGTAGATCAGCGAGCTTCGGTCCGTGCGTGCGGCGATCTCATCCTTGGCCACGTTGGTAAACGTGATGCAAGCGATCTGCTGGCTTCGCTTGGGCAGGACTTGGCGATTGCGCTCGATCAAGAACTGCAATGCCTTGATCAAGGAGTAGGTCTTGCCGGCACCAGCCCCGGCTTCCAGGCGAAAGCTATGGCCGGCCTCAAGACAGGCATACATGGCTTCGAGCGCGCGCCGGCTCGCGGCTACTGCGGGCGAGTCGGCCTCAGGCATTGGTGGCTCCTTCGACATGCGCGGTGGCGGCTTCGACGGCCAAGGCCAGAGCTGGGGCCGGGGCGGGAATATCACCACCGGCCAGCCAGCGTACTCCATCAAGGATGTACGTCGGCGCCGTCCATCCTTTCTCCGCGATCGCATGCTTCAACGCGAACTCTGATTTTTTCAGTGTCTCGGCCTTGCTCCGGGCTTCCAGTTCCATTTCTTGCCGCGTCTCGGTGGTCAGGCCGAACAGCGCTGGATTCGCAAGAATGAACGCATCCTCGAACGTTCGCCCGCAGGGGCCATTCTCCTTCTCAGGGCATTGGTAGGCGATGCGGTTTCGTTTGTCCACTTTGTCTGCATCGCCCTTCGCCAGAAGTCCTGCCAACGTGAACGGGTCGTCTTTGGAGAACCACGCTTTCAAGCATGCGTTGCTGGAATAGGTGCCCAGATGGACCGCACATGCCGTCCCACCAGGCTTCTCGACTGAATCCAGATCGGTGATGATCAGGCTGCGAAGTTCGAGGAACTCAAGCAGATCGAAAAACAGGTGCGCATACGCGCCACCGACTTCCATCACTGTCACGTACTGGCTGGACAACTTGGGGCTGTCAGGCTCAGCCATTTCCAGTTTTTCGATGATGACGGGCAGAAGCAGTCTCTCACTCAGACCTTCAACCAGAACGGCCTTGTCCGCGAAGAACAGATCGCAGCGCGTCAGCGTCATGTACTGGTGAAGGAATTTCTTGTCCGGCTCCGGCTTCCCCTTCAATCCCTTGCGCAAGTCCTTGATCTTGGTTTGCCGTACGCTCGTCGACGCTCCCGGCACACTCGTTCCAAGAAAGTAGCGGATGCTTTCAAAGCCTGCTTCATTGGCTATGTGCGACGAATGGGTGGATACTACAAATTGCACTGGCCACGGCGTCTTTTCCACCGTGCTGGCCACGAGTTGCTGCGCGATCTTGGTCAACTGCCGGATGAAGACTTCCTGCATCTGCGGATGCAGGTGAGCTTCCGGCTCCTCGATGAAGATCAGATGCACGCCTGGTTCCGTCGCCTCCGCACGAAAGGCTTTGTAGAAGCCGGCCAGCTGCAGGAGGATGAAGATCAGGTTGCGGGCTCCCAGGCCGTTGTAGGACTCGGGCAACGTGATGCCGCTATATCCCGCATAGCGAACCTTGGTGAAATTGGACAGCAGCTTGCGGACGTCCAGGATGGTTTCCGTGTGCAGTTCCTGTCCACCCAGTCCGGGATAGCCGAAGCTCTGCAAGGCGGGCACCAGGCGCTCGAGCTGGCCGCTGAAATTCGTGTCAATCTGTGCCTGGATATCCTGGACGGCGCTCTTCAAGGCCTCGGCGACCTGTTTGTCCGCGGCATCGGCGGCCGGCGAAGATGCGGTCGCGAAAAGACTCTCGACGGTTTTGGCGAGCACGTCCGACTCGCGTGACGTCACATCGTCCAGGCCGCGCTGCGCATTGATGAACCCGGTCTTGACCAGGCCGCGCAATGCGCCGGGTTGGAGTTGTCGACGGTTGTCCGGATCGCTAGGATCTTCAGCCCATATCTTGACGCCGAAATCGTTTGGGAGGCGTTCACGGAGAGAGCGAAAGAACGCGATGCGCGTTTCATCGTTCAGGGGCGTGGTTGGCTGGTCCTCGAAAAAGCGTGCCAGCTGGCCGTCCTTCAACTCATAGCGAACCACCACCAGTGCATCAGTGCATGCTGGGTCCAGATCGATCACAAAAGGACCCAGCGGACCCAGTTGCGGCTGCGCCGGGTCGTATTGAAACTTCAATCGAAGCTCGATGGCAGGAATGAGGGTACGAACGGCATCGTCTTCCGCGCCGGCGTTTCGTGCGTCAAGAGCCGCGCAGAAGTCCTCGTAGCAGGCGCTGGAGAAGTCTTCAAGTTGGAAGGCGACCGTGCCGTCAGCCAGCAATCGGCGCATCACCTCGGATAAGGAGGTTTTGCCGCTGTTGTTTCGCCCGACGATGACTGTCGTCTGGTCTTCCAAGGCAAGCTCAACCATTGCGAGGAGACGGAAGTTCTTGATTTCGACGTGATGGATGCGCATTTCTCTCCCTTTTGCGGCGTGGGCTTTACGGAATAGTTGGTCCCGCGCCTGTTCACATATTTTCACATCTCCGGGCGACTTCCAAGGCGGAGCTGATGGAATGTGCTTTCAAACGAACTTTGTGCGTCCTGGCGGGCCGGGCTGTCGTGCTGCGCACTGAGCTTCCCGCTGTGAATCTCGGCCATTCGGCATCTATCCCTCGCACCTTCGGCCTTCGTTTCCCTGCGGCCTGCGCGCTGCGCTTGCCGTAAGGCAGCGATGGCGTGTGTGGGGGCTGGCTTGCTGTTCCCTTCACCGTACCACAGCGTTCTCGCTGTCAAGGTCGGCGCGCACGGTGTGCGCTGGCGTCCTGGCGGCCGTCTTTGAACCTGTGACAACTGCGCTGCGCCGTGCTGGTGCCGGTCTCGGGCAATCCCGCCCGATCACCGGAGCCGACCATGTCGCACGATCTGTTTTCCTCTTTCGCTTCCATCGATTCTTCCAATTCCTCTGTCCTCCTCGTTCGTGACGTGGCGGGCGACTACCGGCAGGTTGATGCTGACGAGGTGCTGCAGGCCGCCCAAGAGGTCCTGCTGGCCCGGGTGCGCGGTGGTGACGTCCTGGCCTCGCCGCAGGCGGTGCGCGATTTCCTGCGGGTCAAGCTGGGGACGCTGGCCCATGAAATGTTCGCCGTGGTGCATCTGGATTCCCAGAACCGCGTCATCGATTACGTCGAGATGTTTCGCGGCACGGTGAGCCAGACATCGGTCTATCCCCGCGAGGTGGTCAGGGAGTCCATGATGCGCAACTCGGCGGCCCTGCTGCTGGTGCACAACCACCCGAGCGGTTCAACGCAGCCGTCGAAGGCCGACGAAATGCTCACGCAGACGCTCAAAACCGCGCTGGCGCTGGTGGACGTGCGGGTGCTGGATCACCTGATCGTGGCAGGCAACGACATTCTGAGCATGGCCGAGCACGGGCTTATGTGATCCGGGGGCTTTGGCCCCTTTTTGCTTCGCCCTTGGTGCTGGGGCAGGACTGCGCGCTGCGCTTGCCTCCAGGGGTCGGCTTGCAGCCCACCCCGCCGCGCAGGCTTGGCGCCCCGGGCTACCGCCGAACAGGCGTTGCCTGATCGGCCAGTGCACGTTGCGCATGTCGCGCCGGGCGCTTTGATCACCACCAGCCGGGCGTGCCTGCGGCACGCGGGGGTGCTCGCCGCGCGGCGTGGGTTTGTCGCCCAGGGTCACTGGCTTGGTCGCAGGCCGGTCATCCGTCTTTCCGTTTCTTCATCGCTGTCCCGCGACCGTAGCCCGCGGTGCCTGGCCGTCAAGGCGCGCCGGGCCGTGTCCTCGCCTGCGGCTGCGGGCCGCACCACACCCTGCGCTTCTCCCTTGACGGCCAGTCCCCGCCGGCCCGGTTTTTCGCGGGCGATGAACTCGGGAAAGACGGCGACGAGTGACGGTCAAGGCGACCAGCCCAGGTTGTTGCGCCGAACCCACCGAAGCCACACCGGGCTCCGAATCTTGGAATCCGGTCGGTTTTCAAAACCTTGGAAGGAGTGCCTATGCAGACATCGAAACCATGAATCCATGGACGAGTTTTCCTTCTTTTGTTTCCCTATTCAACGTCCCGTTGGGACAGGAGCTATCACCATGAACACTGCAACCCTTCAAGAAACCCAAGCCCTGCAGGTGGTCACCGCAGCGGCTGCCACCGCCACGGCCACCACCGCCACGGCCACCACCGCCGCCGTCGTGGTGCCCTACGAATTGCACCTGATTCCGCTGTCCAGGCTGCGGCCATCGAGCCGCAACGTGCGCAAGAGCGGCGGCACGTCGATTCCCGAACTGGCCGCCAGCATCGCCCGTGTGGGCCTGCTGCAAAACCTCACCGTGATCGCGTCGCCGGATGGCGAGCATTTCGAGGTGGTCGCGGGCAAGCGGCGGCTGGCGGCGTTGAAGCTGCTGGCCAAGCGGCGCAAGCTGGACAAGAACCATCCCGTGCCTTGCCTGCAAGTACCCGACGCGTCGGCCCGTACCGTGAGCCTGACCGAGAACGTGCAACGTGAAGCCATGCACCCGGCCGACCAGTTCGAGGCCTTCGCCTCGCTGGTGGCCGAGGGGCGGCCTGTGGAGGACATTGCGGCCGATTTCGGGGTCATGCCCTTGGTGGTGCAGCGGCGCTTGAGGCTGGCCAACGTCTCGCCCCGGCTGCTGGCGGACTACCGGGCGGATGCGGTGACGCTGGATCAGTTGATGGCGCTGGCGATCACCGACGACCACGCGGCGCAGGAAGCGGCCTTCTACGAGTCGCCGCAGTGGCAGCGCAGCCCGCAGTCGCTGCGCGATCACCTGACCCATGAAGAGATCGATGCAGGCCGCGATGCGCTGGCGCGCTTCGTGGGCGCGGAAGCCTACGAGGCCGCAGGCGGCAGGGTGCGGCGCGATCTGTTCTCGGATGCGAAGCAAGGGGTTTACCTGACCGACGCGGCATTGCTGGACACGCTGGCGCGGAACAAACTGACCACCGTGGCCGAAGCGGTTCAATCCGAGGGCTGGGGCTGGGTGGAAATCGCACCGCGTGCCACGGCATCGGAATTGCACGCGTTCCAGCGGGTCCGCCGCACGCGCCGTGATCCGAGCAAGACCGAAACAAAGCGCATCGCCAAGCTGGAAACGAAGCAGAACGAACTGCAGGACCGGATCGACGATAAAGACGCCGATCTCTCCGACGATGGCGTGCAGGCGCTGCATGAAGAACTCGACCGGCTCGGCAATGACCTGGAGGCCATCGAGCAGACGCTGATTGTCTACGCGCCCGGTGTCGTGCCAATGGCCGGGGCCGTGGTGTCGGTCGATCACATGGGCGGCGTGGTGGTGCACCGTGGGCTGCTGCGGGAAGAACAGGCCAAAGCACTGCGGGCGCAAGAGCGGCAGGAAGCGGGGGCAGCGGACGGCAGTGCTGGATCGGACGATGCGGAGCCGGTCAAGGCGGGTATCTCGGAGAAGCTGGCGAAGCGGTTGAGTGCGCATCGCACGGTGGCCTTGCAGGCCGAGGTGGCGCGGCATCCCCATATTGCACTGGTGGCCGTGGTGCATCGGCTGGCGCTGCGCGTGGTGGTCGATGCCTACCGCTCGGAGGGGTCACCGGTGAACATCAGCGCGTCACCGCAGGACGGCCTTGATGCCCTTGCGCCGGATGTGGCGCACTCGCGTGCCGCCATTGGCATCCGGGAAGTCCGGCAGGCCTGGGCGGACCGCCTGCCCCAAGACACGGACGCACTGTTTACCGAACTGCTGACCTTTGCGCAGTCAGAGCTGCTGTCGCTGCTGGCCGTGTGTGTGGCTGTGACGGTCGGTGCCGTGACCGGGCGGGAGGGTGACACACCCGCCGCATTGCTTGCGCAGGCGGTGGGTCTGGACATGCACGACTGGTGGACCCCCACCGCTGCGGGCTACTTCGAACACGTCTCCAAGGCCAGGACGCTGGAGGCGGTGCAGGCGTTCGCGCCGGAGCAGGTCAACCGGTTGGTCAAGCTCAAGAAGGCGGAACTTGCCAGCGAGGCCGAACGGCTGGTGGCAGGGACGGGGTGGTTGCCGGGGATGTTCCAAGGGGTGGAAGTGCCGGTCACCGACGGGCAGGCGGTGGCATCGGTTGAGGTGGCGACCGCAGCCGACCTTGCAGATCGCGAGGACGTGCACGCGGTGCCGTAAGCATGAGGCCCCGGCCTTCGGGCCGGGGCTTTGGTCCAATCAACGCGACGCGCGCGGCAGGTGTGCCGCGCGCGCTTTGTCGTCCAACAGCCACCCCGCTCGACACCCGCGCAATGGTGTCTCTATGCGGGGTATCGCCCTGAACAGGGGTGCCAAGCCAGCTACGCTGGAGAACGCCTTGGCAGGTTGGTCGCGCGTTTCATCCGCGCGAGGATCGAAAGCTGTTCCGGTCACACCGCTTTGACGCGGGTTTTCGGAACGAATGCACTTTGACAACCCTTCCCCCCAATCCTCATGAACCATCAAGGCGTCAGCGAAATTTCCTTTGAAGAAACCTACAGCGTGCCGCCAGAGCAGACGGCTCGGGCACTGTTTTCCAGGCTCCCGCATGGGAGCGACTATGCGGAGAGGCTGATCGAATGCCTGGCTACCGGGTACCTGGTCGCCGTTGTCGAGTCCATGTGCATCCGTGAGATGCAGCGGTATGTCGATGCTGCCTCGGAAGTCGTTGTGGGTCGTACGGTTCGTATTGAGCACAAAGGGCCGATCCCGCCGGGCTCCGCCTTGAAGCTGAGAGGGTGGGTGGAACGGCTGGGAGAGCGGAGCGCGACGTTTTGCGTTCAGGCATCCGATGGTCATGAGGTCGTTTGCGAAAGCTCCGTCACGCTGGTGGCAGTGCAGCGGGCCTCAATGGAGTCTCGGATTGCTGCGAAAGTGGGGGCGCTGGTGGCCAGTTCCGCTGGGGATTTTGTTGGCGGCGCGCGCGGCAGGTGTGCCGCGCGCGTTCTGACTCCCAGCAGCCAGGAAACCGAAGCCTCCTGAATACGCCCCACCGCAGGGCGGGGCATCAGGGCGGAACTGCCCTTGCAGCGCGAGGTCACGCAATGCCGCACTGTCTCTCATGCTGGCGGGCAGATCGCCGTGAACGACGGCGGGGCGCCGACAGGCCGTCCGCCATAACCGAATTGACCACGCCGAGACCAATCCAGCCGGCGCCGATGCAGTGGAGCATTCGCCCTCGTTTGCCGTGGAACAGACTTGGGTCGCGTCCGGGCACGTGCCGGCATGCGTCTTCGCGGTGATGCTGCTTGGGCCATGCGTCCTTTGGCGGCAGGATCACACCCACAGCGGCCTTGTATTTGTCGTGAATCCTGGCGCGGGCACGGCTTCGCCTCGGGCTTGTTCGCTGCAACCGTCCGTCCCAAACAATTTCCCCGCCGCTGCGCGTCTTCCTCGCGAGCCAAATTCTTTGGGCCTACCGGTCCTTCACTGCGTTGCGGCCGCCTTGCGGTGCAGCGCGCCCGGACCCGCGCCTGTCGGATCACTGCCCAAGGCCGCGATGGTCGCGACCGGGTCAACTTTCAAAGGACTTCATCATGGCCAACATCGGCAATTTCACCGCCCAAGGCAACAGCTTCTCCGGCACGGTTCGCACCCTGACGCTCAACGTCAAGGTCAAGATCGTTCCCAACGACAAGGAAAGCGGAAACGCCCCGGACTACCGCATCGTCGCCGGCAATTTCGAGATCGGCGCGGCGTGGAAGAAAGTCAGCAAGGCGGAGCGGCCCTACCTGTCGGTGACGCTGGATGACCCGTCGTTCCCGGCAACCATCTACGCCCGCCTGGTGGAAGGCGAGGACGGCACGCACAGCCTGATCTGGTCGCGCAGCAAGGGCGACTGAACGTCGCCCGGCGCCCCACCTGGCGGGGCGCCTTCTTCCCTTCTCTTTCTCGTTGTCTCTGTTGCCTGCGATGTTCGCGGGCGCTGTCGTGCCGGGACGCATGTTGTGTGGGTTTGCGTCTTTGCGCTTGTACGGGTCTGCGTCAAGCCGTGCATCCGATTTTGTGCGTTGTCGTCAAGCCGGCTTCGCGGATGGACGGTTCTGCGAATTGACGGAAAAGCGTGGAGCTGGATGTGCGGTTTCGTGAGTTTCAGCAGATGTGCATTCGAGGTTCCACGGCTTTGTGCGTCTCCCGGCGATGCCGGGCCGCGCTGTCGTGCTGCGCATCGAGCCGCTGATGGCGTCTCGACCCCTTTGGGCTTTCATCGCTGACGCCTCCGGGGGACCGGGCTGCAAGCCCGTCCCCGCCGCGCGGTGCTTGGCGCCCCTGGACGTCGCCGAATAGGCGGTGCCTGATCGGCTGTGGAGTAGCCAGGGTGTCGCGCTGACAGTCCGGAGTTATGCTCACAGGCGGTTGCTGTGAGTGTGAATTCCCAGACAGAGAGCAGCTGCCCCCTCCTGATCCCAAAGCGGACATCGGCCACAAACCGAGGCACGACGTCTTGAGCCCTTCTCGGGGCGGGTGGGAACCCATCAGAATGCGAAGCTCAGGGGGTAAACGATGGCAACTGATAAAGCGGATTTGAGCAACCTTCCGTTCAAGACAGCGTTTTTGAACGGCAACCTTGTGCTTGAATGCCCAGAGATCAAGCTGACCGAGGGAAAGCCAGACAACCCGCGCGTGTACCGCGCGTCTGGGGTGATCGAGGTCGGGATCCAAATTGGCGCCAAAGCTTGCATCGTGTGCAACCGGGACCCCGCTGAGCCTTTCAATCCCATGGAGTCGATTCAACGCTCAATGAGCGTTAAGTCAGGGCAGCTCTTCCCAAATCACTATTACTTTCGCATGGAAGCGACCGATAGTGACGGCAACGTCTGGACCAATCCGGCCGTTGCCCTGCAGATTCGGCACGACGTCGACAGCGACGAAGTGCGTTTTGAATGTGCGCGCATCGAAACCGAACATAAGATGCCTGTAGATGTTCCGTTCGCGCATCTGGTTTTCGCCGAAAAGTTGGATTTCCCGGAGAACAGGATAGTCACCAAGTTCAATGACGCTGAGGGCAAAAATCTGAAGAGCATTCAACGTGAGGGCTCTCAGGGGCAGCTGGAAAACCTGAACCTTCTATTCACGAAAATTGACCAACCCACTGCACAGGATGGCTACGAGTTGCAAGCGACGGCCTCCGGCACTGATTCGATTCCCCAGTATTTCGACACTCGTCTGCTCGAAGCCGTTCAATTCTGCACGGCAACTCTCGCGTGGCCGGTGATGAGCGAAGTGGCCCAAAACGGGCGGCGCGTTCTGGCCCTTTCTGCACATCGGCCGCCCAATAAGGGCCTAGTCTTACTGTGTCATAAGCGTAGTCGTGCGTTTTCGCGCAGGCAGCATGGGCATCGGGGGAGCGTCTTGAGCAAGGCTGCGGCGATAAGCAGCCGCAAAGTCGTGATGGACGATGGGACGTGGCGCTGCGTGCGCTGGGCTGCCGCGAGGCTTGTAATGCGTGGGTAGGGCAGGTTCTTTACGTCGTGCAGCGTTTTTTTTGCCGGCGCCCTCGGGGTGCCGCAGTTGTTGGGCCATCAAGAAGCCGTAGGCGGCGATGCTCAGGCTGGCGTGGTGATGGAACCCGCGCCAGCCTCTGCCTTCGTAGTGCCCGAGCCCCAGTTCCTGCTTGAGGTCCTGATAGTCGCGCTCGATGCGCCAGCGCATCTTGGCCTCCAACACCATGCGCTGCAGCGGCACGTCCTGGCCAAGAGTGGACAGCCAGTACTTCATCGGTTCGCGGTGCCCCTCGGGCCACTCGATGAGAAGCCACTGCTGAGGGCGCAACTGCGCGCGCTGATGATCGCGGTGCGCCGCATGCACGCGAACGCGGGCGAATCGCGATCGCAAGGTGAAGTTGGTGCCCTCGCGCCATTCGAGGATCTGCCATTGAGAAGGATCCAGCTCGAACGCCAACTCCTTGACCGACAGTGGACGCTGGTGCTTGGCATCGCCCAGGCGCTGCCGGGTGGGTACGTTGTTGCCGCGACCGCTGTAGGCTGAAGGCGGCAGCGGGGCGTGCCCCGGCGGCCACACCGTCACCTGGCCCGTCACACCCACCACGTAGGGCAGGCCCAGCGCGCTGAGGCGTTCTCGAAACGCCGTGTCCACGCCATACCCCGCGTCGGCCAGCACGCAGTGCTTGGGTGCGCCTTGCGCCAGCAGCCGCTCGATCTGCGCCAGCGCAATCGCCGGCTTGGTCGCAAACGCCACCTCCGGCGGAACGCCAGCCCTGTCGCGTCGCTGCAGGTCCTCGGCCCACTCCTTGGGCAGGTACAACTGCCAGGCCACCGGCAGGCTACCCGCCTGGCACGCCAGCGTCACGCTCACCGCCACCTGGCAGTTGTCCTGCTTGCCCAACATCCCGCAGTACTGCCGGGCTACGCCCACCGAGTGCTGCCCTTGCTTGGGGAAACCCGTGTCGTCAACGATCCACCAGCCGCCGTCGCTGAAGTCCATCGCCGGCACGACCCACTGCGCCACGCGCAGCAGCATCTGCTCGTCAGACCAGGCCGAATCGGCCACGAAGTGATGCAGCGACTGGTGGCGCGAGCGCGTGGCCGACGGCGCCAGGTGCGCCGCCATCGGCTCTACGCTCTTGCGCTTGAGCGGAGCCATCAGGCCGGTGCAATACCCACGCAGCCCAGCCTGCCGGTCGGCATGGCCCAGCCCCTCGCCCAGATGCGCCAGGTAGCGCTCAAACTCCTGCAGTTCCTTCATCTGCGCTCACCTCTTGCTTGAAGAAGTGCGCATAATGCCTTGATTTCGTTCAAATTACTAACACAGTAAGACTAGTAGCTGCGCCACTCGCAAACCGAGAGGCGGCCACGGACTTCTACACGCTCCTGGAACGCTACTACGCTCACGCGTGCAAGCACGCCCAAGGCGACGAGTTGTCATCGATTGGCAAGAGGGTCGGGGGCCTCTTCACTCTGAAGGGAGTTTGGCTTGATTCGATGGCACTGTTCCTGGCTGTGACCGCCGAGGGACTTCTGCAGCAGGCGCCGTTCAAAGCGATGAGCAAGGTCGCAAAACCCATGCGGACGCTAGTCAAGAAGATTTCGGACGCCGCTACCAGCCTGCCGGCCATTGAGGAACTGGCGAAGCAGTATGAAGAACTCACAAAAGGCACTGGCGCTCGGTCACTCGAAGATCGGATGCGTGCACTTCTTCAACTAATGAGCAGTGGTAGGGTTCTTGACACCATGTGGGTGCTACAGAAGGCTGGCGCCATCACTGACATTGAGATTCAATCATGGGAAGAACTTCGCAATGCCGGTGCCCACGGCAGCCTGAATGTGGATGAGACGCAAATTCAAGAGTTTGTCGACCATATGCACCGGGTAACGACGATGATCTACAAGATCGTATTCCTTCACATCGGCTACAAGGGTGGGTATTCCAACTTGGGGCAGCACGGTTGGGCGCGTGCTGAATTCGACGGACCTGCTTTGCTCGGCGCGCTCGGCCTGGAATAGCGCAACAAAGCGGCTCTCAGCGTGCGCCCTGGACGCGACCAATGTCCAATTCTGCCATCCGGTCGTTCTGATTCATCGATGACTCCTTCGGGCCGAATTCCTCTTCAAAAGCGCAAAACGATCGGCTGGTAAAACACGTTTTCCGCAGATTGGCCAACCCAACGGCATGCCTGGTTCTGCGTCAGTAACTTCCTCGCTTCAGTCCTGGTGACTTTCTGTGCCGGAACACGCACATGACGACGCCACTCCCCTTTTGACCTGGCCACCTCCCGACCGAACAAGCCACGCAGCTTGGCGCCCGCCGCCCGCCCGTCAACCCCCAGCCCGCACCGACCGAGTCGGGGGTGTGACGGCCGCGCTGTTCGCGTGCACCTGAATCGCAGCGCTCCGATCGGGAGCGTCCATTTCAAGGAGTTGCGATCATGAACCTGATTTCCGACGAACTGCGCGCGCAGTTGCTGGCCAACGGCCGCCTATCCCTCGCTGACGAGGGCTTTGACCCGCCGCCGGTGGTCAAGCTGTTCACGCCCGATGCGGGTGCCACCTGGCTGCTGACCGAGATCGATCTCGGTGACGAAGACCATGCATTCGGACTGTGCGACGTCGGTCTTGGCTTTCCGGAACTGGGCTATGTGAGTCTGTCCGAACTGATGACCGTGCGGGGCCGTCTTGGACTTCCCGTGGAGCTGGATCTGCACTTCAAGGCAGACAAGCCTATCAGTGCTTATGCTCGTGAAGCCCGCTTGGCGGGACGCATCGTGGCGTAGGCGCCGCAGGCATCAACCGTCGGCTGGCGGTTGATGCCATTCCGCCGGAAGCCGGGCTTCCGTCTCCAGCATCAGCTCGCCAGCGCTGCGGCCCAGCGCCCGGGCGATCTTGAGCACCAGGGCCAGTGTGGGCATGTGCTCGCCACGCTCGATCTTGCCCATGTGCGAGCGTTCGATGCCCGCCAGGTGAGCCAGCGTCTCCTGGGCGATGCCATCCTCGGTTCTCGTGGCGCGCACCGCAGCCCCGAATGCCAGAGCGGGCGCGGACTCAAAGGTCGTCGCGCCCGTTGGCCTTCCCCGCTGAATGACACGCTTCTGCATGGGCAGGAGCGTCGTTGCTCAGAACAATTTAAACCACGTTATATTTAACTCTTTTGCCTTGAATGCCAACCTCCATTAAAGTCGGAGTTGTTCAGGGCGGTTCTAAAACAGTAAATTTCTGTTAACGATCCCACGGATGCGCCATGACCTTCCTCACTGAGTTGCAGCGCACGCAAATGCTGGCCAACGGCGAAGCCCGTGCGCGTGGCGAAGCCATCGATCCTTTGCCCGTCGTCAAGCTACACACCCTGGACGCTGGCGCCGTCTGGCTGTTGGTCAGCCTGGATGCCGATGGCGACCGGGCTTATGGTCTGTGCGATGCGGGTACTGGATTTCCGGAGCTGGGCACGGTGAGCCTGTCTGCCTTGGAGGGCGTACGCGGCCCGCGCGGCCTGCGCATCGTGGTCGATCCGCATTTCAAGGCCCGGCAGCCGCTGTCGGCCTATGCCGCCGATGCGGCACGGGATGGGTCGATTCACGATTGACGGGTGTTGCTGTCATTGCCAACCAGGTGGTGCTTTGGTGCAACCTTTGGTAACAGTCTGCGGTTTTGGTGACTACCGGTTGTCCTACTATCTGCGGCAGGTTTCTGGAACCGCCAAGGGAGTAAAAACAATGACGATCCGAATCGATGCCGCCGACTGTTCTGCGCCCTGGCGCGCTGCGGCAGCCTACCTCTATACCTTGGACCTGGACGGTCCGGCGCTTGCTTGGGAGTACCTGCGTCGCAACCCTGCTTACCGTGCCAGTTGGCTCGGAGGGCGCCACCGGGCCGAAGCGGCCCGATGGGGGTTGAAGTATTGCCGATGATCCTGACCTGGATGCGCGGCAAGCGCATCCACTCTGGGCAGTGGGAACCGGCGAATGGCTCCATGCGCGCGCCACGGGCAAGCACGATGCTGCTGTAGCCCGGACATTCAGCACTTGGCAGATTCCGGGCCGCAAGCGTATTGCGCATAGTGGGGCGGAGTTGGTCCTCGCGGCCGTCTGTGGCCCGAATTGCTTGCGCGCCTCGCTGTCCGCTGATTTGCAAGACGGCGCAGCCTGCGGTCTGGCGGTACCGCTCGACCCACCTCTGCGCACGCGCTTGCCCGAGTACCAGGCACAGGCCCGTCTGTTCCATGGCGAAGTTCCCCAACCCGTGCCTCGGCCAGCTGGCCGTGCGGCGCTGCTGCATTTGCGCGCCCTGCAGGCGCTCGACGGGTGGCAAGCTGGCGCCCGCCATCGCGAGATTGCCGGGGCGCTGTTTGGCGCTGACGCCGTGCGCACACGCTGGACCGCCGACGGCGAGCTGCGCGCGCAGGTTCGCCACCTTCTGACCCGTGCCGAGGGTTTGATGCGCGGCGGCTATCTGGCCTTGGCCGGGGTACGCCAGCCGCACACCGGTGCCCCCGGAGACGAACCCACGCACTGAATCTCTCCCTTCGCAGTTGGCCCCGGCTTTCTGAGACTCCCTCCATCTGGCGGCATTTCGCTGCCAGGCGATGACCGTCGATGGAGGCCTTCATGGCAACTGCGAATTCCCTGCCTTTGCGTCCCTTGCCTGCGGCTGCGCCGCCGTCCGCTGCAGCACCCGGCAACCCCGAGTTCCTGACGAACGATGAGGCCGCCGTCTTTCTGCGGCTCTCGCCGCGCACCCTGGAGAAGCAGCGCGTGCTGGGTGGCGGCCCGCGATTTCGGAAGTTCGGTGCCCGCGTGCTCTATGCGGTGGACGACTTGCGGGCCTGGGCCAACAGCCGGGCCTACGGCATGACCTCCGACCCCGGCTGCCCGCAGCGAGCCTCGGTGCGCTGAGTCGGCGTTGATCCCGTGTCGGATTCACCAATTGCGTCGTGGCCATGGTCAAGCCGCTGACTGAACGCGACCAGCTGATGCTGTTCCGCGCACTGCCGGGCGGCGACATGGCCCCGCGCGATGCGCAGGACCTGATGGCCTACCCGTTCTTCTCGCTGGCCAAGTCGCGCAGGGTGGTGCCGATTCGCTTCGAGGCCGGGGGCGTGAGCTTGACGGTCGAAGGTGTTCCAGAACACGGCATTGCCACCATCTGGGATGCTGACGTGCTGATCTGGGCGGCCAGCCACATCGTGCAGGCACGGGACCAGGGCTCGCGAACCTCGCGCCTGATGGCCGCAACGCCGCACGAGATCCTCACCTTCGTGCAGCGCGGCACCGGCTTCAAGGATTACCTGATGCTCAAGGCCGCTCTGGACCGGCTGCAGTCCACTACGGTGGCCACGTCCATCCGCCAGACCGCGGGGCGGCGCATGCACCGCTTCTCCTGGATCAACGAGTGGAAGGAGCTGCCCGGTGCCCGGGGCCGCGCCTACGGCATCGAGCTGATCCTGGCCGACTGGTTTTACGCGGGCGTGATGGAGGATGCCCTGGTTCTGACCCTGGACCCGGCCTACTTCCGGCTGACCGGGGGCATCGAGCGCTGGCTGTACCGCCTGGTGCGCAAGCACGGCGGCCGGCAGGTGGAGGGCTGGCGCTTCGACCTGCGCCACCTGCACCTGAAGTCGGGCAGCTTGCAGCGCTATGCCGACTTCGCGGTGCAGCTGCGCAGGCTGGTGCACCGGCAGTCGCTCCCAGGCTACTGGCTCGCCATCGAGCACGTGGGCCGCACGGACTGGCTCCGGTTCCGCAGCTGGTCTCGGCGATCCTCGTCCGACTTATCCACACCCGTTGGTGAAAACCTTGTGGACAAGCTGTGTCCGGACTCGGGAATCACCCGCACGGCATTCGGGGAATCACCCGCAAACGACACGGGTAATCACACGTGCGCATCGGCCGCCAGCCCGCGCCCAGCAACGGTTTCGGGCCTCCTTAACTTATCTAACCAAAGACATAACAATGGATAAAAGAGAAAACACCACTGCCCAAAAAACGGGCAGTGCTTCATCCGTTGCCCCGGAAAACCGTCGACCAGGAGAAGACTCACAAGCGGAAACCGGGTCTGGCAAGGTGATCGCGTTGCTCAACCAAAAAGGCGGAGCCGGCAAGACCACGCTGGCCACACACCTTGCCGGAGAGTTCGTCATGCAAGGGCTACGCGTGACCTTGCTGGATGCCGATCCCCAAGGGTCGGCCCTGGACTGGGCGCAGCGACGGCTGCAAAGCGGCCAGAACCGCCTGTACGGCGTGTTGGGCCTGGCCCGCGACTCCTTGCACCAAGAGGCCCCACAGATCGCCTTGCAGGCTGATTTTGTGGTGATCGACGGGCCGCCGAGGGTCGCGGCCCTGGCGCGCTCCGCGCTGCTGGCGGCCGACCTGGTGCTGATTCCGGTCCAGCCCAGCGCCTACGACGTGTGGGCCAGCCACGAGATGGTGCAGCTCATCACCGAGGCACGGGTGTTTCGGCCGCAGCTGCGCGCGGCCTTCGTGATCAACCGGCGCGTCGTGGGCACGGTGATCGGGCGGGAAGCGCGTGCCGCATTGGCCGATCAGCCGTTTCCGGCGCTGCAGGTGGAGGTGTCACAGCGCATCGTGTTTGCCGATAGCGTGGCTGCGGGCCGACTGGCGTTCGAAGTGGCGCCACATTGTGCGGCGGCACGAGAAATCGCGGCGCTGGCGCAGGCCGTGCGGAAGATGCTGTGATGACGAAGCCACTGGCCTCCACGATGCAGCGGCGGGCACCGATTGGCCGCCGGCCGGGTGCCGACCCGGCCTCTGCCTGGGTGCGGCAAGCCGAGGCTGTCATTGCCGTCACCAAGGCATCGGTCTACACCGCACGACTCACCATCGATGTGACGCCTGCGCTGCGCGGGCGCATCAAGGTCGCGGCGTTCCAGCGAGGCATCACTGCCGCCGAGATGCTGCGGGAGCTGCTGGAGCGTGAGTTTCCGGAAGGGGCGTCGTGATGCAGCCAAACGTGCAAGCCGTGGTGCCGACGATGCGGCCCGCATTGCCGCTGTTCAGACCCACCCCCATGCGTGTTTCGCTGGCCTTTGTCGAGCAAAGGGTGAATGTGTGGCTGCGCTTTGGGCGGCCCGCGCGCGAGACCATTTTGGACCGGTGGCGGCGCGTCGCGGTGTTCGAACCCGGCGCGGTCTGCTGTCGTGTGAAATGGATTGCCAACGACTACGGCACCGCGCTCTGGCAGTTGATGGTGCTGCAGGCACCCATGCCATTCGACGGCGCGCAGCGCATCGCCGGCGTGGTGCCGGGCGCGCGCATCCTGTTGCGCGCCGATGGTGAATGGCAGGTCAAGGCGGTGCTCGCCGTGATTGACGGCATGGAGTTCCTTGGCATCGATCCGTGTACCGCGGCCATGACGTACTGGCGCACCATCGGCAACCGCCTGGCTGCACGCCAGCCACTGCCCGAGTACACGCCGGAGCGGCATGCCGCGCACATCGCGCGGAGAGCGATGCAATGAAGCGAACCGCCGTGATTCTCTGCATGGACATCGGCCTGGCGGCGCTGCTCATGCCGCTGGTCATCCCCAACCGTGTGCATCTGGTCTACAACCCCAGCGACAGCGTGCCGCGCGGCTGGTACCGCATAGTTCCCGCCGACGCGCTGCAGGTCGGCAGCATCGTGCTGGCCCGGCTTCCGGCACGGGCTGCTGCATTGGCGGCGCAGCGGGGCTACCTGCCAGCCGGCATTCCCTTGCTCAAGCGCATTGGGGCCGTGGCTCCGCAACGGGTGTGCATGGATGGCGAATCGGTGCGCATCGACGATGTGACGGTGGCCACCTTGATACGTGCCGATGGGCGGGGGCGACCGCTGCGGGCCTGGCCCCAGTGCCGAAGCCTGGTGCGTGGCGAGCTGTTTCTCCTGAGCAGCACGAACCCGGCGTCGTTCGACAGCCGGTACTTTGGTCCCATTGCCGCAGCCAACGTGATCGGCCGTGCGCAGGCGATTTGGACGTGGAGCACGCCATGAACCTGCCTTCCGCCGTGCAGATGTCCCGTCGTCAGCGTGCAGCCATTGCTGCACTGGCGCTGCACATCGGGCAGCGTCGCACACCCTGTATGCGGCTGGCGGGGTGTCGGAGCCGGGACCGAAGTCGGAGGCTTCAGGGAGCGGCGAAGACAGAGGGCAAGATAAAAGGGCCGGCACGTGTCGGGCCGCAAAGCCAGTCTGCACGTGGGGTTGGCGCGGCACGGCGGCTGGTGGCCGGTGTGCCGTCGCGGAACGCAAACCCAACAGGCATCGGGTTTGACCGCGTGCCGTCTTCGACCTGGTTTGCCGCATCGCGCTGGAGCTTGTGCCATGGCCTCGCGTGACGACAACCGTTTCAGGGTCAAGCCAGGATCGCCGAAAGGCGGGGATGGTGCGGGAAACGGGCGGCGTGCGCAGCGCTTTGTTTCGCAGGTGTTGAAGCAGGTCTCCAAGGCCGGTGCGAATGCTTCCGGCGCGCGCGGGGCGCGTCCTGCATCGACCTTCGGACGTGGGCGCGTGGCGGCGGGAAGGGCAGGGCACACGCTGGGTACGACCGCCCGGCGCGTGGTCATCAAGTCCCGCTATGTGGTGCTGAAGAAGGCTGGAGCCAAATCTGTGTCAACGCACCTGCGTTACATCGAACGCGATGGCGTGACGCGGGAGGGAGAGCGGGGGCAGGCCTACGGGCCCGAGACCGACACGACCGACCTCAAGGCTTTCGAAGAGCGCGGGAAAGGCGACCGCCACCAGTTCCGCTTCATCGTCTCGGTGGAGGATGCCGGGGAGCTGGAGGACTTGCGCGGCTACACGCGCGAGTTCATGCAGCGGATGTCCACGGACCTGGAGACTCGGCTGGATTGGGTGGCCGTGGACCACTGGGACACGGACAACCCGCACACGCACATCGTGTTGCGCGGGCGTGCAGGCGATGGCCACGGCAAGGGCCAGGATCTGGTGATTGCGCCGGACTACATGGCGCATGGCATGCGCATGCGGGCCAGCGAGCTGGCGACGGAATGGCTGGGGCCGCGCACCGAACTGGAGATCCGGCAGGGGTTGCTGCGGGAAGTGGAGCAGGAGCGGCTGACGAGCCTGGACAGGGCGCTGCTGCGGCAGGCTTCCGTGGACGTGGTGGATCTAGCGCAGCAGCCCCATGACCCGCAACGGCAGACCCTCCTTCGTGCCAGGCTGCAGCGGCTGGAGGCGATGGAGCTGGCCGAGCGTATCGATGCGAACCATTGGCGGCTCAGTTCGAACATGGAACAGACATTGACCGCCATGGGCGAGCGGGGCGACATCTTGCGCACGATGCACAAGGCCTTGCGGGGGCAGCAGCGGGAGTTGGTGCTGGACATGGAGACCGCCACACCGGTCATTGGCCGCATCGCTGCCAAGGGTCTGGCCGACGAGTTCAAGGACCGTGGCTATCTGGTGGTTGATGGCATCGACGGGCGTGCCCACTACGTCAAGCTGCGGGTTGGTATCGACATGGCTGCGCTGCCGGTGGGCGGCATCGTGGAAGTAAATCCACCGGCACTTGAGAGGGCAGTGGACGGCACTATCATCAGCTTGGCGCGCGATGGTCTCTACCGCACGGCCGACCACCTCACACAACTCCTGCGGGAGAGCACGCAAGATCCTGAGGCAGCGGTCGGTGTTCACGTGCGCCGGCTCGAAGCCTTGCGCCGTGACGGCGTCGTGGAGCGCGTGGCTGATGGTGTCTGGCGCGTGCCACCCGACTTCCTGCCAAGTGCCCAGGCACACGATGCGCGGCGGGCGGCAGGAATCGCCATCGAGCTGCGCTCGCACTTGTCCATTGAGTTGCAGACGCGGGTGGTCGGTACGACTTGGCTGGATCAGCAGTTGATCAGCGGTGCCGACGGCATCTCGGCCAATGGGTTCGGCAGTGAGGCGCATGACATGCTGCGGCAGCGATCGGACTTCCTGGTCGATCAGGGACTGGCCAAGCGGCGTGGGCAGCGTGTGGTCTTCGCGCGCAATCTGCTGGCGACCCTGCGCGGACGCGAGATCGACGCCACTGCCAAAACCATCGCCAAGGAAACCGGCCTGACATACCGGGCCCTGGCCGACGGTGAACGTGCGACCGGTGTGTATCGTCGCAGCGTGCAGCTCGCCAGCGGGCGCTTCGCGATGCTCGACGATGGCATGGGCTTCAGCCTGGTGCCATGGAAGCCGGTGATTGAACACCGTTTAGGGCAGACCTTGACCACAGTCGTACGCGGTGGCGGGGCGTCCTGGACGTTCGGGCGGCAGCGCGGGCCGAGTGTGGCGTAACGGTTGAGTTACTCGGGACAGGGATATCTGTCGTGCCGCTGTTCCTGCTGGATGCCGCCAAAGACGGAGCGACTCCTCACGCCGTGGCAGGGTAGGCTGGCGTGACTATGGGATTATCCCAGTGTTGGAAGGCCAATAGCCTGTCAACCGGCGGCAGCCTGTGAGGCACCGCAAACTTTGCCTCGAAATCAAAAAAAATCCCGCTTGATTTTCGTTGCTTCTAGTCATAAAGTAAGGAAGTAATGCAATTCTTTCAAGGGAGGGCAAATGCTGGCACTCGCCAAAATCACTGCCAAAGGTCAAACCACCATTCCACAGGACGTCCGTGTTGCGATGCATGTGGCGGCAGGCGACTTAATCGCCTGGGAAGTAGGCGCGGACGGCACAGCCACCGTGCGCCGTGTCCAGCCGATGGACATCGAGTACCTGCGCGCGGTCGAAGGCACCTTGAGCGAATGGACCGGGACCGCCGACGAAGAGGCTTACCGTGAGCTTTGATCGCTTCACGGTCGTGCGCGTGCCTTTCCCCTTTACCGACCGCGACGCCACCAAAAACCGCCCCGCGCTCGTGCTCTCCGGCGCACCAGCGTTCAACACCCCGGCGGGCCATTCGGTCATGGCCATGATCACCTCGCAGGCCAACGCGCCCTGGCCCCTCGATTGCACGCTCACCGACCTGGCCGCCGCCGGCCTGCCCGCGCCGTCCAAGGTCCGCTTCAAGCTGTTCACGCTTGATCACCGACTGGTGCGCGGCCAGCTCGGGAAACTATCGGCTGCCGACGTGCAGGTTGTCCGGCAGGGCTTGGCTCGGTTGCTTGAAACTTCGTGAGCCCGACTCGATGCCTTGCCTGGATCGGTTCCGTTTTCTGTCCCGTGGGCTGGACGCTGAGACCCGGAAGTTCGGCATCACCGGCATAAGCGTGAAGGTGCGGCTGCTGGGCGTGTTTGGGGAGAGTTTTTGGGCTCTCGTGGCATCCTCTGGGGCAGATTGCCCGTTGTTTTCCAAGAAGTTGATGGTTATTTGATCGGCCAGCGGGCACTCCGCTTTGAATTTCAAGTCTCAGTTTTTGCGCAGTTTTAGAAAACCCATGGCCATCGAAAAGAGCATTGTTCGGCGCTATCTGATCCTGTCGGTGCTCGCGTCCACCCTACCGGTACTGTCGATCGGACTGCTCTACGATCGCTTCACCGCCAATGCGCTGGAGCAATTGCTTGGTGAAAAAATTTCGACGCATCTCACGGCGACGGCAAGCCGGCTTGGTGCCTACGTCGAGGCGCGTCGCTACCAAGTGGAAACACTGGCCAACTATCCGGGAATAGCCGGGTTTGCGAGTGCCAGCACAAGCGAGGCCGACGGCGATGTGACCGCCTTGTTACAGCTCGAATCCGACCTGCCGGATCTCTATGGCATTCTTTTCTTTGACGCCGAGGGCCGTCTGCAAGTTGCGATACCCGGTCAGGCGGCGTCGGGTCCGCCATACTGGCTTGATCGCCCTTTTGAAACTGCGAGGCTGCCGAAAACGACGATTGGCGAGACGGAGATCATCGGCCCGATGCCCGCCGCCGATGGCGATTCGGGCTGGTTGCTGTTGCGCCACCCGTTGCACGCACGACAGGCCGACCGGATCACCGGCTACATCGCCTTGCACGTTCGTCTGGCATCACTGACCGAACAACTTGGCGCAAACGCCGCCGCCGGTGCACTGCAGCCGCTGCTGCGCACACCGGTGGGAAACTTCAATACCGTCGGCCAGGTCGTTGGCCCGCAAGGAAAAATTATCGCTGGCCCGGAAATTTTGCCGGGCTGGCGGCCGCTGCTTGAAGTTGAATCGACCACAGTGCTCAAGAACTTCGCTCTAGAGCGGCGGGCCTTGCTAATCGCGGCACTGGTCAGCACGGCGTTGATCGTTTTTCTTTTCTATCGCCTTTCGCGACAATTGCGCATGCGCATCAGCCAGCTTCTGAGTGGCGCAAAGGCGATCTCGTCGGGGCAGCTTGACCACCGGATCGCCGAGCATGGGAGTGATGAAATTGCGTCCGTCTCGCACGCTTTCAATGCCATGTCCGACAAGCTCAAGGAGTACATTGAGCGAGCCGTGCGCATGGAGAAGTTGGCGGTGCTCGGCGAGTTTGCGACCAGCATCGCGCACGAGATTCGCAATCCGTTGGCTGCCATCAAGACCAGCGTTCAGGCACTGGCACGACGTGAAAAAGACCCCAAACGCAGCCAGTTGCTGGCCGAGATGGAAGGGGAGATCGACCGCCTGGCGCGGGTGGTCAGCGATCTGGTCGACTTTGGCCGGCCCCGGCCCCCGCTCCCCGGCATAGTGCCGGTGCGTGAGCTGTTCCGGCGGATTTCCGGCATCATCGAATCAGAGGTCCAAGGACGCGACCTGCATTTCAGCTGCCAAGGCAATCCAGACCTCGAATTGTGGGCCGACCCGGACCATCTGGAGCAGATCATCCTCAATTTGGCCCTCAACGCCATACAGGCGACACCCGCAGGAGGGACTGTGGTATTGCGAGCCTCCGCCGTCGACGGGCAGGCGGCCGTCGAGGTCAGCGATACCGGTTCCGGTATCCCGACCGAACTGCTGGAGCGAATCGGCGACCCCTTTTTCACCACCAAGGCAAGGGGTGTCGGCCTCGGACTCAGCATTTCACGCCAGTTGTGCGAGCTGAACGGCGGCAAAATGACCATTGACAGCGCGCCCGGACACGGTACCTTGGTTCGCATCCTACTTCCCATAGCCAAGACCAGCCATGCCGACCATTCTGATCATTGACGATGAGCCCAGCCTCGTCAGCTCCCTCACCTTCGCTCTGGAAGCAGAGGGTTACAAGGTCCACGGTGCTGCGACCGGGCAGGCCGGGCTGCAGGCCGTGGCCGACATTCAGCCGGATCTGGTGCTGCTCGATTTGCGCCTCCCTGACCAGACCGGGCTGAAAGTGCTCGAGGCAATGCCGCGCGAGAACGGCGAGCCGCAGGTGATCATGATCTCCGCCCACGGCGATACGCGGGCGGCGGTCAAGGCGGTGAAAATGGGGGCTGCCGATTACCTGACCAAGCCGTTCGATCTCGACGACCTGCTGCACACCATACGCACGAGCTTGGAGCGCGGCCGGATGGTCAGCGAAATCGACTTTCATCGACGTGCCGCGCTGCGCCATAGCGGACTGGTGGGAGAGAGCGTCGCCATGCGTGATCTGGCGGCGACCGTCGACCACATTGCCGCCAGCAGCACCACTCGCATCCTGGTGCTCGGCGAATCCGGCACCGGCAAGGCATTGGTGGCCAAAGCCCTCCACGCCGGCAGTGCGCGAGCTGGTGGACCTTTCATCGAGATCAACTGCGCTTCGCTGCCGGAACAGCTGATCGAGGCCGAGCTGTTCGGCGCGGAGAAGGGCTCCTACACAGGGGCCCATCAGCGCCGCGTCGGCCTGGTGACACTTGCCGACAAGGGCACGCTCTTTCTCGACGAAATCGGGGAGATGCCTTTGGCCCTCCAGGCCAAGCTCCTCCATTTCCTGGAGAATGGACAGTATCGTGCGATCGGCTCGACGCGTTCCCTGCATTCCGATGTCCGGGTGGTGGCCGCCACCAACCGCGATCTGGCCACGGAAGTCGCCGCCGGGCGCTTCCGCGAAGACCTCTACTATCGCATCAACGTCATCTGCCTGAAGATTCCGGCCCTGCGCAGCCGCGGCGACGATGTCGTCCATCTGGCCGAGCATTTCGCCCTCAAGTATGCCCACGAGGAGGGCGTACTCCCGATCCGTCTCAATACGGCGGTGCGGGCACTGCTGGCGGCCTACCGCTGGCCGGGCAATGTGCGGGAGCTGAAAAACCTGATCGAGCGCCTGACCATCCTCTTCCCCGGCCAGGACATCGGCGTCGCGGAACTGCCTCCGGAGATCGCCCTTGCCGGACAGGATATCCAGACAGTCGCGGATGCCGGGATGGCAGCTGCCCCGGCACTGCGTCCGGGGGGGGCTTCCATCAGTAGTACCCTGGCTGATACCGAGCGCGAACTCCTGCTCGGCGCTTTGCGCGAATGCGGTGGCCACAAAGGGCGTGCTGCAGAACGTCTGGGCATCTCTAGGCATGCCTTCAAGCGGCGTCTGCAGCGGCTCGCCATTATTGAGTGAGCGGTTTTGGCCAAGCCACTTGGTGCATAGCTTGCTGACATGGTTATGAAAACAAAATCAAGCTGTTCAGATACCGCCATCCCCCCAGTGCCCGCAACTTGGCATCGTTCTACGTGGCGATGTCGGCTGGCGCTTGGAGTAGCGATAGCGGTGCTGATTTGGCCACTTTCCAGCCAGGCCCGCATCGAGTTTGGTGCTTCGGCTGGAAAGGCTGATGCCACGGTGGGCTGCATGTTTCCCCTCGCTGGCCGGGCCGCCATTTACGGCCGCGACAGCATCGCCGGCATGAAACTGGCCCTTGCCGACCTGGCGGCCGAGGTGCTGCCGGGGACGTTGCCCAAGCTGCGCATTCTTGTAGAGGATGATCGCTCCAAGGCATCGGTGGCGACACGCATCGCCGAGAACTTCATCACCCGCGACAAGGCCCGCTTTCTCTGTGGTGTGGTCAGCTCCGGCGTTGCCCAGGCAGTCAGCAGGGTGGCACGCACGCGCGAAGTCATCTTTGTCGGGACTGACCACGCCTCGTCCCGCCTGACCATCGAGGATTTCCATCGCCACTACTTTCGCGTTTCCAACGACACCTACACCTCAATGGCCGCTGGCGCCCGCTATCTTGCTGACCTGCAAAAAAAGAACAAGTGGCGGCGCCTGGCTTTCATCGGGCCTGATTACGATTACGGTCATATCGCGTGGCGCGACCTTGAGGCGGCGATGAGAAGCGGTGGTGTTCAATACGAAATGGTTGGCCATCTCTGGCCGCGCCTGTATGAACCTGATTACACGGCCTACATCGCCGAGTTGATGGCGGCGAAGCCGGATGTGGTCGTAACAGCCCTTTGGGGCGGCGATTTCATTGCATTCCTCAAGCAGGCGCTGTCTTCTGGGTTGCTGGAAAAAAGCAGGCTGGCCAACTTCGATACCGGCGGCAATTTTGATGTGCTTGCATCGCTCGGCGACCAGACTCCTGCCGGGTTGATCCTCTCGGCGCGGCACCACAACAACTGGCCCGAGACCGAACGCAACCGCAAGTTCGTCAATGATTTCCACCGTCTCGAAGGGCGTTTTCCGACCTACGCCGCCGAAGGGGCCTATGCCGGAATCATGGCCATCGGCCGTGCCATGCTCCTCGCCGGGCGACGGGCCAGCAACGAACAACTGATCCATGCCCTTGAGGGGTTGCAGATGGCACTGCCCGAGGATCCCGAAGGTTACGTCTCCCGTATTGATCCTCAAACCCACCAGATCATCCAGGCGCAGGCCATCGGCGAGGTGGTGCCTGACAGCGCGTTTTCGCCAGCCAAGGTCATGTTGGGTCGCTGGGTGGTCTATCGCGCCGAGGACTTGCAGCCGCCCCCCGATCTCATTCGTACCCGCCGCGTCCGTGCGCGCGCCGAAGTCAGCAATTCCCCTCAAACCACGCCAAGCAAATACTAGGGAACAACTGAGCGGAAGCCGCTCAGTCTGGGTTCCCATTGATCGCGCTTGAGCGGTTTCCGCCCATTCCGCCGCTCTGATCTGGTGTGGAAGCCGCGCTCGCCATGAGCGCCAAATTTTCGCTCCTTCCCCGGTACAGCTAACGATTCGTGGTTCTTGCCAAGTGCTTGGCACATACCTTGCTGAGCATCGTTGAGGTGGGTAATTGCCAACGCCAGGATCGAGCAGCCCCACTCCCACGAACCCAACTAATTCGGAGATATTCATGAAAGCCAAAACCCATTTTCTGCGCCCCGCTTTCCGTCTGTCCACCGCTGCCATTGCTCTGGCGGCAGGTGTGGCTACGTCGGCCAGCGCCGCCGACAACGGCAAGTACCGTATCGGTATCGTCACCTTCCTTTCCGGCGCCGCGGCTGGCCCGTTCGGCGTGCCGGCGGCCAATGCCGCCAAGCTGACGGTGGAAGCGCTGAACGCCGGCAAGCTGCCGGCGCCGTACAACAGGAAGGGCATCAACGGCGTCGAAATAGAGACGGTGATCATCGACGAGAGTGGCGGCGCGACGAAGCAGACCGAGGAATTCCGCAACCTGGTGCAGCGTCAGAAGGTCGATGCGGTGATTGGCTATATCTCGTCCGGCGACTGCCTGGCGATCGCGCCGGCGGCCGAGGAATTAGGCGTGCCAACGGTGTTCTTCGACTGCGGCACCTCGAAGGTGTTCGAGACGGTGAAGAGCCCGAAGTATCTGTTCCGCACCGGGCTGGACGCGGTGGTCGACAACGTCGCCGCCGCCCGCTATATCGCCGAGACCCGCCAGGATGTGAAGACGGTCGCAAGCATCCAGCAGAACTACGCCTGGGGCCAGGATTCGTGGAACGACTTCATCCTCACGTTGAAGCAGATCAAGCCGGAGGTGAAGGTGGTTTCCGAGCAGTGGCCGAAGCTGGCGCAGGGCCAGTACGGCGCCGAGATCTCGGCGGTGTCGGTGGCCAACCCGGACATCATCCACTCCAGCTTCTGGGGCGGCGACATGGAAGCGCTGATGCTGCAAGGCGGCGCGCGCGGCCTGTTCGACAAGCGCACGGCGGTGCTGACCGCTGGCGAAACCGGCATGGAGCACTTCAAGGGCCAGGTGCCGAACGGCACGCTGATCGGCGGCCGCGGCCCCTTCGGCGCCTTCGCGCCGAAGAACGCGCTGAACGACTGGTTCCGCCCGGCGTTCACGGCGCAGTACAAGGAATCGCCGACCTACCCTGCCTACAAGATGGCGCAGGCCATCCTCGGCCTCAAGGCGGCCGCCGAGAAGGCCGCCAAGCCGGGGGCGATGCCCACCGCCGACCAAGTGGTGCAGGGCTTCACCGGTCTCGTCTTCGAGGCGCCCAGCGGCACCGTCCAGATGTCGCGCGCCAAGGGCCACCAGGCGGTGCAGAGCGTGTCGTTCGGCGAGTACCAGTACGACGCCAAGACCGGCAAGGGCACGGTGGCCAAGGTCAAGACCTACTCGGGCGAGTGCTTGATGCCGCCCGACGGCACGACGCCGGCGGACTGGATCAAGGCGGGGTTCCCGGGGGCGAAGTGCAACTGATTCAGACGTTCTGATCGAGCGTGATCAGGCCCCCGAACGTCATTCCGGAGCCGTCCGTCAGGACGGAATCCGAAATCCAGGGGTGTTCAGTCGCCGTACTGGATTCCGGGTTCCGCTTCGCGGCCCCGGAATGACGGGAGTGGGTTGAGGGTTGGCTGAGCGGTAAAACCGGTCGTCCTTCCGGGGCTGCCCCCGAGGGAAGAGCCCGGAATCCAGGGGATGCGCCACCGCCGCTCACGCACCAATGCCTTAAAGCATATCTTGTATCCACGTGGGCGAGACCGCAAACCTCGCCCCGAAGGGAGTCTCATGTCCAGTTTCTTTGCAATCCTCATCGACGGGGCGATCTACGCCTCGTGGCTGTTCCTCGTCGCCGCCGGGCTGACCATCATCTACGGGGTGATGCGCGTGCTCAACATGGCGCACGGCAGCTTCTACGCCATCGGCGCTTATTCCGCCGCCTCGCTGGTCGGCTGGTATTTCTCCGGCGAGCAGCAGGGCAGTCCGTACTGGAGCTACGCGATGCTGGTCGGCTGCGCGCTGCTGGCCGGCGCCATCGTAGGCATCGTCATCGAGCAGGGGCTGCTGCGCTTCCTGCACGGCCGCGACGATATCCTGATGGTGATCGTCACCTACGCGCTGCTGCTCATCCTTGAAGACGCGACCAAGCTGATCTGGGGCGTCGATCCCTACTTCGCCTACCAGCCCTATCGCCTGCTCGGCCAGACCGCCGTCAGCGAGGGCCTGCGCTTCGCCAACTACGACCTCGCGCTGATCGCGGTGTCGATCCTGATCGGGCTGGCCGCCTGGTACGCGCTCACCCGTACCAACAAGGGCCGCCTGCTGCGCGCCGTGATCCACGACCGCGAGATCGCGGTGGCCATGGGCGTGAACGTGAATGCGATGTTCGCCGCCACCTTCGCCATCGGCGCCATGCTCGGCGCGCTGGCCGGGGCGCTGACGGCGCCGGCGATCTCGGTGACGCCGGGGATCGGCGTCGAGGTGATCGTGCTGGCCTTCGCCGTGGTCGTCGTCGGCGGCCTCGGCAGCATCGGCGGTGCGGCCGCCGGCGCCGTGCTGGTCGGCCTGTCGCGTTCCTTCGCCGTGCATGTGGCGCCGGAGATCGAACTGTTCGTGATCTACGGCGTGATGTTCCTTGTCCTTGCCATCCGCCCACAGGGGCTGTTCGGCCAGACCCTGGTCAGGAGAATCTGATGTCCATCCTTAATCGCTATTCCTCGCCGACCCAGCCGGCGCTGCTCGCCGCGGCGGCCGTGCTCGCCGCCGGCGCCTGGGTGCTGCCGGCCTGGCTGACCTTCCTGCTGACGCTGGCCTTCGCCAAGGCGCTGGTGGTGCTCGGCGTCGTCATCCAGATGCGCGCCGGCCTGGTGTCGTTCGGCCAGGCGCTGTTCTACTGCGTCGGCGGCTACGGCGCCGGCCTCGGCGCGCAGTACCTCGGCCTGACCGACGCATTCGCGCTGCTGGCTATCGGCACCGTCGCCGCGGTCGTCGTCGCGCTGGTCTGCGGCTTCCTGCTGACGCGCTACCGCGAGATCTTCTACGCGATGCTGACGCTGGCGCTGTCGATGATCCTCTATGGCGTGCTGGTGAAGTCCTCGGCGCTCGGCTCGACCGACGGCTTCAACGTGGCGCCGCCGAGCTTCCTCGGCTGGGTGCCGGAAGGCATCGAGCGCAAGCGGGCGATGTACCTGCTGACGGTGCTGGTCGCCGTCGGCGTCGCGCTGGCCTTCCACCGCTTCCTCGAGTCTGGCCTCGGCCGCGTCACCGAGGCGGTGCGCGAGAACGAGATCCGCGTCGAGTACCTCGGCCTCTCGCCGCGCTGGCTGCTGTTCGCCAACTACGTGGCGGCGGCCGGCGTCTCGGCGCTGGGTGGCGGCCTCACGGCGCTGGCCACCGGCCACATTGACCCGGACATGGCGTTCTGGACGACCTCGGGCGAATTCGTGTTCATCGCCATCCTCGGCGGCACCGGCCACGTCGTCGCACCGTTCATCGGGGCTATCGTCTTCTCGGTGATCCGCACCTTCGCCATCCAGGAGGCGCCGAACCTGTGGCAGATGACGCTCGGCATCATCCTGCTCGCACTGGTGCTGTTTCTACCGAAGGGCCTGTGGAGCCTGGTGCAGCGGCGGCGCAAGGAGAGCGACACGAGCAGCGCCGCAACGAACCCGCAAGCTGCCGCCGTGGAGGTGTCGAAATGAGCGCGATTCTTGAAACCCGGGGTCTGACCCGGACCTTCGGCGCCGTCGTCGCCGCCAAGGACCTCAACGTGCAGATCACGCAGGGCGAGATCGTCGGCGTGATCGGCTCCAACGGCGCCGGCAAGACAACCTTCATCAACATGGTCACCGGCTACCTGCCGCCCTCTTCCGGCGACATCCTGTTCGACGGCCGCTCGGTGATCGGCCGCCAGCCGCGCGACATCACGCGCATGGGCATGGCCCGCTCGTTCCAGGTGGCGCAGCTGTTCCCGAAGCTGACGGTGATGGAGAACGCGCTGGTCTCGCTGGTCGCCGCCGAAGGGCCGCGCCCGTCGTTCTTCCGCCCGCTCGACACGCCGGAGCGGCGCGAACGCGCCGACGCGATCTTCGCCGAGTTCGGCGTTTCCCGTTACCGCGACGCGCTGGTCAGCACCGTGCCGCAGGGCGCCCGCAAGCTGGTCGACATCGCGATGGCGCTGGTCAGCCAGCCGCGCATGCTGCTCCTGGACGAGCCGACCAGCGGCGTCAGCATCGAGGAGAAGTTCGCGCTGATGGACACGGTCATGGCGGTCGTCCGCCAGCACGGCGTGACGGTGCTCTTCGTCGAGCACGACATGGAGATCGTCGCCCGCTATGTGACGCGGATCATGGCCTTCTACAGCGGCGAGATCATCGCCGACGGCCCGCCGCGCGAGGTGCTGACCGATGCCCGTGTGCAGGAATTGGTGATCGGCCATCACCTCGACATCAACGCCCTGGGAGAAGCCGCATGAACGCTGCATTGGAAATCCGCTCGCTCGACGTCGCCATCGAGCGCATCCCGATCTTGCGCGAAGTGTCGCTGGAAGTGCCGGCCGGCAGCATGGTCGGGCTGATCGGCCGCAACGGCGCCGGCAAGACGACGCTGATGCGTTCCATCATGGGCCTGATGCCCGTCTCGGCCGGGCGCATCGCCGCCGCCGGCGAGGATTTGCGGCGCCTGCCGGCGCACGCGCTGGCCCGTCGCGGCATCAGCTACATGCCGGAAGACCGCCGGCTGATCCCGGCGCTGACGGTCGAGGAGAACATCCTGCTGCCCGCCTGGGCCAACGGCCTGCGCGATGCAGCCGCCCGGCTGCAGTGGATCTACGAGCGGATGCCGGAGGTGAAGGAGTTCCGTGACCGCCGCGCACTGCAGCTTTCCGGCGGCCAGCAGAAGCTGGTCGCGCTCGCCCGCGCGCTGATGCCAGGCCGCAAGCTGCTGCTCCTCGACGAGCCCTTCGAAGGCGTCGCCCCGGTGCTCTCGCGCCGACTCACCGAGGTCATCGGCGGGCTGCGCAAGGAAGGGATGTCGGTGATCCTGTCCGAATCCGACGACACGCACAGCGCCGACCTGGTAGACCACCTCTTCCGCATCGAGCGCGGCGTGGTCACCGCTGGCTGAACGAACAAAGACCCAGCACAGAAAGGAAACTTCCATGTCGCAATTCAGTTTTGAAACCGCACCGCGCATCATCTGCGAACAGGGTGGCGCCAACCGCCTCGGTGAAATCTCCCGCGGCGTCGGCATCTCGCGCGTCTTCCTCGTCACCGACGCCGGCCTGATCAAGGCCGGGCTGATCGAGGGCGCCGTCGCTTCGCTGCAGGCCGCCGACATCCAGGTGACGGTGTTCTCCGACGTCCTCGCCGACCCCCCGGAAACCAGTGTGCAGGCCGCGGTCGACGCCGCCCGCGCGGCCGGAGTCGATGGCGTGATCGGTTTCGGCGGCGGCAGCTCGCTCGATACCGCCAAGCTGGTCGCGCTGCTGGTGAAGACGCCGCAGGAACTGCCGGCGATCTACGGCATCGGCCTGGCCAAGGGCCCGCGCCTGCCGCTGATCCAGGTGCCGACCACCGCCGGCACCGGCTCGGAAGTGACGCCGATCTCGATCCTGACCACGCCCTCGCACGAAAAGAAGGGCGTCGTCTCACCACTGCTCTACCCCGACGTGGCGCTGCTCGACAGCCTGCTGACGCTCGGCTTGCCGCCGGCGGTGACGGCGATGACCGGCGTCGATGCGATGGTGCACGCGATCGAATCCTTCACCACCCGGTTGAAGAAGAACCCGCTCTCCGATGCGCTGGCGATCAAGGCGCTGCAGCTGCTCTACGCCAACCTGCCGGCGGCGGTCAGTGACGGCAAGGACGCGCAGGTGCGCGAGAACATGCTGCTCGGCTCGCTGTTCGCCGGCATGGCTTTCGCCAATGCGCCGGTCGGCGCGGTACATGCACTGGCCTATCCTTTGGGCGGCCATTACCACCTGCCGCATGGGCTGACGAACTCCTTGGTTCTGGTGGCGGTGCTGGAGTTCAACCTGCCTGTGGCCAAAGCCCTCTATGCTGAATTGGGCCGCGCCATCCTGCCGGAGCTGACTTCAGCCGGGGACCAGGCGGCGATCGCCTTCGTCGCGGCCATCCGCGAACGGGTTGCATCGATGCCCTACGCCCAGACCCTGCGCGACGCTGGTATCAAGGAAGGCGATCTGCCGATGCTGGCACGCGACGCCATGAACGTGCAGCGCCTGCTGGTGAACAACCCGCGCGACGTGACCTTGGAGGACGCTCTGGAGATCTACCAGGCCGCCTATTGAGTGCTCCACCCAGTCAACAGGACGAAGGAAGTATCGGAGAGCGCGTTGGCTCGCTCCGCCGACCTATGTGTTTGCCAAGCCAACAACCCGCAAACCAATGAAGGAGACAGCATGAAATTTGGGAAATTGAAGTCTACGCAAACCGCCCGCCCTTGGCGAATCGCAACGGCCATGAGTGTCGGCCTCGTGGTGCTTTGCGCGAACGCGCAGGCGCATGAATGGCTCCAACCGGAAACCTGGTGCAAATCGAAATACGGCCCCGAAGACCAGATTGGTGCTGCCAACCTGCTGACGCCCCAAACAACCCTCGATGCATCCCGGCTCATCAAGACCGGCAAGACCTATCCGCTGGGGGTGGAAACCAACGCCAAGACGCCTGCGTTTGGGCCACGTAGCTGGGCATTGGTGATCAACCAGCCCGGCCAGGTGGGTGGCGGTGGCCTGGGTGCGACCAAAACCAACTACAACGACGACGTGTACATGGGCTATGTCGGCACCGGCTCGCAGATTGACGGACTAGGCCACATCGGCGTCAATAACGTGTACTACAACTGCAACAAGAACAACGACTTTGTGCAAGCCAATGGTTTGACGAAACTCGGCGTTGAAAAGATTCCACCCCTCGTCGCGCGTGGCATCGTGCTGGACATGACGGCCTATTACGGCACGGACGTGGTTCCAGAGGGCACTGCTTTCAACCGCAAGGAAATTGATGAGCAGGCCAAACGCCAGGGCGTTGACATCCGCAAAGGCGATGTAGTGCTGTTCCATACCGGCTGGCTCACCTTGGTCGGCAAAGCGGACAAGCGCTTTATCGCCGGCGAACCAGGCCTGGGCAAAGAGGGTGCGGAGTACCTTGCCAGCAAAAACGTGCTGGCCGTTGGTGCCGACACCTGGGGGCTGGAAGCCATCCCGTTTGAAAAAGGCGTCGGCGTCTTCGAAATCCATCAAATCCTGATCCCGAAAAACGGCATCTATATCCTGGAGAACATGGATACGACGGAGCTGGTTAAGGACAAGGGGTGGGAATTCATGTTTGTGCTGGGAGTGTCGCGCATGACCGGGGGGGTGCAGGGAATCATCAATCCCGTCGCTATTCGTTAATCAAGCTCACGCAACGCCATAGACAGTCCGGCGCGGGGCCAGGCAGAAGTCCTGGTGCCGCCGGACCTGCGCGCCGATTGGCCCGCTGGCTCGGTCCATCCGGGCCTGGCCACCCCCGTCCCCCGATCATTCCCCCGTTATTGCCCGCCCACCATGCAACTCCAAGACCCTTCCCTTCTGAAAACCCGCGCCTTCATCGGTGGAGCCTGGATCGCCGCCGATGACGGCACCACCCACGCGATCCACAACCCGGCCACCGGTGCCGAAATCGCCCGCGTGCCCGACCTGGGTGCGGCGGAAACCGAACGTGCGATTGCCGCCGCCGACGCCGCCCTGCCCGCCTGGCGGGCCAAGACGGCCAAGGAACGTGCGGCCCTGCTGCGCCGCTGGCATGACCTGATCCTGGCCAATCAGGATGACCTGGCCTTGCTAATGACGCTGGAGCAGGGCAAGCCACTGGCCGAAGCGCGCGGCGAGGTGGCCTACGGCGCCGCCTTCATCGAGTGGTTCGCCGAGGAGGGCAAGCGCGTGTATGGCGAGGTGATTCCGGCCCCCACGGCGGACAAGCGTCTGGTGGTGATCAAGCAAGCCGTCGGGGTGACGGCGGCCATCACGCCGTGGAATTTCCCCATCGCCATGATCACCCGCAAAGTCGGCCCGGCCCTGGCCGCCGGTTGCACCTCGGTGGTCAAGCCGGCCGAGGCGACACCGCTGTGCGCCCTGGCGCTGGCCGAACTGGCGAGCCGCGCCGGTATCCCGGCGGGCGTGCTGAACATCGTCACTACCGCTCGTCCTGCCGTGGTCGGCGAGGTTTTGACGGCAAGCCCCGTCGTCAGGAAACTTTCCTTCACGGGTTCAACTTTGGTTGGCAAGCGCCTGATGGTGCAGTGCGCCGAAACTGTCAAGCGCCTATCCCTGGAACTCGGCGGCAACGCGCCCTTCATCGTCTTCGACGACGCCGATCTCGATGCTGCGGTGCGCGGCGCACTGGCCTCAAAGTATCGCAACGCCGGTCAGACCTGTGTTTGCAGCAACCGCCTGCTGGTCCAGGAGGGGATCTATGATGCCTTCGCCAACAAACTGGCGGAGGCTGTGGCGGCAATGAAGGTCGATGACGGTCTTGAGCCCGGCGCCCAGATCGGCCCGCTGATCAACCCGGCCGCCGTGGCCAAGGTGGAAACGTTGGTTGCCGATGCCGTGGCCAAGGGTGCCAAGGTGGCCGTGGGCGGTGCGCGCCACGCCCGTGGCGGTAATTTCTATGCACCGACGGTGCTCACCGACGTGACCCCGGCCATGGCCGTGGCCAGAGAAGAGATCTTCGGCCCGGTGGCCCCCTTGTTTCGTTTCAAAACCGACAAAGAGGCCGTACAGATGGCCAACGACACCTGCTACGGCTTGGCTTCGTATTTCTACTCCCGTGACATCGGCCGTGTCTGGCGCGTCGCTGAGCAACTGGAGTATGGGATGGTCGGTATCAATGAAGGACTCATCTCCAACGAGGTAGCGCCCTTCGGCGGCGTCAAGGAGTCGGGCATTGGCCGTGAAGGCTCGCATCACGGCATCGACGAGTATTTGGAGCTTAAGTATCTCTGCTTTGGTGGTTCTTAAGGGTACTTTGGCACTGCCATGATCGTTCAACTACGTAGAACATACGAAATCGTTCCTTGATTTCGACTGCTATTCAGGCCTGAGCCTTGTCTGCGCCCCGTTGTGCTACGCCTGCATAGGTATGTAGTCCAGCACATCGAATCGAAACTTCATGTATGCGGGGTCGCGGTGACGCCGCGCAGGAAACCGAGGCGGAAGGAGACGGCATGCCGACAGGCATCCTGTTTGGACAGATGGCTGTAGTGCTTGGAGTTGCCTGGTGCGGTGTGTGGGCGGCCACACAGTGGACAGCGGCAGCGCTGGGCTATCAGGCGCGGCTCGGAATGCCATGGTTCGACTTGGCGGGTATACCGATCTATGAGCCGTGGAAGTTTTTTGAGTGGTGGTACTTCTACGACGCCTATGCACCCGACGTCTTCCTGCGCGGCGGCATCATCGCGGCATCCAGCGGCATGCTGGCTACCTGCGCCGCAATTGCAATGGCCGTCTGGCGCTCCCGCCTCGCCAAGCGCGTCACCACCTACGGCTCAGCCCGCTGGGCCGATCTTGAAGAAGTCCGCAAGGCCGGCCTGACCCAACCGGCTGGCGTGTTCCTGGGCCGCTTGCATGCCAAGGAAGGCGACTACCTGCGCCACGAAGGCCCGGAGCACGTGATGGCCTTCGCGCCCACCCGCTCGGGCAAGGGCGTCGGTCTGGTGGTGCCGACGCTGCTGTCCTGGCCCGGCTCCACCGTCATTCACGACATCAAGGGCGAGAACTGGCACCTCACCGCAGGCTGGCGCGCACGCTTCTCGCACTGTCTGCTGTTCAACCCGACCGATGCCAAGTCGGCCGCGTACAACCCGCTGCTCGAAGTCCGGCGCGGCATGCACGAGGTCCGCGACGTGCAGAACATCGCCGACATCCTGGTCGATCCCGAAGGCGCGCTGGAGCGACGCAACCATTGGGAGAAGACCTCGCATGCGCTGCTGGTCGGCGCCATCCTGCACGTGCTCTATGCCAGCGAAGACAAAACCCTGCGCGGCGTCGCCAACTTCCTGTCCGATCCCGCCAGCCCATTCGAGGTCACGCTGCACCGGATGATGACCACGCGGCACTTGGGCGACGTCACCCACCCCGTGGTCGCTTCAGCCGCCCGTGAAGTCCTCAACAAGTCAGACAACGAGCGGTCGGGGGTTCTCTCCACCGCCATGAGTTTCCTCGGCCTGTACCGTGACCCCACGGTGGCCGAAGTCACCTCGCGCTGCGACTGGCGCATCGCCGATCTGATTTCAGCGGAACACCCGGTCTCGCTGTACCTGGTGGTGCCGCCCTCGGACATCAGCCGCACCAAGCCGCTGATTCGCCTGATCCTCAACCAGGTCGGCCGGCGCCTGACCGAGTCGCTGGATGGTTCGGACGGCATCGCCCGTCGGCACAAGCTGCTGCTGATGCTCGACGAGTTCCCGGCCCTGGGCCGGCTCGACTTCTTCGAATCGGCGCTGGCCTTCATGGCCGGCTACGGCCTACGGGCCTTCCTCATCGCCCAGTCCCTGAACCAGATCGACAAGGCCTACGGCCAGAACCATTCGATTCTGGACAACTGCCACGTGCGCATCACCTTCGCCACCAACGACGAACGTACGGCCAAACGGATTTCGGACTCGCTCGGTACCGCGACCGAATTGCGCGCCCAGCGCAACTACGCAGGCCACCGGCTGGCCCCGTGGCTGGGGCACCTGATGGTCTCGCGCCAGGAGACAGCGCGGCCCCTGCTGACACCGGGCGAGGTGATGCAGTTGCCGCCCGATGAGGAAGTGGTGATGGTCTCCGGTCATCCGCCCATCAAGGCGGCCAAGCTGCGCTACTACCAGGACCGGAACTTCACGGGCCGGGTGCTGGCACCGCCTGCACTGGCTGCGGGTGCCTATGTGGACCGGCCGGCCGCACGGCCCGACGACTGGAGCGGACTGGCGGTTCCTTCGGTATCGAACGCGTCAGGGACCGGTGATGCCGCGGGCTTTGCCGACGAAGGCGGCCACCAGCTCAAGCCCGAGCTGGAGGTCACGCCCGACGCGCCGGTCCTGCCGGAGTCGGATGGCTTGCTGGTGCTTGACGACGAGGACGACGTGCCGCTGCGTCCCATGAGCCTGGAGCGGCAGGTAGACCGCCAGCTCGCCCGCACCGCGCGGCTGGCGGCCCTGGACCCTGATGACGGGATCGCGCTATGAGCAGCCGCACCCGTCTGAACATCTTCATCGAGCCCGACCACGCCAAGCGGCTGGACCAGCTTGCCGCGCACAAGGGCGTGTCGAAGTCGGCCGTGATCGCGGCGGCCCTGGCCTCGTTTCTCTCGCCCGATGCCGCCGACCAGCGCGAGGCGGCATTCGCCAAACGACTGGATCGCCTTTCGCGCCAGTTCGACCGGCTGGAGCGCGACCAGTCCATCCTGATCGAGACCCTGGCGCTCTACGTGCGCTACTTCCTGACGGTTTCCATCCCTGTGCCGGAGGGCCAGCAGGACGCGGCCCGCGCCCAGGGCCGTGCCCGCTACGCCCAGTTCATCGAGCAACTCGCCCGCCACATCCAGCGCGGACGCAGCCTGGTGCGGGAGGTCCATGAAGAGGCCTTCCCGGACCCGGCCGGGTTGTCTGGCACCGATGGCCTGATGCCGTCCGCCCGGGACGGCCTGTCACCGGAGGCGATTTCTCCTGTTTCAACCCAGGAGGCATCCGATGGACCGCAGGACCAGTAAGGGCGAGGAAGCCGACAGCGGCGGTCACGGTGGCACGGTGTCTGCCGAGCGCCGCATTCGCATGTTGCGCACGGCCATGGGGCCGGAGATCGCGGCAGCGCTGGAAGACCCGGAGGTCGTGGAAGTCCTGCTGAACCCCGATGGCACCCTGTGGCTGGACCGTCTGGGGTCCGGCCGGGCACCCACGGGCGTCACCCTGTTGCCCTCGGCGGCCGAACGCATCATCCGCCTGGTGGCGGCCCACGTGCGCACCGAGGTTCATGCCGGGGCGCCGATCCTGTCGGCCGAGTTGCCCGAGACGGGGGAGCGGTTTCAAGGCGTGCTCCCGCCCGTGGTGCGTGCCCCGTCGTTTGCGATCCGCAAGCGGGCGCTGCACATCCTCACGCTGGCGCGTTATGTCGCCGACGGCGTCCTGACCGAGGCCCAGGCCAGCTTTCTTCGCGCGGCCGTGCGGGATCGCCTGAACATCGTCGTGGCCGGTGGCACCAGCACCGGCAAGACCACGCTGGCCAATGCCTTGCTCGACGAGATCGCCGAAACGCGGGACCGTGTGCTGATCCTGGAGGACACGGTGGAGCTGCAGTGCCGTTCCGACGACCACGTGGGCATGCGCACCGAGCCCGGTGTCAGCACCATGGCCGACCTGGTGCGCGCCACCCTGCGGCTGCGCCCGGATCGCATCGTCGTCGGCGAGGTGCGTGGCGCCGAAGCCCTCGACCTGCTCAAGGCCTGGGGCACCGGGCATCCCGGCGGCATCGCCACTGTGCATGCGGGGTCAGCTCACGGCGCACTCACACGGCTGGAGCAACTGGTCCAGGAAGTGTCCATCACCGTACCGCGGGCGCTGATCGCCGAGGCGGTCAACGTGATCGTGTTCATTGCCGGGCGTGGCCGCGCCCGGCGTGTGCAGGAGATTGCCCGTGTCACGGGCTTCGACAGCCACGGCTACCAGCTCAGCACCGAGCTGATGTCTTCCTTCCCTTCGATTTCATCAACCCCAGGAGAAACTTCATGACGAATCTGCGCATTTCCGTAAAACCTGTTCTGCAAGCCGCTGCAAAGTTCGGCATTCCAGCGGCACTGCTCCTGACCCTTGCGGGGGCCGCGCAGGCGGCGGGCTCGAACATGCCCTGGGAGGCCCCGCTGCAGTCCATCCTGGAGTCCATCCAGGGGCCGGTGGCACGCATCGTCGCGGTGATCATCATCATCACGACCGGCCTGACGCTGGCCTTCGGCGACACCAACGGCGGGTTTCGCAAGCTGGTGCAGATCGTTTTCGGGCTGTCGATCGCGTTTGCCGCGTCTTCGTTCTTCCTGACCTTCTTCAGCTTCTCGGGCGGGGCGGTGCTGGCATGAACACGCCCACCGCTGACGCGCCCGGCTTCGAGGTGCCCTTGCACCGCTCGCTGACCGAGCCGATCCTGATGGGCGGTGCGCCGCGCACCGTGGCGATTGCCAACGGCACGTTGGCCGCCGCCGTCGGTCTCGGATTGCAGCTCTGGCTGCCGGGCATCGCCCTTTGGATCGTCGGCCATTCACTGGCCGTCTGGGGCGCGCGGCTCGATCCGCAGTTCATGGCGGTCTTCACCCGGCACGTCAAGCACCGCGTGCTGCTGGACGTGTGACGCTGCTGGAGAGAACCCATGCTGCATCTTGCTGAATACCGCAAGCGCCCGGCACTGCTGGCCGACTGGCTGCCTTGGGCCGGGCTGGTCGCTCCCGGCGTCGTGCTGAACAAGGACGGAGCCTTCCAGCGCACCGCCCGTTTCCGTGGGCCGGACCTGGACAGCGCCACCCAGGGCGAGCTGATCGCCACCTCCGCGCGGCTGAACAACGCCTTGCGCCGCCTGGGGTCCGGCTGGGCCCTGTTCGTGGAGGCCGAACGCCGCGAGGCGGCGGATTACCCGGAATCCGTGTTTCCGGAACCCCTGTCCTGGCTGGTCGATGAGGAGCGGCGTGCCGCCTTCGAAGAGGCCGAAAGCCACTTCGAGAGCGTCTACCACTTGACGCTGGTCTACATGCCAGCCGAGGAATCGACGGCGCGTGCTGCCAAGCTCCTGTACGAGAACACACCGGTTGTCGGTGTGAACTGGCGTGAACGCCTGGAATCCTTCGTCTCCGAGACCGAGCGCTTCCTGGGCCTGCTTGACGGCGTGATGCCCGAGATCGGCTGGCTGGACGACGCGCAGACCCTAACCTTCCTGCATGGCACGGTCTCGACCCGGCGCCATGCGGTGGCGGTGCCCGAGGTGCCGATGCACCTGGATGCCCTGCTGGCGGACGAGCCACTGACCGGCGGGTTGGCGCCCATGCTGGGCTCGCATCATTTGCGCGTGCTGTCGGTGCGCGGTTTCCCGACCTCGACCTGGCCGGGCCTGCTGGACGAGCTGAACCGCCTGGGTTTTGCCTACCGCTGGAGCACGCGCTTCCTGTGCCTGGACAAGGCCGAGGCCGAGAAGGAACTGACGCGCTTGCGCCGCCAGTGGTTCGCCAAACGCAAGAACATCGTGGCGCTGCTGCGCGAGACCCTCTTCCAGCAGGAAAGCCCGCTGGTCGATTCCGATGCGTCCAACAAATCAGCCGACGCGGATGCCGCCTTGCAGGAGCTGGGCAGCGACCAGGTGTCTTTCGGCTACGTGACCGCGACGGTCACGGTGCTGGATGCCGATGCCACGGCGGCCGACGAAAAGTTGCGCGCCGTGGAGCGGGCCATCCAGGGCCGGGGTTTCGTGACGATCCCCGAGACCTTGAATGCGGTCGATGCCTGGCTCTCCTCGATTCCCGGCCACGCGTATGCCAATGTGCGCCAACCCATCGTCTCGACCTTGAACCTGGCCCACATGATGCCGGTCTCGGCGGTCTGGGCCGGGCAGGAGCGAAACAAGCACCTGGACGGCCCGCCGCTGATCGTGACGCGGACCGATGGCGCGACGCCGTTCCGGCTGGTCACCCACATCGGCGACGTCGGCAACACCCTGGTGGTCGGCCCCATCGGCATGGGCAAGTCGGTGCTGCTGGCGACGCTGGCGCTGCAGTTCCGGCGCTATGCGGGTTCGCGCATCCTGGCCTTCGACATGGGGCGCTCGATCCGCGCCACCATCCTGGGGCTGGGGGGCGAGCACTATGACCTGGGGAATGACGGCGGTTCGGACGGCAGGGCGGGGGAGGGCGGTCGAGGTGACGGTGGAGGTCATGGTGCGGTGGCCTTCCAGCCGCTGGCCCGCATCGATCAGGACGGCTACCGCGCCTGGGCGGCCGAGTGGGTTGAAGGTCGCCTGATTCACGAAGGTGTGGCCGTCGGCCCCGCCGAGAAGGAGGCGGTCTGGTCGGCGCTGAACAGCCTGGCGAGCGCGCCCATCGAGCAGCGGACGATGACCGGCCTGTCGGTGCTGCTGCAATCGAACGCCCTGCGCCAGGCCCTGCAGCCCTACGTGCTGGGCGGCGCCCACGGCAAGCTGCTCGATGCGGACGTGGACCGGCTGGGCACGGCCGACGTGCAGGGCTTCGAGATGGAAGAGCTGATGCACAGCAAGGCGGCCATGCTGGCGGTGCTGCGCTACCTGTTCGCGCGTTTCGAGGAGCGCTTCGATGGGGCGCCCACGCTGCTGATCCTGGACGAAGCCTGGCTGTTCCTCGACGACCCGGTGTTTGCCTCGCGCATCCGCCAGTGGCTCAAGACCCTGCGCAAGAAGAACGTCTCGGTGATCTTCGCGACCCAGTCACTGGCGGACATCAAGGATTCGGCGATTGCCCCGGCCATCATCGAGAGCTGCGCCAGCCGCATCTTCCTGCCGAATCCACAGGCGACCGAGCCGCAGATCCGGGCGATCTATGAGGGCTTCGGACTCAACGGCCGGCAGATCGACATCGTTGCGCAGGCGCAGCCCAAGCGGGACTACTACTACCAGTCGCGGCTGGGCAACCGGGTGTTCGATCTCGGCCTGGGGCCGGTGGCGCTGGCGTTTGCCGGTGCCTCGACGCCGGAACACCAGCGCGACATCGATGCGGTGTCGGCGACTGTTCCCGCTTCGGACTTCGCCGCCGCCTGGCTGCGCCATCGCGGCCTGGACTGGGCCGCGGACCTCGTTCCGTCATTCCCGCCACGTCCATCCTTCCCGTCCCTTCCATCCACCCTTCAGGAGAAGCCCGCATGAAGAAAACCTTGATCGCCGTCGCCGCCGCCTTGCTGGTGACGGTCGCGCCTGCCGCGCAGGCCCAGCGGATCGTGTTCGATCCCTCCAACTTTTCCCAGAACGTGCTGACGGCCGCCCGCACGCTGGAGCAGATCAACAACCAGATCCGGCAGCTGCAGAACGAGGCGCAGATGCTGATCAATGATGCGAAGAATCTGACGGGTCTGGATTACAGCGCGCTGGCCGAGCTGCGGGCGGCGCTGTCCGCGACCAACCAGCTGATCCAGCAGGCGCAGGGACTGTCTTTCAACGTCGCGCAGATGGAAGCCGAGTTCACCCGGCTGTACCCGGACGCCTACGCCGCGTCCGCTTCCGCCAGCCAGATGGCGCTGGACGCCCGCCAGCGCTGGCGCAACTCGCTGGAGGCGCTGCGCACCGCGACCCAGGTGCAGTCGCAGGCGGTGCAGCACTTTGCCTCGGACGAGCAGACGCTCGCGAATCTGGTGAACCGCAGCCAGTCTGCCGTTGGTGCCTTGCAGGCGATGCAGGCCACCAACCAGCTGCTGGCCCTGCAGTCCCGCCAGGCCATGCAGGCGCAGCAGCTCCAGATCACCCAGGACCGCGCCGTCGCGCTGGAGCAGGCGCGCCAGGTGGCGGTGCAGGAGCGCGCGCGCGAGGTGCGCCGGCGGTTTCAGGGGGAGGGCACGGCCTACATGCCGTACACGGTCAACTTCTACAGCAACTGAGGGGGATGGCCATGAAGCATCTCCTCATGCCGATCGCAGCGGTCCTGATGCTGGCGGGCTGCGGCCAGTCCGCGCCGCCCGATTCCGTCGAATCGCTGGCCGTCAACCTCGATCGTCTCAAAGAACTGCGTGCGCAGTGCCAGGCTGACCACGTCAAGGTGGGCGATGCCCTGTGCAGCCGCGTGGCCCAGGCCGCGCGGCGGCGCTTCATGGGCGAGGGCCAGTCGCCGTATGCGAACGATCCCGTGTCGAAGGACGCCGCGCCATGAACGACCTGTCGGTCATCGACCGTTTCCTGGACGTCTTCTCACGCTACATCGATTCGGGCTTCGGGCTGCTGCGCGGCGAGGTGGCGTTCCTGACTGCCACGCTGGTGGTGATCGACATGACGCTGGCCGGCCTGTTCTGGGCCATGAGCCACGCCAGCGGGCATGGCGATGACGTGATAGCCAAGCTGATCAAGAAGGTGCTCTATGTGGGGGCCTTCGCGTTCATCATCGGCAACTTCAACAGCCTCGCGGGCATCGTGTTCCGGTCGTTTGCCGGGCTGGGCCTGGTGGCGTCGGGGTCCACGGTGACGCAGGCGCAATTGCTGCAGCCGGGGCGACTGGCCCAGGTCGGTGTCGATGCGGGCCGGCCCATCATGGCGCAGATCAGTGAGCTGACGGGTTTCCCCGAGGTGTTCGCCAACCTGGACGTCATCGTCGTGCTGTTCCTGGCGTGGCTGGTGCTGATCGTCTGTTTCTTCATCCTGGCGGTGCAGCTCTTCGTGACGCTGATCGAGTTCAAGCTGACCACGCTGGCGGGTTTCGTGCTGGTGCCGTTTGCGCTGTGGAACAAGACGGCTTTCCTCGCCGAGCGGGTGCTGGGCAATGTGGTGTCGTCGGGCATCAAGGTGCTGGTGCTGGCGGTGATCGTGGGGATCGGGTCAGGCTTGTTCGCCGAATTCCGGACGCCGCCTGGCACCGAGCCTTCGATTGATCACGCCCTCACCCTCATGCTGGCCGCGCTGGCGATGTTTGGTCTGGGCATCTTCGGGCCCAGCATCGCGACCGGGCTGGTGTCGGGAGCGCCGCAATTGGGCGCCGGTGCCGCGGCCGGAACTGCTTTGGGTGCTGCCGGATTGGCGGTGGCCGGTGGCGCGGCCATTGCCGCGAGCGGTGCGGCGGTGGCGGCCGGTGCGCGCATGGCGCCGGGGGCCGCACGTTCGGCCATCGGTGGAGGTGCCGCCGCGGCCCGATCGGGAAGTTCGCTGGCCAGCAGTGCGAAGTCCGCTTACCAGGCGGGCGCCGCGGCATCGGGCGGTGGCGGTGTTCGCGCCGCCGGTGCCGGCCTGGCCAACGTCGCGAAGACCGGGGCCAGCGCGGCGGGGCAGCGTGTCGCGGCCGGCGCCAAGGCGGTCAAGGACAGTGTGGCGAACTTCGTGGCCGAGGCCGCTGCACCTTCGCCGGTGGCTGCGGAGGCGGGCGCCGGCGCATCCGGCGCAGCGGAGCAAGAGGCAACACCGGGGCCCGCACCCGCCTGGGCGAAACGCCTGCAGCGCCAGCAGCGTATCTCGCACGGTGCTTCCACCGTTGCGCACACCTTGCGATCGGCGGACCACGGCGGCAGTGGTGCCAGCCCGAGCTTGCGCGACGACTCGAATTCATGATCAGGAGATCCATCCATGCTGTTCAAACGACCCCAGGTGCGGTATTCGGAAACCCTCGAACCCGTCACCCCTTACCAGGCTGCGGGACAGGTCTGGGACCGGCGCATCGGCAGTGCGCGCGTGCAGGCCCGGAACTGGCGGCTGATGGCCTTTGGCTGTCTGTCGCTGGCCTTGCTGATGGCCGGTGGCCTGGCGTGGCGTTCAGCGCAGTCCATCGTGACGCCCTATGTGGTGGAGGTGGACAACGCGGGCCAGGTGCGGGCCGTGGGCGAAGCCGCCACGCCGTACAAGCCGACCGACGCGCAGATCGCGCATCACCTGGCGCGTTTCGTGACCGACGTGCGGTCCCTGTCGATCGATCCCATCGTGGTGCGGCAGAACTGGCTGCAGGCCTATGACTACACCACGGACCGGGGCGCGGCCACGCTGAACGACTACGCCCGCACCAACGACCCGTTCTCGCGCATCGGACAGAACTCGGTGGCCGTGGAGGTCACCAGCGTCGTGCGGGCCAGTGACAGCTCATTTCAGCTGCGCTGGATTGAACGCAGCTATGCCAACGGGGCGCCCTCTGGGACTGAACGCTGGACGGCCGTGCTGTCGATTGCGCTGCAGCCGCCACGCACCGAGGAGCGGCTGCGCAGGAACCCGCTGGGCATTTACGTCAACGGCCTGTCCTGGAGCCGTGAACTTGAATCTCTTGAAGGAGCCAAGAAACCATGAACACACACTTCCGTACTTACGCACTGCCGCTGATTCTGGTGGCCCTGGCCGGCTGTGCCACGCAGGTCAAGCCGCCACCGGTTTTCCCCCTGGATGGACCCGTGGCCGCGCAACGGCTACCGGATCCGCCCAAGCCGATCGAAGTGGTGGAGGTGTCCAAGCCTTTGCCGCTGCCGGAGCAGCTCAAGCCTTTGTCGCCACCGTCTGCCGGGCAGGGTCTTGGGGCGGCCGAGCCTGCCGATGAGAAGCTGCGTGTCTCGCGCGCCAACGAAGAGGCACGCATCGCACCGACGCGCGAGGGTTATGTCAACGCGATCCAGGTCTGGCCCTATGCCGATGGGGCGCTGTACCAAGTCTATGCCAGCCCGGGCCGCGTGACCGTCGTTGCGCTGCAGGAAGGGGAAGAGCTGGTGACCGTGTCCGCGGGCGACACGGTGCGCTGGGTGGTGGGGGACACGGCCAGCGGTTCCGGGGCCACCCTGCGGGTGAACATTCTGATCAAGCCCACCCGTGTCGGGTTGAAGACCAACCTGGTTATCACCACCAACCGCCGCACCTACCTGCTGGAGCTGTCCTCGACGCCGCAGGCCTGGATGGCCTCGGTATCCTGGGATTACCCGAAGGACCGCATGCTGGCCTTGCAGCGCCAGGCGCGGGATGCGCAAGCAGCGGCTCCTGTGGATGCTGGTCTTTCGCTGGAGCAGATCAAGTTCCGCTACGCGATCACGGGCGACAGTCCGCCATGGAAGCCGCTGCGAGCCTTCGATGACGGTCAGCGGGTCTACATCCAGTTTCCGGGTGGCATTGCGCAGGGCGAACTGCCACCCTTGTTCGTGATCGGTCCGCAGGGTGACGGGCAGCTGGTGAACTACCGGTTTCGCTCGCCGTACTACATCGTGGACCGCTTGTTCGGCGCGGCGGAGCTGCGGTTAGGTGACAAACAGGCGCAGGTGGTGCGCATCGAGCGCACGGACGGTGCGGGTGGCGTGGGCAACACCGCACGGAGTCATTGAGCATGAGCGCCCCCGAGACAGCGGAAACGCCGCAAACATCGCAAGCAGTGCAGAAAGCCGATCCCCACGGCATGACCCTGCGCAGCCCGCCCCGGCCCGTGGTGCGGCTCAACCGCCGCATGCTGGTGATTCTGGCCGGGTCGCTGGCTGCCGTCGTGCTGGGCGCGACGCTGTGGTCACTGCAGCCAGCCAGGCACGCCAAGGACACGGCGATCGAGCTGTACAACGTGGACCGCGTCGCCAAAGCGGAAAGCCTGGACCAACTGCCCAAGGACTATTCGAAGCTGCCGCCGCCGGCCAAGCCCACGGTTCCGGTGCTGGGCGAGCCGCTGCCGGGGGATCTGGGGCCTGCGATCCTTCAGGCGGAGCGCGAGGCCAATGCCAATGTGTCGGCGACGTACAACGACCAGGCGCATGCGGACCGCCTGGCGAAGTTGCGGGATGCGGAGGAGGCGGCGCGGGCATCGGTGTTCTTCCGCAGCAGCGGCAATGGTGGGGCTGCCAGGCCGGCCGCCGCGGCGAGCGGCAGTCCTGGGGGGCAGGCATCGGTGCAGGCTGCGGGGAACGAGCCTTTCAATCCGATGGCGTCGGCGCAGGCTCCGACCGATCCGACGGCTGCGCAGAACCTGCAGGCCCAGAAACAGGCGTTCGTCGCCAATGCCGGTGATGCGGCCACGCGGAACGCGGGTGGCCTGCAGTTGCCCAGCTCACCTTACCAGGTGATGGCGGGCACCATCATTCCGGCGGCGCTGGTGACGGGCATCAATTCCGACCTGCCGGGGCAGGTGATCGCGAATGTGACGGAAGCAGTCCATGACACGGCCACGGGACGGTATCTGCTGATTCCGCAGGGCTCAAGGCTGATCGGGCGTTATGACAGCCAGGTGTCCTTTGGGCAGCGGCGTGTCCTGCTGGTTTGGACGCGGCTGATCCTGCCGGACACGTCGTCAATTGCACTGGACCGCTTGCCGGGGATCGACCCGGCAGGTTATGCCGGGCTGGAAGATGGGGTGGACTGGCATTGGGACCGGATTCTGGCTGGGGCGGCGTTGTCCACGCTGCTGGGCGTGGGGGCCGAGCTGGCGGCGCCGGAGAGCCGCACGGATGGCAACCGGGTGGTGATTGCCGCGCGACAGGGGGTGCAGGACACGGTGAACCAGGTGGGGCAGGAGATCACCAAGCGGAACATGAGCATTCAGCCGACGCTGACGATCCGGCCGGGGTTTCCGATGCGGGTGATGGTGAGCAAGGATTTGATCTTGAGGCCTTATCAGCCGCTGTTCTTCCAGAGGGGGGCTTCGCAATGAATACGTCTGCTGGCAAGTTGAGGCTGGGGCCCTTACCGCGCAGTGAAATCGTAAAACTCACGATTACGGTGCCGGCCGACCTCAAGGGCGCGCTCGACCGCTATGCAGCCGTGCACAGCCGGATATATGGCGAGAGTGTCGATGCGGCGGTGCTGATCCCGCACATGTTGGCCGCGTTCATCGCACGGGACCGGGGATTCAAGAAGCAATATGCCGCCGGGCCAGATGCCTTGGCTCGGAGGCTCGCTGCGAATGGCTCAACTGGCGCAATTGGCGTCAATGAGTTGCCTGAAGGAGGCACAAAAAAATAGGCCCTTCCATCACTGGAAGGGCCTGTGGTGGTGCCCGGGGCCGGAATCGAACCGGCACGCCTTGCGGCGGGGGATTTTCTTACTACTTCGGCTTTCGCCGCCCCTCCAATGAGGGTTCGTAGTCTGGAGCACGCCTTCACCATGGTCTTTCGACTTTAGGTGCCCGCCGTCTGCTCTCTACACCTTCCCTCCACCTTTCGGTACGAGGGCTTGGCTCGGTATTAGCTCGGACATGCGTCCAGGGCCTTCGCCGAGTTTGACGGGCTTCACCTCAAGAATTTCTTCAAGAGGGCTCAAATTTGGTCTGAGTCCCCTGCGTCTACCAATTTCACCACCCGGGCTTTGAATCCTCTGGACTGGTCCAGAATTTTCTGTTCAACCGTGGTTGATCTTCCATTTCGCCGCAGGCTCAATATGTCAGATCAACGTTTCAATTCTACTTGCTGCCACTTGGCTTTTGCCGTGGCTCCTATTTGGCTCCTGGGTCTCAACGAGCCCTTTGGGGAACTATTCGACCAGTCGCCGTAAACCGTTATCCCGCCTAGTGTTGCGTGGTGCTCACGGATTTCAAAAAAAGGTACACAAACCTCTTTTTGAGTCCGGCGCGTCTACCAATTTCACCACCGAGGCAGGGCAAAGCAACAGGCACAGTAGCAACAACTGCAGGTCGCCTTGCGAGCGCGGATTATCGCTGATTTGGCAGGGCAGGGCAACCGCGCGGCAACCACAAGCCGTGGCTGCCGCGCCGGGTCAGGCCTTACTGCATATGCTGGCCGCCGTTGATCGAGATGTTGGCACCGGTCACGAACGCCGCTTCTTCCGAAGCGAGATAAGCGACCAAGCCTGCAACTTCTTCCGGCTTGCCGAGCCGGCCCATAGG
>JACCDS011730875.1_pt1 | contig 56131 bp, 49 predicted proteins | sample 7446441 | NCBI WGS metagenome assembly JACCDS01 (sample SAMN15323445, study PRJNA562643) | freshwater metagenome | isolation source: river surface water | place: USA:Blue River Watershed | collected 2017-08-17 | reverse complement strand
GCTGAAGAAAAAACAGCATTTGGTATTATTATTCCTGACACAGCGAAAGAGAAACCACAAAAAGGAACAATCGTAGCGGTAGGAAATGGAAAGAAAGACGAGCCTATTACTGTTAAAGTAGGTGATTCTGTATTGTATGGTAAATACTCAGGTACTGAAATCACTATTGACGGTAAAGATTACTTAATCATGCGTGAGTCTGACATTTTTGCAGTTTTATAATTTTAACACAACATTAATTACAAAATCATATGGCAAAGGAACTATTTTTCGATAGCGAAGCGCGCGAAAAAATGAAGAGAGGGGTTGATACCCTTGCAAATGCAGTTAAAGTAACTTTAGGACCTAAGGGTCGTAACGTTATTATTGATAAAAAATTCGGCTCTCCATCTATTACAAAGGATGGTGTTTCGGTGGCAAAAGAAATTGAATTAGAGGACGCTGTGGAAAACATGGGTGCTCAATTAGTGAAAGAAGTAGCTTCTAAAACAGCTGATCAAGCGGGTGATGGTACGACAACAGCTACCGTTCTAGCTCAATCAATCTATACCATTGGTTCTAAAAACGTTGCTGCTGGTGCAAATCCAATGGATTTAAAACGTGGTATTGAGAAGGCAGTAGACGCTATCGTATCTGATTTGAAAAAACAATCTCGTGCGATTACTACTTCAAAAGAAATCGCTCAAGTAGCTACCATCTCAGCAAACAATGACTCTGAAATAGGTACAATGATTTCATCAGCTATGGAGAAAGTAGGCCGTGAAGGTGTTATTACAGTTGAAGAAGCTCGTGGTACGGAAACTGAAGTAAAAACAGTAGAAGGAATGCAGTTTGATCGTGGATACTTATCTGCGTATTTCGTGACGAATACTGATAAAATGGAAGTTGAATTAGAGAAGCCATTCATTTTGATCTCTGAGAAAAAAGTTTCTTCCATGAAGGAATTACTTCCCGTATTAGAAGCAGTAGCTCAAACAGGTCGTCCCCTATTAATCATCTCTGAGGATGTAGACGGTGAAGCATTAGCTACGTTAGTAGTAAACAAAATGCGCGGTGCATTAAAAGTGGCGGCTGTTAAAGCTCCAGGTTTTGGGGATCGTCGTAAAGCAATGCTTGAAGATATTGCTATCTTAACTGGTGGAACTGTTATCGCTGAAGAGCGTGGATTCAAGTTAGAAAATGCCACCATCGAATATTTAGGTCAAGCGGAGAAAGTAATCATTGACAAAGACAATACGACTATTGTTAATGGTGCAGGTTCTAAAGATAATATCGAAAATCGCGTAAACCAGATCAAAGCTCAAATCGAGAATACTACATCTGATTACGATCGCGAGAAATTACAAGAGCGTTTAGCTAAATTATCAGGTGGTGTTGCAATCCTTTACATCGGTGCAGCTACGGAAGTAGAGATGAAAGAGAAGAAAGACCGCGTAGATGATGCTTTACATGCCACTCGTGCTGCAGTAGAAGAAGGTATCGTTGCAGGTGGAGGTGTTGCACTTATTCGCGCTATCCAATCATTAGATAAGTTAAAAGGTGAAAATGAAGATCAATTAACAGGTATCAACATTATTCGTCAAGCAGTAGAATCTCCATTACGTACGATCGTTGCTAATGCGGGTGGTGAAGGTTCTGTAGTTATCAATGCGGTTAAGGCTGGAAAAGATGATTTCGGTTACAATGCACGCGAAGATAAATATGAAAATATGATTGCTGCGGGTATTATTGACCCTACTAAGGTTACACGTTTAGCGTTGGAAAATGCAGCGTCTATCGCAGGATTGTTGTTAACAACAGAATGTGTGATTGCTGACAAACCAGCAAATGAACCAGCTCATGGACATGGCCAAGGTGGCGGTGGAATGGGTGGAATGATGTAATTATAATTAGATTAATACTTGAAAACTCCCCATATTTGGGGAGTTTTTTTTTGAATTATAGCTTATGAAAAGAATTGCCATTGACATGGATGATGTTTTAGCAAAAACAACTCATGTAATTATTGATCGCATCAATGAAAAGGTTAACAAAAATTTCACCTACGAAGAACTTTTACAGGGTGGTAAAGAGTACAAGGAAGAATTTTATGCTCATTATTTAGCAAATAACTCTTTTTTATGGGAACCAGGATTCTTTGAACATATTCCGGTGAATGAAGATGCAGTCGAGGTGGTAAAAAAATTAACGGAACAATACGAGATTTTTATTGTGTCAGCTGCGACAGAATTCCCTAATTCGTTAAAAGAGAAACTAACGTGGATGGAAATGCATTTTCCATTTATTACTTGGAAACACATCGTTTTTTGTGGTCACAAATACATGATTCAAGCGGATTATCTGATTGATGATCACGAAAAGAATTTGCATTCATTTACCGGTACCCCTCTGTTGTATACGGCTCCACACAACCTACACATCACTGATTATCAACGGGTGAATAATTGGAAAGACGTAGAAAAATTACTGTTAGATTAATGAAGAAGTCGCGTTTTAGTATAGGTATTTTATTCTTTATATGTGGATTAAATTTTGCTACCTGGGCCACGCGTATACCTGATTTTAAGACTTCTCTACAGCTATCAGATGCTGAATTAGGGACTGTATTAATGGGTTTACCTATCGGTTCATTGGTCTCTTTACCCATTGCCGGTTGGCTTTTAACAAAATATGCTTCTAGGTGGATTACGCTCATGGCTATAGTAATGTATGTGGTGGTCATACCAAGTTTAAGCTTATTAACCTCAGCATTATCGTTATTCTTAGGTCTATTTTTCTTCGGTATGGCTGGAGATATAATGAATATTGCTATGAATACGCAGGTAGTTAGTTTAGAGGCCAAAATGAATAAGATCATTATGTCTTCTTTTCACGCCGTTTTCTCGATAGGTTTATTAGCAGGGGCCTTTTTAGGTGGAATATTAGAAAAGGAAAATTTTACAATCAGTCAACATTTTAGTTTAATTGCTCTATCAAATATTATCCTAATTCCATTTAGCTTTCGAAATTTATTAAAAGATAAACCTATTCAGGATGATACTAAATCCATATCCTCTATAGTTAATTTAGGCCCCTATTTAATCACCTTATCCTTTATTGCTTTTTGTGGAATGTTATGTGAAGGAGCCATGGCCGATTGGATTTCCTTGTATTTTAAAGAATACAAACCTGATTCCCCATTCCCTATTACCATTGGCTTCTCCTTTTTTGCTGCGGCTATGGTGTTAGGTAGATTTATAGGCGATAGTATATCCTTAAAGTACGGCGTCTCTACAATTCTAATTCTGAATGGTATTCTGATTAGCTTGGGAATGTTGCTTACGCTGTTATTTCCCTCTATATATATTAAAATTGTAGGTTGTTTTTTAACGGGACTAGGCATTTCGACCATTGTTCCTTTAATCTATTCACAAGCAGGCAATCAAAAAGAAATTATGCCATCTATTGCGATTGCTGGCGTTTCAACTATTGCCTACATTGGATTTTTATTAGGACCTGTTTTAATTGGGTATTTATCTGATTTTATTGGCTTAGATAAAGCCTTGTATTTAATTGTGGTTTTAGGCTTTCTAGCAGCCTTTATTTCTAGAACTTGGGCAAATTCTAAATGATCATCGAATACCGAAAACCTTCAGAGGCCTTAGCGCCGTTTGTAGATCACCTATGGGAAAAACAGGTGGAGGAATCGGGTATTATACCGTATGATATCGAAACGATCTTTCCGGAAGATCAAACTGTTTTGACCTATTCTTTTGGAAAAGATTATTATAGATCGCATGCAAATACGGATCACTTTAAATCAATTAACGGAATTCAATTAGAGGGTTTGCATCAGGCTCCTAATTTCTATAAGCATCAACCAGGTATTCATATTTTTGGTGTTAAGTTTCGTGTGGGAGGTTTATTCGCCTTTTTAGATTCGTCTATATCGGCTACCAATAATGAGAGTACAGACGCCAGCGAGCTTTTATCTAATCTTCCTCAATTAGATCAGACCATGGGATTTGATCAGCGTTGTGAAGTAATCGAAGCCTATTTATTAAATCAATTGATAGAAAAACAGGCTAAAAAGTATTTGAAATTATTACTAATGCTTCAAGATTTAGAAGGGGATTCATCTATACTGCCAAATTCGTATAAAACCCTTTCTCGCCTCTTTCAAGAGGTGATTGGAATTAGTCCCAAAGAATATGTACAGATTAAACGTATCAATCAATCTTTGGCTCTATTTGCATCTACAAAAGATATAAAAAGTCAAGATTTAGCCGATCAACTAGGATACTATGATTCTGCTCATTTTATCAATGAGTTTAAAAAGTATACGGGAAAAACACCAAAGAGTTTAAAGAATAGTCTCTTTGATATGAAAGAGTCAGAGTTCATTGATGAATTCAAGCAGTACATATCTCCTGAGCATTTACTTCATTATACGTCCATTTTTCGTAAAAATTCATAATTGTCCTTTTTTTACAATTTATATACCGTAAATATTTATAAATTTTGTGTGGAATAAATACAGCTATGAATAAACACGTTATTTTTTGGTCAATTACGGTGGGTTTAGGTGGCCTCTTGTTTGGAATGGACGTTGCCGTTATTTCTGGGGCAGAATTAGCGATTCAACAATTATGGAAACTCGACTCCTTTACTCATGGATTAGCCATTGCAGCTGCATTGTATGGAACCGTTATTGGAGCTGCCTTAGGAGGTATTCCTGCTGATTTATTTGGTAGAAAGAAAACCTTGTTTTGGATTGGATTAAGTTTCTTCATTTCCTCTATAGGTGCTGCGATTGCCCCAGACGTCAATCTATTTATGCTATTTCGATTTCTTGGTGGTTTAGGTATAGGTGCATCATCTGTAGTTGCTCCTATTTACATTTCAGAAATTGCACCAGCAAAACACAGAGGTAAACTTGTCATCTCCTTCCAACTAAATATCGTGCTAGGTATATTAATTGCCTATGTCTCTAATTATTTCATTCAAGGGATGGAAAATGATTGGCGCCTTATGTTAGGAGTTGTAGCGCTTCCTTCCCTATTATTCTCCATTTTGATCTTATTAACGCCTGAAACTCCTCAATTCTTGTTGCTAAAGAGAAACGATATAGCTGGGGCTCGGAAAGTGTTAGAATTGGCTGATCCGAATCCGGATGAGACTATACAACGTATTCAAAATAATGCGAAACAGAGTACAGAAAAAGAACGTCTATTCTCTGGTAAATTTATTTGGCCCTTAACTTTAGCCTTTTTATTTGCCTTCTTTAATCAGATGTCTGGTATTAATGCCATCATCTATTATGCCCCTAGAATCTATGAATTAACAGGTTTAGGTAAAGAAAGTGCCTTGTTATCGACTGCTGGAATAGGAATTGCTAATCTGTTATTTACTTTGTTTGGTTGGTATTTAATTGATCGAGTAGGTCGTCGTATTTTGATGTTTATTGGGTCAGTAGGTTATATAATTACGCTAAGCTTAATTGCCTGTTCATTCTATACTGAATCCTATACGTTAGTGCCTGTTTATATATTTGCCTTTATTGCTTCTCATGCTATCGGACAAGGTTCGGTTATTTGGGTGTTTATATCAGAGATTTTCCCTAACTCCGTCAGAGCGTCTGGAATGGCGTGGGGTTCCTTAACTCACTGGGTGTTTGCTGCGTTAGTAGCTAATTTTTTCCCATTGTTTACAGAAAGTTATGGTGGTACACTCATTTTTGGCTTTTTTGCTGTAATGATGGTAGCACAACTTGGATACGTAGCGTTTATGATGCCAGAGACTAAAGGAGCTAATTTAGAAGACATCGAAAAACAAGTAATCATGCATTAATTGTGTTCTTATGATATATTTTGATCCTACTAGTAGCAAACCAAAGTACCAGCAATTGATTGATGGCATCATCGATGGAATCAATTCTGGCTTACTAGAGCACGGAAAACAATTGCCATCTATCAATAAGGTGGCAAGTGAATTCAACATGGCACGTATGACCGTAACGAAAGCCTACGATGATTTGCGTGAAAAAGGATTGATTAGCTCACATCACGGGAAAGGGTTCTATGTTTCAAGTACCAATACGAAAAATGCTTTACGTGTGTTTATTCTAATGGATGCATTAACTCCATACAAGGAGATCTTATATGAAAGCATTATCCATAATTTGGGTGAAGATGTGAGTCATAATTTGTTTTTCCACTACCACGATATTGAATTATTTGAGGAGTTGATAACCAATAATTTGGGAAAGTATAATCATTACATCATTCTACCACACTTTAATAAGAGTGTTGCCAAAATCGTTTCTAAAATACCCAAGGATAAGTTATTAGTGCTTGATATTGATATCAAGGAATTTAGTGATGACTATGCCATACTTTACCAAAATTTTGAATCAAATATCCACCAAGGATTGACATCTTCTTTAGAGAAGGTAAAAAAATACCAACAGATTAATTTAGTTTTAAGCTCAAAAAGCTTTCAATATACGCCTGATGGCATCATTCAAGGGTTTACACAATTCTGCACAGAAAATAACTTAGAATTTGATATCATTCCTGATTTAGATGACGATTATGAATTGCAAGTAAACCAAGCCTATATCGTATTTAGGGAATATGACCTTATAAAAATGATCAATTGGACTACAAAGCACAAATTGAAAGTAGGTAAGGATATCGGTATTATTTCCTACGATGATACGCCATTAAAAGAGATTATAGCAGAAGGTATTTCTGTCATCTCAAATGACTTTAAAAAAATGGGTCAACGAGCTGCTCAGATGATTATACACCGGGAAAGAGGTCGCGAATCAAATGAATTTTACTTTAGTGATCGCGGATCCTTATAAATCTAAATGGACATTTAGCCAACCTGCGTCCATTTTAACTCCCAATGAATTATAAAAATCGATAGCTGGCTTATTCCAATCCAAGACCTGCCACATCATTCCCGTACAGTGAGAACGTTTAGCCTCATCAATTGCCTCCAAGATTAAACGTTTCCCTAAGCCTTTACCTCGAAAATTTTCCTTTATATATAAATCTTCTAAATAGAAACGTCTACCCTTCCAAGTAGAAAAACGGTAGTACCAGAGAGAAAAACCAGCTAATTCCTCATTTAAATAAATTAGATTAGCAAAGAATAAAGGATTTTCAGAAAATCCTCCAGCTATATAATCATCAATTGTGGAACTAACCTCTTCTGGAGCTTTTTCAAAAATGGCCAGTTCCATTACTAAGTCTCGGACTAAACTAATGTCTACTTTAGTCGCTCTACGAATTTCTATCTTATCCATTGATGGCTCTTAATTTAGTTAATAGGGTTAAAAAGTCTTCTGGAAACTCTTGTTCAAATTGCATAAATTCATTGGTTGTTGGATGAATAAACCCTAATGAATACGCATGTAATGCTTGCCTCGGACAAATTTTAAAGGCATTATCAATAAAGGATTTAAAACTAGCCATGGACGACATATAGCGAATTTTGTCACCACCATAAGTAGAATCTGAGAATAAGGGATGGCCAATGGACTGAAAATGTGCCCTGATTTGATGCGTACGACCTGTTTCTAATTTAAACTTAACAAAGGATGCAAAACCAAATGATTCCATAACCTCATAGTGCGTTATCGCAATTCTACCATACTCAGAATTCTCAGGAAAAATAGCTTGAATCTTTCGGTCTTTTGGACTTCTGCCTATCTTACTTCGTATGGTTCCCTTCCATTCTTTGGGAACACCCCAGCAAATGGCATAATAGGTTCGTTCAATGCTATGTTCGAAAAATTGTTGACCTAGGAAATTCAAGGCGAATTCGGTCTTACCAATAACTAAAATACCCGATGTATCCTTATCAATGCGATGCACAAGTCCTGGTCTGATATCTTTTTGTCCAGGAAGATTTTGGCAATGAAATAATAACCCATTCACTAAAGTACCTGACCAATTCCCCTGAGCGGGATGCACCACCATTCCCGGTGATTTATTCACTAAAATAAGTTGATCATCCTCATAAATAATATCAATCGGAATGTCTTCTGGATATACTTCTTTGTCTCTAGGAGGCGTAGCGAAAGAAACAGTAATATGGTCAAAAGGCTTTACACGGTAATTTGACTTAATTAATCCTCCATTTACCTTCACCGATCCCGCATCTATACCTACTTGAATCTTATTGCGACTAGTTCCCGCAATTTTAATCATCAAATATTTGTCTATTCTTAGTAATTGCTGACCTTTGTCAACGGTGAAATTAAAATGCTCAAATAAATCATCTTCCTCTTCGGAATCAGGAGCATTCATTTCTGGATCGATGGACATAGCAAATTTCGAATTTAACGCGTTACACTTACCCTCTCCGATAGAAGAAATTTTTGATGAATGCTGGAATTCAAAAGGAATTCAGGTGTTTGTCAAAAGAGACGATCTCATCCATCCCATCATTTCGGGAAATAAGTGGCGCAAATTAAAAAATTATCTCCAAACCTTCTCATTTAACGAACATTCCGGACTATTAAGTTTTGGTGGAGCTTATTCAAATCACCTTTATGCCCTTGCCTTTGCGGGTTATTCACTTGGAATACCTACCGTAGGTATCATTCGGGGGGACGAATTACACCTAAAGAGCAATCCATTTCTAGCCCAAATGAACGAATGGGGAATGCAATTGCAATTTATCTCTAGAACGGCCTATCGAATAAAACCAATTCCAGCAGGATTTGAGCAATATCAGGTAATTGCAGAGGGTGGATTTGGTCATTTAGCTGTTCAGGGAATGAAAGAATTAGTAAACGAGTTACCTGCGTATGATGTGATTTATACTGCCATTGGTACCGGAGCCACGGCTATAGGAGTGGCTAATTACACGAGTAAGCCAGTCGTGGGTGTCTTGACGTTAAATAATAAAGCTGAGATTGAGGAGCACACGCGTCCCACTAATTTAACTATTGAAGATGCGTTTGTTTTTGGTAAATATGCCAAACAAAACAATGATCTCGATTTATTTTGCGCTGATTTTTATAAAAAACACCAAATACCCATCGAGCCTATTTATACAGGACGTATGTTCTATGCTTTAATTGAACACATAAAAAATGGCCACATAGCTTCTAATTCGAAACTTGTGGCCATTCATACAGGCGGAGTAAAATAAATTACCCTACCGAACCCTCTAATGAAATAGCTAACAGCTTTTGCGCTTCAACGGCAAACTCCATCGGCAATTGTTTCAATACTTCTTTGGCATAACCATTAACAATCAAAGCAACCGCCGTTTCAGTACTCAAACCACGTTGGTTACAATAAAAAATTTGGTCCTCACCAATTTTTGAAGTGGTGGCCTCGTGTTCCACCGACGAGCTATTATTTTTAACCTCTAGGTATGGGAAAGTATGTGCACCACACTTATCCCCTAATAAAAGGGAATCACATTGAGAGAAATTCTTAGATCCATCCGCTTTTCTAGCTACTTGAACTAGACCGCGATATGAGTTTTGAGAAAATCCTGCTGAAATACCTTTCGAAACGATACGAGACTTTGAATGTTTCCCTAAGTGAATCATTTTAGTCCCTGTATCCGCTTGCTGGTAATTATTAGTTACCGCCACAGAATAGAATTCACCTATGGAATAATCCCCTTTTAGGATAACTGAAGGATATTTCCACGTTACCGCAGAACCAGTCTCTACCTGCGTCCATGATAACTTCGAATGCGCACCATCACATATGCCACGCTTAGTTACGAAATTATAGATACCACCCTTCCCTTCTTTATCACCAGGATACCAGTTTTGAACGGTAGAATATTTTACTTCAGCACCCGCATGCACATAAATTTCAACTACAGCTGCGTGTAATTGATTCTCATCACGCATCGGAGCAGTACAGCCCTCTAAATAGGATACATAGGATTCATCTTCCGCAACGATCAACGTACGTTCGAATTGACCTGTACCTGATGCATTAATGCGGAAATAGGTAGATAACTCCATAGGGCAACGAACGCCTTTAGGGATATAACAGAAAGATCCATCCGAAAATACCGCGCTATTCAATGCTGCAAAGTAATTATCTTTTACAGGGACAACTGAACCTAAATATTTTTTGATTAATTCTGGGTGTTCTCGAACAGCCTCTGAAATGGAACAAAAGATGACTCCTTTTTCCGCCAAAGTCTCCTTAAACGTTGTCGCTACAGATACCGAATCAATCACCGCATCCACAGCCACATTCGAAAGGCGCTTTTGTTCATCCAAGGAAATGCCTAATTTCTCAAAAGTTCTACGAAGTTCTGGATCAATTTCATCCAATGAATTTAACTGCTTCTTTTGTACCGGAGCAGAATAATATTTTAATTCATCGTATTTAGCAGGTGTGTATAACAAATTAGCCCAGTCAGGCTCTGCTAAAGTTCTCCAATAACGATAGGCCGATAGACGCCACTCTAACATCCAATCTGGTTCGTTCTTTTTCTCTGAAATAAAATGAATGATGGATTCACTTAAACCAATAGGAGCTTCATCCGTCTCAAAATGAGACTCAAAACCGTATTTATAATCGGTTGAAGTTACTTCTTGTAATATATCGTCTACTTTCTCTGCCATTATTTTGCATTTAGACTACAAAATTACAAAAGGAAATTGGAGAAAAATAGACTTAGTTTAGAATTAATCTAAACAATTATAATAAAGGTGTATTTCTGATTAAACTTTCTTCTAAAGAGATGAAGGTTTCTGTTCGTTGTATGCCCGAAACACGTTGAATTTTATCGTGCAATACTTCTCTTAAGTGTTGTGTGTCCCGACAAATAATTTTGGCAAAAATAGAATATATACCTGTCGTATAGTGGATATTGACTACCTCTGGGATCTGTTCTAATTGTTTAGCTACATCTTCATACAAACTACTTTTATCCAGATAGATGCCTAAAAAAGCAGTGATATCCCAGCCTATTTTTGAATAATCGATGAGTAATTGAGCCCCTTTGACAATACCTAGTGATTCCATCTTCTTCATTCGAACATGTACTGTTCCTCCTGAAACATCTAATCGTGATCCGATTTCGGTGTAGGGTAAATTAGCGTCTTGTACTAAAATTTCTAAAATCTTATAATCTAAAGGATCAAGCTCAAACTTCTTTTCCATTGAATTTTTGTAATTATTTCAGGTACATTTTAAAAATTATGCAAAAAAAGACATTTTTTCTTGAAAAATTTTGAAAAATTAAAACTCTCCATTTATATTTGTCCTACTAATTATTGCAAAGGTAATAATTTTCACTGTAGGGTGATGAAATTGGCAGACGTGCCCTCCTGTCTCGGGGGTGGTGAGTTCAGGACAAACACGGCATAATGGGTTGACCACTAAATCAGTTCTGTGTCGAGGCTAACTGCACCATGGAGGTTCGAATCCTTCTCCTACAGCTCTTTAATTTATTTGATTTTTAGTTTGTTGATGAAGTGTAATGTTAAAAGCAATCTTATTTTAGGATTGCTTTTTTTATGGATTATTAATCTATATATTTGATAGGCAAACTAGTGTTAAATCTTTAACCCCTACCATTATGTCATTAAGATTAGGAGATATTGCACCCGATTTTAGCGCTGATACAACGCTTGGTCATATAAATTTTCATGAATTTATAGGTGATTCTTGGGTATTATTATTTAGCCATCCAGCAGACTTCACCCCTGTTTGCACAACTGAATTAGGCAAAACAGCCTTATTATCGGGTGAATTCCAAAAACGAAACGTGAAGCCTATTGCTATTTCTGTGGATAGCTTAGAATCTCATAATAAATGGGTACCTGATATCGAAGAGGTTAATTCAGTCAAAATGAACTTCCCTATCATCGCTGATCCAGAGAAAGAAGTGGCCTTATTATATGATATGATTCACCCAAATGCATCTGAGAAAGCTACAGTTCGTTCGGTGTTTGTCATTGGTCCTGATAAAAAAATCAAGTTGACACTTACCTACCCAGCTTCAACAGGTCGCAATTTTACTGAAATACTTCGTGTCATTGATTCATTACAATTAACGGCAAACTACCAAGTAGCTACGCCTGCAGATTGGGTTAATGGAGATGATGTAATCATTGTTCCAGCAGTATCAAACGAGGATGCAGTTGCCAAATTCCCTAAAGGATTTACATCGGTGAAACCCTATTTACGTAAAACCCCACAACCGAACTTGTAAGAGGTTGAAATAAGAGGCTAATGCCAAAATTCATAGTACGTGGATTTTGGCATTTTTTATTTAAAAACCGTATTTTTGTAGCTCAATTAATATAATCCGCATGTTATCAACGATTAATTTTACCTCTACTTCTGCTTATAAAGATCTTCTTTCTGATCAAATACGTTTAGAATCAACCACTATCGCAAAACTATTTAAGGATGATTCGGCAAGACAAACGACTTACACAAAAACATTTAATGGTATATTTTTTGACTTCTCTAAGAATCTTATTGATGAGGGATGTTTTCAAAACTTACTCAAATTAGCCAAAGAATGTGGCCTTGAACATGCGATTAATGCGCAATTTACCGGTGATAAGATAAATCAGACCGAGGGACGTTCTGTATTACATACTGCCTTGCGAGCGAAACCAAGTGCATCAGTCCTAGTAGATGGCGAGAATATCATACCGAAAATTCAAGCTGTGAAAACACAGATGAAAGAATTTTCGGATAAAGTAATTTCAGGGACTTGGAAAGGTTTTTCTGGTAAAGAGATTACAGATGTGGTTAACATTGGTATAGGTGGATCCGATTTAGGCCCCGTAATGGTAACTGAAGCATTAAAACCATATAAAACACGCTTAAATGTTCATTTTGTGAGTAATGTGGATGGCACACACATCGCCGAGACGTTAAAGAAATTAAATCCAGAGTCGACTTTATTTCTGATTGCGTCTAAAACATTCACTACACAAGAAACAATGGCCAATGCCTTCACGGCTAGGGAATGGTTCTTAGCTACCGCAAATGATCATGCAGCCGTTGCGAAACACTTTGTGGCCTTATCTACAAATACAAAAGCCGTAGCTGAATTTGGGATAGATACTGCTAATATGTTTGTATTCTGGGATTGGGTAGGTGGTCGATATTCCTTGTGGTCGGCCATTGGATTATCGATTTGCTTATCAGTGGGATACAGCCACTTCGAGGCCTTATTAGCTGGAGCAGAAGCGATGGATAGCCATTTTGCTTCGTCATCATTTGAAAGCAACATTCCAGTAATCTTAGGTTTACTTGGTATCTGGTATGTTAATTTCTTTAATGCACCTACACATGCTATACTCCCATATGATCAATACATGCACCGTTTTGCTGCCTACTTCCAACAAGGCGATATGGAATCCAACGGAAAGACAATCGATCGCGCTGGAAACCGAGTAAATTATGCGACTGGACCTGTTATTTGGGGAGAACCTGGAACAAATGGTCAACATGCCTTTTATCAACTAATTCACCAGGGAACGCAATTAATTCCGGCTGATTTTATTGCACCCGCAGTGACGCACAATAAAGTAGGCAATCACCATACACTTTTGATGTCTAATTTCTTTGCGCAAACAGAGGCATTGATGAATGGGAAATCAAAAGAGGTTGTAGTCGCTGAATTGCAAAAAGCAGGTTTAAGTGAAGCTGAAATAGAGAAATTGGCTCCTTTTAAAGTATTTGAGGGAAATAAACCTACGAACTCTTTCCTAATTAAACAGCTCGATCCTGCTACTTTAGGTTCTCTAATAGCCATGTACGAGCATAAGATTTTTGTTCAGGGTGTAATTTGGAACATCTTCAGCTATGATCAATGGGGTGTAGAATTAGGAAAACAATTAGCTAATTCCATCTTACCTGAATTAGAGAATGACGAAAAAATTAATTCGCATGATTCTTCTACTAACGGATTGATCAATCAATTCAAGGCTTGGAGATAAGTATTATTGCAGTAATGTAATCATTTCAGAGATGGAGAGCAGATTCTGTTCTCCATTTTTCATATCCTTTACATTCGCTTTTCCTTCTTTTAATTCAGACTCCCCTATCACTGCCACATAAGCGATTTTCTTCTTATCGGCAAATTCAAAAGACTTCTTGATTTTGGCAATATCTGGATAAACCTCCGATGGAATACCAACTTTACGCAATTCATTCGCCATTCCTAAGCTAGCCTTACGTCCGTCTTCATCAAAATACGTAAATAAGATCGCACTCGCACTCGTAGCAATTTCTGGAAATAAATTCAATTCTTCCATCACGTCTAGGATTCGTTCAATCCCAAATGAGATTCCTACTCCTGACATATTAGGCAAACCAAAAGAACTTGTCAAATCATCATAGCGTCCGCCACCAACAATTGACCCAAAAGGCAAATCCACGGCCTTTCCTTCATAAATCAAGCCAGTATAATAACTTAACCCCCGCGCTAACCTATAATCAAACACAAGATTATCAGAAGAAAATCCATTTGTTTCAGATAAAGAAAGAACCTCTTTTATCTCTGCAAGACCCTGTAAACCTGTGGCATTCGCATTAAAAAAGGCAGTTAATTTCGCAATTTTAGCTTCATTATTTCCTTCAAACAGCACTAGATCCTTAATGGCATCCGTTTTTGCCTGGCTAAATCCATTCTCCACTAATTCCTTAGCCACATTATGCCAGCCAATCTTATCTAACTTATCTAGGGCAACTGCAAAAGCAACAAAACGATCACTTTCGCCTAACGTATCTACAATACCTGCTAAAATCTTACGTGAATTCAGATACAGGTTAACTCTCAACTTAAGTGAATTAAAAATCGATTGAAATAAAGCAATTAACTCCGCCTCGTTTACTAAGGAATTAGATCCAATAATATCAGCATCACATTGGTAGAACTCCCGGTAACGACCACGTTGGGGACGATCAGCGCGCCAAACAGGCTGAATTTGGTAGCGACGAAAAGGAAACGCTAAGTCGTTGCGATTCATGGATACGAAACGCGCAAAAGGGACCGTTAAATCATAACGAAGGCCCTTTTCAGCAATTTTTGACGTTACTGATTTAAAACCAGAATCGATATCAGAGGATGAAACTTTCGACAAATAATCTCCACTATTTAAAATTTTAAAGAGCAATTGATCGCCTTCATCACCGTACTTACCCGTTAAGGTAGACAAATTCTCCATGGCCGGCGTCTCAATAGTTTGAAACCCAAAACTCTGAAAATGAGTCTTTATGATGTCAAAAACGTAATTACGTTTTGCCATTTCTGTAGGACCAAAATCCCTAGTACCTCGTGCGTTCGCTGGTTTCTGCATAATAGATAAAAAACAAATTTAATTAATTATGCTATAATATTTTTGATAATAGTCGATTTTAGCTATTTTTGCAAACCAAATTATCAAAGACATGGCAGTAACTAGACTAAAACGTAAAGACAGAAGAAATAAAGCAGTAGCTAACAACAAGGTTGCAGCTATTAAAATCTTAAAAGCAAGACCTATCATCAAATTAGTTGATGTAGAAGCTATCAAAGCTAGCTTTGCTAAATAAGAATTATATTCTTTATATTTAAACCGGTTTATGCCGGTTTTTTTATGCTCAATCCAATCCTATTCAACAATGAAAAAGACATTATTTGCAATCTTAGCTCTACTTTTAGGGTCTACTAGTTTAACGATAGCGCAAGATCATCGTCACGTTAAAGCTAATCCAACAAACCCTAATGACACAGAATATTGGGAACCTAGCATCCCCGTAGTAACACCAGGTGCGATACCATCGGATGCCATTGTATTATTTGATGGGAAAAATCTCGATAATTGGGAATCTGCTAAAGATGGTTCGCCAGCAGCTTGGAAAGTAGCGGATGGTAAAATGACCGTCGTAGGCGGCAAGGGAAATATCTCGACAAAAGAAAAGTTTACTAACTACCAATTACACATTGAATGGCAATCTCCTATCGAGCCTGAAACTTTAAAGAGTCAAGGAAAAGGAAATAGTGGTGTATTTATGCAAGGCATGTATGAGGTTCAGGTGATGAACTCCTACCAAAACCCTACTTACCGCAATGGTCAAGCAGGCGCTATTTACAAACAAACACCACCGTTAGTGAATGCTACATCAAAAATGGGGGATTGGAATACCTATGATATTATATATACTGCTCCCGTGTTCACTACAAATGGCGGAATTGAAACACCAGCTTATATAACAGTTATTCACAACGGTATCGTCATTCAAAATCATACTAAGATTCAGGGTACAACAGAATACATTGGACAACCTTTAAATCCAGTACACGGTCCAGGACCTATCAGTTTACAAGATCACGGAAATGCGGTTAGCTTCCGTAATATTTGGCTAAGAAAAATGTAATTAATTTCTTAATTTTGAAGGGAAGGTTTTCAACATAAAAGCCTTCCCTTTTTTTGTTTCTATGAAATACATCATAAGCTGGGTTTTACGATTTATCCCGAGAAAATTCATTCAATTATTCGCGCATAAACTGATAAAAATATACAGTATTTTCTTAACAGGAAATAAGGTTTATTGCCCTGTATGTGATCATTCCTTCCGACATTTTTTGCCTTATGGACGTTTAACGCCGCGTGAAAATGCCCTTTGCCCCTCTTGCTTGAGTTTAGAGCGTCATCGGTTAATGTACTTGTACTTAAAAAACGAGACTTCGTTTTTCACAGGTAAGCCTAAATTATTGCACATTGCACCTGAATATTGCTTTATCGAACGATTTGAGAAGCATTTAGGGAATCAATATATAACGGCAGATATCGAAAGTCCATTAGCAAAAGTAAAAATGGATTTACACGATATTCCATTTGAGGACAATACATTTGATGCGGTATTCTGCAATCACGTTTTAGAACATGTAAAGGACGATGTGCGTTGTATGCAAGAAATAAGACGCGTATTAAAACCATCCGGATTTGCTTTGTGCCAAAGTCCACAACGCTATGATCTCGCAACAACCTATGAAGATGCGAGCATTACCGATCCAAGAGAGCGAGAGATTCATTTCTTACAAGATGATCATCTACGAATCTATGGCCGTGATTATGGTGTTCAATTAGAGAATTCGGGATTTAAAGTAGAATCAGTAAACCTTATTGAAAAATTGGGTTTACCAGAAAGTAAAAGAATGGCTTTGCCACTTGAAGAAATTATTTACGTTTGTCGCAAATAAGATGAGATATACTCCATTTTCAGCTGAATTATTTAAAAAAAATCGTGCGAAATTATACGCACAACTACCGCCTAAATCCATTGTTGTTGTTAGTTCTAATGACATAATGCCGACCAATGCAGATGGGACGATGGGTTTCAGACAGAATAGTGATTTATTTTATTTGTCAGGTTTAGATCAAGAGGAAACGCTATTGATTTTATATCCAGACGCACCAGAAGCTCAATGGAGAGAAATTGCTTTTGTCCGTGAGACATCTGAATTAATAGAGATTTGGGAGGGACATAAATATACTAAAGAAGAGGCAATTCAGACTTCAGGTATAAAAAACATCCAGTGGACGACTAATTTCGATACACTTCTTAAAACGTTAATTTATTCAGCGAATCATCTCTATTTGACTGATAATGAACATTTACGAAACGCGTCTGTCGTTCAAACTCAGAATGCTCGCTTAGGGGCTAGTTTACGTAGTTTATATCCAAATCACGCGATAGGTCGCCTCGCTCCTATTTTGAGCGATTTAAGAATGCAGAAAGAGCCGGAGGAGTTACAAGCGCTACAAGTTGCTTGTGACATTACTGAGAAAGGTTTTAGACGCGTTTTGAATTTTACTAAACCCGGTGTAACTGAATACGAAATAGAAGCAGAATTCATTTACGAATTCACGCGCAATCGATCAGATGGCTTTGCCTACACCCCTATCATAGCATCAGGAGCAAATGCGTGCGTTTTACATTACATCGATAATGCACAACCTTGTAAAGAAGGTGATCTGCTATTATTAGATGTAGGGGCATCTTATGCGAATTATAATGCGGATATGACCCGAACGATTCCGGTTAATGGCCGGTTCAATTCCCGCCAAAAGCAAGTGTATCAAGCCGTTCATTCTGTTTTGAATTATGCAACAGAAATTATGCAGCCTGGCGTGTTTTGGGTCGATTACCAAAAAGAAGTAGAACGGTACATGGAAGGCCAACTGATAGATTTAGGTTTGTTTTCTCGAGCAGATGTTGAAAACCAAAATCCGGCGAATCCACTTTTTAAGAAATACTTTATGCATGGAGTCGCTCATCACTTAGGCTTAGATGTGCACGATGTTTGGGATAAATACAAACCTTTTCAAGAGGGAATGGTTCTTACTTGTGAGCCAGGGATTTATATTCAAGAAGAGGGTTTAGGAATTCGTTTAGAAAACAACCTTGTCATCCAAAAAGGACAAAATATAAATCTAATGAAAAACATTCCCATGGATTGGGAGGAAATTGAAGATTTAATGAATCAATAAAACGGTTTAAATGCCTTGTTTTGGCTATATTTGTAGCTTAGTTTAAGGGGTAGCCCTAAGGAGAAATAATTGTATATGAAACACCTGCGTAATTTTTGCATCATTGCCCATATAGATCACGGAAAAAGTACACTGGCCGATCGACTAATTGAATTCACTAATACCGTTCAAAAGCGCGATATGATGAATCAGTTACTGGATGATATGGATTTAGAGCGGGAACGTGGTATTACAATTAAGTCCCATGCTATTCAAATGCAATACCCAAAAGATGGGGAATTATATACATTTAACTTAATTGATACCCCAGGCCACGTCGATTTCTCCTATGAAGTTTCTCGTTCCATAGCCGCTTGTGAAGGAGCTTTATTAATTGTAGATGCTTCTCAAGGTATTGAGGCGCAGACTATTTCCAATTTATATTTAGCCATCAGTCACGATTTAGAGATTATCCCGGTACTAAATAAAATTGACTTACCTGGAGCGATGCCAGAGGAAGTTTCTGATCAAATTATTGATTTAATTGGATGTAAAAAAGAAGATATCATTCATGCCTCAGGCAAAGAAGGAATCGGTATAAAAGATATCTTAGACGCCGTTGTAGAGCGCATTCCTGCTCCTAAAGGCGAGCCAGACGCACCATTACAAGCGTTAATTTTCGATTCTACCTTTAACTCCTACCGAGGTATTGAGGTTATTTTCCGAGTATACAACGGAGAAATCCGTAAAGGAGATAAAGTGAAATTCATTAACACGGGTAAAGAATACCATGCAGATGAAATTGGCACCTTAGGTTTAGAACAAGAACCTAAGCAAATTATCAAAACTGGTGACGTAGGATACTTGATCTCAGGTATTAAAGAGGCCAAAGAAGTAAAGGTAGGTGATACCATTACCCACGTAGCTAATCCTACTGTAACCGCTATTCAGGGATTTGAAGAGGTGAAACCGATGGTTTTCGCTGGTATATACCCGGTTGAAACATCCGAGTTCGAGGATTTACGTGATGCGATGGAGAAGCTTCAATTAAATGATGCTTCGTTAGTTTGGGAACCTGAAACGTCTGCCGCTTTAGGATTTGGATTCCGTTGTGGATTCTTAGGGATGTTGCACATGGAAATTGTGCAAGAACGTCTTGAGCGTGAATTTGACATGACCGTAATTACAACGGTTCCTTCGGTGAAATTCAAGGTGTTGACAACAGCGAAAGAAGAAATGTGGGTATCTGCCCCTGCTGATTTACCTGAAACAAACTTAATTGACACTATTGAAGAGCCCTATATTAAGGCGCAAATAATTACAAAATCTGAGTATACAGGGGTCATTATGAGTCTTTGTATGGACAAGAGAGGTATTTTAGTCAATCAGATCTATTTGACAACCGATCGCGTTGAATTAACGTTTGACATGCCGCTTTCTGAGGTAGTATTCGACTTTTTTGACCGGCTTAAAACAATTTCCAGAGGTTATGCCTCCCTAGATTACGAGTACAAAGATTACGAACCCGGTGACATGGTTAAATTAGATATCATGTTAAATGGAGATAAAGTAGATGCTTTATCTGCCATTGTTCACCGCGATAAAGCCTATGATTGGGGTAAACGTTTATGTGAGAAATTGCGTGAATTAATTCCAAGGCAACAGTTTGAAATTGCTATTCAAGCGGCAATTGGTCAGAAAATCATTGCCCGCGAGACGGTGAAGGCGTTACGTAAGGATGTTTTGGCCAAATGTTATGGCGGGGATATCTCTCGTAAGCGTAAATTATTAGAGAAGCAGAAAAAAGGTAAAAAACGTATGCGTCAAGTAGGGAATGTTGAAATTCCTCAAGAAGCCTTTATGGCAGTTCTTAAACTTGATTAGTAGAGACTAATTATCACAAAAATTTTTAAAAACAGGGTTTAAAGCGTAATTTTAAACTTTCAAACAAAATAAGATGGCTGAAGTAATTAGAATGCCTAAGATGAGCGATACGATGTTAGAAGGCGTGATCGCAAATTGGCTTAAAAAAGAAGGGGACGTTATTAAATCTGGTGACATTATCGCTGAAGTCGAAACAGACAAAGCAACGATGGAGTTAGAAAATTACGAAGACGGAACCTTGTTATATATTGGTGTTAAAGTAGGTGAAGCGGTTCCAGTAGATGGAATAATCGCTATTGTCGGAACACCAGGAGAAGATTATTCAGCTTTATTAGCTGCTCCCATCGCCACAACTACTGCCCCAGTAGCGACAGAACCCGTTGCTGCACCAGCTGCAACTGTATCAGAAACGCCTGCATCGACACCAACCATTGATTTAAGTGGTGTAAAAGCTGTAGCAGTTCGTATGCCTAAAATGAGTGATACCATGATTGAAGGTGTCATTGCAAAATGGCTAAAAGCGGTAGGTGATGTAGTGAAGAGTGGAGATATCATCGCAGAAGTGGAAACAGATAAAGCTACCATGGAATTAGAGAACTATGAAGATGGTACGCTATTATATATTGGGGCAAAAGAAGGTCAAGGAGTTATTGTAGATGGCATTATTGCTATTGTGGGTGAACCGGGTGCAAATTTCCAATTGATTTTAGATGCTGAAGCAGCTCCGAAAGCTGTTACTCCTGCACCTGTAGCAGCAGCTCCAGTGGCTGCGCCTGTCGCAAGTGCACCAGCACCTGTGATGACAAAAGCTCCAGTAGTCGAAGAGAAAGCAGCCTCTAAGCCAGGTGTAGAATTGAAGGCAAGTCCGTTAGCACGTGCTTTGGCAAAAGAAAAAGGATATAACCTTAGCTGGATCACGGGAACGGGTGAAGGTGGTCGTATCACAAAGGCTGACGTAGAAGAATACAATCCAAATTCAGGTGGCGCCAATGCTAACTTCACGGGCGGTGTAGAAAGCTTTGAAGATATTCCGAATAGCCAAATGCGCAAAACTATCGCGCGTCGTTTATCAGAATCTAAATTCAGTGCCCCAGAATTCTATCTTACGATGGAAATCAACATGGATAAAGCAATTGAAGCGCGCGTATCAATGAATGATGTATTACCAGTGAAGATTTCATTTAATGATATGGTGATTAAAGCTACTGCCCTTTCACTTGCTAAACATCCTAAAGTGAACTCTTATTGGATGGAAGACCGTATCCGTGTAAACAAACATGTCCATATCGGTATGGCTGTTGCAGTAGAGGACGGTTTATTAGTACCTGTTATCCGTTTTGCATCAGAAAAATCAATCGCACAAATCTCTGCCGAGGCAAAAGATTTAGGTGCTAAGGCTAAAAATAAATTATTGCAACCGAAGGATTGGGAAGGAAACACGTTTACTGTTTCTAACTTAGGTATGTTTGGTATTGATCAGTTTACTTCTATCATCAATTCACCAGAATCGTGTATTCTAGCTGTTGGAGGAATTAAAGAGACGGTTGGTGTAAAGAATGGTCAATTCTATGCAACTAATATTATGAAATTAACTTTGACTTGTGATCATCGCGTGGTAGATGGTGCAACAGGAGCTGCGTTCCTGTTAACACTAAAACAATACCTCGAGGATCCGATCAAAATGTTTTTATAAAAATGATTGTTTAAGCCTCGAATAACCTCGGGGCTTAATTTTTATCAATAATTACCATGAGCACAAATAATATTAGAATAGCAGTACAAAAATCTGGACGTCTAAGTGATGATTCTTTAAAATTATTTAAAGAATGTGGAATTAAGTTTGAGTCAGGTGGGTCTAAACTTCGTTCGATTTCCAGCAATTTCCCCATTGAATTTTTATTCTTACGCGACGATGATATTCCAGGTTACGTAGAAGATGGAGTCGCTGATTTAGGCGTAGTAGGCCTAAATGTCTTAATGGAAAATACACGCAAAGTAGCCATTGTGAAGGAATTAGGCTTTTCTAAATGCCGTCTTTCGCTGGCCATACCTCGTGGTGAGAATTATACTGACTTAAAGCAGTTTGAAGGAAAAAGTATAGCTACGTCCTACCCCAATTTAACGAGTCAATTTTTACTAAAGAACGGAGTTAAGGCTGAAATGCACGAAATCTCTGGTTCGGTAGAAATAGCCCCTTCAATAGGGCTCGCAGAAGGGATATGCGATATCGTATCCACGGGTGGCACTCTCCTAAGTAATGGATTAAAAGAAGTGGCCACCGTTTTTGAAAGTCAAGCTGTCATGATCTCTAACAAATCATTATCAGCTGATAAAAATAGCATTTTAGAGAAATTACTATTTAGAATTGATTCGGTACAAAGAGGTCAAAATGCAAAATATGTAGTACTAAATGTACAGGAACAAAATATCGAAAAGGTAACTGCTTTATTACCCGGAATGAAATCACCCTCGGTATTGCCATTAGCTACCAAAGGATGGATCTCGCTACACTCTGTGATTGAGGAAAATGATTTTTGGAATATTATAGAAAATTTACGCGAAGCGGGTGCTGAAGGTATTTTAGTGTTACCAATTGAAAAAATGATTCTTTAATCATGTTTAAACAGATCAATTATCCGTCTCGATTAGAATATGCAGCTATTTGTCAGCGGCCTGCTTTAGAACAAGGACAACTAGATGTGCTGATTACTGAGGTATTTAGCCAAGTTAAAGTGCGAGGCGATCAAGCCTTGCGTGATTTAACCGCATCCTATGAGAATAGAGCAATTACCGATATTCTGTATAGTGCAGAAGAAATAGATGCATTAGCTGCTCAAACGGATGTCGAACTGAAAAAGGCCATTGATCACGCCTATGCTAATATTTATGCTTTTCATGCGGCTCAAAAATTAGTGCCGAATAAAATAGAAATAAACCCTGGTGTATTTTGTTGGCAAAAAGCCACAGGAATTGATAAGGTAGGAATCTATATACCTGGAGGAACCGCTCCCCTATTTTCGACAGTTTTGATGTTAGCTATTCCAGCTCGAATCGCTGAGTGTCAGGAAGTCGTTCTTTGTACCCCTGCTGTACACCCTGCGATCTTTTATGCTGCAAAATTATGTGGTGTAACTAAAATGGCGAAAGTAGGTGGTTCGCAAGCCATTGCAGCTTTGAGTTTAGGAACAGAGAGTGTACCGGCGGTTTATAAAATTTTTGGTCCGGGAAATCAATATGTGACAGCAGCTAAAATGTATGCAAACCGATTAGGTATTGCCATTGATATGCCAGCTGGCCCATCAGAAGTAGCCGTTTATGCGGACGATACATCAAATCCGGCTTACATCGCCTCAGATTTGTTATCACAGGCAGAACATGGTGCCGATTCACAAGTTATTTTAATCAGTACGTCTTCAACTATAGTTGAACAAACCATAGTTGAGATTAACTCTCAGTTAAGAGATTTGCCTAGAAAAGAGCTAGCTGAAAAAGCTCTAGATAATTCTAAGTTCATTTTAGTCAAAACTACAGCAGATGCTATTGACTTATTAAATGAATACGCGGCAGAACACTTGATTTTAGCATGTGAAGATGCGGAGGAATTTGCGGAAAACATCAGAAATGCGGGTTCCATATTTCTAGGGAATTATACCCCAGAATCAGCCGGTGATTATGCCTCCGGGACTAATCACACTTTACCTACTAATGGATTTGCTAGAGCTTATTCTGGTGTAAATTTGGATGCATTTACAAAGAAGATCACCTTGCAGTCAATCTCGAAACAAGGATTAGAAGCTTTAGGAAAAACTATCATTGATATGGCAGAAGCGGAATCTTTACAGGCTCACGCGAATGCTGTTAAAATTAGATTAAACAAAATATGAATTTCGAAAACTTCATATTACCCCATATTTGGAGCCTAAAGCCTTATTCATCTGCTAGAGATGAATTTAAAGGTAAAGAAGGGGTATTTTTAGACGCAAATGAGAATCCACTAGGTTCTGGCTTGGTAGAAAGTTGGAATCGCTATCCTGATCCGTTACAATTAGACATCAAAGAACGATTAGCAACCATAAAGTCCTGCTCTACTGATCAAATATTCTTAGGAAATGGATCCGATGAGGCAATCGATCTAATTATGCGTATGACCTGTCAATCAGGGGTACACAATATCATTTTATGCCCTCCTACCTATGGGATGTATGAAGTGAGCGCATCGATCAATCATATCGAACAGCGAAAGGTGAGTTTAACTAAAAATTACCAATTAGATGTCGAGGGTATATTAAAGAGTATTGATTCAAATACACGGCTACTTTTTATTTGTTCACCTAATAATCCCACCGGGAATAAACTGAATCGATCAGACATTTATACCTTGATTGCATCCTTTAAATCAGGTTTTATTATAATCGATGAAGCCTATATTGATTTTTCTGACGAACCTAGTTTTATCCTCGAATTAGCAAAATATCCTCAGATAATAGTGATGCAAACGCTATCAAAAGCCTATGGATTAGCGTCCCTGCGACTTGGAATGGCCTTTGCACATCCTACGATTATAAGTTTGCTGAATAAAATTAAGCCACCATACAATATTGGAGGAGCTACTCAAGAGATCGTTCACAAGGCTTTAGCTAATACGTCTTTTAAAGAAGAAGCAGTCAAATTAATCTTATCAGAACGTTCTCGCTTAATCGAAACCTTGAAAAATATAGTTGAAGTCATTCATATTTATCCGTCTGACGCAAACTTTATTCTAGTAAAATTTAAGCGCGCTAATGACTTATTTCATTTCTTAATTGAGGCTAAATTGATCACTAGAAACCGTAGTTCAGTCGCATTATGTGAAGATTCTATTCGAATTACGATTGGTATCTCAGAAGAAAACGATAAATTAGTCCATCTTATCCAAAAGTTCTACTCTGCTTAACATGTTTAAACGCGTTCTCATTTTCTTATTTTTCATTACCTGTGTGTTTGAATCTCAGGCACAGATGAAAGATTGGGCGGCAGGATTTAGAGTAGGAGAACCAGGTGGTTTTATGTTAAAGCGGTACCTTCCCAGTGGTAAAAATGCAGTCGAAGTTAATTTTGGTTCATATGGAGGGCTTTGGGGTACGAATCGTGCCTACCAAGATGGTAATTTCCAAAATATTGGTTTTGCTATCAACGCATTGTATTTATGGCAACGACCTACATTAATCAATTCAGATTTACATTACTTCTACGGAGCAGGTCCACAGTTTGTGTCTAGAAATTTATTTACTAATAATTCGATTTATCCTGAGACAAAGCGTGGACTAGGAGCTGCAGGAATTGCTGGAATGGAATTTTTTCCCATCGATGCGCCTAACCTATCCTTTTTTGCGGAAATAGGCCTTTATTCTGAAATGCTTCCAAATCCCTTTTTTATTCACATACAAGGTGGACTTGGAGTAAAAGTTAATTTTTAATGGGGATGTAGCTCAGTTGGCTAGAGCGCTTGCATGGCATGCAAGAGGTCGTCGGTTCGAGACCGATCTTCTCCACTTTTACAAACGATCTTTAAACGAATCGTATCCGAAAGATTTATAGAGGTGAAAGTCTCCGTTAGAATCTAGTTTACCTATACTCGGTAAATTTACCCCATTAAACGTAGTAGTCTTCACCATTGTATAGTGAATCATATCTTCAAGGATAATCTCATCACCGATTTGTAGTTCTTTTTCGAAGGAATAGTCGCCATAAAAGTCTCCAGCTAAACACGTCATTCCACCGAATCGGTAGGTCGGTTTACCTTGTTCAGGTTCTGAATTAGCTCCTCTAATCCGAGGCTTATAGGGCATCTCCAAGGTATCAGGCATATGCGCCGCAAAAGAGACATCTAATATAGCTACCGTAATTCCAGCAGACTCTACGATATCAAGAACAGTTGACTTTAAAAAACCAGTCTGCCAGCCTACCGCAGAACCTGGCTCGAGGATAATTTGCAAGTTGGGGTATCTTTGACGAAATCCATTTAATAAATCAATTAAGTGATTAACATCATAATCAGCCCGTGTAATCAAATGACCACCGCCTAAATTCAACCAGTTAAGACGAGGCAGTAAATCGCCAAATTTCGCTTCAATTACCGCTAAAGTTCGCTCTAAAACATAAGAATCATTCTCACAAAGTGTATGTGAATGCAAGCCTTCAATTCCTGCAGGCAAATCCCCTAAATCAGATCGGCGAATACCTAAACGAGAGCCAGCAATACACGGATTATACATTTCCGTTTCCACTTCTGCATATTCTGGATTGATACGCAAACCACAAGAAATTCCTGCTGCATGCGCACGGTCCTTGTATTGATTATATTGATTAAGGGAATTAAACGTAATGTGTCCCGCATAAGATGAAAGTTCATTCCACTCCGCTTCTAAATAGGCAGGGGAATAGACGTGCGCCTTCACTCCCATTTCTTCAAAGGCTAGGCGAGCCTCATGTAATGAACTAGCGGTAGCGCCTGCTAAATACTGTTTTACCAATGGAAACTCATGGTAAAAAGAAAAACCTTTTAATGCACAAATAATTTCAACCCCAGCGTCCTGTTGAACTCGTCTTAGGAGTTCGAGGTTTGCTTTCAATAAATTTTCCTCCAATACATAACAAGGAGATGGAATCGAAGGATAAAATGTCATCTTAATATTCGTGAGGTAAAGTGATATTGTGTTGTTCTTCCCAAGGTAAACCATGGATATTCAACAACTCCATAAATGGATCAGGGTTAAATTCTTCAACATTAAACACACCTGGAGCAAACCAAGAGCCATCAATCATTAAGGACGCTCCAATCATGGCAGGAACACCCGTGGTATAACTTACTCCTTGCGCTTGAACCTCTTGATAACAATCTGCGTGATGGCAGTTATTCCAAACATAGTAAGTTGCGTCTTTGCCATTCTTGATTCCTTTAATTTGGCAACCAATGGAGGTTTGACCTGAATAATTCTCCCCTAGCGTGCCAGGTTCAGGTAGAACTGCTTTTAAAAACTCTAGCGGGACGATATCCATTCCATTGAATTTAATGGGTGCAATGGATGTCATACCTACATTTTGTAACACTTCTAAGTGAGTTAAATAAGCTTGACCAAAGGTCATCCAGAAGCGCGCGCGCTTCAATGTCGGGAAGTTTTTCGTTAGGGACTCTAATTCTTCGTGGTATAATACATAAGATTCTTTGGGTCCAATATTCGGGTAATCAATAGGCTTGTGAATCGACATCGGTTCGATCTCAATCCATTCGCCATTTTCCCAATACTTCCCTTTCTGAGTAATCTCGCGAATATTAATCTCTGGGTTAAAGTTAGTAGCAAAAGCTTTTCCGTGATCCCCTGCATTACAGTCAATGATATCTAAATAATGCATCTCATCGAAATAATGCTTGTTTGCGTAAGCCGTATAAACTCCGGTTACGCCTGGGTCAAAACCACAGCCTAATAAAGCCATCAAACCTGCTTTCTTAAACTTGTCTTGGTAAGCCCATTGCCAAGAATATTCAAATTTAGCTACATCTTTTGGCTCGTAATTAGCCGTATCTAAGTAGTGAACACCTGCCTCTAGACAAGCATCCATAATGGTAAGGTCCTGGTAAGGCAATGCCACATTAATAACTAAAAATGGCTTTTCTTCCTTGAACAAGGCAACCAATTCAGGAACGTTATCTGCATCCACCTGACGAGTTCTGACAGCTGTAGGCAAACCTATGGCTGCACATTCAGCGGCAATGGCATCACATTTAGATAAAGTCCGAGAAGCTAATACAATCTCAGAAAAGGAGGCCGGATTCATCGCACATTTTTTAACGACTACATTTCCAACACCGCCAGCACCAATAATTACAATTTTTTTAGACATAGCTTTTTAAAAAGAAATGCAAAAATAGCACATCAATGACTAAAAACCATATTAATTTTTAAATGGACGAATAATTTTGACCAAACGATCTTTGTAATATTTTTGGCTCAATCGATCTTCTCTAACTCCATTTTTTGTGCTCGCATGAATAAATACGATATCAGGCTTCTCTTTAATAACTAAACCTACGTGACTAATTAATCCGACTTGCCCGGTAGCAAAAAATACCCAATCCCCTATTTGGACTTCATTTAAGGAAACTTCCTCGCCAAACTTAGCTTGATCAACCGTTACCCGTGGTATGGATACCTCATTTTTACGATAAACAGTGTATAAAAGGCCTGAACAATCGATTCCTTTTTTGTCCAATCCGCCATATTTGTAAGGGACACCTTTCCATTTTTGCGCATCCGCTAAGATGGATTTGATTTCAGCAGAGGTATAATAAGACGCCTTAGGGCGGTGAAAAATCCGTTTAACGAAAGAGCAAGAATCTAGTATGAGGACCAATATGCCTAAAAACAAAATGCGTTTATACATACACAATCTCTTTAGTTTCTAGATATAAAAGTACTCCTTGAGTCACTTGGTGACCCATATCCACTATGATCTGTTTATAGCGATTCACCTGATCAAAATGTTCAGGTTTTTTCTTGCCCGTCTTAAAATCAATTACCTGTAAAGCATCCCCTACTTTGTTCACCCTATCTGGACGAATGACCCGGCCATCGGGGCATAAAATATCAACTTCTTTAAAAGCTAATTGTGTTTGATTAAATAACACCTGAACTTCTGCCAGCGCTAGCAAATCATCAATTTTAGAAACATCGATTCTACACTTCGCTCGAATGAATGGCCAAGCCGATACGTCAGGTAATTGGGCTAATAAATGATGTAATTGATTACCTATTTCCCTTTTTTCAGAAGCTGACGTATACAAATCTGCTGGAGAGGAATTGACTCTTAAGGCTATCGAAGGGTGATTCGTTTCTACTCTGATTTGAATTCTTTTAATAGCTCTATTTGCCACATTATACTCTAATTTTGGAAGCAAAGTTGGAGAGGTAAAATGATAATATTCGGAACCAAAAGAAGATTCTGTCTGTAGATAAATAGGCAAATCCTCTTTTTGGCCCTTATTTTTAACAAATTCATACACAAGTTTACCTACTGAATTAGTATAGGATGAAATCGTCTTGTTATGCATATCCTCACTGGGAACAGACAAGAGTAGATGCAAGGCTTGTTTAGGCCTAGTAGTTGCGACATATAACATATTTAAGGCATCCAAAAAGATGGCCTCTTTTTCCTTTTTAGTTTGAATAGCTAAGCTAGGATAAGCTGCAGGTTCTGACGAATTAACACGGCCGTAAATAAAATTTAAACGTTCACTATTCTCTATTTCCAAATCTGCTATATCTACCTCACTCAAATCGTACCATATTTTCTCACTATCAGGCACAAAAGTCCAATTCACAAAAGGCAAAATAACTACAGGATATTCCAGACCTTTTGATTTATGAATACTTGAAATCGTTACCGCATTCGATTCACTAGAACTTGCGATACAATACGAATTTCTATTTTGGTTAAAGTGCTCTAAAAATCCACTAACCGACTTATCTTTTACTACTACATATTCATTCAAAATGTCGAGTAACTTCCATAGGTATTCTTGGCCTGATAAATTATTCAATAGGTCAAAAACGGACACTAATTCATACACCCATTTCAATAAATCAGAGAATTCGGGAATTGAATACCCCTTTGATTGGAAATATAAACTTGCCTTTTCCAGGTTATTAGAAGTTGAAAGTTGTGAAACAAAGGCTAAATCTTCCCTAGTAACACGTCTACCCGATACCTCCGCAAACTGATAAACCAATTCATACAGAAATAAACTTTCCTCCTGGTTATCATGTAAGGACAAAAATGATAGCAAAAACCCGACTACAGGTGAATAATGTACTAACAAGGAATCCGATGAAATGACTGGTATTCCCTTTTCCTTTAATCGTACAGCTAAATAACGTGAATGCTTATTCTTACGGGTAAGTATCGCTATATCCTGATAGCGAAATCCTAATGATAAATTATGCTGAATAAGATTCATCACCTGTTCGAACATAAATTCATTCTCAGGCTCAGTATAACCAAAATTCTCTTTAGTCTTCAAATAAACAAGCAAGTCTACCTTACCTGTAAATTCGTCGGCTGTAACCTTTGGATTTTGAACTAAATTTTGGCCATATAAGGGAGTAAGCAGAGGACAAATCTCCTGAAGGTTAGGATCTTGTGCGAGGGATTCAAAAAATTCATTATTAAACTCTACCACCTCTTTAGCACTTCGGTAATTATCACTCAACGCTTTAGGATGAACTTGTTGCAATAAATAGTCAAAGCGCTGCTCATCCAATGAATCTTCCTCAAAATGCGATGAGACAAGAGAATAATCTTTAGTTGCTAACGAGGCAATTAAACTAACTTCCCCACCTCGAAATTTATAGATAGATTGTTTTGCATCCCCGACCAAAAGACTCCTCTTTCCCACAGAGGTTGCATTCTCAATCAATGGCATAAAATTCTTCCATTGTAAAAGAGACGTATCTTGAAATTCGTCAATAAAAATATGAAAATAACGATCCCCTAATTTTTCATAAATAAAGGGAATAGGATCGGTAGAAATCACCTCATAAACACGCTTAGCAAACTCAGATATAGGAATAGCTAAGTGATCTTGCTGGTATAACTGCATCTCGTGTTGAATCAGATTTAATAAAGCTATTTTCTTTAAGTCCTTTAAAACCCAAGTCAAAAAATTGTACCTAACAATATAAAGTGATTGTAATGCTAAAAATTGCTGGGCAATGTCTGCTAATTCATTCTTATTTAAATTAATACGCTCTTTTACATCCTTAGATGCCTTTGACGACACCCACGTATCCGAATCCAATGCATTGCGCAAATGTTTGTATTCGTCGTCCGTTACCCTATTCTTCTCTAAAAGGGATCGCATGATGCCCACAGGACCCTTAGACCCTTGGTAATACATACTATCCTCGACACCGATGTTATCTATAATGGCCAAAAATTGGGAGGCCACTTGCTTCACCTCTTGAACCATTTCAGCCATCGATTTTACTAATTGACTTTCTAACTGATGAAAATCAGCCAATTTAAACTGACTCAAATGAGGCTCAACGGCTAAATACTTTTCCTCTAATGAAATTTTTAAAAAATCATATAAACTCTCACGCAACCGATTCCAACTACGTCCCTCCTCAATTTCCTTTTTGGCAAAAGATAAGAGCAGCTCGTTCAATTCCGGATTACCTAATCCATTCACCTTATCCACTAATTGATTAATTAACTCATGGATATAGCTTTTAGAATCAAGCAGAACCTCAAAATGCGATGGTAACTTTAATTCCTCAATGAAAGAAGAACTTAATCTTTGGACAAATGAATCAATCGTCATCACAGAGAAAAGACCATAATCCTGTAAAATTTGTTGAAGCGTTGTAGCCGCTCTTGAGGCTATCTCCTCTGTGGTTAATGATACATTCTCTGATGCTAACTCGGATTGAATTTTATCAATGATCGATAGAATTTTAGGTTGATCACTAGCGGGTGTATGCTGAAAGGCTGGATAATCTGAAATTCCTGCTAAAAATTGCAAGATTCTTTGCCGCATTTCTTCCGCTGCTTTTATGGTAAATGTAACGGCTAAAATACGTCGGAAATATCCCTTAGATTCTACCTCACAGAGCGCCATCTTGATATACTCAATGGTCAAGGTATAGGTTTTACCTGATCCCGCTGAGGCTGAAAAGAGGGTGATTTGTTGAGGTTTCATTGAAATATTAATAAGAATGCAAGATAAAATAAAAATAGGATTAATTCGGTATGCTTTTATTTCACTATCTTTGTTTCCCGTAACCAAATCAACAATTCTTTCAATGTCTGGTAAAGGGAATCCCAAGAAATCCAAGTTCATTTTTGTTACGGGTGGTGTAACAAGCTCGTTAGGCAAAGGTATCATAGCCTCTTCTTTAGCGAAGCTCTTACAAGCACGAGGTCTAACCTGTACAATCCAAAAGTTTGACCCTTATATCAACATCGATCCAGGTACGCTGAATCCATATGAACATGGCGAATGCTATGTGACAAATGATGGAGCTGAAACGGATTTAGATTTAGGACATTACGAGCGTTTTTTAAATACGCCTACTAGTCAAGCCAATAACATCACCACTGGCCGTATTTACCATAATGTCATTACCAAAGAACGCCGAGGCGATTACTTAGGTAAAACGGTACAAGTAGTACCCCATATTACAGATGAAATTAAGCGCAATATTATGCTCTTAGGTGAATCTGGTAAGTTTGATATCGTCATTACTGAAATTGGTGGTTGCGTAGGTGATATTGAATCCCTTCCATTTATCGAGGCAGCACGTCAATTGAAATGGGATTTAGGGGAGAAAAACACCTTGTTCATTCACCTGACATTAATTCCCTATTTAGCCTCAGCAGGAGAATTAAAAACAAAGCCCACGCAGCACAGTGTAAAGCAATTATCTGAATCAGGCATTCAACCTGATATTTTAGTTTGCCGTACAGAACATCCGATTCCTCAAGATATGAAGAAAAAGATAGGCTTATTCTGTAACGTATCTGAAGCGGATGTAATCGAAGCGCGTGATGCGTCTACTATCTACGAAGTACCTTTATTAATGAAGGAAGAGCGCCTAGATAGCCGAGTCTTATACAAATTAGATATCTATAATGACAAGGAATCGAATCTAAAAAACTGGACTAATTTTCTTACCAAATTGCAAAACCCGAAGTTCGAGATCAATATCGGATTAATAGGTAAATATGTTGAGTTAAAGGATTCCTATAAGTCTATCGCTGAAGCGTTTATTCACGCAGGAGCAGCAAACGATATTAAAGTAAATCTTCAATGGATTTCTTCTGAAACGATGGATACAGAAGATATAACAGAAACCTTAACCGGTTTAGATGGAATCTTAGTGGCTCCAGGTTTCGGAGAAAGAGGAATTACTGGAAAAATCAATGCAGTTAGGTTTGCGCGTGAGAATAAAATTCCATTCCTAGGTATTTGTCTGGGTATGCAATGTGCAGTCATTGAATTTGCTAGAAATGTAATGGGCTTAACAGAGGCACATTCTTATGAAATGAATCCAGATAGTCCAGATCCAGTGATTAATTTGATGCTGGAACAAAAAGAAATTTCTGAAAAAGGAGGAACAATGCGTTTGGGATCCTATCCATGTAAAGTGGAAAAAGGAACTTTAGCCTATAAAATCTACGGAAAATCACTCATTCAGGAGCGCCATAGACATCGGTACGAATTTAATAATGACTACTTGGATCAATTCCATAAAGCCGGATTAATTACTTCAGGTATTAATCCAGATTCTAATTTGGTAGAGATCGTGGAAATTGAAAATCATCCTTTCTTTGTAGGTGTTCAATTCCACCCAGAATATAAATCGACGGTTGAAAGTCCGTCTCCCCTATTTGTACAATTTGTAAAGGCAGCGCATCAACATGCGGTACCTTTCATCAAAAATTCTAAATAAAAAATCATGGATAGAAATTCCATCACGGGTATTGTATTAATCATGGGTATGCTATTAGGCTACCAATATTTCTTTGCCCCGGCAGAAATCCCTGCAGAAAAACCTAAAGTCACAACGCAAAAAGCGGTTGTCGCAGCCCCTAAAGATTCTGCAAAAGTAGTTGCAGTCGATTCAAGCGTTAAAAAAGAACAAGTATTCACGCTTGAAAATAAAGATATCATCGTTAAAGTATCTTCAAAAGGAGCGAAACTAGTCTCTGTTCAATTAAAGAACTACAAGAGTTATGCAAATTTTAATGCAGGAAAAACAGATGGCTTGTATTTATACAATGCTTCATCTGATGAATTTAGCATAGAATTACCTACATCAGCAGGAAAAGTAAAGATTGCTAACCTCGATTTCACGGGTGTTCAAACCGGGAATAAAGTCAACTTTACAAGCAGCTTAGCTAATGGACAAACGATTGCCTCAAGCTACGTATTGCCAGAGTCAGGTTTCCTTTTAGATTACCAGTTAGATGCTAAATCGGTTGCCCTATCAGGAGCGGATTATTTCATCCATTGGAAAGAGCAAGTACACCAAACAGAGAAAGATATCACTGAAGAGCGTAAAGCAACAATTAATTATTTATTGACTGAGGATGAAGAATTTGATTACCTTTCTGAGAATCCAAGTTCAGTAACAAATGAGAATTTAGACCAAAGCACGAAATGGATCAGCTTTAAAAAGAAGTATTTCCTTTCTGGACTAATTCCACAAGGCTTCATGTTCAAATCGGCAGCTTTAACAGCTACCCCAAATTTAGAAGATTCCCTAAACATCAAAACTTTAGATGCGCAAATCATTGCATCTGCACAAGATTTATCGGCTGGAAAATCATCCTTTCAATTCTATTTTGGACCCAATGATTACGCTATCGTCAATAAGGTGGAAGCGCCTAATTTTGGCAAGAATGTCAAGTTGAGTTATGATTTCTTATTGCCTATCACGAAATACATCTTCGTTCCTTTATTCGGGTTCTTGGAAAGTTTATTCACAAATTATGGTCTGTTAATCATTGTTTTAGTATTGATCATTAAGACAGCTTTATTGCCATTAACGTATAAATCATACGTCTCAATGGCAAAGACGCGTATTTTAGCCCCTGAAATTGCCGCCATTAAAGAAAAAATCGGTGATGATGCGGCCCGTGTTCAGCAAGAAACGATGAAGTTATATGGCGAGGTGGGTGTAAATCCGTTAAGTGGTTGTATACCTGTTTTAGCCACTATGCCGGTATTAATGGCGGTGTTTATGTTATTCCCTAACCTAATTAACCTACGGCAACAATCCTTTTTGTGGGCTAACGATTTATCTACCTTTGATTCTTTCATTAACCTACCATTTAATATTCCATTTTATGGTTCGCATGTCAGTTTGTTTTGTTTGTTAATGACTGTTTCACAATTAGCCTACGGTTATTATAACAACCAAATCACACCAGATCAACCAGGACAACCTATCAACATGAAAATGATGGCCTACATAACGCCAGTCATCTTTATGTTTGTTATGAACTCCTTCCCTGCTGGTTTGAGTTTCTACTATTTCGTATCCAACTTAGTGACCATCGGTCAACAATTAGCTATTCGCAAATTTGTGAACGAGGATAAGATTAAAGCTTTATTAGACGAGAATCGCAAGAAAATTGCTGCTGGAGGTGGTCCTAAGAAATCAAAGTTCTCCCAATACCTTCAAACACAGTTGAAGACGATGGAAGAACAACAAAAAACATCAGCTAAGAATCCTAAGAAGAAATAAGATGTCCACTTTAAGTTCAGCCTATTTTGAAAGAGCTCAAGAGTTAATTCCTGGTGGAGTTAATTCACCAGTTCGCGCTTTCAAATCAGTCGGAGGCAACCCTGTTTTTATTAAATCGGCTAAAGGTGCCTACCTACATGATGTAGACGGCAATTCCTATATAGATTTGATTGGTTCCTGGGGACCTATGCTTTTTGGACAGGCGCATCCTGTTATTGAAGACGCTGTTCGTCAGGCACTGAGTAATGGATTCTCTTTTGGAGCTCCTACTTACAACGAAGTTTTAATCGCTGAAAAAATCACTTCAATGATTCCGTCGGTTGAAAAAGTTCGTTTAGTCAATTCAGGTACAGAAGCAACAATGGCAGCTATTCGCCTTGCTAGAGCCTATACGAAACGCGATAAAATTATTAAAATGGAGGGTTGTTACCACGGTCACGGCGATTCATTTTTAATTGCTGCTGGTTCTGGTGTAGCTACCCTAGGTACTCCTGACAGTCCGGGAGTAACCGTTTCGACCGCAAGAGATACCTTAACGGCAGTTTATAATGACATACAAAGTTTAGAAAATCTCTTCCAAGCAAATCCAACAGATATTGCAGCGATCATCATTGAACCTGTAGTAGGCAATATGGGTTTAGTCATTCCAAAAAATGGGTATTTAGAAGCTGTCCAAAATTTGTGCAAGCAATATGGCGCCTTACTTATTTTCGATGAAGTAATGACTGGATTCCGTCTTTCTGCCTCAGGATACCAAGGTTTAGCCGGAATTCAACCAGATTTAACGACACTAGGAAAAATCATAGGAGGTGGTCTTCCAGTAGGTGCATACGGTGGTAAAGCGGAGATTATGAATATGATTGCTCCTGCAGGGCCTGTATATCAAGCAGGAACTCTTTCTGGAAATCCATTAGCAACTACGGCAGGTTTAGCGATGTTAAACTTGATTACTGATAATCCCGAGGTATATGCTTCCCTAGCACAACGTGGATTAGCACTTAAAAACGCGTTAGCAAGCGATTTAAAAGAATTAGGTCTTAATTATACAATAAACCAAATTGGTTCGATGTTTACCTTGTTCTTTACAGATAAAGCTGTAAACAATTTTAGTGATGCTAAAACAGCTGATACAGCCTTGTTTGGAAAATATTTCAAGGGGATGTTAGCTAAAGGAATTTATTTACCGCCATCCCAATACGAATCTTGGTTCTTATCTGCCGCACTAGGAGATTCCGAATACGATCAAATTGTAGCTGCTAGCAAAGAAACGCTTCGTTCCTTATAAGATGAAAACGCCGGCCTACAGTCTGATTATCCCGGTTTATAATCGACCACAAGAGTTGGATGAATTATTAGCCTGTATTCAAACACAAGTATTCAGAGATTTTGAAGTAGTTGTAATCGAAGATGGTTCCACTGAGGATGCCGCCCTCATTATTGATAAATACAAAGAAACGTTTCCTTTAGCCTATTATGTGAAGGAAAATGGTGGTCAAGGTTTTGCTAGAAACTATGCTTTTGAACGAGCGAAAGGGGCATATTTCATCATACTCGATTCTGATGCATTGTTAGAGCCGACTTATCTAACGGAAGTGGATAAAGCAGTGAAAGCTGAGAGTTTAGACCTATTTGGCGGGCCAGATCAAGATCATCCTAGCTTTACTCCTATCCAAAAAGCCATCAGTTATTCTATGACCTCTTTCTTCACAACAGGAGGAATCAGAGGTAAAGAAAAAAATATGGGTGGCCAATTTCATCCACGAAGTTTCAATATGGGAATTTCCCGGAAAGTATATGAGGCTACAAAAGGGTTTAAAATCACTCGGATGGGCGAAGATATCGAATTTAGTATTCGCTGTATCTCGTTAGGATTCAAGTCTGGACTAATTCCAAAGGCTTTCATCTACCACAAACGCAGAACAGACTTTCGACAGTTTTACAAGCAATTGCATTTCTTTGGCAGAGCACGCATCAATATCAGCCGTTTCTTCCCGTCTGAATTAAAAGCAGTTCATTTCTTCCCATTCTTATTTTTCAGCTACTATATAGTGACAGCAATAACATTGTTAGCTATGCCCATTTATGGGTTAATGCTTTTTGCTGGAATACTTGCTTATAGTTTATTGATTTTTTCAGCTGCATTACTGAATACAAAAAGCATCAATATTGCCATCTTGTCAATCTTTGCAGCTAACATTCAACTGTTCGCCTATGGCAAAGGATTTGCAGAAGAAGGACTAAAGAAGTTATTTAATAATAAAGCTGCCTAGCGAGGTAGTTCTGTACGTAATCATTTACCCCCGCTTCTAAGCTCATAAATTCTTTCGTATATCCGATTGCACGTAATTTAGACATCGTTGCTTCCGTAAAATATTGGTATTTATCTCGGATATCAACAGGTGTATCGATGTATTCAATGTTTGGCTCTAATCCCAAAGCCGAGAAAGTAGCCTTCCCTAAATCATTAAAAGTTCTAGCCTTACCAGTACCTAAATTATACAAACCTGAATTTTTACGATGCTCCATCAAAAAGAGACAAACATCAATTAAGTCTTTTACATAAATGAAATCACGCATCTGCTCACCATCTTGAAAGTCATCTCGATGTGATTTGAAAAGTTTTAATGATCCATTGGATTGAATTTGACGGTAGGCATGCCAAATAACTGACGCCATTCGTCCCTTGTGGTATTCATTAGGACCATAGACGTTGAAAAACTTTAATCCAGCAAAGAAAAAAGGTTTCTTATCTTGTTGTAAAGCCCAAATATCGAAGTCATTTTTTGAATCACCATATGGGTTCAAAGGTTTCAATGAAGAAATTAAAGATTCATTATCCTCATAGCCTAACTCACCTAGACCATACGTTGCTGCTGAACTAGCGTATACTAAAGGAATCTGGTAAGCAACACAAGCGTTCCATACCTTCTTAGAATAATCTAAATTCAACTCATCAAAAATATGCTTATTAAATTCTGTGGTATCTGTTCTTGCACCTATATGAAAAAAGAATTCAACTTCTCGGTAGTTTTTCTCTAACCATGAAAATAAGTCATTGCGATCAACCCGCTCCATAATAGCCTTTCCCTCCAAATTTCGATTCTTTTCTGCGTGGGAAAACTCATCTACCGCTATGATGTACTTAAATTTCAATTCATTTAATTTTTGAATCAAACAACTTCCAATAAAGCCTGCGGCACCAGTTACAATGATCATATAGGTTGGATTTAAAAAACAAATTTACACAGATTCCCGGAAGGTTTATTAACTTTGTACAATTATTGGAACTCTGCTATTGTTTTCCCAGGGTCCCTCCACAAAAACTGAAAACAATGGTACACGTCATCCGCAAGGAACATTTCAACGCAGCACACCGCTTATACAATCCAAACTGGACAGAAGAAAAGAATCAGGCAGTTTTCGGACCCTGTGCAAACACGAACTGGCATGGTCACAATTTTGAATTAATCGTTACGGTTAAAGGTTTACCTGATCCAGAAACAGGATTTGTCTATGATTTAAAGCAATTAGGGGATTTAATTAAATCTGAAATAATTGATAAAGTAGACCATAAAAATCTAAATTTAGATGTAGATTTTATGGAGGGCAAATTAGCGAGTTGTGAAATATTGGTCATGGAATTTTGGAAAATTTTAGCTCCTAAAATCCTAGAAACATCTAAATCTGCCATTTTATACAAGATTCATTTAATTGAAACAAATAAGAACTCGGTAGAATACTACGGAGAATAAGAATGAAATATTTCATCTTAGCTGGCGAAAAATCGGGGGATCTGCATGGATCTAATCTTATCCAAGAAATAAAGAAATTGGATAAAGAACCTGTAATTCAAGCTTGGGGTGGAGATTTAATGGAAGCTCAAGGAGCCAGCTTACTAATACACCATAATCAATTAGCGATTATGGGCATTTTAGGTGTTATTCAAAACTTACAAAGATTAAAAGGATTATTCAAAACCTTTGGAGAACAAATAGAGGCTTTCCAGCCAGACGCAATCATTTTTATTGATTATGGTGGATTTAATCTAAAAGCCGCTAAAATAGCCAAGAAAAAAGGATTTCAAACTCACTTCTATATTGCGCCTAAAGTGTGGGCGTGGAATAAGGGAAGAGTTAGTGAATTAAAGAAATGGATCGATCATCTATATGTCATTTTCCCCTTCGAGCTTACCTTATTTAGAGAGGCTGGAATTCCGACTGAATACGTAGGAAATCCTCTACAGGATGCAATTTACGCCTTTAAACCTCATAATGACTTTAGCTTAAAAAATCAAAAATACATTGCTTTATTAGCGGGGAGCCGTAAACAAGAAATCAAAACAGCTTTACCGTTATTCGAACAGTTAGCTAAATTAAATCCCGATCTATCGTTTGTAATCGCTGGAATTTCAGATTGGAAAGAACTGTACAACACATCTATTCCAGTATTATTCGACCAGACTTACGATATTGTCCATCACGCAGAACTAGCCATAGTTACTTCAGGGACGGCAACCTTAGAAACAGCGTTGTTAAATACACCTCAGATTGTAGTATATAAAACAGATTGGTTGTTTTATTCGTTAGCGAAAATCGCCATTCAAATTAAATATATTTCCCTGGTTAACATTATACTAGATAAATTAGCTGTACCTGAATTAATCCAAGCTAAATTTTCTGTAGATCATATGACGACTTGGATGAGAAATTTACTAACCAAGGGTTCTACCTATAATCAGCAATTAGAAGATTACAAGGAACTTCAAAAACTGGTAGGAAATGCCGGTGCTTCTAAAAAAACAGCTGAATTAATCTACTCAGCAGCTTCGGCTAAGTAATTTTTAATCCAGGATTTTTGAACACCCGGAATCGTCTGAAAATAACGAGCTATATCCAATTTATCTTTTTGGAAATCTCCTGTTGTATAATAGGGCTCTCTAATTTTAATCTCTTTATTCACAAAGTCAAATCCTATCATAACCAAGGGAACCTTAGCTCCATTCGCGATAAAATAAAATCCTGTCTTTAATTCTTGTACATCCTTACGTGTACCTTCCGGTGCCAAAACCGCATAAAAGGATTCTTTCGAATTATAGATATCCACAATAGCATCGACTAAATTAGACTTAGCGGCTCGATTTACTGGATAACCACCTAGCCAAGTGAAAATACCCCCAAAAGGACCGTCAAACAATTCTTTCTTACCCCAAAAGAGAATGGGCATTCTCATTAATGAACGTGCCCCTAATCCAACGATAAAATCTTTCCAAGTCGCATGAGGGCAAACAATAACTAAGGCTTTCTTTAGCTCACGCGGAACCTCTCCTACTATTTTCCAACCTGCTAACTTAAACAATACATCAAAAATGGGACTACTGACTAACATAGGTATCTAAAATATCTTGAATTTGTAAATGATTGCGACTCGGGTCTATTAAATAGGCTTGTATTCCCATTAATTTTGCCGAATTAATATTAGCGACATTATCGTCAAAAAACAATACTTCCTCTGGAGAGAATCCTTGTTCGATTAAAACCTGATGGTAAATTGCTGGATTTGGTTTCACTAAACCCATTTCGAAAGAATAATACACATGATCAAACAAGCTAAATAGATTTTGACCAACAGGCCCAAGCGGAACCTTGGTAAACCGTTCAGCATGGATTGAACTTGTATTACTTAATAATATTAAATGGAATCTAGTACTCAACGAAGCTATCCAATCATATACCCCTGAATGAAATTCCAACAACAAAGCAGAAAATGCCTCATCAAATTCATCATCAGAAATAGTTAAGTCTAACTGAGACCGAAGGTAATTTCTGAATTCACCATCACTTTGAAGACCTGACTCATAAGGAACCCAAAGCTCATTCGCTATAATTGCATCGGAAATTTTACTAGAACTTAACGAAGAATACCTCGCGAATGCTTCATAGGTTAGATTCAAATCAATCGGTAACAAAACATTACCTAAATCAAAAATAATGGCTTTAGGGGATACCATCTTACTCGATTACCTCACCCATTGCCCCAAATTTATCAATACGCTGAGAAATTCGAGTGGATGAATCCAGTGCAGAGAGAACAGCTAATTCCTTTTTAATCACCTCCTTAAGCGTAGCAGCAGCCTCTTCCGGGTGTAGGTGAGCTCCACCTAATGGCTCAGGAATGATCCCATCAATTAATTTATTCGCTAACATATCACTAGCGGTTAATTTTAATGCTTCAGCCGCTTGCTCTTTATAATTCCAACTTCTCCACAAGATAGACGAACATGACTCAGGTGAAATAACAGAATACCACGTATTTTCCATCATTAAAACGCGATCACCTACCGCAATACCCAAAGCCCCTCCTGAGGCTCCTTCTCCAATAATTATACAAATTACTGGTACCTTTAGCATAAACATATCTCGAATATTACGAGCAATGGCCTCTCCTTGTCCTCTCTCTTCAGCTTCTAAACCAGGAAAAGCACCAGGTGTATCAATTAAACAAACAATGGGCTTATTGAACTTCTCCGCAATTTTCATTAAACGAAGTGCTTTGCGGTATCCTTCCGGATTAGGCATTCCAAAATTACGATATTGGCGATCTTTCGTATTGCGTCCTTTTTGTTGACCAATAAACATGACAGACATTTCTCCATCAATGGTTCCAAATCCACCTACCATAGCTTTATCATCCCCTACATTACGATCTCCATGGATTTCAATAAACTCTTCACATAAGTGCTGAATATAATCAAAAGTATAAGGACGATCCGGATGACGTGATAATTGAACACGTTGCCAACGAGTCAAATTAGAAAATGTCTCCTTTTTCAATTCTAAAATCTTATCAGTTAGCGACTCCACAGCAGCTGTTACATCTACATTATTCTCTAATGCAAGCTTTCGCATTTCTATTAATTTATCTTCTAATTCGGCGATAGGCTTTTCAAATTCCAATAATGTTCTCATAAGGCATAAATTATATTACAAAAATAAAATTAAAGCTCGAAAGTCTCTTCCTTTTGAGGCAAAATAACATCACTAAATCCCAATCCATTTAAAATAGACGAAAATTCAAGCATACTTTCTTCCTCCCCATGAGTAAGGAATATTTTTCGAAGTTTGGATGGATTTTGCTGCTTAACAAATTCGATTAAACCCGTTTGATCAGCATGACCAGAAAATACATCTATCTTTCGTATCTGTGCATTCACCTTATACTCGCGGTCTTTTACCACAATCATATCTGTACCTGCTAATAAAGACCGACCTAACGTACCTTCAGCAGTATATCCAATTAATAAAATCGTCGCATAGGTATTAGATATATTATCCGCTATGTGTTGCTCCACACGCCCTCCTGAAATCATTCCAGAGGACGAGATGATGATACAAGGTTCTCTATAATCTTTAATGGCCTTGCTTTCTTTTTCTGTTTGAAGAAAGAGTAAATTATCTACGTCGAACAACTCATCATTTTCCTTGTGAAATTCACGCGCCTCAGGATTCAAATAAGCTAGGTATTTAGAATAAATTTTTGTCGAACCACGACCCATCGGACTATCTGTAAACACCCGAACTGCTGGAAAATTACGCTCCTCAATCAGTTTATTTAACGTATACAATACCGCTTGCGTCCGTCCCACTGAAAAAGCAGGAATAACTAATCGACCAGGACGATCGATACAAGTTTCTTTAATTACACGTCCCAAAGCATCCATCGGACTTTCCTTATCCTCATGAATGCGATTTCCATAGGTGGTTTCACAAACTAAATAATCCACTTCCGGGAAAGGCTGAGGATCAATATGGAGAGGGTAATTTTTTCTCCCAATATCTCCACTAAATCCAATCGTCTTCGTCTCCCCATTTTCTGTTACGGCAATCAACACATGCGCAGCACCTAATAAGTGACCTGCTGGGACAAATGTGATCTCTAGACCAGGGAATACGATAAACTTGCGATTGAATTGTAAGGTCACAAAATTATCTAATGCGTCCTCTACATCTTTTTGAAGATACAAGTCCCCTTTCCGAAGTAAACGATCCATCTGTTTGTGCTTCTTACGGCTTTCACCTTGTGCCGCCTTTAAACGACGTAAGTGTAAACTAGCCGAATCCATCAACAATAACTCCGATAAATCAGCCGTAGGTGGGGTACAAAGGATTTGGCCCTCATATCCTTCACGATAAAGCATCGGAATGTTTCCTGAATGATCAATATGAGCATGAGTAAGAATCACTAAGTTAATTAGTGAGGCATCGAAAGGGAAAAATGATTTCTGCTCTAACGGTTCATCAAAATCGAGCTTACGCTCCATGTCCGTTCCACAATCGATTAATATCTGGTAGCCATCTTCCAATTGTAACAGAAACATACTTCCTGTTACTTGTCTTGCGGCTCCTAAAAAGGATAATTGCATAGAATAAAGAAAATAGGGGCTACAAGAGCCCCCTTTACCTTACAAAAATAAGAGTATTTTCTTAAAAATTACTTGACTGAAGCGAATTCCGCCTGAATTTTGTCTAATTCTTCTTTTGAATTTAATCGATCTGAAATTAACGTACGGTATCTAAACGTAACAGATTCACCCTTTTTCAAAGTTAAATTACGCTCATCCTTACCATTGCTAAATACCTTGGCACCTAGCGGATTAACTGCAAACAATCCATAACCACGTGCATGCCAATAACTTGGATAAGATACATTAGCAGGGTGATCAAAAATAGTTACAGAAATCGGGTGATTATCCATCACACCATGAAGGTTCATCCATTTAGCCCGTGTACTCCAAACCGCTTCTCCCTTCACTCCTTCTGAACTCAAATAGTCACCAGAAACGCCCGTATTATCCATCACAGGAACTTTAGTCTCTATACCATGCGCATCTGTGAAAACGTCCGGCTTATTGGATGGTATTTCTAATTGACGTGCCACACGGATAGCAAACATCCCATCCTTCACATCTTTAAATAACACTTGATCAGCCATTGCTGTTAAAGTAGTTATACGATCGACCGTTCTTGAATCTGCGGTTCCTGAAAATACATAGGTGGTTTTTTCTTGCAAAACCTTTTGGCCTTTACCATCATTGTCAATCCAATCTGCTGACACTTCTAACAATCCTTTTTTAGCGTCTTGCTTCACAACAGAAGTATGTACAATGGTTCCCATCTTGTGATTCTGCAATGAAGCTATGATATTAGTCGAGTTATTCCAATAATCAAACCCATTTACATCCTCATAATTCAACCACATTCCCACGTGATGCGGATGATCAATACGCTCCCCTGCTCGTGGAGCCATGGGATATCCACGCGTAATGGTTGTTCCTTGAGCCGAAATCAACGGAAATAAAACAGCTTTCTTCAAAACATCTTGACCCGGAAAGAAATAAGACGTAAATGGCTTGCCACCTACCAGCACATCCACTGATGTCTTTGTATTCTTAAAAGTGACAGGTAAATTTTGTGCAATAGAGACAAAACTAGAGAGGCTAAAAAACAGGATAAATATCTTTTTCATAATGCTTATTAAATAAAATTCCGAAGACCAAACGGTCTTCGGAATCTAAATTAAGAAATCAAATTAATTTTAGTATCCCGGATTTTGAGGGAAACCTCCATTTTCAGATAAATCCACCTGGGCTTGAGGAAGAGGACGATAATAATGGATTGTATTTACATTCGCCGCTGCATCTGTATTATACAACTTAACACGCTCCACTAAATTATTCCAACGCTTCAAGTCCATCCAACGTGTTAATTCACCCGCAAGCTCACGAGCACGTTCTTCCATAATTAAGTCAAAGTTAACAGAAGTAACTCTCATCGCATCAGCTCGTCCAGGTGCTGCCGCACGAACACGAACCATATTGATAGCTGCTACAGCTGCTGCTTGATTACCTAATCTGAATTGTGCTTCTGCAAGCATCAAATAGGTATCAGCTAAACGGTGAACAAAATAATCACGAGAACCAAATTCGTAGGTCATGTCTTGACGAAGTGGATCAAAGAATTTAGTCAACGTAGGGAACAAGGCGAAATTATACATGCTAGGTGTTAATACTTGGTATCTCTTAGTTGCACGCTCAGCAGCAGACATCTCGAAACCAGGAATAAAGATAGTTGTATCCCCTGCTCTATACGTTACCGTAGACTTAGATCTATCAAATGTTGTATTAAATGTACCTGGATTATTCGATAACCAAACCGTCTTAAACGTCTTGTTATAACGTGTATCATTTACACGATCAGCAAACACCGTATTTAATAAATAAGGAGTTGGTTTTGTACGCTTAAACGGACGGCCATTGATTACATCACGACGCATTCCAGGCTCCGTATCATATTGCATACCAAAATACAAGTGAAGTCTATTACCGTGGTTTTCAGCTACTCCATTTGTTAATGGATCATTCGTGTACTGAACAGCAAAAATCACTTCACTGTTTAACTGATTTGCTTGATCAAATACAGATGCAAAATCAGGTAATAAAGCGAAACCATAATTATTGATCACGTTATTACATAAAGTAGCCGCATTTGTGTAATCAGTAGACTCAGCAAATTTAGAGGTAGCACGTGTAAGATATACCTTAGCTAACAAATTCTCCGCTGCGGCCCTTGTTGCACGACCATAATCATTCGATTGTCTTGTCGCAGGTAAAGCTGCAATCGCATCTTTTAAATCTGTCTCAATTTGCTTGTATACCGCTTGCTCAGAAGTACGAGTAGCCGTTTTAGTAGGCCCCTTTGTTTCCTTTAAACGTAAATCTAATGCACCGAACTGCTGCACTAAAATAAAGTAATAATGAGCACGCAAATAACGCATCTCACCCACACGTGTATTTTTTACCGCATCTGAGATACCCGTTACAGCAGGCGCACGTTCAATAACCGCATTGATCGTATTAATTCCTCTGTAGAAATCATTCCAAAGGTCAGAGACAATACTAGAAGCTGAGGTTAACTGCGAATCATAGAAATGAAAACCTTTAAAAGATCCATCGGCACCTGCATTGTAGATGTCTGTTCCATATTCTGTTAATGTTAAACCACGCTCAGAACCATAAAAAGTACGAAGTGGAGTATATGCCGCATTAGTAGCCGCAATGAAGCCGGGAGTGGTAGCGATATAATCATTACTAATCTGAGAAACAACTGTCTCTTTCAGTAGATCGCTACACGAGGCAGTACCCAACATAATCGCTGAAGCAATACCTAATGTTTTTAATGAATTTTTGATATATAAACTTTTCATTATTTCAGGGATTAAAATTTAATATTTAAACCAAATGTCGAAACAGACGTAGCTGGAGTTACGTTATTATCAACGTTACCGTTAGATGTTTCTGGATCCACCCCATTTTCTTTCGAACGATAGTTAGAGAAGATAAATGGTTGTTGAATACTAGCAAATAAACGCATAGAAGATAATCCTAACTTCTGAGCAGTCTTAGCTGGGAATGAATAACCGAAGTTAATATTACGAACCTTAATGAATGATCCATCATAATACATAATAGCAGTATTGTATGCTGGGAATTCTTGATTAAAGTTAGGACGAGGATACTTAGCACCCGGATTATTAGGAGTCCAGTAATCCACTTTAATTTGGTTATAACGACCTTGTAGGTAGTTAGAATTCTGGTGGAATCTAGAAACAATCATTTGACCTTGACGCGTGAACAGGAAGAATGATAAATCAAAACCTTTATAAGAGAAACGATTCGTAATACCACCAGTCCACGTAGGAACATCCGTACCTAAGATTACACGATCCGCTGCGGTAATTCTTCCATCATTGTTCGAATCTTGTACCTTAATTTGGCCTACATTGAAGCCCATTGCTCTTGCCTTATCAGCCTCAGCTGTCTGCCAAATCCCCTCATATTTAAAATCAAAATAGGTATTCAATGGACGTCCAATGAACCAACGGTTACCTACGTCATCTTTAGCTCCATTGTAAAGAGAAACAATTTCCTCTTGGTTTTTGTAGAATACTAAATCTGTACTCCACTTAAAGCCATTCGCTGCATCGATATTGTTTGTCGTCAATGAAAGTTCAATACCACGGTTCATAGTCTCTCCTACGTTACGAGTAACAGCCGTAAAACCAGTAGAAGCAGGAAGTTGATCTGATAATAACAAATCAGTAGTATTCGTTTGGTAGTATTCAGCCGAACCAGAAATTCGTCCTCTCCAGATAGAGAAGTCAACCCCTAGGTTTTGAGACGTAGATGTTTCCCACTTCAAATCAGGATTACCAATTGTGTTAGGGCGATAACCATAAGCTGCATTATTGTTCCAAGCGTAAGACGTACGAGCCATCAAACCTTGTGTTTGGTAAGGAGATAAACCTTGGTTACCTACTTGAGCATACGAAGCACGTACTTTAAATTCGTCTAACCAAGTCAAATCCTTCATGAAACCTTCTTGGTGTAAATTCCAACCTAAAGCGACACCTGGGAAATTTCCCCACTTCGTATTCTCTCCAAAACGAGATGATCCGTCACGACGAGCAGTTAACGTAACTAAGTACTTACCTTTGTAATCATACGTTACACGAGCCATGTAAGAGGCAATTGTCCACTGAATTAGATTAGATCCCATTCCTTGAATAGAAGCCGCATTTCCTAAGTTGTAAAATGCCTGACTTTCTACAGGAACACCTAAAACACTCTGAGTAAACTGCTCAAAATTATCACGTTGCATCGATTGTAATAACGTTACACCTAGATTGTGATTTTTGAATTGCTTGTTGTAAGTCAATACATTTTCAATAGTGTAATTAAATCCTTGGCGATTATCTGTTGTAGCCGTAGGAGCTCCACGCTTGATTTGGTTAGTTAAAGCACCGTAGAAACGACCATTACGTGAGATCGTAAAGTCAGGACCAAAGTTAACACGGTACTTTAAACCTTTTGCTATTTGCAATTCAGCATAAATACTGTTAAACATACGGTATCTCTTAGTCTCATCAATTACAGCACCATCCACAATTTCATTTAATGGGTTCGTTAACAAAGCATCATCTGTAGGCTCAAAAATCAAGTTACCACTATCATCATATGCTCTAGCTAATGGATTTTGCTGCAATAAGAAACCATACGGGTTAATATTAGCACCATTCGTTACCGCATACATTAAGTATGACGATGCTCCTACTTTTAAACTTTTGTTCACTTGATGATCAACACTTGTACGCACTGAATAACGCGTAAAATCTAAACCCTTGATAATACCATTATCTTGAAAATAACCCGCATTAATAGAGAATTGAGTCTTATCATTACCTCCTTGAACACCTAAAGCATGGTTTTGTTGGAAACCTGTTCTAACCATCATGTCTTGGTAATCAAGAGAACGACCTTTTGCAATACCATCTAATTCGATAGCAGTAAATAATTTTGAATCAGCAAAAGCATCCACTACGCCTGAAGGAACTAAATTATTATTCGCATCACGGTAAGTACCAATAGTACGGCGTGATTCACGCTTTAATTCTGCAAATTCAGCTCCAGTAAATAACTTGATTTTATCTAATGATTGAGTTGAACCTACATAAGTATCATATGAAATGACCGTCTTTCCATCCTTTGATCCACGCTTCGTTGTAATCAATACAACACCATTCGCACCACGAGCACCATAGATAGCTGTAGCCGACGCGTCCTTCAAAATTTCCATTGACTCTACGTCATTCGGGTTCATATCTTCATAACCACCAGAAAGAGGGATACCATCCACAACATATAATGGATCGTTACCCGCATTAAATGAACGACGACCACGAATTAAAACACGTGGTACAGTTCCTGGCTTAGAACCAGATTGCGCTACGTCCACACCCGCCACGCGACCTTGCATCGCTTGACCTAAGTTAGTGATAGGCATTTCTGTAATCTGCTTAGCCGTTACTGATGATATTGCTCCTGTTAATTGGCTCTTCTTTTGAGTACCATAACCAACAACAACAACTTCTTGTAAAGACTTAGTATCAGCACTTAAAGCCACATTTACTTGCGTCTTTGTCCCTACTGAAACTTCCTGAGCATTAGTTCCAACAGCAGTAAAAACTAAAATGGCCGAATTACCAACTGTAATCTTGTAATTACCGTCAGCATCGGTAGATGTACCTTTAGAAGTTCCTTTAACGGCAACACTGGCACCAGGAATTCCTAAGCCATCCTCTGATGAGGTTACTTTACCTGAGACCGTCCGATCTTGGGCAAAAATTTGAATACTCAATAACAGCATTATACCGCTAAGGAGCACCTTGGAAAGTAATTTTTTTCTCATAGGTTAATTAAAATTAAGTTGTTTGCAAAGTCTTTTGTATCCTATCCCACAAGGCTTTGCATTCTTGTTGGGATAGTCGTAAGGGTTTTATTGGGTACTTATTTACTATTTTTAATCTCTTTATCCAGCTCATTCTTTTCGAAAACATTTCAATCTTATTAAGATTATATATCCCGAAAAGCACAATTGGCATGTGATTTACTCAAATATTTCTTATAATTATTACATATTAACAAGCGTAAGCTTTCCTTGTCATTTGGTCCTTCATTACCCTTAAAGCCCCAAATAACAAATTGTATACGGATTGAGGATTAATTTTCATCTGTTCTGAAATTTGATCCGTATCCATATTCTCAAAATATTTTAAAGTAATTGCCTCTCGCTGACGCTTACTTAACTTATTTAAGCTTTGGTACATAGACTCATGTGACATACGCTCCTCCTCTACTAAAACCAATTGTTTTTCAGGCGAGGGCATATCCTCCATAAACTGGTATTGATAGGAATGGTGGTGATTTTGATTCTTTAGTTGCGTTTCTATTTGTCTAACAATTTTGCGCTTAATGGAAGCCATCAAATAAAACTTCACACTAGTAGTAGGTCCTAGGCTAGCATGGTTTTTCCAAATTTCTACGAATAAGTCATGCAAACAATCTTTTATTAAATCTTTATCACTCGTAATACCCATGCAGTAAGTATAGAGTGGTTGAACGAAATGAGCGTACAAAACGGAAAAGGCCTGCTGATCCCCAGCTCTAAACTTTTCCCAAATTTCTACTTCATTAATGGTCTTTTTCATAAATCAATCTAAAATTGTACAATAGCATTATCTTTTATAAATACAGAAACACTACATGGGGAATATAGAAGATAATTGTATAAAAAATCAAAGAAAATCTTTAATTTTTTTCCGTAAACGTTTACGGAAACGTTTACAATCAAAAAAAGTTTAAAACACTTCAAGAAAATCAGAAATATTAATCGTTTCTTTGAATTCATGATGTAAATCAGGAATTGTATTTAATCAATAAACATCTCTATGAATAAAAAATTAAACACATTAGATGCGTCTATGCTAGTCATGGGATCCATGATAGGTTCGGGTATCTTTCTAGTAAGTTCTGAAGTAGCTAGATCAGTAGGCTCCCCTATCTATTGGATAGGCACTTGGCTATTAACGGCCTTTTTAACCATTACAGGAGCATATGCCTATGGAAAACTTAGTTCAGTATTCCCTAAAACAGGTGGACAATATATCTATTTGAAAGAATCCTATAATCCTTTGACTGGCTTTTTATTTGGCTGGACAACCTTTTTAGTAATTCAAACCGGCACCATAGCCGCAGTAGCTGTGGCATTTGCACGATATGCCGGCTTTATTTTTCCTGGCCTTTTAAATGATACGCCATTAGTAGGTGATTTTATTACCACCCAACAAATTCTAGCGGCTTCACTCATTGCTTTATTAACTTATGTCAATAGCCGAGGGGTTCAGTTTGCCTCTTTAGTTCAAAATATTTTTACTATTACCAAAATTGGCGCCATCATTATCCTTATCATCATAGGTTTATATGTGGGCGTTCAAAATGGTTTCATTCACTTTGAAGGTTTCTTTGCTGAGCCATTTACGGTGGATGCCGCAACGCAAACTACACATAAAATTGAGGGTTGGGAACTTCTATCCTTATTTGGTGTGGCCATGATAGGTCCCTTATTTTCTTCCTCGGCTTGGAACAATGTCACTTTTGCTAGTGCCGATTTTGAAGATCCTAAGAAGACGATTGCCAAAGGCTTAGTATACGGATCTGCTTTAGTTTGTCTACTGTATTTTATGACAAACATGGCCTATTTAAGTATTCTACCTTTACAAGGAGAAATGGACGGTATCAATAGTTATGCAAGAGGTATTATGTTTGCGACGCAAGATCGCTTAGGTGCTGCCGCATTAGAGACGGTATTAGGCGGAATAGGAGCCATGGTCATGGCCATCTTCATCATGATTTCAACTTTTGGTTGTAATAATGGAATTATTTTAGCGGGTGGTCGCTTATTTCAGGCGATGGCGAACGACCGTTTATTTTTTAAGAAAGCAGCTGAAACGAATGACAAAGATGTGCCGGTTTATTCTTTAGGAATTCAAGGACTTTGGGCCATTCTATTATGCTTCTCTGGTTCTTATGGAGCCCTATTAGATTTTACAGTTTTCGCTATCTTGATATTCTACTTCCTAACCGTAGCATCCGTTTTTAAAACAAGAATCATGCAGAACGAATTGCCACTACTACAGAAGCTACTTTTCAGTGGCTACTTATTGTTATTGGTAGGAATCGCAGGCAACCTATTATGGATAAAAACACTCTCCTCTTCCATTGGACTAGGAATTGTGCTTTTAGGCATTCCATTCTACTTTGTGATGAAGAAAACTCAAAGCAATTGATTTGCTTTCATCCAAGAAATTAAACGATCGAACCACAAGTCCCCACTTGTGGTTTTATTGTTTAAGCCAAAACCATGGCCACCCTTGGCATAAACATGCAAATCAACTGGAATTTTATTTGCAGTTAGTCGTTCAGCGTACAATAAAGAGTTTTTCAAAGGAACTGCATTGTCATCAGAAGCATGAACCAGAAATGCTTTAGGTGTCTGGGTTGTCACTTGTTCCTCATTAGAAAACAAAGCTAATTCCTCCTCTGTAGGATTCTGTCCTAACAAACTTTGTTTACTTCCTCCATGGCCAAAAGAACGCATAGAAATAACTGGGTACAATAAAATAGAGAAATCTGGTCTAAGATTTGCACCAGCATGAATACCCGTATAATCTTTATTAAAATGTGTTGAGGCTGTGGCAGCTAAATGTCCCCCTGCAGAGAAGCCCATGATACCTACTTTGGCAGGATCAATGTTCCATTTAACTGCATTATTTCGAACCAAAGCAATTGCAGCTTGTGCATCTTGAAGGGGAGCATATTTTTTCTCCACTTGTGCCGAATCTGCGGGTAAACGGTAATATAAAACTAAAGCAGAAACACCTACTTCGTTAAATTTAGCTGCAATATCATAACCTTCATGAGATGAAGCCAAAATTCGATAACCACCCCCAGGACAAATCACAACACAGGACTGAGGATTTTTGGATCCAGGAGCTGGAAAGAAACGATAGGTGGGAATACTTACGTCTGAAATACGCTCAATTCCATCTGCTCCTTTAGTGGCTTTTTGTTTATTAACAACAGTTTTATAATTAGGAATACCAGCAGGATAAAGCGGCAGAAAATCTTGAGCCATAAGTGGTGCGGCAAAAAAGAGAATGAGGATAAATTTTTTCATGAGGTTGAGCTCTTTTCGGTAGTAATCAACAAGACAGCAAACAAAATCAAACTACTTGCGAACAACAATATACTACTTAAAGACTCACCTAGAATAATATTACCTAAAAACAACGCAATTATTGGATTTACATACGTGTAAGTTGAAACCAATGTAGCATCAAGCACTTTTGATAAATAGGCAAAAAATCCAAAACCGACCATCGAACCAATTAACGCTAAATAGGCAAATACATAGATCGCCTTAAGAGGTAATTCAGCTAAATCTACTGATTGTGTATCACCTCTAAAAAGCGCTATTACTAGCAAAATAAGTCCTCCAGTAGTCATTTGAATCCCACAAACCTGTGTAAAATGATAGGTATTCGCTTTCATAAACTGTATATAAAAGACTCCTAAATTCCATGCAACAACAGCCACTAGCAAGAAACCCATTCCTTGGTAAAAGTCAATTTCCCTACCAGGTATCGCTAAGTTTTTTTGAGATGCTAACAGAACGATTCCGACAAAGCCTACTAAGGTTCCTATCAACTTACGATTACTCGGTTTCCTTCCAGCAACCCAGAAAAAAACAACTAATAATAAAGGCCCAAAAGCCATAAAAACTGACGACAAACCCGATGGGATTGTTAAACCAGCTAAGGCCATACAACCATTGCCTAGGGTAATCAACAAAACACCGGCTAACAGATGTACTTTCCAATGCTCAAAAGATAACTTCTTCCAGTGTCCCCCTAAAACTGACCAGGCTAAAAAAAGCCCACCAGCAACTAAATTCCGGGAAAATGAAATGACTAAGGGAGGTAAATAATCCAACAGAATTCGAACACTCAGAAAGGTGCTCCCCCAAATGAGGTAAAGACCCCCTAACGCTAACAATGTAACCAGCGAAACCGAATCCTTTTTGTTCATCTTAATCTAATAAATCGGGTCTTCTAGTCTGCGTACGCAATACAGCTTGCTCATGACGCCACTCTTCAATCTTCTTTTCGTGACCTGACAATAAAACTTCAGGAACATCCATTCCATCAAAACTGGCTGGACGCGTATAGACGGGAGGTGCTAATAATCCATCTTGAAATGAATCTGTTAAAGCAGAGCTCTCATCCCCTATCGCTCCTGGAATCAACCGGATGATAGCATCAGCCGTAACGGCGGCAGCTAATTCACCACCAGACAACACATAGTCTCCTATGGAAATCTCCTTTGTCACATACTTCTCTCGAATCCGCTCATCGATTCCTTTGTAATGACCACAAATAAATAACAGATTTTCCCCGAGACTTAATTGATTAACAAGACCCTGTTTTAAGACAATTCCATCCGGACTAAAATAGATGATTTCGTCATAAGTCCGCTCGGCTTTTAAAAACTCTATGCACTTCGATAATGGTTCTACAGCAATCACCATACCAGCACCTCCGCCAAAAGGATAATCATCCACCTGCTTGTGCTTCTTCTCAGAAAAATCGTGTAAATCATGAAATACTACTTCTACTAGCCCTGCTTTAGCGGCGCGCGCGCAGATAGAATGCTCAAAAAAGCTATTCATTAAAGCCGGTACTACTGAAATAATATCAATCCGCATCTTCTTGGGTGTAAACTTCTAATAAACCATCAGGTAAAATACTGTGCACGATTTGATTTTTCTTATCCACTTTCGGTATGATCGCATCGATTAAAGGAATTAAGACTTCATGGTTTTGATAAATCATCACCACCACGTCTTGCGCCCCTGTACTATAAATCTCCTTTACTAATCCTAATTCACCTAGATTAGCATCAACCACTTGATATCCGATGACCTCATGGTAATAAAATTGATCATCTTTTAACTTTGGCAAAGCCGATAAAGGCAAAAATACCTTCAACCCCACTAAATCTTTTGTCGCATCTAAGGAATTAATCCCCTCTAATGTGATCAGGTTTAGATTATCTCGAATTTGGATATCCTCCACAAAATAGGGAACCATCTCGTTCCCTTGCTGTAAGAAAATTGCATCAAGATCCTCATACTCATAGGGATCATCTACATCTAAATAGAGATGAAAAGCGCCTTTTAAACCGTGCGGTTTCGAAAGGGTTCCTAATTCAAAATATTCAGTCTTTGCCATAGGTACAAAAAAAAATCATACAAACTTGAGAACAAATTTGTATGATTTTAAATGAAATCAAAAATTATTCAGCTGCTGGAGTCTCTTCTGCTGCTTCTTCTGCCGCTGGAGCTTCTTCAGCTGCTTCTTCAACCGCTGGAGCTTCCTCTGCTGCTGGAGCTTCTTCTACTGCAACCTCTTCTGCCGCTGGAGCTTCAGCCACAACTTCGTCCACTTCTACACCAGTTGCTTCTTCTTCCGCTTCGTTGATAGCTTCAACAACGCTAGCTACTAAAGCCTCTTCTGCTACTTTATTCTTTGCTGCAATATTTTCAGCACGGTTGCTAGATACTTTAGCTTCTGCCTCTAAACGAGCCGCCTTAGACTTCGCCTTAGACTGTTGTAAGGTAGTTGCCTTCGTTTGAATAGATATCTCTTTCTCTGCCTTCCAAGCTTCGAACTTAGCATCTGCTTGTTCTTGCGTGATAGCACCTTTATTCACACCTACTTGTAAGTGTTTTGCATACATAATTCCTTTGTAAGAAAGGATTGCACGAACAGTGTCAGTTGGCTGAGCACCGTTCAATACCCATTGGATTGCTTGTTTCTCGTTTAAAACGACAGTTGCTGGGTTGGTGTTAGGATTGTATGTTCCGATTTTTTCTACAAAACGTCCGTCACGTGGTGCACGAGCATCCGCAACTACTACATCGAACATTGCTAACTTTTTGCGTCCGCGACGCGCTAATCTGATTTTAACAGCCATTAGATATGGGTT
>JACCDS011639539.1_pt1 | contig 56160 bp, 42 predicted proteins | sample 7446441 | NCBI WGS metagenome assembly JACCDS01 (sample SAMN15323445, study PRJNA562643) | freshwater metagenome | isolation source: river surface water | place: USA:Blue River Watershed | collected 2017-08-17 | reverse complement strand
TATTTTTAGTAGTGTTGCCAAAAGAGATATATTGAACGGTTGGGGATTCAAAAAAGGAATCATTTACGGTTTATTAATTAGTACGTTTGGAGCAGCCTTAATGATTTTAGCAGTAATGCAAGGAAGTTACCTATTTATTTTAGGTGCTTTGTTTATTGTTGCTTTAGGATTTTCATTACAACAAACTTCTGCACAACCCTTTGCTGCTTCTTTAGGAGAACCACATACCGCATCAAGCCGATTGAATTTAGCTGGAGGAATCAACTCTTTAGGAACAACCATCGGACCAATAGTGGTGTCATTTGCACTTTTCGGAGTAATTTCAGGGGTTAGTATAGAAGAATTTGCTCAAAAAGCCGATTCATTAGATTCTATGATTACGTTATACATGGCCGTTGGTGGATTGTTTTTATTAGCAGCTGCATTGTTCCATTTTTCTAAAAAATTACCTGCTGGAAAAAGTGACGATTCATTTGAAACTGCCAATAAAGCTTTAAAAACACTTGTTGTTATTACGGTTCTGTTAGTAGTTATCTTTGGTTATATATTTTCTCGTTACGAAGATCCTGAGTTTATCACTCGTTTTATCGAAAATAAAGAAGTCGATTATTTAGGATTAGGACTTACCATCTCAACGTTACTAGTGGTGGTAATTGGACTTTTATTTGCAAATACTACTGCTCAAAAAAATCCTGAAGGATGGGGAGCAATGAAATACCCTCAATTAGTATTAGGAATGCTTGCTTTATTCTCATATGTAGGTGTTGAAGTAAGTATCGGTAGTAATTTAGGAGAGCTATTAAAAACTGATAATTTTGGTGCTATTACTGGTCCCGGACTTGCACCATTCATGTCTATGTATTGGGGTAGTTTGATGATTGGGCGTTGGGCTGGAGCTATTTCGGTTTTCAATCCATCTTCTCAAATGAGAAAGATTTTATTAATCGTAGTTCCTTATTTGGCTTTTGGAGTGGTATTAGCAGCTAATGCTATTTCAGGTCAAGACATTACTCCATTGTACGCTTATGCCTTTGTAATTGTTTTCCAAATTGTTGGTTTCTTCTTAGGAAAAGATCAACCATCAAGAACTTTAATGATTTTTGGCTTGTTAGGTGCTATTGCAATGCTAATCGGTTTAGCTACAACAGGTACAATTGCAATTTTTGCTTTTATGAGTGGTGGTTTATTCTTGAGCATCATGTGGCCTTGTATCTTCTCTTTAGGAATTGCGGGTTTAGGGAAATACACTTCTCAAGGAGCTGCTTTCTTGGTAATGATGATTTTAGGTGGTGGTATTATCCCACCATTACAAGGTAAATTAGCTGATGTTATTGGAATTCATACATCCTATTTCATTCCTGTATTGTGTTTTGCTTTTATAGCATTCTACGGATGGAAAGTAATTGGAATTTTAGAAAAACAAGGTATCGGACACGATATTGAAGTGGGTGGTGGACACTAAAAATACGCAACTAACCAAAACCAAAAAAATCCCATCAAATGATGGGATTTTTTATTTTAAACCAAATGGTTTTTTATTTATTTCCTTTCTCAAAATCAGCAACAAACTGTGCCAATCCAATATCAGTTAAAGGATGTTTCAATAATCCGTAAATGGCTGAAAGCGGTCCAGTCATAACATCAGCACCAATTTTAGCACAATTCATAATATGCATAGTGTGACGTACAGAAGCTGCTAATATTTGCGTTTCAAATCCGTAGTTATCATAAATCAAACGAATTTCTTCAATAAGCGCTAAACCATCTGTAGAAACATCGTCCAAACGACCAATAAACGGAGAAACATAAGTAGCTCCTGCTTTAGCCGCTAACAACGCTTGTCCTGCAGAAAACACTAAAGTAACATTCGTTCTGATCCCTTTATCCGAAAAGTATTTAGCCGCCATTACACCTTCTTTGGTCATTGGTAATTTTACCACAATTTGCTCATGTAAGTCCGCTAGCTCCTCGCCTTCTTTTATCATTCCTTCAAAGTCCAAAGCATTCACTTCGGCACTTACATCACCATCCACTAAGTTACAAATATCAACGTAATGTTTTAAGATGTTGTTTTTTCCTGTGATGCCTTCTTTGGCCATTAATGAAGGATTAGTAGTTACTCCATCCAAAACACCTAAAGCTTGGGCTTCTTTAATCTGAGCTAAATTAGCTGTGTCAATAAAAAATTTCATATATGTAAAAGTTATTTGTTAGTGGTCATATATGGTATCGCCTTTTTATTTATCAGTGTTTGCTTGCGCAAACTTGCTGTTAATGGCGATTTCATATTTATTTATTTTATTTTGTTTCAATTAATTGGGCGTGACCCAAAGGGTCGGGCTTTACGTTTCAATCTTTTCCTTTTTAAAGAAAAAAGGAAAAGGATTTTCACTTCAATCCCTCACGCAAATGCAGTGCAAAATTACAACTTATAATGATTCATCAACATTTTTTCATATACTTTATCGGGGAGTATTCTTTTTAAAACAATCGAAAACTTTTGCATAAATACGCCGACTTTATAATGAATTTTTGGATTTGGATTTTGAATAATTTGATAGACTGCTTCAGCCATTTCATTCGGATTACTACCACTATCAACATGCTCATCCATTGTTTTTAAAACAGTCCCATACACCTTTTCGTAAGCCGAACCTTGAATCACAGGAGCATGAAAACGACCTGCCGCAATATTTGTAGCAAAATCACCTGGAGCTACATTCGTAATTTGAATCCCAAAAGGCTTCACTTCCATTCGTAACGATTCGGTAATTAATTCCAAAGCTCCTTTAGAGGCCGAATACACACTTCGATAGGGCAATCCCATATAGCCTGCAATAGAAGTAATATTAATAATTAATCCTGATTGTTGAGAACGCATTTGAGGTAAAACTGCTTTCATCACTTCGATAGGACCAAAAAAATTAGTCTCAAAATTATTCTTAATCTCTTGTATTGGGATTTCCTCTAAAGGGCCTGTAATTCCAACACCTGCATTATTAATAACTATATCCAATCGTCCTGCTTCTAAAATAATTTGAGAAACTGCCGTTTGAATTGAATTAGCATCTCGAACATCTAAAGCAACTAATGGGAAAACCGAATTTGAAATTGAGTCAGGATTTCGGCTAGTGCCATACACAGTAAATCCTTTTCGAGATAAAAACTCTCCAATAGATTTTCCTATTCCCGAAGAACCTCCAGTTATTAAAACTACTTTACTCATACTACGATTTATTATTTTTAATTGCTTTGAGCTATAAAAATACTCAAAAAAGAAATTAGGAATAGCCCTAAACAAAAAAATCTTCCTAGTGGAAGATTCATAAAAAATGGCAAGCGACCTACATCGCACCGCTCAACCGCTTACCCTTGCTATGTTCCCATCCTGGGGGAGTCTGCAGGAGCTGGTCGTGTAGGACTTGCCGATGCAAATATACAACCTTTTTATATTTTTACAAGTGCATTGCTACTAATAAAATAAGGTTGTATATTCGAGGATTCAAATTTTAAACCATGAAAAAATATAACTTCTTATTTATCATTTTATTAGGCACAATTTTATCCAATTGTGGCGGAGCAAAAAAAGAAAATAACAGCCTATTTACTTTTGACACGGCTCATTTTAAAGAACAATACCAACCCCAAGAATCAATTGAATTGAATCTATTAAATCCAAATTCAAAAGAAGTCGATAGTGTCGTTTATTTTGTCAATGATGCTAAAATTAGTAGCGCTAAGGGATTAGGGAAAATTTCTTTTGAACTTAAAAATCAAAAATTAGGGTATCAAAATCTTAAGGCTATCATATATTATGAAGGAGAAAATACCGAAGCTACTGACCGAGTAGAATTGGTTTCCAATGTAGAGCCTAAATTATTAAAGTATACTGTGGTGAATACATTTGCACATGATACTGCCTCATTCACCGAAGGTTTAGAATTTCATAATGATACTCTCTTTGAAAGCACTGGTCAAAAAGGAAATTCCTATTTTAGAAAATACGATTATAAAACAGGAAAAGTCTACAAACAAACTAATCTTGATGCAAAGTACTTTGGTGAAGGTATCACCTTCGTTAACAACAAATTATACCAACTAACTTGGCAAGAAAAAACGGGTTTTGTTTACAATGCTACTACTTTAAAATTAGAAAAAACTTTTACCTATAAGAAAGATATTGAAGGTTGGGGAATGACCAATGACGGGAAATATATTTATCAAACAGATGGAACTGAGAAAATTTGGAAAATGGATCCTGCTTCTTTAGAAATGATCGATTACATCAATGTATATTCAGGAAATGCTAAAATTAAATCAATTAATGAGTTGGAATGGATTAATGGACAAATTTATTCTAATGTATGGCAAAAAGATGCAATTGCAGTTGTAAACCCTAAAAACGGCTCTGTGGAAGGAGTTTTGGATATGTCAGGCTTACGAAAATTCATCAAAAACCCAACGGCTGAAGTTCTTAACGGAATTGCTTATAACCCTAAAACTAAAACGATATTCGTTACTGGAAAAAATTGGGATAAACTATTCGAAATCAAGGTTTCAGAATAAATAAAATCAATAAAAAAAGGGAGCAAATTGCTCCCTTTTTTTATATAAAAACATTTTTTATTATCTCAAAGAAAAACTAGTTTTAGAAACTAATTCAGCTTTGTCAAAAACATTAACAGTATAAGTTCCTTTAGCAAAATCTTTTCCTGGCAAGTCTTGAGAAATATCAATTGTTTTGTTTTCATATTTCACATTAGTTGTAAAACTATATGTCAATGATTTAACTCCAAAAGATTCGGTTTTTTTATCTCCTAGAACATTATTATTAGCATCAATAACTTGAACATAGTATAGTTTGTCCCCTGATTTAGCAATTTTATTTTCTGCAATTGTAAAACTAACTTTAAGAACATCTGCTCTACTCGCTTTTTCAGTTTCAATTTGTCTTCCTGAACTTCTTACTTTAAAAGCAGCTCCTTTTGTATTTAAAACTGTCAAAACTGACCCTTTTTCTACTGTTTTAGTTAAGTCTGTGTTTTGTGTAGTCAAAACTTCATTCGCTTTTTTAGATTCTACTAAAACAACTCTAGTACTATCACGTTGTGTAGTCAAAGTAACATTTTGTTTTTTCAAGTTGTCATTCTCAGCAATCAAAACTTTCATATTGCTTTGTAGTGTAGTCAATTGCGTTTTGAATTTAGAAACATCTCCGTTAGATTTTTTCAAATCTTCCATTAATGCCACTACTTTATCTCTTTCTTTAATCAACTCTTCAGACATGGTTGTGTTTTCTGCAATAGCCGCATCATAAGTTGCTTTTAATTCTTGTAAATCTTTCATTACTGATTCTTTCTCAGTCAATGTAGTTTTCAATTCTGTTCTTACAATTTCAGCATCGGTAGACATTTTAAAAATATAACCTAAACTTCCCAAAAGCAATAATAGTAATACAACTACAACTGCTTTCAAATTTGAATTGCTTTTTTGATTTTCCATTTTAATTTATAGTTTAATAGTTTTCACAAAAATAATAATATATCTATAGGACACAACGAATTTTAAGACAATTATAGTATTTTTGGTCAAAAATATTTTTTATCATGGATAAACTAATTCCTTTTACACTAACCGATCTTGGCAAAATTACGAACCATAGAAATGGGGAAATAAAATTTGGCGAAAAAATGATCACTGTACCGAAAGGAATTGACCCACTAAAATTTCTTGCAACCTGCGAAGCTAAATATGTCTTATTGGGTATTCCAGAAGATATTGGTATTAGAGCCAATTACGGAAGACCCGGAGCTGCATCTGCTTGGAATAGCGCTGTTAAAAGTATTGCTAACATTCAACACAATCAGTTTTGCAAAGGAAGTCAAATCGTAATTTTAGGCCAACTTGATGTTACCAATGAAATGGCAGAAGTAGCACATTTAGATTTTAACGATATTGATGATCGTTCTAAATTAAGTCAATTAGTTGAACAAATTGACAAAGAAGTCTCTCATATCATTTTCAATATTGTTAAGTTGGGGAAATTTCCAATTATCATTGGAGGTGGACATAATAATGCCTACGGAAATATAAAAGGAACGGCTCTTGCCAAGGGAAAACCAATCAATGCAATCAATTTTGATGCTCATTCTGATTTTAGAATTTTAGAAGGTCGTCACAGCGGCAACGCCTTTTCGTATGCCTACGAAGAAGGATTCTTGAAAAAATATTTCATTTTTGGCTTACACGAAAACTACACTTCTAAAAGTGTATTAAGTACACTCAAAAAGATTGAAGATCGTGTACGCTATGTGACGTATGATAGCATCAATATTAGAAAAGAAAAAGAATTTGAACAGGAAATGATTCAAGCTTTAGACTTTATCAATCAGGAGTCGTTTGGCGTTGAAATTGATCTTGGAGCAATTCCAAATATCGCTAGTAGTACCATGACCCTTACCGGTTTTTCAGTAGAAGAACTTCGACGTTTTGTTTCTTTCTTTGGAAAATTCCAAAATGCGACCTACTTACATCTTTGCGAAGGCGCGCCAGATTTAGGTGAAGAAAAAAACGATCATTTGATTGGAAAAATCATTGGACACCTTATCACCGATTTCATAAAATCGAATAATCAAAATGAAAATCAGCAATCCCAAGTTGAGCTAAAATAATACATCAAAAATAATAACACTATCTTTGCCAAGTATTGCTGTACTATTACAGCATATTTAATATCAAAAATATGTTATTCGAAGATTTATCACTTTCAAAAAGTATCCAAAAAGCCGTCTATGAAGAAGGCTATACGCAACCCACCCCTATTCAAGAACAATCCATTCCATTAGTTTTAGCCGGAAGAGATGTAATTGGATGTGCACAAACAGGAACAGGAAAAACGGCAGCATTTGCCATCCCAATAATTCATCAACTACACCGAATTGTAGGTTCTTCTAAAAAAGCCAAGCAAATTAGAGCATTGATTGTTACTCCAACACGTGAATTAGCCGTTCAAATTGGGCAAAATTTTGACACTTATGCTAAATATACTAACCTAACTCAAATCACTCTTTTTGGTGGCGTTTCTCAAATTCCACAAGTAGATACCTTGAAAAAAGGAGTTGATGTAGTCATTGCTACACCTGGTCGTTTATTAGATTTACACAAACAAGGGTTTATTGATTTAGACCACTTACATACCTTAGTCCTTGACGAAGCCGATCAAATGTTGGATATGGGATTCATCAATGATGTTAAGAAAATAGTTAAGCTTACGCCAAAAAACAGACAAACTTTATTATTCTCAGCCACTATGCCAATAGCGATTAGAGAATTAGCCGAAATGTTTTTAAAAGACCCTGCTAAAGTGGAAGTATCTCCCGTTTCTTCTACTGCTGAAAAAGTAGAGCAACGCATCTATTTTGTTGAAAAAACGGAAAAAAGAAATTTACTATATCATTTGATTAAAAATGAAAATTTATCGGATGTATTAGTTTTTTCAAGAACGAAACACGGGGCTGATAATGTGGTAAAAGCATTGCGTAAAAACAATATTGCTGCTGAAGCAATTCATGGAGACAAATCACAAAATGCAAGACAACGTGTTTTAGAAGCATTCAAAAATAAAGAAGTTGGTGTACTTGTAGCGACCGATATTGCAGCTCGAGGTATTGATATCGATCAATTACCATTTGTTATCAATTTTGACCTACCTAATATTCCAGAAACATACGTTCACCGAATTGGTAGAACAGGTCGTGCGGGTAATGGCGGAATTGCTATTTCATTTTGTAGTAAAGACGAACATCCGTATTGGAAAGACATTCAAAAGTTGATTAAGGTGGATGTAAAAACCATTTCAGATCATCCCTACCCTTGGCACGCTGGAAGTCCAGATGCAATTGCTGAGCAACCGAAAAATTCTAATCGAAGTGGTGGCGCTCATAAATCAAGAAAATCAAGCGCATCAAAACAAAACAAAAAACGTTGGTATTAATACCAACGTTTTTTGTTTACACTTTGTCGATAATAAACTAATTTACAACGTTTTATATGTTAAATATAATTCCATGAATTAATTACTTAATTAAGTTTGTTACTCTTAATCACAAACAATTAAATTTTAATAGTATGGAAACTTTAGTAAAAAGAAACAGTTTGTTGCCGCTAATCCCAACAACCAATCTAATCGATGATTTATTTTCAAGAGATATTTTCGATTGGACAGACAGAAATTTTTCATCCATTGGTAGTAATTTACCCTCTGTAAACTTAAAAGAAACAGATACTAAATTGCAAGTCGAACTAGCGGCTCCTGGAATGAAAAAAGAAGATTTCAAAGTAGAAATCGATAACAACACCCTTCTTATCTCTTCTGAAAAAGAAGAAGAAAAAGAAGAAACTAGAAAAAAAGACAATTACATTCGAAAAGAATTTAATTACCAGTCGTTTTTCAGATCTTTTGCTTTACCAGATTCTATTGATGAAAATAAAATTCAGGCCAATTATAAAGATGGTATTCTTCATGTTGAAATTGCAAAAAAAGAAGGTAGTAAAAAGAAAACTGCCAAAACTATTGCAATTCAATAAAATAGTGCAAGTAAAAATACTACTAGTTTTTATTTGTATTAGAATCGTTGCGTCTTTGAACCCCTTAGACGTAACGATTCACTTTAATAAAACTTAACAAAAACGATTATGAACACTACTCGATACCTTTTAAAAAAAGCAAAATTGATGAATGCTGATAAACAAAAGAACTCTAAAAAATCATCGGTTTTAAAAACTACTGCTAAGCATAATAGTGACCCTATGAAAGAAACATATGCCTTACTATCCCAACTGTATTTACAAGAAAATGACCCTTTGTTTATCTAAAATGAAGGTATAAAAAAACAGAAGTTTTTTACTTCTGTTTTTATTTTATAAAGCTATACAAATTATTCAGTAACTTCAGATTCAGATTCCCATTGCCCTACTACAGAAGTTGCAAGCGCATTTCCTAAAACATTGGTTGCTGTTCGAAACATATCACAAAAATGATCAATTGGTAAAATCAAAGCAATACCTTCAACAGGAATTTTAAACATTCCACAAGTAGCTGCAACAACAACTAAACTTGCTCTTGGTACTCCTGCAATTCCTTTACTTGTAAGCATCAAAACTAAAAGCATTGTCATTTGTGTTCCTAAATCTAAATGAACTCCATAAGCTTGCGCAATGAATATACTGGCAAAAGTCATGTACATCATACTTCCGTCTAGATTAAACGAATATCCTAAAGGCAGCATAAACGAAACTATTTTATCTTTTACCCCAAAACGCTCTAATTCTTCAGTCAACTTTGGAAAAACCGCTTCACTACTTGTTGTACCAAAAGCAACAATCAATGGACTCATAATCCTTTTTAACAAAATTGACATTCTTGATTTTAGAAAAATATACCCTATCAAAATTAGTACTGTCCATAAAGACGTAATACCAATTAAAAATGATCCAAAATATTTGAAATAAGTAATAGCTAACTCTTGAAAATCTCTTACTGCAAAAACTCCTGCAATAGCACCAAAAACACCTATTGGAGCAAATTTCATCACATAATTTACCATTTTCAAAACGATATGAGATGTTTTATCCAAGGCATTTATAACTGGTTTAACATTATCTCCTATAGCTGCGGCAGCTAAACCAAAGAAAATAGAAAAAATAACAATTTGTAAAATTTCATTAGTTGCCATAGCCTCAAAAATACTTTTGGGAACAATATGTTCAATGAAATTTTCAAAAGATAAGGTTTGCGTTTTAGCCGTAACCTCTGAAGCCGTTGTCAAATCAATATTAGATAAGTTCAACCCAACTCCTGGTTCTAAAATATTAACAAAAAACATTCCTAATAATAGCGAAATGAAAGATGCTGTAAAAAACCAACCTAACGCTTTTCCTCCAATTCTACCTACAGCTTTGATATCTCCCAATTTAGCAATCCCCACAACTAATGTTGTAAAGACTAATGGAGAAATAATCATTTGTACTAAACGAATAAAGAGGGTGGCTAACATTTTTATCTTAGAACTAAATGATTGCGCAATTTCGTCAGTACAATTAGTATGAATGACAATTCCTAAAACGGCTCCTAAAATCATAGCCGTAAGAATTTGTCCTGTTAGACCTGAAAAAAAAGAAGGTTTATTGGTAGTCTTTTCCATTTTATAGTAGTTTTATGGTTAGCCCTGATGGCAGCGACATCCTGTTGCGGCGGGGTTCGCCGGAACAGATATAGCGTACAGCAGGAAATAGCTCCTGATTATTTAGTGTATGTTTTATTTATCAAATGAAAATCAGCTAAAACAATAGCTGCCATTGCTTCTACAATAGGAACTGCACGAGGAACTACACAAGGATCATGACGTCCTTTGCCTGTCATTTCAACAATATTTCCTTGATTATCTAATGCCTCTTGTTTTTGCATGATCGTAGCAACTGGTTTGAATGCTACTCGGAAATAAATATCCATTCCGTTGCTAATTCCACCTTGAATTCCGCCAGAAAGATTGGTTTTGGTTGTTCCATCTGCAAAATACAAATCATTGTGGTCGCTTCCTTTCATCTCGGCGCCACAAAAACCACTACCAAATTCAAATCCTTTGACTGCATTGATAGATAGCATTGCTTTTCCTAATTCAGCATGTAATTTATCAAAAACGGGTTCGCCCAATCCAACAGGTACATTTTGAATTACACAAGTAACCACACCTCCAACGGTATCGCCTTGCTTGCGAATTTCACGAATGTATTCTTCCATTAGAGCTGCCGATTTTTCGTCTGGGCAACGAACTGGATTGCTTTCAATTTTAGAAAAATCTAAATCTTGGTACTTTTTATCTAAGTGAATATGTCCTACAGAAGATACGTAGGCATTAATTTTAATTGCTGGCAACATTTGTTTTGCAATAGCTCCCGCTACTACTCTACTTGCTGTTTCACGTGCTGAACTTCTTCCGCCACCACGATAATCTCTAAAGCCATATTTTTGATCGTATACATAGTCGGCATGACTTGGTCTGTAATTATCTTTAATATGCGAATAATCGTCTGATTTTTGATTGGTATTAGGAATAATAAAACCAATAGGCGTACCCGTTGTTTTACCTTCAAAAATACCTGACAAAAACTGAACATCGTCTGGTTCTTTTCGTTGCGTCACAATAGCGGATTGTCCCGGTTTTCTTCTAGACATTTCAAATTGAATCGCTTCTAAATCTATGCTTACACCAGGAGGACATCCATCAATAATTCCGCCTAATGCTTCTCCATGTGATTCTCCAAAAGTGGTAATTCTAAATAGTGTGCCGTAGCTATTTCCTGCCATTATAATTAGTTTTGAACAAAAGTACCATTTTAGTTTAAAGTTTAAAAATTTAAGGTTTAAAGTTTTTCTTGAGGTAACTAATTAATTTTCTTTTCAGTAACTAAAAAACAATACTTTTAAATAAACAAATCACACAATTTATTCATTTTTGGTGCGTTTTTTGATTAAATTACATAAAAATAAATTACTATGAAAAAATTAATTGTATCAGCGGTAATGCTAATGGGATTAGGGGTTACTGCACAAGCTCAAGAAATTTCAAAAAATGCATTAGGACTGCGTTTAGGAGATAACAATGGTTTTGGTGCTGAAATTTCATATCAAAAAGGACTATCAGATAACAATCGTTTGGAAGCTGATTTAGGGTGGCGAAACAATCATGATGTGAGTGCCTTCAAATTAATGGGAATTTACCAATGGGTTTGGGAAATTGACAACAACTTCAATTGGTATGCTGGTGCTGGTGCTGGCTTAGGAAGTTGGAGTACTTCAGGTAGTAATGGTAGTTTTGCTTATATAGCAGGTGATGTAGGGATTGAATACAATTTCAAGGAAGCTCCTATTTTACTTTCTTTAGATTACCGACCTGAATTTGGAGGACATGGTTATTTTGACAATAATTATGGATCTGATATTGCATTAGGAATTAAATACAAGTTCTAGGAAATAAATTTAAAATGCCACTTTTGTAAGTGGCTTTTTTTTATTTAAGAATATTTAGCAATTGCTCTACGGTATAAATCTTCGTACAGCGGTAAAATCTTTTTAATATCAAATTTTTGGGCTGTAGCCAAAGCATTTTGCTTGAACTCAGCTAATACATCGTCATTTTTAAGTATTTTCAAAGCATTTTTAGCCATTCCTTTAATGTCTCCTACCTCGCTTAAATAACCCGAAAAACCATCACTATTTACTTCTGGCAATCCTCCTGCGTTACTTGAAATTACTGGAACTCCACAGGCCATAGCTTCTAGTGCAACTAACCCAAAACTTTCCGTTTTTGAAGGCAATAAAAACAAATCCGTTTGGCATAAAATTTTATCAATTTCGTTACTATTACCAAAGAAAATTACTTTATCTAAAATACCTAATTCTTGACATAAATACTCTGCTTTTTCTTTTTCTGGACCATCACCTACCATCATTAATTTAGCAGGAATCTCTTTCTGAATAGCATGAAATATTTTAATAATATCTGGAATTCGTTTTACTTTTCTAAAATTACTGATATGAGTAATTATTCGCTCATTCTCGTTTGCCATAACAGAACGCTGACAAGGCGTTTTTTCTTCTTTTTCAATTTGATCCAATTCAATAAAATTAGGAATCACTTGAATTTCATTTTTAATGTTGAATAATTTGAGTGTATCATCTTTCAAACTTTGGGAAACTGAAGTCACAAAATCAGATTTATTGATACTAAAAGTTACAGCTGGTTTGTAAAATGGATGATTCCCTACCAAAGTAATATCAGTACCATGTAAAGTAGTTACCATAGGAATATCAATTCCTTCGTCTTTCAGCATCTGCTTGGCCATATAACCTGCATAGGCATGAGGAATAGCATAATGCACGTGCAAAACTTCTATCTTATACAATTTTACCATATCAACTAATTTGCTTGACAAAGCCAATTCGTAGGGTTGGTAATGAAATAATGGATATTCAGGAACGTTTACTTCGTGATAATGGACATTGGGATTTAAAAGTGCTAAACGAACCGGTTGGCTGTAGGTTATAAAATGAATTTCATGACCACGACGCGCCAATTCAAGACCTAATTCAGTAGCGACAACTCCACTTCCACCAAACGTGGGATAACAAACTATTGCTATTCTCATTGATATAATTTAAGAATACGAATTTACAGAAAATAAGCTGTTAATACTACGAAGAAGTAAATAAATGAACTATTTTATAATAGCTTCTGAAATGACTTTTTGGATATCTTCTCGAATATGTTCTTTTGATAACACATTTACAGGATTTGTAGGGTAGGTTCTATTCGACATAAAGACAGAGACAATCTCTGAAACTGGATCAGCCCAAGCCATAATTCCCGTAAAGCCCGTATGACCAAAGCTGGACATCGATACACATCCACAAGTAGGGCCATCGCCTTCTAGTTGTGGTTTATCAAAACCTAACCCTCTTCGGTTGCCTTCTGAACAAAAGTAACAGGTGTTAAAATCATCAAAAGTCTTGGTCGAAAAGTATTGGTGGTTGCCATAATTCCCTTTTTGCAAATACATCTGCATAATTTTAGCAATATCCATTGCGTTAGAGAAAACACCAGCATGTCCTGCAACCCCACCTTCCATAGCTGCAGCCATGTCATGCACGTATCCTTGAATTTTTTGATGACGGAAATACGAATCGATTTCAGTCGGTGCAATTCGATTTTTATCAATTTTTTGCAAAGGATTATAAAAGGTATTGTTCGCTCCTAATGGCTTGAAAAATTGTTCGGTAGCCAACACATCTAATGATTTTCCAGTAACTCTTTCTAAATAATTACCTAGAATAATGAATGTAAAATCACTGTATTTGTATTCTTTTTTCGTCGACAACTTACTATGTACAATCAACTTCATAATTGTATCATGATAATCATTACGAATAAATAAACTATCTGCAACCTGTTTTGAAAATTGAGCATCAGGCACTTTTCTGTAATATTTAGCTAAAGGTTTTTCTTTTGAATCTAAAGTTGCTTTGTAAAATGGAATCCAAGAGACTAATCCAGCATAATGAGATAACAATTCTTTAAAACGAATATCTTTTTTGTCTGAAATAGCAAAAATGGGCAACATCGAACCTAAAGTAGTTTCTAAGTTCACTTTTTGTTGGTCGTATTGTTGTATCACATTAGGCAATGTTCCTACAATTTTACTTACTGAAGCCGCATCAAATATAGTCTCATTAGTCACTTTCACATCCGAATCATAGGTGTAATTACCAAATGCTTTTTGGTAAATAACTTTTCCTTTACGAGCAACTAAAACTTGAACTCCAGGAGCCATTTTACCTGTAATTGCTTTTTGTGCTAAAGCATCAATTTTAGTTAATTTTTCAGAACTCATCCCCACATTCTCTGGCGCTGTAAATCCTAACCGATTTAGTTTTTCTGTTGAAAGACCATCGTTTACTTTGAAATTATCGTTTATAGAGACTGGTAATTTCCCTTTGGCTTCAATTGCTCCAAAAATCAATTCTGCTCCTACTTGTTGCGCAATATCATTATTTTGATACGATAGAATCAAGCCTTCTATTTCGCTATAATTTGATAATGGCAACAATGAATACGGCTTAGCAAAAACATCCAAAATCACTTTGTTGTTTCGTGCAATTTCTTGAAGCCAAATCAATTCAGTTGAAGTGAAATCATTATTTTTCCAAGGTTTATCTGCTTTATGATACCCTACAATTACCGTAGTGAACTCTTTTAATTTTACATTCAAACTATCAATTGTAGGAGCTGTAACCTCAGTAACCTCAGTGTATTTTTTTAAGGTCGAAAGAAAAGAGGTGTTTATGTCATCTCCTAATTTCACATACGCAATTTTACTATTTGCTAAATCTTTGATAGGCAATATATCTTCTCCGTTCTTTAGAACTGTGGTTGCATTTTCGTACAACTGGTATTGTAACGCTTCATTTTCTGGTGGATTGATATCGCTGATTAGGTTTGGAATCGCGATTGGTCGGTAGCGATTTAAACCGGCTTTAAATTTGTATTTCAAAATCTTTTTGACCGACAGCGATAAGCGCTCTTCTGACAACAAATTATCTTGATACGCTTTTGAAATCGTTGTTACGGCCAAAGGCACATTCTCTGGAAAAAGCAAAATATCATTTCCAGCTAATAGAGCGTCTAACTCTAATTCTCCGGGTTTTCTATACTTACTAATTCCTTTCATATTCAAAGCATCAGTAAAAATCAACCCATCAAATTCCAATTCTTTTTGAAGTAAATTAGTAACAATGTTGTACGAAATAGACGAAGGATAATTTTGGCGGAATTCTAAACTAGGAACATCTAAATGCCCCACCATTACCGATACCAGACCTTCATCAAACATTCGTTTGTACGGATACAATTCGACTACATCTAAATGTTCTTTAGAAGAAGTTACAGTTGGCAATCCTAAATGTGAATCTATAGCAGTATCGCCATGTCCTGGAAAATGTTTACCCGTTGAAAAAACTCCTTGATTTTGAACTCCTGTCATTAAAGCAATCGCTTTTTCGGTAACATTGACTTTGTTTTCGCCAAAAGAACGATTGCCAATAATAGGATTTTTAGGATTAGTATTGATATCTAATACCGGTGCAAAGTTAAAATGAACCCCTACTCGCTTGCTTTCTTTACCCATCATTTCCCCCACTCGCTCAATCAATTTTAAATCTTTGATAGCACCCAAGGTCATATTCCAAGGATAACGATAGGTAGAATCTAATCGCATGCTCAATCCCCACTCCGCGTCTATGCCTACAAATAAAGGTATTTTGGATTTAGATTGATACCGATTGGTTAAATTTGCTTGACGCAAAGGTCCTCCTTGAAAAAAGATAACCCCTCCGATTTTTTGGTTTCGAATTAACTTTTCAATAGCATTCGTATGGGTAGTATCTTTATTTGAATAAGCAGCTACCATGAATAATTGGCCTACTTTTTCTTCGAGAGTCAATTGATTATAAATACTATCTACCCAGCGAGTTTCGGTATCTGAATCTTTAAAGAAGTTTTTTCGCTCTGATTTATGTTGGGGGATATACACTTCTTCAAAATCGGATATTTCTGGTTTTTGAAGCGTAACACCATTGGGATGAGTTAAGAACTTGCTTTTGATAATCCCACAATTGACTACCAAAAACAACAATGACAAACAAAGTACAATTCTTAACACGAAAGTTTTCATTAACTATTTCTTTTTAGAAAAAACGGCTGTGCCAACTATCAGCAGCAGCTACTTCCCATGATTCATTATATTCTTGAATCGTATTAATCAAATTATTGAAAACTATGGTGTTTTCTGTAACGGCTTTGTCTTTGACCATTTTTTTAAAATCAATCAAAGGTTTATGGGCAATATGCTCCCCTAATTTAAAGGTCACATTCATTTTGTCTAACAAGTCAACACTGTATTTTCTTTCTAAACTTTGAATAAATTCAACCGAAGCATCGATAGAACAACCTGTTGCATTTTGCACTTCTTGATTAACCGCCAAAATAATAAAACGATTGTATTTCAATTGATACGAAGATTCCAAACTAGTTCCGTGTGCTGCCCAGTTTTCTAGAAAAGCTTTTAATGCTGTTTCTATTTCCATCATTTCTTCATCAGAAAATTTTCTATTGGATTGGTAAATCCAGATTCGTGATTCTTCAGGTAAACTTTCAAAAGGAACGTACATGTTTTTTTATAGTATAAGGTTAATTGTAAAATGGTTTACAAGTCTTGAGCATTAGCAATAAGTTCAGCGATATCTAATACTTTTACATCGCTTTCTTTTTCTTTATTTTTTATTCCATCCGTCAACATCGTATTGCAAAACGGACATCCCGCCGCAATAATATCAGGTTGTGTTTCTAAAGCATCTTCCGTTCTTTCGATATTGATTTCTTTAGAACCTGCTTCAGCATCCTTAAACATCTGTGCTCCACCCGCTCCACAACACAATCCGTTAGCTTTAGAGCGTTTCATTTCAACTAATTCTACATCTAATTTCTGAATTAGTTCTCTCGGTGCTTCATAAATTTTATTGGCACGACCTAAATAACAAGGATCGTGGAACGTAATTTTTTTACCTTTAAATTGCCCTCCTTCAATGGTTAATCGACCTTCGTCTAATAACGATTTCAAAAATTCAGTATGATGTACTACTTCATATTGACCACCCAATTCAGGGTATTCGTTTTTCAAAGTATTGAAACAATGCGGACAAGCAGTAACAATTTTCTTTGCTTCATACGCATTAAGCACTTCAATATTCATCATAGCTTGCATTTGGAACAAAAACTCATTCCCCGCTCTTTTAGCTGGATCTCCTGTACAACTTTCTTCTGTACCTAAAACAGCAAAAGATACATTGGCACGATTTAGAATTCGCACCAACGCTTTTGTGATTTTCTTAGCTCTATCATCAAAACTTCCTGCGCAACCGACCCAAAATAAAACTTCAGGTTGTTTCCCTTGGGCTAGCATTTCGGCCATTGTTGGCACAACTAAATTTTCTGACATGGTTTAGATTTTATAGTGTTAGATACTCTTCTTAAAAGAACAATCCATTTATTCGTTTTTCCAGTTCAATCGATCCTGCTGACTATATTGCCAAGGCGCTCCATTATTTTCAATATTGGTCATCATAGCATTCAAAGGCATTGGTGCAGCACTTTGTTCCATCACAAGATAACGTCTCATGTCCATAATAATAGACAACGGACTAATATTTACAGGACATTCTTCTACGCAAGCGTTGCAAGAAGTACAAGCCCAAAGTTCTTCTGGAGTAATATAATCGTTTAATAAGGTCTTATTATCTGGAACAAAAACACCTTTATTAGCGTCTATATTTTTCCCTACTTCTTCCAATCGATCTCTAGTATCCATCATAATTTTACGAGGAGATAGTTTCTTTCCTGTTTGATTGGCAGGACAAGAAGAAGTACAACGACCACATTCGGTACAAGTATAGGCATTTAGTAACTGAACCCAATTCAAATCTTGCACGTCACTTGCTCCAAATTTAGATGGAACAGTGGTTTCAGGAGCAGCTGCAAACGGATCGGCATTAGGATCCATCATTAGTTTGACTTCATTGGTAACCGAAGCTAAATTATCAAACTGACCTTCAGGATTTAAGTTGGCAAAATACGTATTGGGAAATGCTAATATAATGTGCAAATGTTTGGAAAAATAGAGGTAATTCATAAACACTAAAATACCAATGATGTGCATCCACCAGAAAAGTTCAGAAAGCAACATCACCAATTCATTAGACATTCCATTAAATAGTGGCGCAATAAATTGACTAATTGGAAACGATCCCGCTTTTATGAAATGTGAATATCCTCCTGGAATATTTTGCAAATGCAAATCAGAAGCATTCATCAATAAAAACAAAGTCATCAAAACTACCTCAAAATACAAAATATAATTGGCGTCTTTTTTAGGAGTACCATTCAAATCAGAACTAGTAAAACGTTTTAGTTTGATTATGTTTCTTCTAGTCCAAAAAACGAAAACAGCTACTAAAACAAGAATAGCTAGAATTTCAAAAGATGCGATTAAAACATCATAAACTACGCCTAATGATGAAAATATACGATGTGTACCAAATAAACCATCAATGATAATCTCTAGTAATTCAATATTGATGATAATGAATCCAACATAGACAATAATATGCAAAGCTCCAGCAATAGGACGCTTAACCATTTTAGATTGACCCAAAGCAATCATAGCCATATTCGACCAGCGTGCTTTAGCATTATCTTTACGATTAACATCTGTACCTAAATTGATGTTTCTGATTATTTTTTTAACGTTAGAATAAAAATAACCGAATCCCAAAAAGAGAATAATTGCAAATAATATGTTATCCAAGTAGCTCATAAATGCTAATTTTTAACTTTAGAAGTAGAGACTTTTGCAGGTCCTACATAAACTGAATCTTGAACAGGAGCTACATACGGTTTGTTTTTCTTTCCAAAAACAGAAACATTAATATAACGGGTAGGATACAATCGTACATCTTGCAACAACAATTCCATTTCTTTTGTAGTGGCTTTTAAGTTGTTGTATAATGTTTCATCTTTTAACAACTTCCCTGCTGATCCTTTTCCTGATTGCAAGTCAGTCATCAATCCATCCACTTTGGCCAATGTTTTATTCAAACTTTTAACTGTTTTCCCTAAATCTGCTTTATTAATTGAATCTGAAATTTTAGCAAAATCGGTTGAAACTTTCTTGAAGTTGGTAATAACCCCTTTCAAATCGGTTTTATTATCATTTAAAATGGAACTAGCACTTGCTGAAGTAGCATGAAGTGCAACCATTGTTTGACTCAACTCAGATAAACTGTTTTTTAAATTCTCTTGCGATTTTTTATCTAATATATTGTTAACTCCTAATAATAATTGATCAACTTCAACCATTACTTTATCAAATTTCTCTTGAAGTGGAACCAATTTCTCCTGAATTGAAGAAGTCAAACTTAATTTCACATTCCCCTTTAAATTTTGACGATCTAATGCCAATGTTTTATTACTAAAGTCGGGTTCGATTGCAATTTGCCTTCCTCCTATCAAACCTGGTTCATATAGAGTGGCTGCACTCGTGCTAGATATTGGAAAATCAGTTGTAATTTGTAATTCTACTAACAATTTACCTGTAACTGGATTAATAGTAATTGAACTCACTTTTCCAATAGACAAACCATTTAAAGTTACTGGAGATGATTTGGTAAGCCCTTCTACATTATCATATTCAACATAAAATGTTTTATAAGAAGAAAAAAGATCTTTACTTTTTAAAAAGCTATATCCCCAAATGAACAACAAAATAGATGCTATAACTAAGACAGCGGTTTTAATTTCTCTTGATATTTTCAAAATGTAAATTTTTGTGCAAAATTAATATAAAATAATGGACTAAAGCTATAATTTCAATGCTTCTTGAATACTTATTTTTTCACCATTTTTGAAGGCAATTAGGAATGATGAAGAATAGCCTTTACTCTTAGATTCTTGCAATAGTTTTTTAGCCTCTTCATAATCAGAAGTTTCACCATACATATAAATGTATGATTTATTGTTAGTATCCATTGTTATAGGACTTAACCCTTTAAAGTTTTTGGCTTCTAAAGCTACTTTCTTCACACTGACCCCTATTTGAACTTTGTAAATCAACCCTAAAGAGGTAGTTTCTTTTTTAGGCTCCTCTTTTTTAATTTCTGCTGTAGGCACAACTGCTTTAACTTTAACAGGCTCCGTAGTATCTTTAATTGGTTTTTCAATTATTATTTTTTTGGATGGTTTTAGAGGTTCAATTGCGATTATACCATCACCAAAATATTCATTCCTATATCCAATGATAGCGTTAGCTATGGCTTGTGCTATTTCTTGTTGCCCTTCTTCCGAATTTAATTTTTCTCCTTCAACAGGATTAGAAACAAATCCCATTTCTATCAATACTCTTGGCATATAGGCTTTGTGTAAAACCATAAAAGGAGCTTGTTTAACCCCACCATGGCGAAGTTTTTTACCTAATGTTCCAAATTGCTCCTCCACTTTACTTGCCAAAGAAATACTGTTGTCTAAAAATTCTTCCTGCATCAATGTCATTCCTAACAATGATTCTGGTGAATTAGGATCAAATCCTTGGTATTTTTGTTTATAATCTTTTTCATAAACAATAACTTTGTTTTCGCTCTTGGCTACAGCTAAATTTGATGCTAATTTATTCAAACCCATTACATAGGTCTCTGTTCCATCTGCTGCTAAATTCGGATTTGCATTACAGTGTATCGATACAAATATGTCTGATTTGGCTCTATTGGCAATATTCGCTCGTTCAATCAAATCAATAAAAGCATCTGTTTTTCGAGTATAAATCACATCTATTTTGTTCGTTTTTTCTAATAATTTACCCACTTTCAAAACAACAGCTAATGCTATGTTTTTTTCAATACGACCACTGTACACCGCTCCGTAATCATGATCTCCGTGACCTGCGTCTAAGGTTACTTTAAAACGCGAATTTTGACTGAAAGAAGTTAGCGATGAAACTAACAGAAAAAAAGAAAAGAAAACTTTAATTTTATTGGTAAAAGACATAAAACTGTATGTTAATTTTAATTAAAACTCTACGGTTATAAATTATTTATTTGACTATTTTTGCCGAAAAATAATATGTAAGTTTGGCACATCAAAAAACAAACCATATTTTTACAAAAATAGCATTTAAACCTTTGCGTACAAACTTATTTAATATCGTTTTATTATCAATTTTCCTAACAATTGGGTCTAGCAAATTGTACTCTCAAGATATTACTAAGAAAACCCCTTCTATTCCATCTAAAACCGAAGTAAAAAAAGGAAAAAACAACTTTAATTCGAGCAAAGAAAAAATAGAAGAAAGTAAATCAGATACTATAAAAAAAGACAGTATCAAGTCTAAAAAAGCGTTTCTTGAAGGCAAAGTCAAATACAAGGCTAGTAATTATACTAAAATTGATCAAAAGAAAAAACACATTACTTTATACGACAAAGCTGAACTATACTATCAGGATGTCGAACTAAAATCCGGAGTTATACTCTTGGATTATGAAAAAAATGAAGTATATGCTGGAAGAATTAAAGACTCTACAGGAAAATACACTCAATTCCCCAATTTCAAACAAGGTGAAAATGTTATAGAGCCTGATTCAATCCGATTTAATTTCAAAACCAAGAAAGCTATTATTTGGAATTCGAGAACAGACCAAGGCGAATTTAAAGTAAAAGCAGCAATTACTAAAAAAGAAAACGACTCTGTTTATTTTCTTAGAGGAGCCCGTTTCAGTACTTCAAAAGAAGTTGATAATCCCGAATATTATTTTCAAACTAACAAAGTAAAATTTGTTCCAGGAAAAAAAGTGGTGACAGGTGTAACCAATCTGGTTATAGCTAACGTTCCTACTCCAATTGCCTTACCATTTGCTTTTTTCCCAATGAGTAAAGAAACAAGTGTTTCTGGAATTTTGTTACCAAGTTACAACGATTCCAATACTCGTGGATTTGCACTTCAAAATGGAGGATATTATTTTGCCCTTAGTGATCATTACGACTTAACTGTTTTAGGTGATTACTACACCAATGGTAGTTACGGAATGCGCTTTGAATCGAATTATGCCAAAAGATATAATTTTCGAGGCAATATGAATATTCGTTTTGAAAACTTAGTTACAAGTGAACGTGGTTATCCCGACTATTCTAAACAACGAATTTTCAACATTCAATGGTCGCATTCAAGGGATAGTAAAGCCAATCCCAACTCTAGTTTTTCTGCCTCTGTTAATCTTGGAAGTAGTAAATATTTCAAACAATCCATCAATCAAATCAATATTGGTTCCAACCTAAATAACACCATGAGTTCTTCTGTTTCTTACAGCAGAACTTTTAATGGATTAGGGCCACAATCTAGATTATCATTAACAGCAACCCATTCCCAAAATACCCAAACCGAACGAATTGATATGACCTTACCTACCTTTCAATTTAGCGTAGATCGAATTTATCCCTTTGTAGGAAAAAATGGTGTTAAAAAAGGTTTTTTTAAAAATATAAATCTGCAATATGACTTAAGTGGTAAAAACAGTATTACTACTACCGACTCACTCTTTTTTAAGAAAAAAATGTTTGACGATGCTAAAATTGGTTTTCAACATAGCATTCCTTTAAGTACCAATTTTAAATTATTCAAATATTTTAGCGCCTCTTCTTCTATGAATTACAAAGAAGTTTGGTATACCGAAACCATTAATCGAAATTATGATTCCAATCAAGGAAAAGTTATTGATACCAAGGTGAAGGGATTTGATGCTTATAGAACTTACTCTTTTTCTTCAAGTGTTGGAACTACTATCTATGGAACTTTTAATTTTGGCTCCGATAAAAAGATCCAAGCCATTCGACATGTGATGCGACCTTCTATCTCTTATGGTTATACTCCTAGCTTTGAAAAATACTACGATACCTATGCAGCAGATGGAAGTGGTACAATGTTAAAACAATATTCTCGATTTGAAGCGGGAATTTATGGCGCACCAGGAAGCGCTAATTCTAATACTTTAGGATTTGATTTGAGTAATACATTTGAAGCTAAAGTAAGGGATAAAGACAGTACTAAAACCGACCCTAAAAAAGTAATGCTGCTTAACAACTTAAATCTTTCTACTAGCTATGATTTGAATGCTGATGGAGTTAAAACTTTGGCTTGGTCTCCTGTGAGAGTTAGTGGTGGAACGCAGTTTTTTGAAAACAAAATGAATGTCAATTTTGGGGCTACTTTAGATCCTTATGCTATCGACAATTCAGGAAAAAGAATCAATGTTTACAATATTGATAACGGCGGAAGTTTGTTCAGAATGACAAGTGCCAATATGACTTTGAATTATTCTATTTCTAGAGAAAAAGGTAAAAAGAAAGATGATACTAGCCAAACGCAACGAAACGGAGGACGTGAGGATGACTTATTTGGTAGAGCCAATTTAGGTAACACTAAAAAGAGTTTATTTGATGAAGACGAAGACAAGAGCAAAGGAGACGATGCGCTTTCTGAATTCTTTCAGTCCAAACTACCTTGGGACATGACTTTTGCTTATTCATTGACTTATGGAAATAACAATCGTGAGAATAAAATCATTGGAAATTCACTTATGATTTCAGTCAATGCGGATTTAAGTAAAAAATGGAAAACAGGAGTTTCTACTGGTTATGATTTTGTACAAAAAGGGGTTACGTATACACAACTCCGATTTGAAAGAGATTTATTAAGTTGGAGAATGGATTTCAATTGGTCTCCTTTTGGAACGTATGCCAATTGGGGGTTCTTCATCGGAATCAAATCAGGGGTATTAAGTGATATTAAATGGGATAAACGAAGTACTTTAAGTAGATAAATATAATCCCTTAACGGCAAGTTTGTACAAGTAAAGACAAAAGCAACATTATATGTTACCACTAAAAAATAAAATTTAAACATATGAAAAAAATAATTTTTACAGAAAAAGCACCTGCACCAATTGGGCCTTACAATCAAGCCGTAGTATCAGGTAATACTTTATACACTTCAGGGCAAATAGCAATTAATCCGGCTACTGGAGAATTAGTTCTTGATACTATAGAAATAGAAACTAAACAAGTAATGGAAAACATGAAGGCTGTTTTAGAAGCTGCTGGAATGACATTTGAAAATGTAGTAAAGTCTACAATATTCATTTCAAACATGAATGATTTTGGAACAATCAATTCCATTTACGGAGCTTATTTTAACGAAAAAACCGCTCCAGCTCGTGAAACGGTTCAAGTGGCTTGTTTGCCAAAAAATGTAAATGTAGAAATCTCTATGATTGCAGTGCTATAGCATTTAATAATAATTGTGCCGTTGCTTCGTTAGTTGCCAATGGCACATTATGTACATCGCATACACGAATTAGCATATTAATATCAGCTTCATGCGGATGACTAGACAAAGGATCTTTAAAGAAGAAAACCATTTGTGTTTTTCCTTCAGCTACTCTACCCGCAATTTGAGCATCACCTCCTAGAGGACCTGACAACATTCTTGTTACTGTAAATCCAGCTTGTTCTGCTTGACCTCCAGTAGTTCCTGTTGCAATCAAATTGATGTTTTCTCGCTGTAAAATCGCTTTGTTTTTTATCAAAAACTGAACTAAATCAGCTTTTTTTCCATCGTGTGCAATGACAGCTATTTCCATTTATTTTTATTTATTAGCAACGTGATACGCAATCAATCCATCGATTGGTCTTCGCAACACATTACCTAATTTAATTTGGTATTTATCAAAAGTAACCTCTAGTTCTTCTTTTAAATAGAAAGCAATAGATCCTACAAAATGAACAGGTACTTCTTGATAATTATCGTATTGTCTGATGTAATTTTTAACAAACGATTTCATCCCTTTGTAAATGATTTTTTTACAGAAAGGATCTTCTTTATGCTGAATCAAAAATTTGGCAAAAGTCGCTAAATACGCATTTGGATTCGCTTCTTTATACAATTTACTCTTGATATAATCTGGAGTCATATCGTATTCTTTTTCAAATTCGACAGCTAAATGCTGAGGCATTTTATTGAAATAATACTTTCTGATCAATTCTTTTCCAAAAACATTTCCACTACAATCATCCATTACAATATAACCTAATGATTGTACTTTTTGATGCAATTCTTTTCCATCAAAATAACTACAGTTTGAACCTGTACCCAAAATACTAACAATAGCGCTTTCTCCTTTTGGTGTAGTTGCATATACCGCTGCATAAGTATCTTCTTCTACTACAACTATAGCATTAGGAAAATACGCTTGAAAAACCTGAGAAAGAAATAATTTCATTCTTTTAGTACCACAACCTGCTCCGTAAAAGAACAAGTGAGTTGCCTCATTTTTATTTTGTAGAATATCAAAGCGATCATTCAAACGATCAACAACTTCTTCTTCGTCAAGAATTTCTGGATTCAAACCTAAGGTTTGCGTTGTGAACAATACTTTTCCACTATCGTCTATCGCAATCCAATCGGCTTTGGTAGAACCACTATCAACTATTAATTTCATCTTTTGGTTTTTTTGGTTTTTTGAGTTTTGGAAATCTATTTAAAAGTTTATAAAATTAAGCATTTTATACCGTTTCGAATAGATGAAAATAGTAAAAAAATAAAATCCCGTTACAATAACAATAACGGGATTTTATTGAAAAGGTTTAGATTATTTTAAACCTGCAATATGTACAGATAAATCAATTAATTTACTTGAATAACCATATTCGTTATCGTACCAAGAAATAATTTTGAAGAAAGTAGAATTTAAACCAATTCCAGCTTTTGCATCAATAATAGAAGTTCTTGAATCAGATACGAAGTCATTAGATACTACGTCATCTTCTGTATATCCTAAGATACCTTTCATGGTAGTTTCAGATGCTTTTTTCAATACAGCCATAATCTCAGCATAAGAAGTTTCTTTAGCTAATTTTACAGTTAAATCTACTGCAGAAACGTCAACAGTAGGAACACGCATTGACATACCAGTTAATTTTCCGTTTAATGAAGGAATTACTACTCCTACCGCTTTAGCAGCACCTGTAGAAGAAGGAATCATATTCACTAATGCAGAACGACCTCCTCTAAAATCTTTTCTAGAAGGACCGTCATTGGTCATTTGAGTTGAAGTTGTAGCGTGAACAGTTGTCATTAAACCTTCAACAATTTCGAAGTTGTCATGAATCACTTTAGCCATTGGAGCTAAACAGTTAGTAGTACAAGAAGCGTTAGAAACAACTAAGTCAGAAGCTTTTGCAGTTTCATGATTTACTCCCATAACAAACATTGGAGCATCAGCAGAAGGAGCAGAAATGATTACTTTTTTAGCACCACCTTTAATATGCTCGCTAGCAGTTTCAACAGTTGTGAAGAAACCAGTACATTCAGCAACTACATCAACATCAACTTCATTCCATTTCAAATCAGCTGGATTTCTTTCAGCAGTGATACGAATGTGTCTTCCGTTTACATATAATTTACCTTCTTTTACTTCTACAGTTCCATTGAAACGACCGTGAACTGAATCATACTTTAATAAGTAAGCTAAGTGATCAACATCTAATAAGTCATTGATAGCTACTACCTCAACATTGTCTCTATTGAAAGATTCTCTAAAAACAATTCTTCCAATTCTTCCGAAACCGTTTATTCCTAATTTTACTTTTGACATTTTAATTTAGTTTTAATTTTAGATTTAGTTTATTTAGTGTGATTTTTGATTTATTAAATCGATACGATATCCGAAACACGGATTAATTCTCTATCAATTTCTGAATGTCCTTTTATAGCTTGTTCCAAAGGAGTCAATGTGATTTTATCTTGATTGATTCCTGCCATTAAATTTGATTTTCCTTCCAATAAAGATTCTACAGCCTTTACTCCAAGTCTACTCGCCAATACTCTGTCGAAACAAGATGGAGAACCTCCTCTTTGCATGTGACCAAGAACAGAAACTCTAACATCATACTCAGGTAAATTAGACTCAACATAATCTTTTAATTCGAAAACGCTTTTTCCAATTTTATCTCCCTCAGCAATCACGACTATACTAGATGATTTTCCTGTCGCTTTACTCTTTTTAAGTGAATCTAACAATCGTTCTAATCCCATATCTTCTTCGGGAATCAAAATTTCTTCTGCTCCTGCTCCAATACCTGCATTTAATGCAATATGTCCTGCATCACGTCCCATTACTTCAACTAAGAATAATCGGTTATGAGAACTTGCTGTATCACGAATTTTATCAATTACTTCTACCACTGTATTCAAAGCAGTATCGTATCCTAACGTATGACTAGTTCCAAAAATATCATTATCAATAGTCCCAGGAATTCCAATTACAGGAAAATCATATTCAGAATTGAACAATAAAGCCCCGGTAAAACTTCCGTCACCACCAATAACAACAAAAGCATCAATTTCGGCTTTCACCAAATTATCATACGCTTTTTTTCTTCCTTCTGGAGTTTTAAATTCCATAGAACGAGCTGATTTTAAAATCGTCCCTCCTTTATTGATAATATTATTAACGCTACGAGGTCCCATTTCTTTGAAGTCACCTTCAATCATTCCTTGGTATCCTCTGTAAATCCCTATACATCCAATATTATGAAATGCACAAGTTCTAACTACTGAGCGTATTGCAGCATTCATTCCTGGTGAATCACCACCAGAAGTTAAAACACCTATTTTTCTTATTTTATTTGGCATTATTTATAGTATTTGGCGTAAAATTAATAAACGCGAATTAGTTTCAAAGCTATGTTTTTAATAAATTAAAAAAACGTCTTAAATTCAAACGTTTTCGTTAATAAGTTTTCAAAAAAGCAATAAAAATAAACTTTTTTAAAAAAAATATAATTATTTAGTTATAATTTGAGAATTAATGGATTATACTCAAAAAACCGTATTTAATCTTCTTCTGGAATACGTGCTTCTTGATTTACTTTAGGCGTTTCTTTGGTTGATTTTTTAGAACCTGAAAACCGAATAAAATCGGGTGCAATATCTGAATCCTGATCTAGATACTCCGAAGGGATTGCCTGTTGTACTTGTCGTTTTGCGAACATTTTGTTTACCAATTCTCTAAAAGTATCAAAATCAACTTCGTACGATATTCCTAAACCTTGGGTATAACCTATTCCCTGACCTATATAATTGATGTCATTTTCTTTATTAAAAATTCGACCATTCAGGGTACCATCTTCGTTCAATCGCCAAAGTAATTCTACATTACCAATAAATGCCGTTTGATTTATTCCGCCAAAAGGGACTCCTAGTTTTCCATTAAATGTAATTCGTTCATTAATTTTGGACGAAATAGAAGCTTCAAATCGACCGTCGGTCTCTTTTCCTAAGCGTTTGTCAGCACCTACTACATTTATTCCTATATTGAATTTTTCGTCATTCGATTTAATCACATTCCCTAATAATCCTGTAGCTGTCTCAAATAAGCTTCCTGACAAATCCGCTTTACTCATCCCCTCTGTACTCAAGAAACTTCCTGAAGAAAGCAAATACAAAGCCTGAGTTTGGCGCACTTCTTTATCGTATAGTTTTGTTTGAATTTCGGACTTTAACACATTACTCACCGTTGGAAAATCAATATTAAAATCAGGCTCCGGGCTCATTAAATCACCTCGTATACCTATCACTACTTCAACTGGAACTTTTTTGTTAAATGAAGAATTCTCAATTAGTAAGGAGGGATTTGCTGTAGTTTTATATACCGCTTCTAAATTCAATTGGGCTTTCAAAGGATTCCCTTCCCAAGAAATTGACCCCCCTTTTTTAACGGTGAATTTTTTATTAATTCCTGTAGTTTTAAAATTATAGGTGCCTTCATACGCTTGGAAATCTCCCCACATATTGAATTTGCCTAACGTATTTATTTTAAACAAAAGAGAACCATTTCCTCTTCCCTTCATCCCGTGTCCTGAATTTCTATCTAAAATAACCTCTACTTCAGCATCTGGAGTAATATCAAAATCAAACTCTAAATCTAGTCCTTTGTAATTACTCGGTTTTTCTACAATTCCTTTCTTTAGATTAAACTTTTCTTTAGGTGTGACAAAATGAAGAAAACTATTCTCTCCGACACTTTCGGCATTGTTAATAGGAATTTTTACATCTGTCCCTTTTTCTGACTTTGCATCTACCTTAATTTCTAAATTATTTGTTGGTCCTTTAATGGTTGCACTTCCATTGATAAAGGCTGTTCCAAAGTAAGCTGCATCTTCGCTGTCTTTTGAATCCAATGCTAACAATCGTTTTGAGGCAATAGCCAAATCCAATTTCCAATTAGAAAAATTCTTATGTTCTATACTCCCATTCAATATTCCTTTGGTGCTAAATTTTGAATCGGTTAATGAATTATTTCTAAACAAAAACTTCTCGTCAGTTAAGTCGACAATCGTTCGCTCAGCTAACTCATAATCAACGCCTAAATAAGGAATACCCATTCCCGCTTTATCAATATACAAACGACCATTAATCTCTGGTTTATTTACATTTCCTTGAATCGTAGCATTCCCAGAAGCAAATCCCCTGATATTAGATAATACTTCACCGCCTAAAGAACCTAAGGTAGCCAATTTGAATTGATCAAATTTAACTCGCAAATCCAATAAGGTTTCATTATTTTTTACCTCAAGATTTCCACCCGCGTTAAACGATTCAAAATCTTCGTTTTGAATTGATGAATTGATAGTGAATTTAGACAAACTCTCATCTCCTTGAATATCAAAATCAAGGGTTCCTAAATCGGTCTTATTAAGATTCAGATGGTCAATAACTAAAGAAGCTGTAGGCTGATAAATAGCTTTGTTTTGCTTAAAATTTACTTCTCCATTAATATTCCCATTGAACACAAAATGTTCGTTTTCTGGAGTAATTTTATTCAGATTTACCTCCTTGAAATTCAATTTCAGGTCCTTATACGAATTTCCTCTAAGCAGTCCCGACAACTCAATTCTTTGATTTTCGTGTGACAAGACAATGTCTTCAATAGCAAATTCTTTTAACGCTTTATCAAATACAATACGATTATCCTGTGTGTCATTTTCGTTTAAAAACCACAAATAATCCTTGAACTTGACTTCGGACTTACTGATACCAACCACATTATTTTTATCTTTATTAATGGTGTGGTATAAGTTCAAATTAAAATAATCTTCTCCTTTAGCTCCGCCCTTAAATTCTGTTCGAAAAAACAATGAATCTTTCATGGTAACATTAATCAAACTAAAGTCACGAATTTTATAATACTTTGATTTGATAGAATCTAATTCGATGTAAGCATTATACAATGGGTTTTTATTATCCACATTAATTCTTACATTATCAAAGGTATTCTTGGCGGCAATAATCTGAGGCGAATTGAAATTAAGCTTAAATTCATTCTTATCCGAATTAATATTCCCTTTTACAACGGTATTAGTTTGTATCGAAACCTCAGGAAAAAGTACTTCTACAATCTTATTGTTGATGGCGAAATTAAAATTCAAAAACTGCCCTTTTTCAACTTTGTTAGGCTTGTAATTAGTATATAAACTTCCCAATGAATTTTCAACTAATTTTTGTAATTGGTTGAATTTGTATTTTCCTTCTATTTTTCCATCTACAATATCAGGAGAATTGACTGTAATCGTTCTTATTTTATTTGTATCAAAACTAGAATTAATAGTAAAATCATTAAAGAAATAAGTCGACTTCGAATTTTCGTAAGTCGCTTGATTTACAAATACATTTCCTTGCAAATTATCAATGGTATTTCCTGAAACCTGAACCGCAATATCTCCTTTTAATAGTGATTTAGCATCATTACTTAGTTTTAGCTGATGTAAATTAGCAGTAGCAATACCAATATGAAAATCGAATCGACTGTCTTTTTTTGTCCAATCAACAAGTCCATCAAAATTCAAATTCAAATTAGGATCATTTACTGTAACTGTTCCTTGATAAATAGGCATTTTGAAATTACCATTCACTTCTAGATTGTGGTAAGAATAATTATTATAATCCAATTGAGAGATGGCTCCCTTAATTTGTGTATTCAAATATTTCTCAGTAAAACCGATTCCATCAATATCCAAATTCAAACTAATTTTACCTAAGTCCTTCTCCGCTACAAAAGTGCCTAAATCAAAATTATCTAAAACTACATTCCCAACATAAGATGCCTTATCAATAAAATCAATAGAATGCATTACAAAATTAGATTTCACTTTCCCTAAAGCAGTAGACATCGTAAAATCAGCATCAATAAATGTTCTTGTTAATTCCGTCTTGCCCACAAGATTAAAGGTTCCTAATTTTTTCAAATTCGAAGGCAAGGTTTTTCCTAAAACATTAGGCAATAGGGTCACTAAATTGTCATAACTGGATGAAAGAGTGCTAAACTTTCCTTTCATGTAAAATTGTTGTCCTTTTTTGGGAAACAAATTCTTAAATCGAATTGCACCAACCATCTTGCTTTTCTTAGAATCCACTAAATGCAGTTGACTTACTTTTAAATTATTCAGTGTACCCTGCAAATTGGCTTTAGTGTAAAAGAACTGATTCTTCCCTAGTTCATTATAAAAACAACGAATATCATTAGAAGCTAAAGTGGATGATGCCAATTGAACATCAAATTGTACTTTATTATTGAAATCTGCAAAATCTGCAATTGTATAATTTAAGACGACATTCGCCTTTATTTCTGATTTTTCTTTGGTAACCGCTTCTAACTTGGTTAACTTGATTTGTTTTTTAGTGTAACTAAATACGCCGCTTAATTTTTTAATATAGACGCCGCGATGATCCAAAAAAGACATTTTGAGGATATTGGTATTCACATCTGGACCATACAATTTAAAGTCTGACAACTGAATATTCAATTTGGTAAAATCAACATCTTTAGGAACAACTCTGTTTTCATCGGTTAAAATAAAACGACCTTTGGTAATTTGAGCTTCTTTTGCAGTTAATAAAAAATGTTTTTTAGAAGGTTTTCCCTCTCCAAAAGCATTAATAAAAACATCAATATTAGTTAGTTTTTCTTTTTTATAGGTTTTTAGATTGAATACTAGACCATCCAAATGTAAATCACTAAAAATGAGATCTCCATCCAATAATTTTTTACCGTCTAAAATTGTAGTTTTAATTCTGTCGGCATAAATCAACGTATCTTGGTGATGATCCCGAATTAATACCTTTTTAAATTTTACTCCACCAAAAAGAGAAATCGCGACTTTATCTATCGAAATATTGGTACCAAAATCTTCATTAATTGTAGTCATAAAATGCTGCGCAATCTTTGTTTGCACCACAGGTAAACTGAGTGCAATGCCAAGAATCAGTAAAAGGAGTACAAATCCAATTAACGAACGAGATACTATTTTTTTGACGTTTTCGATACGGTTTATAATTTAATTCTTTTAAATTCTAATTTGGCTTCACAAAGAGAGCCGCTTTAAATAAAATTCTTTAATTTTGGCCGCTCTGTGAAATAAAAACAGAATGCCAAATATAATTTAAAATTCGCGCTTTTTTATGCAAAATTCCGAGGTTTTTATTCTTGCCATCGAAAGTTCTTGCGACGATACCGCAGCTGCCGTTTTACACAACGATAAAGTACTCTCTAATGTTGTTGCTAATCAGCTCATTCACAATCAATATGGCGGTGTAGTTCCTGAATTAGCCTCACGAGCACATCAGCAAAATATAGTTCCCGTAATTGACGCTGCTTTGCGAAAAGCAAATATACAAAAAGAACAGCTCTCGGCAATTGCTTTCACTCAAGGCCCTGGATTGATGGGTTCCTTGCTCGTGGGAAGCTCTTTTGCAAAATCAATGTCGTTAGCTTTACAAATTCCTTTGATTGCAGTCAACCACATGCATGCGCATATTTTAGCCCATTTCATTGAAGAAGAAGGATTTGAAAAACCCAAATTCCCTTTTCTGGCTTTGACAATTAGCGGTGGTCACACACAAATTGTTCGTGTAGATGATTTTTTTGACATGACCATTATCGGAGAAACGACAGATGATGCCGTTGGCGAAGCTTTTGACAAAAGCGCAAAAATACTCGGCCTACCCTATCCTGGCGGACCACTGGTAGACAAATACGCACAATTAGGAAATCCAAAAGCCTTTCCGTTTACCAAACCTAGAGTTCCTGGATTGGATTTCAGTTTTTCGGGATTAAAAACAGCTATTTTGTATTTTATCCAAAAGAAAAAACTAGAAAATCCGAATTTTATAGAGGAAAACACCAATGATATATGTGCTTCTATTCAACATACCATTATTGAAATTTTGATGGATAAATTGAAGTTAGCAGTAAAAGAAACCGGAATCAAACAAATCGCTATTGGCGGAGGAGTTTCTGCTAATTCTGGCATACGCAACACACTAAAAGAAGCTGAAAATAAATACGGATGGAAAACTTTCATTCCAAAATTTGAATATACCACCGATAATGCTGCAATGATTGGAATTGTAGGTTATCAAAAGTTTTTATCCGAACATTTTGAAACTTCATCAGTAGTTTCAAAAGCACGAATTCAATTCTAAAACTATGCAATTATTTTATAATCCTACCATAAACGAAACTACAGAAAGCTTTACTTTTGACAGAGAAGAAAGCAAACATATTATTAAAGTTTTACGTAAGAAAGATGGTGATATTTTATTTGTAACGAATGGTTTAGGATATTTATTTAAAACTGAAATTACTTTAGCTTCCGATTCGAAGTGTACCGTACAAATGGTATCTTTTGAAAAATCAACACCTTCCAATTTTAAATTGCATTTAGCTGTTGCCCCTACCAAAATGAACGATCGTTACGAATGGTTTTTGGAAAAAGCAACTGAAATTGGTATTCAAGAAATTACTCCTATAATTTGTGATCGCTCTGAACGAAAAGTAATCAACACTGATCGTTTTGAGAAAATTATTCTTTCGGCCATGAAGCAATCTAACGAATTATATTTACCCAAACTGAATCCAGCTATTTCGTTCAAAGAGTTTATAAAACAACAAAACGAGGGCCTGCAACTCATAGCTCATTGTGAGGAAACAGATAAAAAAACATTAAAATCTGTTGTACAACCCAATACAAATATCACTGTATTAATTGGCCCTGAAGGTGATTTTTCTGAGAAAGAAATTGCTTTGGCATTGGAACAAAAATACATTCCTGTATCTTTAGGAAATACACGTTTGCGAACAGAAACAGCAGCTGTAGTAGCTTGCCATAGCGTGGTGTTTTTTAATGAGAAATAAATTATAGACTATGAGAAAAATCCATTTCTTATTGTTATTCCTATCATTTCAATGCTTTTCACAAGAAATTGCTTTGGTCAAATACCATGGCGGTGGCGATTGGTACGCTAATCCTACCTCTTTACCTAATTTAATTCGGTTTTGTAATTCCAGTATTAACACCAAAATCAAATCAAAACCAGCTACTGTAGAGCCCAACAGCCCCGATATTTTTAGCTATCCTTACATTCATATGACTGGTCACGGCAATGTAATTTTCAATACTGGAGAAGAAACCAATCTTAGAAACTATTTAAATTCTGGAGGATTTCTGCACATAGATGATAATTATGGTATGAACGAGTACATCCGAAAAGCCATCACGAAACTGTTTCCGTCAAATGAGTTAATTGAAATTCCTGCTAATCACGCTATTTTTCAAAAGCCTTTTAATTTTCCTAATGGTTTACCTAAAATCCACGAACACGACAACAAACGTCCGCAAGCCTTTGGGATTTTTGTAAAAAATCGCTTGGTCTTACTCTATACTTTTGAGTGTGACTTAGGAGATGGCTGGGAAGATGCTGAAGTTCACAATGATCCTGTAGAAGTTCGTCAAAAAGCATTGAAAATGGGAGCTAATATTATCCATTATATTTTTAATAATTAATGCAACTTACTCACGAAAATACCAACTTTCAAAAACAATCATTTCCAGTAACCTTGGTTTGTGACCATATTTATTTTCAACAAAATATTGGTTCGTTGTTCCGAATTGGAGAAGCTTTTGGTATTGAGAAAATTATTTTTATTGGTAAAGACATTCCTTTAACTCCAAGAAAAATCAATAAAACGTCTCGAAGTACCTATCTACAAGTTCCCTACACAGTTATTGAAGATGCAAAAACAGCAGTTGATTATTTATTGGAAAACAAATACGAAATTATTGCATTAGAAATAGCCGATACAAGCAAACCTATTAATGAAGTGGAAGTACTTAAAACAAAACAAATAGCTTTGATATTAGGAAGTGAAATTGCAGGTATTAGCGAATCACTCCTAGCTATTGCCAACCAAATTACCCATATCAATATGTACGGTTCCAATAGTAGTATGAATGTAGTTCAAGCTGCTAGTATTGCTTTGTATGAAATTACTAACAGGCTAAAGGAATAAGAACTAATTAGATTTTAAAATTCCCTATCTTTATAACATCAATAAAAAACTAATTGAAATGATTACATCAAAAACAATTGCTAACGGAATCTTGAAAGCTATAGGGACTTTGGTCGTGATAGCTATTGGCCTTTTTTTGTTGTATCAAATTCAATCTGTTCTTATTTACCTAGTTGTAGCCTTGATTCTAACATTAATTGGGAATCCTATTTTAGACTTCTTAAAAAAAAGATTGAAGTTTAAACATACTCTTGCTACTATTACTACGCTACTTTTATTCGTGCTTATTATTGTTGGATTTATTGCGCTTTTTATTCCTTTGGTGCTTTCACAAAGTCAAAATTTATCATTGCTAGACACCGAATCAATAGAGAAAAATGCCACTCTCTTAACCAACCAATTGATTACTTTTCTAGAAAGCCATCATATCGATGCATCCAGAATAATTAAAGAAGCCAATATTAGTTCTAAAATAAATTTCAGTTTTATCCCGAACTTATTGAATACAATTCTAGGAACAATCAGTAGCTTCGGAATAGGTTTAGCCTCAGTTCTTTTCATAACTTTTTTCTTTTTCAAAGACCGCGAACTATTTGTAATTGGCGCAAAAAAATTAATTCCAGACAGTCACGAAACACAAATTTTAAATTCATTAGAGAAAATCAATCACTTGTTATCTCGATATTTTATTGGACTATTACTACAACTCGGTATCGTATTTGTTTTATATCTAATTGTTTTATCTATTTTCAATATTCCAGATGCTATAATCATTGCTTTTTTATGTGCGGTATTAAACATCATTCCTTATATCGGACCACTAATTGCTACTGTACTAGCTGCTATTTTAACTATGATTAGTCATTTGGGTAGTGATTTCCAAACTGTAACTTTACCTACTACTATTTCTATTTTAATTGGTTTTTGGATTGTTCAACTTATTGATAATAATGTGTCGCAACCTATTATTTTTTCGAAGAGTGTCAGCTCACATCCGTTAGAAATTTTCTTAGTCATACTAATTGCAGGATTCCTTTCAGGGATTTTAGGAATGATAATCGCTGTACCATTATACACGATTCTGAAAGTTGTTGGAAAGGAATTTTTTCCTAACAACATTGTGATTCAATTATTAACTAAAAACATTTAGTCTTGGATTTACCTTTTTTAAATCCTAAAATTCAGCAATTTATCCAAGATCAAATTGGGATCTCTGTTGCCAAATTAGCACTTCAAAAAAATCCTTTTCCTGAAGTAGAATGGATTACTATTTTGAACCAAATTGAAGCAAAGACAAAGGCAAAAGATAAATTACCCACTTGGTACAACACCACTAATATCATTTATCCTTCTAAAATATCGGTGGAGCAAACTTCTTCAGAAAGAACAGCCGAATACAAATCGGGGCTTATCGAAGGAAATAGTCTAATTGATTTAACAGGTGGTTTTGGAGTAGATGATTTTTACTTTGCTAAAAATTTTAAAAGCGTTACGCATTGCGAAATCAATACCGATTTATCAAAGATTGTCAAACACAATTATGATCAATTAGGGATTACCAACATCGATTGTCATCCAGGAGATAGTGCAGCCATTTTACAAAAATCACCTCAAAAAGGGGAATGGATATATATTGATCCTTCTCGCCGAAACGACGCCAAAGGCAAAGTCTTTATGCTCAAGGATTGTTTGCCTAATGTTCCTGAAAACTTGGATTTCTATTTTGAAAAATCAAATGCTATTTTAATAAAAACAGCGCCCTTATTAGATATTGCAGCTGGATTATCTGAACTGAAAAATGTAACAACAATTCATATTGTTGCTTTGGATAACGAAGTAAAAGAATTGCTTTGGGAATTACACAAAGACTATCAAGGTGAGATCACTATCAAAACGGCGAATCTTACTAAAGACAAAACAGATACTTTTGAATTTGTACTGAATGTAGATGCTCATGAAGCAAATTATTCGCTCCCGAAACGCTATATCTACGAACCTAATAGTGCTGTTATGAAATCTGGAGGTTTCAATGAAGTGGCTTCCACTTATTCGTTAGAAAAACTACATAAACATTCCCATCTCTATACTTCTAATGAATTGATTGACTTTCCTGGTCGTATTTTTGAAATTCAACAAAGTCTTCCTTACGCTAAAAAAGAACTCAAAACTCATTTGGAAAATTCCAAAGGCAATATTACGACTCGCAACTTTCCAGAAACCGTAGACGCTATTCGAAAAAAATGGAAAATTAAAGAGGGTGGTAATTTGTATTGTTTTTTCACAACCGATATGAATAATGATAAAATAGTTTTAATTTGCACCAAAATAAAATAACCATGAAACACGTACTTGCTATTGCACTATTCATATTCAGTTTACAATCATTTGCACAAAAACCTTGCGAATACACTACCAATGTAACTGATTCAATTGGCACTTATAAGTCCACCAAAGAATATATGATTGCCGAGAAAAACTTTGCTGGAACATCTAGTTATATTTTCTTTTCTTTGGCTGTAGCCGATGGAATGCCTTTATTGAACGTTCAATTGATTCAAAAAAGTAAAGGTTTTATGAAAGCTAATTGTTTCGATAAAAATTCCAAATTATTTTTACAATTGAATAATGGAAAAGTGGTTACGCTGATTCACATGGATCAAGAAAATTGTGGAAGTATGCTTCGTGATGACAAAGGCTTTGATAATCGAATTACTCCAGGAACTTTCATGTTTATGAAAGATAGTTTTGAAGAATTGAAAAAATCTCCTGTATCGATGATGCGTATTAAATACTTGACTGATACTGAAGATTATGTACTGAAAAAACAATTCACATCAGAATTAAATAACGAAGTCTACGAACCTGAAACTTATTTTGTTCAAAACATTGATTGTGCGAAATAAAACCAAAGAAATTCTTTTTAGTTGAATAACTAGCAACTTCAGCCGCTTCGGGATGTGGTGGAAAATCGTTTAATTCACAACTAAGTACCTTCTTTGCGTCCATTTTAGTTAAATAACAACTATTCTTTACACTCCCATTTGGTATTGGAAACTTTCTCTTTTGACGCATTTTGTAGATTATAATGCCACCATTCCGAATCAAAGGAGACAAAGCCGTTTTCTTGCATGATTTGTTTAAGTAATACTCTATTTTGCTTCACCTCATCAGAAAGAAGTTGGTAATTATGACTGGCTTCAGGACCAAAAAAATCAAACGGAGTTCCCATATCTAATGCCTTACCATTATTGTCTACTAAAGTAATATCCACCGCTCCGCCTCTATTATGAATTGAACCTTTGGCGGGATCGGCTACATATTCCGGATTGGAAACAATTTTCCACATTTTTTTTTGGATATCCAAAGGGCGGTAGCAATCAAATAGTTGGATTCGGTAGCCTTTTTGAATAAATTTTGCATTGGCTTTCACCAAAGCTTTCACCGTTTTCAAACGCAAAAAACATTCGGCACAATCATATACCTTAGCTTTCAAGAAATTATCCGTTGTGGCGTATTTCATGTCATATACAAAATCGGCGCTATAGTCTTTTAAATTCACAAAAGTAGTGTCCGAAATCGCTGTTGCATTCTGAGCTTGAAGCAAATTAGTTGCTGAAAAGAAAACTAGTACTAAAAAAGAGAAAACCAATCGCATTGTATTAATTTCTTATAATTATCTGTTAAAAGTATTTCTTTTTTTTGACTAAATACCTTCTTAAATAGTAAATTTGAAAATCAATTTAAAGAAACCTAATTGAAAATTTTACTTTTGAATAAAATTAATCTCATGAACATTCAATCTATTTTTTATAGCTTCTTAGTATTTATAACAAGTATTTCTGTATTAGCACAAACCAAAAAAACAGTGCCTCAAAGCCAAATTGAATTCCAATCTCCTGAATACAGCAACAAAATGTATTATTTAGCGAGTCACTATGGTAAATACCAAACCTTATTGGACTCTGTCAAAGGAACTGCTGAAGGAAAATTGATATTCAAAAAAGACCAGAAATACGTGGAAGGACTTTATATGCTTGTCACTACTGACAAAAAAATAGAGTTGGAATTCCTAATGGATACTAACCAAAAATTCAATATCCAAGTTACTAATCCATCTGATAAAACATTGGCTGTAACCAATTCTGTTTTAAATCAAGATTTCAACACGTTCAATTCCTTTTTCAAAACTAAAATGGAAGGAATCAAATCTTTAGAAAAAAGTTTAGCCGATAAAAAAACAAAACAAGATAGTGCGGTAGTGATCAAAGATCTGAAGAAAATTCAAAACGAAATTAATGTATATAAAAACGGTTACATCCAAGCTAATCCGTCCAACACATTGGCCTTGCTATTTAAAATGAGTCAGCCCGTTGATAATTTTTTAAACAAACCTACCGAAGAAAAGCTAGCCACCAAAACTGATTCTATTGCGTATTTAAAGAAACATTTCTTTGACGGAATTGACTTTAAAGACAACCGTTTGTTGCGCAATCCCTTTTTAGAAAATCGCATTAGTACCTATTTCAACACATTTGTTCCTGTAACACCCGAGGTGGTTACTTCAGAAATTAGTCAAATCTTAAATCAAACCGACCAACCCAACGGAGACGTTTTTAAATACTTGAGTTTGCATTTTGTCGATTTATATTCAGAACCTAAGATTATGGGAATGGATCGGGTGTTTATCAACATTTACAACACCTATTTTAAAAATAAAGAATATACTTGGTTACAACTCAAACAAAAAGAGTTTTTCAAATTCAAAGTTTCTAGCATCAAAGACAATTTAGTGGGCGACAAAGGGCGTAATCTATTCATGCTGACCCAAGACCAAAAACGAATTGACTTATATGATGTCAAAGCCAAATATACCGTTATTGCCTTTTGGGATCCTACTTGCGGACATTGTGCTACCGAGATTCCTAAAATGCATCAATTGTATGAAACCGAATGGAAACAAAAGGGCGTAGTCGTTTTTGCAGTCAACAACAATACCAATGAAATGGTAAAATGGAAAGAGTTTATTGAAAAAGAAAAACTATCCGACTGGACGAATGTGTACCCTGCACCTGTAGTGACTGGAAATTATACCAAAGAAGATGTCGATTTTCAAACACTTTATAATGTAAGACAAACTCCTGTAATTTACCTACTAGACCAAGACAAAAAAATTATTGCTAAAAAAGTAGGTCCCGAAAATTACACCAAAATAATAGAGCAATTAGAAAAGAAAAACTAATTAGCTCCCCAAAAGGAAATTTGATTGTTTTCTAATAGTGAATATTGTGCTACTGTTAATGGTTCTGGAAACAATATGAATTCGGGAATATTACCAGAGAACCCAATTGCACTTGCAGTAGGGACAACAACTGCATTACCTATACCAAAAGACCCACCAGTAAGCCCCGCATTGTTACCTGCATTTCCTTGAGCCAGATTAGTCCCTTGATTAGTAGAACTTACACGCATTGTTTTGGTAGTGGCATCTCGAATAAATAAGTATTGTTTGTATAAATTTACACGGGAACCATTTACAAAAGCTCTATTATTATCTGCTGAATTACCTAAGTCTACGTAACAATTACCATCGCTCCAATTCATGTGTACCGACCAACGCGATTGCCCTGCTGAGTAACCAAAGGAAAATTGATTAGAGTTAATTGTAGTTTTAGCAATCATTGCCAAAGTTCCTTTTAAGCCCGCTCCAGCAGACACATTTCCCAATAAGGATTCCATTGGTTGGTTAATAATAATACTCCGCGGATTAGTTTCGCCCGAGAATGATAATGAAGTAAATTGATTACTTGAACCAGCTGAACCTATTGATAAAATAGGTTGAATGGTTGTAGTCGATTGTAGTGCATTATAACCTTTTGTCCCTTGGTCATACCAAATAGATACATAAAATGTAGCTCCAACACCACCTCTAAAATCTGATAATGTATAAGTGCTACCTACAGATAAACCACTGGTTCCTGCTACTGCTAAAGTAACTAAACTTGTATTTGAAACTACATCACTCAAATCAAAAGCCACATCTGCTTCAGCATTGTCTGAAGACCTTCTAATTCGCACAGCAAAACCTGTATAAGCTTCTCTCAACTTTCGGGTACTAAAAGCAAAAGAAGGTGTTGCCCCCACTTGATCCAAAACGGGTCTGCTTTCTATCGGAATAATATAAGGTGTCCCTACAAATTGAGCATTAACCCCCAATTGAACTAGTAGAATTGTATACAAAATTATCTTCTTCATAAATTAAAATCCAGTTGCCATGTAAAAATATACTGTAGTTCCCATTACTATAAAAGTATACAAAGTTTGTTTTCCTGTAATCGTTGCACCATTATTAATAGATTTAAAAGTAAAACCTGAGGCGAAAAAACTAGCAGTCCCTGCTGTAGTTCCTTGCACCGCTAAAGTATAAGTACCACCATCTTTTATACCTTGTAAATTAAATGCTGTTGGACTAGCAGAAGTGTAGGCTAAATTACTATTGTTAAATAAAATAGCTGTTGCCGAACCCGAATTATATGCTGTAGTATTGGTAGCAGAACCGTTTACTTCTAATGTGGAACCAGGATTAACTGTACCAATACCTACATTTCCTCCAACTGGGTTTATATTCAACGGAAGTGATGCAGTAGAAGCCTTATTATGAGATTGAATATAGGAACCATAAGGACTTGCAGTTAATGTACCCATATCTAAAGCATGATTAGAATCTCCATCGATTCTAAAAGTTGCATTTGTTTGAGCGGTTCCAAGTGCAGAAACAGAATTGTTTGTACCTTTTACTACTAACTTTGAAACAGGAGATGTGGTACCAATACCTATATTACCACTGTTTAATATTGTCAATCGTTCAACTTGAGAACCTGATGGATTCGTATAAAAACGAAATCCACCTAATGATTGTTTTGAATTTCTCAACAAAAAATCATTTGCATCACTAGAAAACTGTCCTATGTAAGTTCCATTATATACCCAATCAATACGTGGAGAATTCGAATTCGTATTGAACTCCATACCATAATTTGAACCTGCAGTTCCTACTGTATTTCTTAAACTAAAGCCACCTACTACATCCAGATTTGTTGTAGGTGTAGAAGTACCAATCCCCACACGTTGATTTTCGTCAATAAACATGGCCCTTGTTTGAGAACCTGCTAAACCTGTGGTAAAAAACAAGCGCCCAGCTCCACCGGTAAGTATATCCACTCCTATTCTAGCACGATCATTCGCATCTGTTGAAGTAGTACCATGTCCGAAACCCATCCACCAATTATCACCTGAAGCATTAACCACAGGTGCTGTAAACTTTAGTGAACCCTGTCCAGAAAGTCCTTGAATAACCAAAGGCGCACTAGGTGCAGTGGTATTAATACCTACATTGCCATTAGCTTGCCAAGTCATAACATTACTTGTTGCTACTCCATCACCATCATTCATAGCCAAGTCCAATCGAGTCTTTGCGGTTATTGTTGGTGATCCAACATACGAACCTAAATTAAATTGAGCGATATTATCCCATTTAATATTTGATTGAGGTGCCCGTGAAAATCGTAACATTTGCGCATCAGCATTGATTGTTTGTGTGGCTAAAACACCTTGAATATGTAATTTTGTCAATGGTGCAGTTGTTCCTATCCCAACATTACCAGAATTTAAATAACTTAACATCGGTGCAGCGTAGCCACCCATTCCAAAATCCACTCGATTTGAAGCTGCTCCACTACCTTGATATACATAACGCCAATCGGCAGTATTTCCAGTTGTAGCAGAAACACCAAAATTCAATAAAGTAGAATTTCCAGGTGTAGTATTACTTGGTGCCAAAAATTTTGCAGTTGTCACAAAAGTACTAACTGCCGTTGATTGAACATCCAAAGGCACAGAAGGAGCTGATACTCCAATACCCACATTTCCTGTTCTATAAATATTGGATGTTTTACTATTACCCGCATCATTGGTAGTACTACTGGTATACCAAGCGGTAGAAGCTGGTGCTGTATAAGTGACATAAGTAGTTCCATTATAGGTCCACATACTGTTATCTACTGACGATTGATACACCACTGATTGATCTGCAGGAGTAGCTGGTGTAAACACAACTCCTGATGTAGTAGGTGTTGCCGTAGAAAAAGCTACAATATTTTGAGTTCCGGGCACGTTGGTCAAAATAACATCTCCTGAACTATTTAAAGCTAAAACCTTACTTGAAGAAGTTGTTGCTGTACTCGCTGAGTTTAAATTAGTAAATCGTAAACCTGAATTACCTGCTGTTCCTTGGGTAATTTCGAGTTTATTTCCTGGTGAAGTTGTTCCTATACCAAGATTTCCAGAAGGAGTTAGCGTCATTTTAGAAGCATAAGTACTTCCATTATAGGAATTTAAAAAATGGAAATTTTGTTCGTAAGAGGTAGTCGTTTCTTGGTTGGAGCCAATTTTCCATGACCCACCTACTCCTGAAACGTTATTACTTTTAAATACTAAACCTGCAAATTTATTTACAGTTGGATTACTACTATTCGAAATACGTAAAGTTCCATTACCTGTAAAAGTCTCCGAAGCATCAGAAATTTCAAATAGTGAAACAGGAGTTATAGTTCCAAGTCCAACATTAGTACCATTTTCAAACAATAAACTATTTCCTAAAGTTTTAGTTGCTGTAAACTTGGGAATATAATTGATAGTGCCGCTTCCTTCCAATTTATTAGTTAAAGCTGGTACAGTAGGAACATCAGCAGTACCTCCTAAATCACCAGCTAATTTAACTACCCCTTGTGTAGTAGTTGAAGCTAGTACATTAACTGTTATTTCTTTACCATTTCTATTAGTGACTTTTTCTTGCGCGAATGCTATAGAGGTACTAACGAATAGTATTAGTTGTAAAATTGCTACTTTTTTCATGTGCTTATTTTTATATTTTTTCACTTATTAATAAATATAATCGAAAGAAATTCTATCCGTTCCTAATATTACATAATTCCCATTTTCGACGGGGTTATAACTTATTGTCGATCCAGAAATTGAAATTGCATTTTTAGGCACTCGTACACCATTAATATAAAAAGCAAGTTTTCCTATTGGTGTATTAGAAGTTGTAAATGATGATTGACCATTCGAAGGAGTTACTTCTTCCGTTTCCATTTTAATGATTGCACTTTTTGAAACGGGTTTCCATTCAGTCCCATCAAATTGCAATAATTGATTAATAATTGGTGCTGTTGAATTAATTGCTGTTCCTTGAATTTTAACTACCAAGGGTGCCTCTGCAGTACCCCCTAAATCACCCGCTAATTGTATTTTACCTTTTGTTGATGTTGTTGCATCTGATGTAGCTTTACCAGTAACATAAGTTTCAACTGCCGCCACACTTGGATACATAGTTGTTGAACCTGTATTTGTTGTAATGTTTGTAGATAAATTTACTGTAGTTTGAGCGTCTGTAACATCAGCCACTGGGATTGTTGCGCTTGCAGTCAAAGCAGAAGTGCCAGCTCCTTTTACATAACCAGTTAATGTAGTTGCTCCGGTACCACCTTTTGGCACTGCAATTGTGGTTGCATTCCAAGTACCTGTAGTAATTGTTCCTAAAGTAGTAATTGAACTTTGTCCTACATAATTTGGCGAAATATCAACTGTTGGAGTAGTTGCACCATTAGCCACCGTAATTCTATCAGTTGTACCCGCAATATTAGTTACAGTTCCGCCTGTTGCGCTTAAAGTTCCACCTGACATAGACAAACCTGTACCTAAAGTAATTTCAGCAACTCCTAAACCTCCAGTTGAAGGTGTACCTAACAACTTACTTTGAGCTGAAAGGTTTTGTATTTTAGCCAAAGTCACCGCATTGTTAGTAATTGTAGTTGTTGCAGAACCTACACTTGTAGTTACATCGCCGGTTAAAGCTGGTAAAGTGGTAACTGGGAGTGTTGTTAAGGCTTCAATATTTCCATTACCAGACGTTGACCTTCCCAAAATTGTATTAGAATCTATTTTTTGCATTTTTGAGAAAGTCACTTTGTTAGCGCCAATTTCAGGTAATGTAGCGGTTCCAGTTAAATCACCAGCTAATTGAATTTTACCAGTTGCAACTGTTGTCGCGTTTGGTGTGGCAGAGGAAGATATTAATCCATCAACATAGCCTTTATTCACAGCGTCAGTAGCATCAGTAGGACCGGAAGTTAAAATTATTTTTTTTCCTGTAGGAAAAGTTAAATTTCCTAACATATTGCTTCCTGATAACTTAACAAACGTATTCTCTAAAGCTGCAACGTTAGTAGATATTTCAAGCCATGTATTGCCATCATGAATAAATGTACGCCCATTGTCATTTGTAGTACCTGATTGCCCTGACACAATATATATATCTGATTGTTTTATATGCTTAGCAGGATCTGAATCCGCATTTATAGTTAATACAGAAGCTGCTGAATTTGGATCAAAGGTGGTTCCTGTAAAAACTCTACCTATTGCCACAGCAACATTACCTGAAGTATTGTCTGGAAATACTCCATTTACAGAACGAACTGCTCCTGATACATCGGTTACAGGAATTGGATATACCGTTGTAAAATTAGCTCCTGTGGTTGCCTGTTTTACGTAACCAGCAGTTGTGGTCATATCAGATCCGGTTCCTCCATTTTCAATAGAAATTATTTCACCAATTTTAGCATTGGTAACCGCATCAGCTGCAAGTTTAACTGTTGTAATTGCATTATCTTTTACTAATGGAAGGTCTGCAGTTCCAGTTAAATCACCATCTAATTTAATTTTCCCTTTTGCAGATGTACTAGCGTCAAGTGTAGCATTTGCTATTATTTGAGCATCTACATACGATTTAACAGCATTTTGAGATGGATATAATTGATCACTAGTACCCAATGCAACATTGGTAGACTTATTAGAAACATCTTCTTTCAGATTCAATGCCGTTTGAGTTGTAGTTCCTACCCCATTTATAGAATTCACTACAAAGGTTTTAACCGCTAATTGAGTTGGGTATTTTACATTATCAGCATTAACACCATCCAAATCGATAGCCGTAGCTTTATTAGCTACCGCTTCTGCACCTAAATTTGTTAATGCTCCTGTTGCTGTAGCTGCACCAGTTCCTCCTTGTGAAATAGCAATGGTTCCAGCAATTTTAGATGTTGTAATTGTTGCATCCGCAATATCTTCATTAACAATAGTAGCATTTAGTATTTTTGCACTGGTAACCGCATCGTCAGCTAATTTTGCATTGGTAACATTGGCGTTAGCTATTTTTGTGGTAGTTACTGCTGCATCAATAATTTTATCTGTAGCGACTGAATTATTCCCTAAATCAGCTGTTGCAATTGTTCCATCTAAAATTTTAGCACTTGTTACTGCATCAGCTGCTAATTTAGCATTGGTTACATTGGCATCCGCAATCTTGACAGTAGTTATATTAGCATTTTTAATATCGTCTGTTTGAACTTCGCCATCTTTAATTTTATCTGTAGTAATAGCATCTGAAGCAACTTTAACATTAGTTACGGCTCCATCGGCTAATTTAGCTGTTACTATTCCTAAATCTTTTACCTTAAATGGACTAGCAGTAGTTCCTGATCCTTCAATAGTTACCAAATCAGCAACAGCTCCAAAACTGTTTTTATCTAACCAAGCAACAGCTCCTGAGCCATCTGTTACCAAAACTGTATTGTTTCCGCCTGAAGCAATTTTTGAAGTGGTTACGTTGGCATCTTTAATATCTGCTGTTTGTACTTCGCTATCTTTAATTTTATCTGTAGTAATAGCATTTGCTTCTAACTTAGCATTCGTTACATTCAAATTTTTGATTTTTGAAGTTTCTACTGCATCATCTGCTAATTTAGCATTGGTTACATTGGCATCTGCAATCTTGGCTGTAGTTACATTAGCATCTTTAATATCTGCTGTTTGAACTTCTCCGTCTTTGATTTTATCTGTTGTAATTACATTTGCTTCTAATTTAGCGTTCGTTACATTTAAGTCAGCAATTTTTATGGTAGTAATTACTGAATTTGCAATAACTGGATTCGTAGCATCATTTGAACCTGCTAAATCCCCTGACAATTTAATTTTACCCAAAACAGTATTCGAAGCATTTGGTGTTGCGGTTGTAACTTGATTATCCACATACGTTTTAACTGCTAATTGAGTTGGATATTTCACATCATCTGCGTTAGTTCCACCCATATCAACAGCTGTTGCTTTATTGGCTTTGTCTTCTTTAATGTTTTCAGCGGCTGTAGCTCGAGTAACTTCTGCAGCTAAATTGGTAGTCAATGTACTTTCTGCACCTGTTGCTCTAGTAATTTCTGAACTTAAAGTAGTATTAATTGCTGTATCTGCAGTAGTTCTATTGGTAATTTCTGTTTGTAAATCTGTAGCAAGTGTAGCAGATTTTCCATCAACGTAGGTTTTAACCGCTAATTGAGTTGGATATTTTACATCATCTGCGTTAGTTCCACCCATATCAACAGCTGTTGCTTTATTGGCTTTGTCTTCTTTAATGTTTTCAGCGGCTGTAGCTCGAGTAACTTCTGCAGCTAAATTGGTAGTCAATGTGCTTTCTGCACCTGTTGCTCTAGTAATTTCTGAACTTAAAGTAGTATTAATTGCCGTATCTGCAGTAGTTCTATTGGTAATTTCTGTTTGTAAATCTGTAGCAAGTGTAGCAGATTTTCCATCAACGTAGGTTTTAACCGCTAATTGAGAAGGAAATAATGTATTACTCGATGTATTGGCTCCTAAATCAGAGGCAATAGATTTATTGGTTGTTGGCTCTGCACCCAAATTAGTTAAAGCTTCAGTTGCACTAGTTGCTCCAGTACCACCATTATCTATTGAAATTGCTCCAGAAATTTTTGTAGTAGTTATTGTAGCATTTGCAATATCATCATTCACAATTGCGCCGTCTAGTATTTTATCTGTAGTTACCGCATCAGTTGCTAGTTTAGCATTGGTTACTGCAGTATCCTTAATTTTATTGGTAATAATGGCATCATTGGAAATAACTGGAGCAGAAGCTGTTGTTCCAGAACCTCCTAAATCTCCCGCCAATTGCACCTTACCAATTAATGTATTAGTGGCGTTAGGTGCGCCACTAGCTATTTGGCTATCCACATATTGTTTATTAGTAACATCGTTACTAGAAGTTGGCACGTCTACAATGGTAATTTTTGTATTCGATGGAAAAGCCAAATTCCCTTGCATTGTACTTCCTGCTAACTGAACATATCTAGCATCCGTTGAAGCTTGATTGGAAGTCACTTCGTTCCAAGACCCCGAAGCTCCTGTACTTATGTATGTTCGACCATTAGCACTTGCATTAGCACCTGTTTCTCCTGAAGTAACAAAAATATCTCCATTATTGGTTGTTGTTATTCCTGGACGACTGGAGAACAAACCTGTCGTTACATATCCAAATGGAACTGCTACGTTTCCTGTAATTGAATTGGGTGGAGAACCATTAACAAAACGTACCGCTCCAAAAACATCGGTAGCAGGAATTGGATAGACAGTGGTAAAATTAGCTCCTGGTGTAACTTGTTTAATATATCCTGCTGAATTACTCATATTAGCACCAGTTCCTCCATTAGCAACTGAAATGGTTCCTGCAATTTTAGCAGAAGTTATTGTAGCATCCGCAATATCTTCATTAACAATAGTTGCATTTGCAATTTTAGCAGAAGTTATTGCGTTATTTTGAACTAAAGGTAGAGCTGCAGTTCCTGTTAAATCTCCTGCTAATTTTATTTTACCTTTTACAGACGAACTTGCATCAGGAGTGGCTTCAGCTACTTGATTATCAACATACGTTTTAACGGCATTTTGAGTAGGAAACAAAATTGCACTTGTACCTAAAGTAACATCATCTGATTTATTGACTGCATTTTCTTTAGTATTTTCGGCTGCTGTAGCTCTTGCAATTTCAGTATTCAAATTGGTAGTCAATGTATTTTCAGCATTAGTAGCTCGTATTACCTCAGCTGCTAAATTATTTGTTAATGTATTCTCTACAGTAGTAGCACGACTAACTTCTAAAGCTAAATCAGCCCCTCCTGTATTTATTTTACTATCAACATAGGTTTTGACCGCATTTTGAGTTGGAAACAATGTATTACTCGAACCTAAATTTACATCTCCCGATTTATTAGCTGTATTCTCCTTAGTATTCAAAGCCACTTGTGTCGCTGTTGAAATTGGTTTATTCAAATCCGATGTGTTATCAACATTATTTAATCCTAAATTTATTTTGGCACCAGAAACCGTATTCGCACCTGTCCCTCCATTTACAATAGCCACAACACCCGTAACATTTTCCGCTGTTTTTGAAGCAAAGGCAAATGGTACCGGTGTAAAAGATTGATGACTTATCTCTAAAAAAGTAGCACAACTACCATTCACATCTAACTCTACTTGTAGTTTTTTAGTAGAACTATCCCAAACAATATCTTCGAATAAAGCAGCATATCCACCAATAGGAGTTCCTGTACCAATGGTTAAATTAACCATACCAAATTCATCCGTTGTGGTTTTAATAGTTTCTTGATATTCTATGGCAGATGCAGCATCAATAATAGAAAATTTCAAACAAACATTTTTATTTACCAATGGAGCATTAGCTTGACTATATCCTGGAAGTACTTCTGGAGTAGGGTTGTAAATAACTGCTTGATAACTGATACCCGTAGTTTGTGCGTAAAAAATAGTAGATATAAAAAGTACGAATAAAGTAATGTGTTTTTTCATTTCTATGGCATTAATATAATTCAAAATGGATTCCAAATAAAACTTGATGCGTTCTGAAAGTTAGCTTCTTTTGAGTGTCGTTAGTTAAATTGAAACTACTAGAATAATTGTATCCCAAACTCAAATAACCGTATTCAGACAAATTGCATTTTGTTCTTAAACCTAAGGACGGTGTAAACACAACACCTGTAAACTCCTTATAATCAAACAAATCGAATTTAGAATTGTTAATTTTCTGATTCCCAGAAATCATTGTACTAAAATTCAAACCTCCATTAATAGCTAAATCAATATGATTTGATTTAACAACTGAATAATTAATTGAGTTTTGAATCCCAACATATTCTGTTTTCCAATCGTAGATAGTAGTAATATTTCCTGCCTCAGCATTATATTGGTTTAAGGTCAAACCAACCGAATAATTTAATGGATTATCAAATGTCAACCGAGTAACGGATATGGGAATGGACAATCCTATTTCATAGCTACTTCCTTCCCCTTTCTTTACAAAAGTATTTGCAGATTGCCCTTGGTCTTTTAAGTCATAAGTAGTATAATTTTTTCCAGTAAAAATATATATATCTTGAGCATTGACAACTGTACCAATACTAATAAATAGTAATAATAATAAATTAATTTTCTTCATTATAGTTTAATAATTTGGGATGTGTAAATAAAATCTTTAGCTTCTAACCTAACAAAATAAGTACCTGATGAAAAATACAATTCAGAAATTGTTATACTATTAGAAACAGCAATCGTCTCTTTGGAATAGACTAATCGTCCTCGAACATCAAAAATAGATACCAGAACATTACCTTCAATTGGTGCCGAAAATCTAAAATTTAGAACATCTGTAAAAGGATTAGGATACACCACTGCAGTAATAGCATTTATAACTGGATTGGTTTTAGAAATACTTACCATACTTTGAATATACCCTTGCCCCACAATCGCTTTAGAAGAATTGTAATTTCCTGTAGTACTTTGCTGTCCCACACTTTGGTGCACCAATATTCCATTTTTAAGTTTTGCATTAATTCCTTGGATTGAAAGCATTTGATGATGCAATTTTTGTCCAAAAGAGCTTAACCCAATGAATAAAAAAATAATTAATTGTACTTTAAACATAAATCTGTTTTTCTAGTGCTAAATTTTAAATAAATACCAACTGAAATAGAGTTGCTCCATTTGAATTAAAATAAACAACAGATTTAGAATCTTCGAGAAATTTTTTAACATACTAACTATATCCTTTTAATCTTTTAATTAAGATCAAATAACTTGGTTTAGTCATGTACTGTTTAAGGGGGTTGCATTTATAATGCAAAGTTGTCTAATTAACAATAAAAAATACTTTTTTTTCTAAAAGAGTAGTTCGGTTTTGAAAATTCTGAACTAAAAAAATGCTTTTAAAAAAACTGAACTCATTTTATAAGAATTGGACTACTATTTAAATCGGGGCTAAAAGGAAAACGTAGAAAATCACTCTAAGATTATAGCGCATTTGGAGAAGAAAAATTAATATAAACAGTATTTAATAATTGGATATTAATTTTTTATGCAAACTATATTGCAAATAAATACTTAAAAATAACGAATGAAAAACAGAAAAACGCTACAATAGAGAGCAAGTGTGAATACTATGATATATAATTAATTTACTGAAGGTTATTCATTCAATTTGTAAGCAATACAATCATAGTAATTTTGATTGATTTAAAATCTTTGGAAGGAGGCAAAAAACCAGAACTACCCCAAAACAAGAAAGTAAACGATTGTATTGAGATCCTTTTAGTCTAAATTTTAACTATGAACGCGGCCTGAAATTTCAGAATTTAAAGATAAGATATTCTTTCATTAGCAAGTAAACTCTATAATTTTAGTGTCTTTCATTAAGACTTCAGAGAGTTTGGAATGTACTTTTTTATGTGCTTGAATATCCCATTCGTAACTTATTTTGTCTCCCATTTTATGAATGCGAACGAGCCTGTAATTTACTTTGAAAGCACGAAATAAATCTTCTATGTTTTCAAAAGAACCTTCTTGATAAACCGTTAAAATAGAGTATTTTTTAGCTTGGTTTAAGGTGTCTATGTATTGCTCTAAATACGGAAGTATCGCTAAGATTAAAATCATAAAAACACTACTACAAGCAGAGGCAAAATAGTAGCCCGAACCAATACCCATACCTACGGCAGCAACGACCCAAATAGTCGCCGCGGTGGTAATCCCATTAATTCTATTATCTCCTCTAAAAATCACACCAGCTCCTAAGAATCCTATTCCCGAAACGATATTTGAGGCAATTCGGTCGGCATTGCTAGGCGCACCAATTGCTTTGGAAATAATTGTAAAAAAACAAGCCCCAAGCGAAATCATAATCATAGTACGAAACCCTGCCGATTTACTTCTATATTCTCTCTCGGCACCAATAATTCCTCCCCAAAGGATTGCAAGTAAAAATTGAATAATTAATTCGTTATCCATATATATTTTATTTTCTTGTGACTAAAGTGCTTCAAAGATAACTATTTTTGAAAGTGCGGTCATCTAATTGTAAAGACTCTTTAAACGTAATACAAGAAAGACCGACATTTGTGGCAATAGCTATGCATTGTGTTTTTTAAAGAACCATACCTTTAGAACATCAGCAGTAATAATGTAACAACATACAATCAAAAGCATTACACCAAGATTGATTATTGGCAAAGGTGTTAATCCAATGTCTTTTGCAAAAGGCAAATAAGGCAATCCGACAGTTAAAATAAAAGCGATGATGCTAAATATAAAAAGGTATTTTCCGGGTCTGCTTTTAAAAATATTTTTATGTGTTCGGATGATAAAAACGATGAACAGTTCAGAAAGGACAGATTCTATAAACCAACCCGTTTGAAACCCGTGTTCTTTTACTTTTAAGAAATAGTAAAGCGTTATAAAAGTAATTAAGTCAAATACCGAACTATGAATACCAAATAGAATCATATAATTCCGGATATGTTTTAAATTCCATTTTCCTGGTTTCTCTAGTTGTTCTTTGTCAACGTTATCTGTTGTAACGGCTAGAAATGGAAAATCAGTAAGAAAATTTGTGAGTAAAATTTGTTTTGGGAGCATGGGTAAAAAAGGCAAAGCAATCGATGCCGCAGCCACACTAAACATATTTCCAAAAGTAGAACCTGTATTGATGTATAAATATTTCAGGGTATTGGCAAATGTTTTTCTTCCCTCTCGAATACCGTCCACCACTACCATTAAGTTTTTTTCCATTAGAACAAAGTCAGCTGCTTCTCGAGCCACATCCACTGCATTTTCGACAGAAATACCCACATCAGCAGCGCTAATTGCTGATACATCATTGATACCGTCTCCCATATAAGCAACAGTGTAAGTTTGTTTTAATGCCAATATGATTCGTTCTTTTTGTTGAGGTTCAACTTCAGCAAAAATATGCGTTTTCTTTACGAGTTGTTTTAGGGCCTCGGGACTGGTGTTAAACAACTCTTTACCCGTCATTATCACAGGCTGTTTGATACCAATAGTCAATGCGATTGATTCAGCTACGTTTTTATTATCCCCGGTGATTATTTTCAGGCTTACTTTTAGCTTAGACAATTCGGTCAAGGCTTCAACAATACCTGATTTTACGGGGTCATTTAATAAAATAAAACCCGAAAAAATCATTTCAGTTTCTAGTTCTTTTGTTATCGTTACAGCTTCAATATTTTTATAACACACTCCAATTGCACGCAAACCAGCATTCCCAAATTGAGCAAATGTATTGTCTAAATTGTCGCGATGGGAAGCTATTGATTCAATACGTCCATCACTCAATTTAATTTGGGTACAAATGCTAATTATTTGAGAAAAAGCCCCTTTACTAATCAATAAGGTTTCGGTCTCGGTTTGAACCCCAATACTCAATCTTTTTCGAATAAAATCATAGGGAATTTCACCTGTTTTTTGAGCAGATAGAACGGTGTTTAAAGGAAGTTTTTTTAACGCTTCATCAATAGCATTTGTATAGCCAGTTTCAAAAGAAGCGTTCCAAAAGGCCAATTGTTTAACCCATTCACTTTCTTTTTCTTCCCCATCTATACAACCAGCTACTTCGATTGTCCCCTCTGTAATGGTTCCAGTTTTATCGGTACACAATAAATTCACCTCGCCTAGATTTTGAATTGAATTTAGTTTTTTTACAATTACTTTTTTTGCCAAAAGTCTTTTGGCTCCAGCACTCATCGCAATAGTTGTAATAGCGGGCAATAGTTCGGGAGCCATTCCTACGGCTAATGCTAAAGCAAAAAGCGCAGACTCCATTATACCTTTGTGATTTAATAAATTAACGATGAGAATAAATACTGCTAGGACTAGTGTTATTTTCATTAAGAAAAAGCCAAAGTCTTTTATACCTTTTTCAAAAGAGGTTTCTATTGTGCCAGAGGCGCTAAGTGAAATTGCTCCAAAAATAGTTTGGTCACCAGTTTGAATGACTAATGCTTTGGCGGTGCCGCTTACCACATTCGTTCCTTCCCAGAGGCAGTTTGTTCTTTTGGCTAATTCGGTTTCTGGGTCTAGAATCCCCGTAGTTTTTCTCACAGGATAAGATTCGCCTGTCAAACTAGATTCGTTTGCGTGAAGTTCATTAGCTTCAATAATAAGACAATCAGCAGGAATCATATCTCCTGCTTTTAACAGAATGAGGTCGCCTTCTACAATGTTTTTAGAAATAATTTCTTGAGGAACCCCATCTCTTATAACGGTTGATTTCAATGAGATCATTGATTGAAGTTTTTCTACTACTCGACTGGCATTTCGCTCTTGAAAAAAACTAAGTAATCCTGTAGATAAAACGATAAACAAAATGATAAACACATCCGACGCATCGCCTAAAAAAGCCGATATAATCACAGCTCCAATTAATAACAGCATGAGCGGATTCTTGAATTGGCTCAAAAACAGCAATATTTCTTTTCTAAACCCCGATTTGGTTTTAGCGTGTACGCCTCTTTTTTTTAGTAAGCGAATCGCTTCTTTATGCGATAATCCTTGTGATGAACTATTGAGTTGTTGTAGCCAATAGTCGGATGGAGATGCCCAAAATTTATTTTCCGAAGTTGTTTGCATAACCATTCAATTAAGGTATACGTGATCAGAATTTTCACTTTTATATAAAGGTAATGTTATTCTTTTAAAAGACTAGATTTAAACAAGTTAAAATAACATAAAGGTATTTTACGACTAATAAGAATAGATTTTACTTTAATTTAGAATAAGCCAAATAATTGCCCAATAGTTTTTTATTTCGGTTCAATATAAAACAAAAATGACCTTAAAAATGAATTTAAGATCATTGGTTCAACTTGTGAGCACTATAGACTTAAAATCAAATCAACTTATTGATTTTCTGAAGGTTATAGGTTCGACATAAAACAAAAATGACCTTAAAAATGAATTTAAGGTCATTGGTTCAACTTGTGATCGCAGAAGGATTCGAACCTTCGACCGCCTGCTTAGAAGGCAGGTGCTCTATCCAGCTGAGCTATGCGACCAGTATTGTTGTAGTCGGGGTGGCAGGATTCGAACCTGCGGCCTCCTGCTCCCAAAGCAGGCGCGATAACCGGGCTACGCTACACCCCGAAAAAGCAAAATAAAAAGCGGAGAGACAGGGACTCGAACCCTGGCGACGATTGCTCGTCGACAGATTAGCAATCTGCTCCATTACCACTCTGGCACCTCTCCAAGCTCAAAGAACGTGTCCTATTTTGCGGTGGCAAATG
>JACCDS011824651.1_pt1 | contig 56370 bp, 64 predicted proteins | sample 7446441 | NCBI WGS metagenome assembly JACCDS01 (sample SAMN15323445, study PRJNA562643) | freshwater metagenome | isolation source: river surface water | place: USA:Blue River Watershed | collected 2017-08-17 | reverse complement strand
TTGGCTACGCAGCAAACGGCTTCGCCTGAGCCGTAGCGGTCGTATACCCGCGAATGCGGGTATCCATCGCAGCCGAAGGCATGGACCCCCGATCAAGTCGGGGGTGACGAGGTTTTTGTCATACCCGCGCATGCGGGTATCCATCGCAACCGAAGCCATGGACCCCCGATCAAGTCGGGGGTGACGAGGTTTTTGTCATACCCGCGCATGCGGGTATCCATCCCCTTGCCAACCACCAAAGCCTGCCATACGCTCACTTATGGCTTACTTTGTCTACATGCTCGCCAATCAGAAAAATGGCACTTTGTATGTCGGCGTCACCAACCATTTGATTCGCCGTGTCCATGAACACAAACAGCATGCGGTCGATGGATTTACTGCTCGGTATAACGTGACCCAATTGGTCTGGTTTGACCAAACTGAAAGCATTCAAGAGGCCATTGCGTATGAGAAACGCTTGAAGCACTGGAAACGTGAATGGAAAATTGCCTTGATCGAAAAAGAAAATCCGGATTGGGTTGATTTGTATGAGTCTATTTTGTGATTTTCAAGCCATTTAAATGCATGGACCCCCGATCAAGATAACTGTCATACCCGCGAATGCGGGTATCCATCGCAGCCGAAGGCATGGACCCCCGATCAAGTCGGGGGTGACGAATTAGGAGCCATCGACGCCCAATCAAATCGGGGGTGACCAATGCTCTGTCATACCCGCGAATGCGGGTATCCATGACGACCGAAGGCATGGACCCCCGATCAAGCCGGGGGTGACAAAGTCAGGAGCCATAGACCCCCGATCAAGTCGGGGGTGACGAATTAGGAGCCATGGACGCCCGATCAATCCGGGCATAGCAAAAGATAATCACATAACCCTATGAATCCAAGTCAATAAAATTTATAAATACACCTAAAAATCCGTTGTATATCCAAATCATCCTGTATCCAGGCAAACTCTGATGTATATTCAGCGCTCTTATCATTTAAACAGGATCTACCATGACCTCCAGCTACAAAGAATTATTGGCCCAACGCGACGCTTTGGAGCAAGCCATTGCCCAAGCCCGCCAAAATGAAATCTCCAGCGCCGTGACCAAAGTGCGCGAACTGGTGGCCGAATATGGCCTGACTGCGCAAGACATCTTCCCTGGTCGCGGCAGCAAATCCGGCGCACCCAAAGCCGCCAGCAAAGTCGCTGCCAAATACCGCGACCCCGCCACAGGCCAAACCTGGACAGGCCGTGGCAAAGCCCCCAAGTGGATCGAAGGCAAAGACCGCGCACCTTTCGTGATCGCCTGAAACACCTTTTGGGCCCAAGCACTCCACCCCGCGCAAGCGGGGTTTTGTTTTGGAGAACACCTTGCACGCAGACGGGCCAACATGCGGCCGCCTAAAATAGGCGCAGAGACAGCCGTAAAGACAGAATGACCCAAAACCCGCCAACGCCAGACAAGCTTTTTTTGGAAAGCACGCCACCCGACCGCTGGTACCTGGCCTACACCAAGCCCCGCGAAGAGAGAATCGCCGAGGCCAACCTGCAGCAGCAAGACTTTGAAGCCTATTTGCCGCTGTACAAAAAATTCAAAAAAACCGAACAAGGCCCCGTCGCGCTGTTCGAGCCCATGTTCCCGCGCTACATCCTGTTTCGGCCCGGCAAGCCTGAGCAAAGCATTTCGGCCGTGCGCAGCACCAAAGGCATCGCCACCATCGTGCGCTTTGGCTTCGAGCCCGCCACGCTCCACGACGACCTCGTGCAACGCATCCGCCAACTCGAACAAGACCGCAACCACGCCACCCTTCAAGAACTTAGCAATCTCAAGGCCGGCCAAACCGTGCGCCTCAAACACACGGCTCTGGGCGGTGTTGAAGGGCTGATTCAAAGTGTCTCCAGCAAACGCGTCGCTGTCCTGCTGGAAATCCTGGGACGCCCCACTGTGGTTCAGTTGGAGCATCATCAAGTCGAAGTGAACAACTGAAGGGGATGGATGCCCGCATGCGCGGGCATGACGCAAGTGGGTGATGGATGCCCGCATGCGCGGGCATGACGCAAGTGGGTGATGGATGCCCGCATGCGCGGGCATGACAAAAAGAACTGCCATGCCCGCACTTCCTCTGTCATACCCGCCCCCTTCTGTCATACCCGCGAATGCGGGTATCCATGACAGTCGAAGGCATAGACCCCCGATCGAGCCGGGCGTGACAATGACTAAATGGATGTCCGATCGAGTCGGGCATGACAAGATAGCTGTCATATCCGCTCCCCCTCTGTCATACCCGCGAATGCGGGTATCCATGTCAGCCGAAGCCATGGACCCCGGATCAAGTCCGGGGTGACAAGGTTAGAAGCCATGGACCCCGGATCAAGCCCAGGGTGACAAAAACATGAGGCATCCGGATCCGTCACACCCACACCCCATTTCGCACCCCCCGCACATATGCCTCTAAAATCTGCAATCGTCCAGATTTGCCCCACGCTTTGACCAATCCCGCCCCCCGCAACCCCATGCCGCAGCACATCGCCATCATCATGGATGGCAACCGTCGCTGGGCCAAGAACCGCTTCATGCCGGCAGCGCTGGGGCATGCTGCTGGGGCCAAGCAAGTGCGTGACATCGTCAAGACCTGCGCCGAGCTGGGGGTGGCGCACCTGAGCCTGTTTGCCTTCAGCACAGAAAACTGGAAGCGCCCCGAAGAAGAAGTCTCCAGCCTCATGGGACTGTTCATGACCTACCTGCAAAAGGAAGTGGACAACATGAATACCAACGGCGTGCGCCTCAAAGTTGTGGGCGATACAAGCCGGTTCGCCCCTTTGCTTCAAGAACTCATTGTGCGGGCCGAGCAGCAAACCGCCCACAACACCCGCATCACCCTCACGGTGTGTGCCAACTACGGCGGTCGCTGGGACATGGTGCAAGCCGCCCAAGCATGGCAGCAAGCCCACCCCGGTCAAAGCCTGCAAGACATGACCGAGGAAACACTGGCCCCTTACCTCAGCACAGCCTACGCCCCCGAAGTCGATTTGCTCATCCGCACGGGCGGCGAATCGCGTATCAGCAACTTCATGCTTTGGCAAGCGGCCTATGCCGAAATGTTCTTCACCGACGACCTCTGGCCCGAGTTCTCGCCAGCGCGCTTGAAAGAAGCCATCACCTGGTTCGCCACCCGCGACCGCCGTTTCGGTTCCTCGGCACCGCTTTGACACCCTGATGGGCTTGGCCCATTGCGGGTTAACCCGGGCAAAAATTCAAAAAATCCCCTGGAAACTTTCTTTCATGAACTCTTTTGGGGTAATTTCTGAGGAGTCTCCACTGTTCTTAAGAATACAATCATAGGCTGTCCAAAATGCCCACTTCGCCAAGCTTCGCGTCAGAAACTGCGCCTAAGCTGATTGGCTAAGGGTTTGGGCGTAGTCTGCATTCACCTTGCCGGACTGCGGTAGCCTGCCCGGGACACTTGTCATGGTCGCTCACCGCTTGTCATACCCGCGCAGGCGGGTATCCATGACAGTCGAAGGCATAGACCCCCGATCGAGTCGGGGGTGACAGAGCATACTTGTCATACCCGCGCATGCGGGTATCCATGACAGTCGAAGGCATAGCCCCCCGATCAAGTCGGGGGTGACAATGCATAGTTGTCATACCCGCGTAGGCGGGTATCCATGCCTTCAAAACCATGGATGCCCGATCAGGTCGAGCATGACGAACAAGAGATGGATGCCCGATCGAGTCGGGCACGACTGAAAACTTCAAATCGGGCGCAACCAGCAGTCAACACCTAACACTATGACCCAACGCAAAGGCATCATCCTCGCTGGCGGTTCAGGCACGCGCCTGTACCCCGTGACGCAAGCTGTCAGCAAGCAGCTCATGCCGGTGTATGACAAGCCTATGGTCTATTACCCGCTGACCACGCTGATGCTGGCGGGCATCAAAGACGTGCTGCTCATCAGCACCCCGCAAGACACCCCCCGTTTTGCCGACCTGCTGGGTGACGGCAGCCAATGGGGCATGAACATTCAATACGCCGTGCAGCCCAGCCCCGATGGCCTGGCACAAGCCTTCATCATCGGCAAAGACTTTGTGGGCAACAACCCCAGCGCCCTCGTTTTGGGTGACAACCTCTTTTATGGCCACGACCTGGTGCGACTGTTGAACAACGCCAACCAGCGCACCACAGGCGCCAGCGTGTTCGCGTACCACGTGCATGATCCAGAGCGTTACGGTGTGGTCGACTTCGACGCCCAACAACGGGCCCTCAGCATCGAAGAAAAGCCCAAGGCCCCCAAAAGCAACTACGCCGTCACGGGCCTGTACTTCTACGACCAACAAGTCTGCGACATTGCCGCAGACATCAAACCCTCACATCGTGGCGAGTTGGAAATCACCGACGTCAACAAACGCTATCTGGCGCAAAACCAGCTCAACGTCGAAATCATGGGCCGCGGCTATGCTTGGCTGGACACAGGGACCCACGACAGCTTGCTGGAGGCCGCTGGCTTTATTGCCACCCTGCAAAAACGCCAAGGCCTCATGGTCGCCTGCCCCGAAGAAGTCGCCTTTCACCAAAAGTGGATCACCGCTGAAGCCTTGCAAAAACTGGCACAGCCCTTGGCCAAAAACGGCTACGGGCAGTATTTGTTGAACCTGCTCAAGTGATGGATGCCCGATCGAGTCGGGCATGACAAACAAGAGATGGATGCCCGATCAAGTCGGGCATGACAAGATGACTGTCATACCCGCCTCTCCCTGTCATACCCGCGAATGCGGGTATCCATGCCCTTAAAACCATGGATGCCCGATCAAGTCGGGCATGTCAAACAAGAGATGGATGCCCGATCAAGTCGGGCATGACAGAAGAGTGATAGATGCCCGATTAGTCGGGCATGACACCAATTCAAAGCATCACTCATCGAATAAAATGATTCGAATCGTGATGCCTAAAGGATTTCAGCCATGCGAACCACCCTGACACTGGATGACCAATTGCTGGCCCAAGCGCAGAAAATCAGCGGTTTAACAGAGCGCAGCCAGCTGTTGCGCGAAGCACTTTTGGCCTTGGTGCAGCGAGAAAGTGCTCACCGCCTGGCGCAATTGGGGGGAACTGAACCCCAGCTTATGCCAATAGCACGGCAACAATCGGCGGCATGATCCTGGTTGACACCTCAGTGTGGGTCGACCACTTGCGCCAAGGCGAACCTCTTCTGGTTCAGGCCTTGATGCAAACACAAGCGGCCACCCATCCCTTTGTGGTGGGCGAGCTCGCATGCGGCAACCTGAAGAATCGCCAGACCTTGATTGAACTGCTGCAAGCACTACCACTTGTTAAATCCGCCATGGACCATGAAGTCATGAACTTCATTGAAAGCAAAAACCTGATGGGCAAAGGCATCGGCTACATCGATGCCCACCTCTGTGCCAGTGCGTTGATTTCGGGCTTCAAGCTCTGGACCCGAGACAAAAGGTTGTTGTCAGTTGCCCAATCACTGGGCTGTGCCTGGTTAGAGCCAGTCCATTGAGAGCAATGCAAATACGAAATGGATGCCCGATCAAGTCGGGCATGACAAACAAGAGATGTCATGCCCGCCTCTCCCTGTCATACCCGCGAATGCGGGTATCCATGACCCCAACGCCCGTACTCAAACAAGGTTGACTTTTAAAACACTCAAATGATTACAATGCAATCATTGCAATCGTTTTAAGGGCGCATCATGAGCAGCATCACCATCCGCAACCTCGACGACAAGCTCAAAGCCAGCCTGCGTTTGCGCGCTGCGCGCCATGGTTTGTCCATGGAGCAAGAAGTCAGAAACATCCTGCAAACCACCTTGGCAGCAGATGCAAGCCCAGCCAATGGCCTGGAATTTGCGCTTCGCATCAACCAGCGCTTTAAGGGGCTGGGTGCCGATGACCTGGCCCTGCCGGAACGCCTGCCTGCACGCCCGGTGCTGAACTTTGACCCGGCATGAGCACTGGTTTCCTCATCGACACCAATGTCCTGTCTGAGTTGATGCGCGAAAACCCAGCACCGCAAGTCCTGGCTTGGTTTGAGAGCCAAAACGCCAATCTGATGAAAACCAGCGCCATCACACATGCAGAAATTCTGGCTGGCATTGCACTTTTGCCGGCAGGCAAGCGACGTGAAGCCATGGCGCATGCAGCAAGCCAAATTTTTGAAGAAGACTTTTCAGGTCGATGCTTCGATTTTGGAGGGCAAGCCATAAGCCACTATGCCGTGGTCAGGGCGCAACGGCAGTTAGCAGGCCGTCCCATAGACACAGCAGACGCACAGATTGCCGCCATCGCACTGGCCACCCAACTGACACTGGTCACCCGTAACACCAAAGACTTTGACGGCATTGACGGCTTGCAAATCATCAACCCCTGGTTGCACCACTGACACCACCACGCGATGCGCCTCACCCCCGCCCAAATCGACACCATCAAAACCACAGCTACCGCCGTGCTGGGTGAGGGCGTGCAGGTCACGCTGTTTGGGTCACGGGTGCACGACACGCAAAAGGGTGGCGACGTAGACCTTTACGTTGAAACCACGCAACCTGATTTGATGAAAAAAATCCGTTGCAAAGTCAGCCTGCAAGACCAGCTCGACATGCCCGTGGACCTCATTGTGAAACCCTTTGGCGACCGCAGCCCCATCGCCCTGATCGCCAAACAAGAAGGCATTCGCCTGTGAGCGAGCACATCGCTCTGATCTGGAAAAAGCTGGACCACTTGGCCCCCATGGCTGTCATACCAGCGAATGCGGGTATCCATAGACGAAGTCTCTAGCGCATAGTAGGATTCAATCCTTCTTGATCACTTGGGTGTATCCATGCGAACCACGCAACAAATGAGCATCACATTGCCTAACGACATGGCCGACGCTGTCAAGGCCAGAGTTCGCATTGGCGATTACGCCAGTGAGAGTGAAGTCATCCGCGAAGGACTGCGGGCGCTCATGGCCCGTGAACGAGCCGTAGAAAGTTGGCTGCATCAGCAAGTTGGGCCGGCTTACGACGCCATTCAGGCAGATCCGTCCCGCGGCCTGAGTGCCGATCAAGTTCGTGCGCATCTGGCCACCCGCTTCAACAAGCCAGCGTGACCCATCGCGTCGTTTTTAGCCCTGAAGCACAGCAGCAACTGATTGACTTGCTTGACTACATTGCCCATCGTGCATCACCAGCCATTGCCATGGGCTACACAGATGGGATCATCAGTTATTGCGAAAGTTTGTCCACATTCCCGCAACGAGGCAATCAACGCGATGACGTTCGACCAGGATTGCGAATCACACACTACAAAAAAAGAGCAGTGATCGCATTTGCAGTCACAACCGAGGAGGTTTTTATCTTGGGCGTTTTTTACGGTGGGCAAGATTACGAAACGCTGCTCCACGACGACCCAGACAACAGCGTTCCTCACTGAAATGCCCTACACCGTCACCTACTGTCATACCCACCACCTTCTGTCATACCCGCGCATGCGGGTATCCATGCCTTTAAAACCATGGATGCCCGATCAGGTCGGGCATGACAGATAAGAGATGGATGCCCGATCAAGTCGGGCATGACAAAAGAACTGTCATACCCGCCCCTTAACTGTCATACCCGCGCATGCGGGTATCCATGCCTTTAAAACCATGGATGCCCGATCAGGTCGGGCAGGACAGATAAGAGATGGATGCCCGATCAGGTCGGGCATGACAAAGATGAGAAGGATGCCCGATCAGGTCGGGCATGACAGATAAGAGATGGATGCCCGATCAGGTCGGGCATGACAGATAAGAGATGGATGCCCGATCAAGTCGGGCAGGACAGATAAGAGAAGGATGCCCGATCAAGTCGGGCATGACAGATAAGAGATGGATGCCCGATCAAGTCGGGCATGACAAATAAGAGATAGACGCCCGATCGAGCCGGGCATGACGAATCATTTTCATGCGCCTTACCCCCGCCCAAATCAACACCATCAAAAGCACCGCCACCGCCGTGCTGGGTGAGGGCGTGCAGGTCACGCTGTTTGGGTCTCGGGTTGATGACGCGGCCAAAGGCGGTGATGTGGACCTGATGATCGAAGTGAGCGAGGCGTTGTCCGAGCCAGCCTTGGTCTCGGCCCGCATTGCCAGCAGAGTCTCGCGTGCCATGCATGGGCGCAAGGTGGATGTGCTGCTCAAAGCCCCCAACTTGCTGGAACAACCCATTCACCGCATCGCTGCGCAACAAGGGGTTGCGCTGTGAGGGTTGGAGAAGGCCAATGGGAGCGACTCCAGTTTCTGGCGCGTGTCACCCACAAAGAATGCCTTTACCTGCAGGAAACCGACAGCAGACTCTTTGCAGACCCCATGACTTTGGAGAGTCTGCAAAAGATGGAGGTAGACCCCGTGCTGGCCGAACGGCTGGATGCTTTTGTAGGGCGGTTTGGCCGACTGCAAGACAACTTGGGTGACAAGCTGCTGCCCCAGTTGCTGGACGCCATGGCAGAAAAAACAGGCGCAGTCATTGAAAACCTGGACCGGGCAGAAAAGCTGGGCTGGATCGAATCGGCCGATGTCTGGCTCGAAATGCGCAAGCTGCGCAACCAGATGGTGCATGAATACATTGAAGACATGAATATCCTGATCAGTGCTTTGAAAGCTGGTCATTCATTCGTGCCTGTGCTGATCACCACAGCCCAAAGGTTCGCTGCTCAAATTGATAAATTGACCCCATGAACCCCATTTCCGACCAAATCGATACGGCCGGCACCGCACAAGGTGTTCTGGCGCAGCGTTCCGGTTTGGCGTTTGCGGTGTTGGTTGGAAGCCGTGCAAGCGGTACGGCGCACGAAGACAGCGATTGGGACATTGCCGTGCAATGGACCAGCAAGCTCACAGGCGTAGACAGATTTTTGGCGGCAGAACAGTTGCGTCAAGATTTGCGACATGCCCTGCAGGTGCGCGAAGACCAGATTGACCTGATCGACTTGGGGGATGCTCGTTTGGCCATGCGTGCATTGGTCGCCGAGGAAGGCACTCCTCTGACCATTGCAGATGACTTGGCTTGGGTGCGATTTTTGCAAAATACCTGGGCCGAACTCGAAGACAACCAGTGGCGCGTGCAACATGCGGCTTGAGCTTTACCAACAAGAAACCGAGCGACTGGCCCGTGATCTACAGGCCATGCTCGATGACGTGAGCCAACGCTTGCACCAACAGCAAGCCTTGTCTTCACTCGAGCAAGCCGGTGTTTTGCACGCCCTTCAAGTGCTTACAGAAAACGCCATTGGTAAAGCCAAGCTAAAAATCAAGCAGCGCCAACAAGCTGTTCCTGTCTCTGCCTATGATGCCTTTGCGCAACTGCACCGTGAACAACTCATTGACGACGAAGCCATGCGCCACTGGACAGCCGCCATTGGATTGCGCAACCGCATCGTGCATGACTATCTGAATGTCGACATGAGCGTCATCGAAACCCTTGTGAAAGAGCGCCGATACGAGCTGCAAGTGGCGTTTTTGCTAACGCCAATCGCTTAACAGCCTCTGCTAACCCCCTTTGTCATACCAGCCACCCACTGTCATCCCCGCACCTCAACTGTCATACCAGTCCCTTAACTGTCATACCCGCGCATGCGGGTATCCATGACTCCAAAACCATGGATGCCCGATCAAGTCGGGCATGACAAAAGAACTGTCATACCTGCGCATGCGGGTATCCATGCCCTTGAAACCATGGATGCCCGATCAAGTCGGGCATGACAACAATGCTGTCATAAAACCCAACATGATCGGTTTTAAACCATAATGTCAAGCATCCGCAGCAATGGGCTGAGGTTGGTGGTCTATCCCAACGATCATCCACCACCCCACGCTCATGTTCTCGGATCGGGATGGGAGATTCGCATTGAGCTGTCGATGCCTCCTGCACTGATGACCATCATGGGCAAACCCAAAGTCGCTGAAGTCACCGCAGCCCTGATGGCCGTCGATGCCCATTTGAAGCAGCTCAGAACTTACTGGAGCCAATTGCATGACTAAAGCCAACACACCTGAATGGATCAAGGCAGAACTGGCCCGTGTTGAGGAAGCGCAAGCCAGGGGGCAAGTTGAGCAAGCCTCGCGCCTACGCGCCTGCTCTGCCCACTACGACACACGAAAAAAGCTGATTGTCATTGCGCTCGAAAACGGCTCATCTTTTTCTTTCCCGCCCCAACTGGCACAAGGGCTGGGCAATGCACAAGCTTCAGAGTTAACCGACATTGAAATCTCGCCACAAGGTACCGGACTGCACTGGCCCAAACTGGATGCCGACTTGACCGTAGAAGGCCTGCTGGCAGGACTTTTTGGTAGCCGCAGCTGGATGCGCACACATGCAGCCAATGCAGGCCGCGTTAGATCAATAGCCAAAGCCCAAGCCGCCAAAGTCAATGGGGCTAAGGGAGGACGCCCACGCAAATCTGCGGCGGCCCCAGCTTGAAACGTGAACCCCAAGCCCTACACCGTCACCCCCCACCCACATCCCCGAGCTGCTTATTGTTGAGTCCAGCTCAGCCGCCTAAATTTATTTGAATTTGTCCTTTTTAAAAGGATAATATTCAAAATATATGTTGTTTTCAGATAGTCAAATAGACTCGGTCTACACGGAAAAAATCGTGGATGCGCAAACGCGCTCCATGCCCGTCATGACCCGACGCGATGTCTGGCTGCCGCAAGTGCAGGGCAAAGCGCTGGCCGTGATTGGCATGCGCCGGGCCGGCAAAACCACGTTTTTGTGGCAGCTCATGGCCCAGCGCGTACAAGCTGGTACGCCGCGTGAAGGGCTGGTTTACTTCAGCTTTGAAGACGAACGACTCGCAGGTTTGCAAGCATCTGATCTCGACCGGCTGGTGCAAACCTACTACCGGCTTCATCCAGAGTGGCGCGACCAACGCCGAGCCGCTTTCTATCTAGACGAGATACAGCTTGTACCGGGCTGGGAAACCTTTGCCCGCCGCTTGCTGGACTCCGAAAACATCGACCTCTACCTCTCGGGTTCTTCTGCGCGCATGCTCTCGCGCGAAGTGGCCAGCAGCATGCGGGGCCGCGCCTTGGAGGCCACCGTCACACCCTTCAGCTTTCGAGAAATGCTGCGCCACATTGGGCATGAACCCACACAGGAATGGTACAAACTCACCAAAGCCAGCCATTCACAACTTGCGCACGACCTGGACCTGTACCTGGAGCAGGGCGGATTTCCAGAAGCGCAAGGCTTGGACACACGCAGCCGCCACGCCCTGCTGCGCAATTACGTCGACGTTTTGCTGTTGCGTGACGTGATAGAGCGCCACAACCTCAGTCAGCCCCAGGTGCTGCGATGGATGGTGCAACAACTCTTGGGCAACGCTGCGGGCAGCTTTAGCATCAACAAATTCCATGCCGACCTCAAGTCGCGAGGCGTTGCTGTGGGCAAAGACACGTTGCACCAGCTTCTGTCTTATTTAGAAGACGCGTTTTTACTCACCAGCATCAGCATCTGCAGCAGCTCGGTTCGACAAAAACAAGTCAACCCCCGCAAGGTCTACCCCGTCGATACCGGGCTGATCGCCTTGTTTGACCGATCCGGCAAAGCCAACACCGGCCATGCACTCGAATGTGCCGTCTTGCACCAACTGCTGCGCAACGGTGCCGAAGTGAGCTATGTTCACACGCCCGGCGGGTTTGAGGTGGATTTTCATGCCCGCTATCCCGATGGGCGCGAAGCACTGATTCAAGTCTGTGCAGACATCAGCTCACAGGACACCTTGACGCGAGAAATCCGTGCGTTGCAAGACGCCCGGAAGCAATTGACGCAAGCACATGCACAACTGATTGTGCTGATGCCGCCACCCAGTGACCTGAGCTGGCCGTCTGACATTGAACTCACCCTGGCCAGCGCCTGGCTGCTCAATGATCAAATGAGCCACAGCCATTGATCCAATCCATGCCCTACACCGTCACCCCCACCCACATCCCCGACCTGCTCATCCTCGAGCCCAAGGTCTTTGGCGATGCGCGGGGTTTCTTCTTTGAAAGCTTCAACCAGCAAGACTTCAACCAAGTCACGGGGCTTCAAGTCAACTTTGTGCAAGACAACCACAGCCGCAGCGCCCAAGGCGTGTTGCGTGGCCTGCACTACCAACTGCAACAACCCCAAGGCAAGCTGGTGCGCGTGGTGCGCGGCGCGGTGTTTGATGTGGCGGTCGACATCCGCCAAAGCTCCCCCACCTTTGGCCAATGGGCCGGGGTCGAGCTGACCGAAGACAACCACAAACAATTCTGGGTGCCCCCCGGCTTTGCCCACGGCTTTGTGGTGCTGACTGAAACAGCGGACTTTTTGTACAAAACCACTGACTATTACGCCCCTGCGCACGAGCGCTGCATCGCCTGGAACGACCCTGCCATCGGCATCACCTGGCCCACAGGCTTGCAACCCAAACTCTCCGCCAAAGACCAAACCGCCCAACCCCTGGCCGAGGCCGAACTCCCGTAATTGTCATACCCGCGAATGCGGGTATCCATGACCCCCATCCTTCCCATTCCAAGAAAAAATGACCGAAACCCCCCACTACCCAGAAGACGACGAAATCAGTCTCCTGGACCTGCTGCAAACCATCGTCGACAACCTGCGACTGCTCGTGATCGGCCCCATCCTGGTTGGTCTATTGGCGTTGGGCTGGACATCATTTTTGCCGAAAACCTACCAAAGCACGGCTATTCTCAGTGCTGATCAAACAACGGCCAGCCTGATGCACAGCGCTGCCGTGCTGGATCCGATTGCGAGTAAGCTGGGTTACACGCCTTCAATGTCTTCTGATGAGGCTAGAGCTCAACTCAAGGCTCAGGTCAAAGCCAACTTCAACGCCAAAGACAAGCTGCTCACCCTGACCGCACAAGCGAACAGCCCGCAAGCTGCTCAAGCATTGGCCCAAGCCGTTTTGCAACAAACCTATATTCAAAGCCAACCGCGAGACAGTGCAAAACTTCGCTTGCAAAAGCAATTGACCCAAGCCCAGACGCGAGAAAAAGAGGCCATCCAAACCGCCCAACTTTTGGGTCGAAAACTCGATGCAGCAGGCAGCTTAGGTGCTTCAGAAGTGGCGCAAGGCTATGCCCAAATGATCGGTGTTGTAAAAGAGAGCCAAAACACCCAGATCGATATAGAGCGACAGCTTCAAGGCCTAGATGCCAGTTTGTTGGTGCAAGAAGCTACGCTGCCTACAATGCATTCGGCTCCTAAACGAAGCCTGATCGCTACCATTGCAGCTTTGGCTACAGGCTTTGCACTTCTCCTGTTTGTCTTTATCCGCCAAGCCCTGCGCAATATCGGCAAAAACGAAGAGGCCGCTCAAAAGATCAGCGCCTTAAAGGCCTCTTGGCGCAAAGCTTTGGGCAAATAAGACAAATTTGAGTTGATGGAGTGAACTACTGCTCGCGAATCCTCACCATCCCACATACAAAAATAAAACATGAATCTGCAAGACAAAACCATCGCCATCATTGGCTTAGGCTACGTTGGCCTCCCCCTCGCCGTTGAGTTTGGTAAACACCGCAACACCCTCGGTTTTGACATCAACCAAACACGCATCGCTGAACTGCAATCAGGCCAAGACCACACACTGGAATGCACCCCAGAAGACCTGCAAAGTGCCACCCACCTGCTCTACAGCGCCAACATGGTGGACTTGCAAACAGCCCAAATTTTCATCGTCACCGTGCCTACGCCAGTGGATCAAGCCAACCGACCTGACATGACGCCACTGGTCAAGGCCAGCGAAACCGTTGGCAAAGTGCTCAAGGCGGGCGACATCGTCATTTACGAGTCCACGGTCTATCCTGGTGCAACCGAAGAAGTGTGCGTGCCCGTGCTGGAAAAGTTCAGCGGCCTCAAGTTCAACCAAGACTTTTTCTGCGGCTACAGCCCCGAGCGCATCAACCCAGGTGACAAAATCAACACGCTCACAACCATCCGCAAAATCACCAGCGGTAGTACGCCCGCAGTGGCAGAAGAAGTAGATGTGCTCTACAACGGCATCATCAAAGCCGGCACCTGGAAGGCCAGCAGCATAAAGGTGGCTGAAGCCGCCAAGGTCATTGAAAACAGCCAGCGCGACTTGAATATCGCGTTCGTCAACGAACTCTCAGTCATCTTTGACCGCATCGGCATCGACACACTCGAAGTGCTCGAAGCCGCAGGCAGCAAATGGAACTTCTTGCCCTTCCGCCCCGGCATGGTGGGGGGGCACTGCATTGGCGTTGACCCGTATTACCTGACCCACAAAGCCGAGGAACTCGGCTACCACCCCCAAGTCATCTTGGCAGGGCGCCGGATCAACGACGACATGGCGCGCTACGCAGCCCGCGCCGTCATCAAACGCATGTTGCAAAACGGTATCGATGTGGCCCGAAGCAAAGTGGGTGTCATGGGCATCACATTCAAAGAAAATTGCCCTGATATCCGCAACAGCAAAGTGGCAGATCTGGTCAAAGAGCTGCAGGGCTGGGGTGTGACTGTGGTGGTGGCAGACCCTTGGGCTGATGCCGAAGAGGTTAAGCACGAATATGGCATCGAACTGGGTGACATCAACGTCGAAAACCCGGTGGATAGCCTCGTCATCGCCGTTGGGCACAATGAATTCCGTTCATTGTCGCCAGAAACATTGAAAAGCTATTGCACCACTCACCATCAACCTGTAGCGGCAGACCTGAAGACCTTGTTTGACCGTCATGCCTTGGCTAATGCAGGTTTCACTGTATTCCGACTCTGAAAACATTTGAACCATGAAAAACTTTGCACTCATCGGCGCCGCTGGCTATATCGCGCCCCGCCACATGCGCGCCATCAAAGACCTGGGCCACAACCTTTCTGTGGCTTATGACATCAACGACTCGGTCGGCATCATTGACAGCATCTCCCCACAAAGCGAGTTCTTTACCGAGTTCGAACGTTTCCAAGAGTTTGCTTACCAGGCAAAACGTAATCCAGCTACAAAACTGGATTACGTGGCCATCTGTTCACCCAATTACCTGCACCACCCCCATATCGCGGCAGCACTGCGCTTGGGTTGCGACGTTATTTGCGAAAAACCTCTCGTGCCCACGCCAGAGCTGATGGACGAGCTGGCACTGGTCGAAAAAGAAACAGGCAAACGTGTTTACAACATCCTGCAACTGCGCCACCACGATGCCATTCTTAAACTGCGAGACAAAGTCGCCGCTGCCCCCAAAGACACCAAGTTTGATGTCGAACTGACTTACATCACCAGCCGAGGCAACTGGTACATGGAAAGCTGGAAAGGCGACAACCGCAAATCCTTCGGCGTGGCCACCAACATCGGCGTGCACTTTTATGACATGCTGCACTTTATCTTTGGCAAGCTGCAGCGTAATGTGGTGCACCACAGTGGAACCCAAAAAGCAGCAGGCTATTTGGAATACGAGCGTGCCCGTGTCCGTTGGTTCTTGTCGATTGATGCCAATGATCTTCCCGCCGAAGTGCAAGGCAAAAAAACCACCTACCGCAATATCGATATCAGCGGTGAACAGCTCGAGTTCAGCGAAGGCTTTACTGACCTCCACACCACCAGCTACAGCGAAATTTTGGCTGGACGAGGTTATGGTTTGAGCGATGCTCGCCACTGCATCGAAACCGTCAACGTCATCCGCACAGCACAAGTTGTGAAAGGTGATGCCAATGAAGTACATCCATTTGTGAGCCAATTGTCATGAACTACTCCGTACACCCCAGCGCCATCGTGGACGAAGGCGCACAAATCGGCGAAGGCTCACGCGTTTGGCACTTTGTGCACGTGTGCGGCGGCGCCAAGATCGGCAAGGGCGTTTCGCTCGGCCAAAACGTCTTTGTGGGCAACAAAGTCACCATCGGTGACAAATGCAAGATCCAGAACAATGTCAGCGTGTACGACAACGTCACGCTCGAAGAAGGTGTTTTCTGCGGCCCCAGCATGGTGTTTACCAATGTCTATAACCCCAGATCACTGATAGAGCGGAAAAACGAATACCGCGACACCCTTGTCAAAAAAGGTGCAACCCTCGGTGCCAACTGCACCATCGTTTGTGGTGCCACAGTTGGCGAATACGCTTTTGTTGGCGCAGGTGCGGTCATCAACAAAGACGTCAAGCCCTATGCGCTCATGGTGGGTGTGCCCGCCCGGCAAATTGGCTGGATGAGCGAATTTGGTGAACAGCTCGACTTGCCCCTTGACGGGCACGCACAAACCGCATGCCAGCACACAGGTGACCTGTACATCCTGAGCGGCACCACATTGACCAAACAACCCAAGTGATAGCCATGGAATTCATTGATCTAAAAAGCCAATACCAGCGCCTGAAAAAAGACATTGATGCAGGCATCCAGCGTGTGCTCGATCATGGCCAATACATACTTGGTCCTGAAGTCGCAGAACTGGAAGAAAAGTTGGCCGCTTACGTAGGTGCCAAATACTGCATCAGCGTCGCCAATGGCACCGACGCTTTGCAAATTGCAGAAATGGCTTTTGGCATTGGCCCAGGAGATGAAGTCATCACCCCAGGCTTTACTTACATCGCCACTGCAGAGACGGTGGCCTTGCTGGGTGCCAAGCCTGTCTACGTAGATATCGATCCTCGCACTTACAACGTGGACCCGGCACTGATCGAGGCTGCCATCACCCCCCGCACAAAAGCCATCATCCCGGTCAGCCTGTATGGCCAGTGCGCTGATTTCGACGCCATCAATGCCATCGCCGCTAAACACGGTATTCCAGTCATCGAAGACGCTGCCCAAAGTTTTGGCGCCACCTACAAAGGACGCAAAAGCTGCAACCTGAGCACGGTTGCGTGCGCAAGCTTCTTCCCCAGCAAGCCCTTGGGTTGCTACGGTGATGGTGGAGCTATTTTCACCAATGACGATGAACTGGCCAAAGTCATGCGACAGATTGCAAGACATGGACAAGACCGCCGCTATCACCACATTCGCGTCGGCGTTAATAGCCGCCTGGACACCATTCAAGCTGCAATCCTCCTGCCCAAACTGGCCGTACTGGACGATGAACTCGCCCAACGCCAACGAGTGGCAGACACTTACAACACTCTTCTAAGTGGGAGCGAGCCCCTGCTCGCGAATGAAAAGACCAGGAGTGCCAGTCAAGCCATCGTCACCCCCCACTTGGAATCCCACAACACCAGCGCCTGCGCCCAATACACAGTCCAAGTGCAGAACCGTGAAACTGTTCAAGAACGACTAAAACAAGCTGGTATCCCCACTGCCGTGCACTACCCCATTCCACTTAACAAGCAGCCTGCAGTGGCAGATGCTGCGGTACAACTGCCAGTGGGTGATGCTGTGGCACAACGGGTCATGAGTTTGCCCATGCATCCTTATCTTGATGAGGGCAGTATCCAGCGCATCGCCCAAACGCTTGTACAGTCATAACCAACTCCCCAGCATTTGATGCGCCCAGACGGCTACCGCCCGGACATTCAAGGCATGCGCGCCATTGCTGTGCTGGCGGTGATGCTGTTTCACTTCAACCCGGTTTGGTTGCCTGGCGGGTTTGTCGGAGTTGACATTTTTCTGGTGATTTCCGGCTATCTCATCACCAGTATCCTATTGGCCAAAAAAGAGCAGCCTGACTATCGACTTAGTACCACGTTACGCTACTTTTACATCAGTCGCATTAAACGCATTGCGCCCGCATATTTCACGATGTTGGTGCTGGTATCGTTGCTGGCGGCAGTGCTGTTTTTGCCACAAGACTTGGCCACCTATAAAAAAGGGCTGATTCAAGCGGCATGGTTTAACAGCAACCATTACTTTGCAAGTTTTGGCGACTACTTTGCACCGGCCAATCACGAGCAGCCCCTGCTACACACTTGGTCACTGGCAGTAGAAATTCAGTTTTACCTGCTGGCTCCATTTCTCGTGTTGCTGTTGCCAACACGAACACTTAAATGGCTGCTGGCCATTCTGCTGATCTGCCTGACCGCGATTGCAGAGTACCGCCTACGCGTACTGGGTATACAGCAAGCCACCTATTACGGCCTATTCGCACGTCTGCCGGAATTTTTTGCAGGTGCTCTTGTGGCCGTGTTTATGCTCACGTCTGGTAATTGGGGCCCCAAGCCATGGCACAGTTATCTTGGCTTGGCATTGGTGCTATTCGCTGCTACCACGCAACCATTGCTTGATCCTTTTCCCGGCTTGGCTGCCTTGATCCCAGTCTTGGGCGCAGTACTTGTATTACAGCGCCCCGTGCAGGGCGTGGCAGGGCAACTGCTGGCAAGCACACCCATGGTCTGGCTAGGCCAGTTGTCTTACTCGCTTTACTTATGGCATTGGCCTGTGTTGGCATTGCTGCGGTACTACACCGGTACACAGGTGCTCGATATCTCTTCTAGCCTTTTGTTCATCACTCTTACTTTTTTGCTGGCCACGCTGTCGTATTACTGGGTGGAAACCCCGCTACGTGAGCGTCATACCCGTTTGAAGCAAACGTTGGCTTATGGTCTCTTGGCGAGCGCTATATTAGCCACTAGCCCCAGCATGGCCAAAATCAATCAAGCGCTCTCTCCACCGCCATTGCCTGTTGAATATCTGCGTTATGCAGATCCCGCCACTATTTGCCACGGTCAGATCGTTGGCGACTGCCTTAAAGGTGATCTGAGCAGCAACAAAGAGGTGTTGGTGCTGGGAGATTCCCACGCTGCCATGCTTAATCTATTCTTCGATCAGTTGGGCAAAGAGCTAGGGTTCAAGGCACGCATAATTACTGCAAGTAGTTGTGTAACCATTCCTGGGTTTGACTATCACCGTATACCTGAAAATGCTCGAAAAGCGTGCTTGGCGCAGATCAAAATAGTTCAAAAATACCTGCTCAATGCGAAAGTCATTTTCCTGGGGGGTATGTGGAGCTGGCATCTGTCATCCAATGACTTTAGGCATGCACTCAATGCTTTCTTGGCCGAGAGAAGACTAAATGGAACTTGGATTCACTTTATAGAGCAAGAGCCTTTATTGAGCCGAAGCCCTCTGCGCTCGTTGCGTTTCAATTCCTTGGGCTTACCGTCTAAAGATTACATTGATCCTGTGTATCGTCATGCTAACGAAATTTTACAGAGTCTTGCCGCACAAAACTCATTGACTGTTAGCTTAGGCTTCGAAGCAACCGGCTTCTTCGCCCAAGTGCCATTTGCCGACAGAAACCTTATTTACATGGATGAGCATCACTTTAACGAAAGAGGTGCAAAACGCTATGCGACAGCTGTAAGTGGCGCATTTGCAGAAATTATGAATGGTGTAGCAAGCGAAGTATACAAAGCCGAACCCGGCAAGCTGCGGCAGAGGCGCCTAGATACTGTTTCGCGTTGATGCAACCATCCAGAATGTAACAATTAAGTCCATCGGTCTTGCACTTTAGTTTTCCATCTCTCCTCCCCACTGTTAACCAAGAAAGCCTAAGTAATGTCTAATAAAGAAAAATATGACAATGTTTTTGTCGAGTGTTTTTCGGTATCAAAAAATGTATTAAATAATGAATTTGTTTATCAATGTGTACCAGCCTGGGATTCAGTTGGCCATATGGGCATGATCGCAGCGCTGGAAGATGCTTTCGGCATCATGATGGAAACCGAAGACATTGTCGAATTCGGTTCTTACACAATTGGCATTGAAAAGCTGAAAAAATATGGCGTAGAAATATGACAGTTGAGCTGGTAAGTTGGTCTGAAGCAGACCGCGTTGCTCTGCTAACAGAAGATGGCTCAGCGGTAACTTATGGTCAACTTCAAGCAGATACACTTAGTCTCGCTACTCATCTTCCGGCAGGCCGCCTAGTTTTTGTGCTCGGGCAAAATGACCGTGCAACGCTGACGGCCTACCTTGCCTGCTTGGAGTCGGGTGCGGTGCCCTTGTTGCTCAATCAAGCAATGTCGGCGTCAGCCCTAGAGCAGCTGTACCAAGTCTATGAACCTGATTACGTGTTCGCTTGTGTGGAGCGACTGGACTGGCCTGGTCAGTTCGAGGCGCGCTTAGCCTTTGAGAGCTATACCCTGTTTCAGCGCAGCGCCACCCGCCATTGCATGCTGCATCCGTCTTTGTCGCTCTTACTCGCTACCTCGGGTACCACGGGTTCGCCTAAGCTGGTTCGGCTCTCGCGCCAGAACCTGTACTCGAATGCGCGGTCAATCGTTTCCTACTTGAATATTAGCGCCAGCGACCGCGCTATCACCTCATTGCCATTCAATTACTCCTACGGATTGTCGATAATTAATTCGCACTTGAGCGCGGGCGCAAGCATTTCTTTGACTGACAAAAGTTTCTTTAGTGCGGCCTTCTGGACGCAGCTCAAATCGGACGGCGTGACCTCGCTGGCGGGGGTTCCGTACAGCTATGAAATCCTTTTAAAGCTCCGACTCGAACGCATGGACTTGCCGTCGGTACACACTATGACGCAAGCAGGTGGACGCCTGGCATTGTCAGCTGCGGCCCAAGTACAAGCAATATGCCGCTCTAAGGGCCAACGCTTTTTTTCCATGTATGGCCAGACCGAGGCCACGGCCCGCATCGCATATCTGCCGCCTGAGTCGTTCGAGGCCAAGGCTGGCAGTATCGGACGCGTCATCCCCGGCGGCGAGTTGTGGCTGGAGGACGACGCTGGCCAACGTATATTAAGCGTTGGCCAAGTGGGTGAACTGGTATACCGGGGCGAGAATGTGGCGCTCGGCTACGCCGAGTGCCGTGCTGACCTCGAGCGTGGCGATGACTGGGGCGGGGTGCTGCGTACCGGCGACCTGGCACGCCAGGACGAGGATGGTTTCTTCTTCATCGAAGGCCGGCGCAACCGCTTCCTGAAGATCTTTGGCGTGCGCGTCTCGCTTGACGCGGTGGAGGCCTGGTTTTCCCAGCGCTTCATGGTAGCGGCCGCCCATGGCAATGACAGCGCCCTGTGGATCTCGCTGGAAGCGGACCCACGATGGGATATCAAGGCCCTGGTCACCCAGCTCAGCGCGGATTTGACCATTCATCCCTCAGCACTGAAGCTACGCACCATTGCACAGCTGCCGAGACTGAGTTCGGGAAAGGTGGACTATTCGTGTCTGAAGAACATCTCATGAACGAAGTGATGGCCTGGCCCGCCTTCGGCCTGGACCAAGCAAGCAAGGAGGCTTTGCTGCTGACTGCGCTGACTGCGCTGACAGTACACCATCAAGAGCAGTGCCGCCCCTACCGAGACATCTTGGTTAAGTTGTGGTCAACCGACCACTTCGCTCGCCTGTCCGACTTGCCATTCCTGCCGGTTCGGCTGTTCAAGCACGAACGCCTGCAAAGCGTGGCAGACGGAGATATCATTAAGACTATGACATCGTCCGGTACCAGCGGCCAGAACGTGTCACAAATCTTTTTGGACAAGCAAACCTCGGCCCTGCAGATCAAAGTCCTGTCGCGCATCATGGGCGAATTCATCGGGCCGCACCGCTTGCCCATGCTGGTGATCGATTGTCGCGCCACGGTTGCCAACCGGTTGAAATTCTCCGCGCGCACGGCCGGTATTCTGGGTTTTTCTATCTTTGGTCGTCACATCGAATATGCACTTGATGATGATATGTCGCTCAATGAGGCGCGCGTTCTGGCCTTCTTGGAAAAGCACGCGGGCCAAGCCGTGCTAATTTTTGGTTTTACCTTCATCGTCTGGCTGCATCTCTTGCGCTGGCTCGAGTCTGGGGGTAGAAAGCTGCCGCTGGGACAGGGAATCCTGATTCATGGCGGCGGCTGGAAGCAATTGCAGGCTCAGGCTGTAGATTCGGCAGAATTCCGGGAGCGCTTGAGGGCCGTTACAGGCATCGAGCGAGTCCACAATTATTACGGCATGGTTGAGCAGACCGGTTCGATCTTCATGGAGTGTGAACACGGCCACTTACATGCGTCAGCTTGGTCGGACGTGATCATTCGCGACTCCAAGGATTTCAGGCCCCTAGGTTCAGGGCAGCCAGGTTTGATCGAACTGCTCTCTGTTATCCCGCGAAGTTATCCGGGACACGCTCTGCTGAGCGAGGATGAAGGCGTATTGCTGGGCGTCGACGATTGTCCTTGCGGCCGCAAGGGCAGATATTTCAAGGTCCTAGGCCGTATCCAGAATGCAGAAGTAAGAGGCTGTAGTGATACCTATACCCAATAATGTCTTGATCAAGATGAGTGTCTTGGTTGGCTCAACGAATGGCCTGTCAAGCATCCCCACTGAAGCCTTCGACACTGCGCGCGTACGCTTCCTAGCGCAGCTTTCTCGGCGTCTGTTGGCCGATCCCCATGTTCGCGCTTTGCCAGACGTTGCCACCTTCGCATATTGGTGCCGACAAGCTAATCTGAGCCGCATGGCGTCTACCTCCAAAGTCGCAGGACGTTTTCAAATGGGTCTGGGCCTGACCTTCCATATCTGCCCGTCGAACGTTCCTGTTAATTTTGCCTTCTCGATGGCCTTTGGTCTACTGTCCGGTAATGCCAACGTGCTGCGTCTACCCAGCAAGTCCTCTCCCGCCGCCGAGTTTCTGCTCGAGGCAATAAAGAATGAACTCGATGAGCCTGCGCACGATCAGGTGCGTCAAGCTTTGTTGCTGGTGCGCTTTGAGCGCGACGACGAGGTCAACCGTTTCTGGATGTCGGTGGCGGACGGCCGCATCGTTTGGGGAGGCGACGCTACGGTGGCGCACATGCGCGGCTTCGCCACCAAGGCGCGCTCGCGCGAAGTGGCCTTTGTCGATCGCTATTCTATTTGCGTCCTCGAGCCTAATTCGATCCTGGAAATGGACGAACAAGCATTGAGGGGCTTTTGCCAGCGCCTATTCAATGATATTTATTTGATGGACCAGGCCGCCTGCTCGTCACCTCAGCTGTGCGTCTGGATCGGGGCGCAGACGGCCGTTGCCTTGGCTCAGGCGCGACTGTGGCCGGCCCTGACCGAGCATGCAGAACGCCATTACGAGCTGCAGACTGTGCAAGTTATGGATAAGTTCGTCCAGATTTGCCGACTCGCTCTGGGGCAGGCTGAGGCGCGGCAGATCTTTCGGCACCAAAACATCCTGTATCGTGTCGAACTTGCCAATGCTGGCCCTTGCCAGGATGACAGCCGCGGCTATTTCGGCACAGTCCATGAGGTCGTATTTGCGACCTTGGATGAAATAGCCCCGCTGGTTAACGAGCGCTACCAGACCTTGTCCGTCCAGGGGGTGGCAACGGAAAAGGTGCGCGAGTTCATCGTTCGAAACGGCTTGAATGGCATCGACCGCGTGGTGCCGGTGGGCCGGGCCTTGGACATGGACATCGTCTGGGACGGTTATGACCTTATCGGCAGCCTGTCACGGTTGATCACATATTAAATATTTAAAAGGGGAATTTACGTGAATGAAGCTAACTCTGTCGCGCCATTTAGTCTTAATTGCTTGGAATTGCAGGCGTATCAACCTAACCGCTATCCATTCCTCATGATCGATCATGTGGACGAGGTGTTGCCTGGAAAATATGCGCGGGGATACAAGAATCTAACTCTTAATGAATGGTATTTCCCCGTTCATTTCCCGGACGGCCCTAATATGCCCGGCGCGCTGCAACTAGAGGCACTGGCGCAGATGCTCACGGTGGCCATCACGACCTTGCCTGGTTTGAAAGGGAAGGTCACGCACGCTTTGCAGCACACAGTCCGTTTTAAGAAGGAGATCTTGCCGGGCAAGAAATTCGTGATCGATACCGAGGTGCTGGCCTGGAACCGGGGCATTTGTAAGGGCCGAGGCGTGGCGACGGTGGATGGCGAAGTTGCTTGCGAGGCAGAAATGTTAATCACCATTCCTGAAATCCTTGAGCAATTTTTGCCGGCTTCGAAAAGAACGAAATGAAAGAAGAAGTCGATATTGTCATCGTCGGCTCTGGCGCCAGTGGCGCTGCTGCCGCGTGGCGATTGAGTCAAGGTGGGACTAGTCGCATCGTCTGCTTGGAGCAGGGAGAGCAGACCGACCCACTGATTTATCCGAGTACTCGGCCGGACTGGGAATTGTTTCGTACGAACACTTTCAGCTCCCATCCCCACACCCGCAAAAGCACGGCAGACTATCCTATCGATGACTCGCGCTCACCGATTTCGATTGCAAATTTCAATGGCTTTGGCGGCAGCACGATTCTCTATTCAGCCCATTTTCCGCGCATGCACCCATCGGATTTTCGTACCCACTCTCTAGACCAAGTGGGCGAGGATTGGCCGATAGGCTATGAGGATTTGAGGCCTTATTTTGAACTCAACGAAGATATGATGGGGGTGTCCGGTCTTGTGGGCGATCCAGCCAATCCGGAATATCGATCGTTGCTTCCACCGATCGCAATGGGGGCCATGGGACAGGCAGTGGCCCGGGGCTTTAACAAGTTAGGCTGGCACTGGTGGCCTTCATATGCAGCCATCAACACACGCCATCATGGCGGACGTGGCGCTTGCATCAACCTTGGCCCGTGCAATGCCGGTTGCGCGCAAGGGGCGAAGGGTAGCGTCGATGTCACTTATTGGCCGCTGGCCCTGCGTCAGGGCGTGGAAGTGCGAATGCGTAGCCGGGTAATCGATCTAGTGCTTGATTCAAGCGGACGGGTAAGTAGCGTGGTCTATGCTGACCACAAAGGAGTACACCATGAAATCAAGGCGCGTATATTTGTGCTCGCCTGCAGCGGATTAGGCACGCCTCGCTTGATGTTGCATGCGCGTTCGGCGGCCCATCCGGACGGCCTGGGCAATGAGTCTGGCATGCTAGGAAAGAATCTGATGTTACACCCGCTGGGTTATGTTGAAGGGGTCTTTAACCACGATCTGAAGTCCAGTCTAGGACCTCATGGCGCCTGCATCCTGAGCCAAGAGTTTTATGAGACTGACTCGCAACGCGATTTCGTTCGAGGCTATACGTTGCAGGTGTTGCGCGGTTCGCCGCCGGCGGAAACGGCCCACTCTGGCTACTTCATGCGCCAAATCCCGATTGGCCCTGACCATCACAAACGTTTTGCGGCGATGTTCAATCGCACGGCCGGCATTGCCGTGATTTCCGAAGATTTACCGGAATTGCATAACCGAATCGAATTGGACAGCGAGCACTGTGACTCCTCTGGCATGCCTGGTATCAAAGTCCATTACGCGCTGAGCGAGAACACGAGGCGCATGCTCACACATGGTCTAAATACCTCCAAACAAGTACTTGAGGCGGCTGGCGCGCGCGTGATTTCGTCGTTTGCGCCGGTCAAGCACACGGGCTGGCATTTGATGGGGACAGCACGCATGGGCATTGATCCGGAGACTTCTGTTGTCAATCGCTTTGGCCAAGTACACAGCGTAAAGAACTTATTCGTCGTTGACAGCAGCGCCTTTGTCACCTCAGGTGCTGTCAATCCGGTCGCAACTGCGCAAGCCTACACGCTGTGGGCATGTGACCACATCAAAACATACGCAAACAGCCAATGACAGATGTGACAATGCTCTCTGCAATAACCAACACCATGCTTCCAGGTGACGCGAACCTAGGTATGCCGTCCGCCTCCGAGGCCGGAGTGCAGAGCTATTTTGCGCAGCACGGCTTGGTGGCTTTGAGTGATGACTTCACCCAATTACTGGAAGGCGTGGCGTTGGCCAAGCTCGGGCAAGCATTCTTGTCCTTGGATGTGGCCGAGCGCTTGCAGGCCATCAATGCCTGCAAGCTGACTAACGTACGCCTATTTTCGGCCTTTTTGACCCATGTGTTGCGCGCCTATTACACCGCGCCGGCGATATCGCGCTTAATCGGTGCGGGAAGCGTGCCGCCTTTCCCGTCGGGCAACGACTTAGCGCAGGACGATTGGTCCGTACTAGAGGCTGTATACGAGCGCGGACAAGTCTATCGCGAGGCACCATGACTAAAGTAGCCAATTTTGGAAGGAAGCCTATGTTAGAAAACAAAATTGCAGTGGTCACAGGCGCTAACCGCGGCATTGGTCTAGCCATTGCCAAGACCTTCGCTGCCCAGGGCGCGCGCGTGCTGGCTTGCATGCGTCAGGTGTCAGTCGAGGCGCTAGCAGAGATCGCTCAAGATGTTGGCCCCGGCCAGGTTCAAGTCGTCGCACTGGACCTGGCCGACGAAGCCTCCATCAAGGCGGCCATTAAGGAGATTGCCCAACTTACAGGAAATCGGGTCGATGTGCTGGTGAATAACGCCGGCATTGCCTCGGGTGGCCTGTTTCAGATGACTCCGATCGATGAAATGCGCCGGGTGTTTGAGGTCAATTTTTTTGGTCAGATCCTGTTGACTCAGGGCCTTTCGCGCCTGATGGTACGTCGACGTGCCGGCAGCATCATCAACATCACCTCGACGTCAGCCGACATCGCCGATCCAGGAACCTTGGCCTATGGTGCCAGCAAGGCCGCGTTGGCGCGCGCGGCGCGCAGCATGGCTACGGAACTGGGTGCCTTTGGCGTGCGTGTCAACGCTATTTCACCCGGCGTCACTAGGACCGATATGTTTGATCAAATGGCGTCAGAGGCGCGCGAACGATTGATCAATTCGGCAGCGTTAAAACGTGCAGCTGAGCCCGCCGATATCGCCAATGTGGCCTTGTTTCTTGCCAGTGAACTCTCTGGTTTTATGACGGGGCAGGTGTTGCGGGTGGATGGTGGAATGGTTTGAAGAAAGGAAAATACTATGAGTTTCAATGACATCGAGGTGATGGCTAAGGCCATGCGACACAAAATATTAGAAATTAGTCACACGTGCAATTTGAGTACCCATTTGGGAGGCGGCTTGTCTATGGTGGAACTGATGGCAGTGCTGTATGGTCGTGTGCTGCGCTATGACAAGAGTAACCCACGCTGGGAGGGGCGTGACCGTTTCATTCTCAGTAAGGGGCACGGGGTGCTCGGGTATTTTTCGGCCTTGCTGGCGGCCGGATTTTTTGATGAGGACACTTACAAGACCTTCCAGACCAACGGGAGCGACCTGATCGCCCACCCAGTCATGAACTTGGATCTGGGAATCGAGTCCTCCAACGGCAGCCTGGGGCAGGGCTTGTCGATGGGAGTGGGCATCGCCCTGACGGCCAAGAAGAGGCAAAAGGAATTCCGCGTTTATGTCTACATGGGTGATGGCGAATGCAACGAGGGTTCGGTTTGGGAAGCAACCATGTCGGCGGCCCAGCTTCAACTGGATAATTTGATAGCCATCATTGACTACAACAAGCTGCAAAGCGACGGCGACGCTCGGGCGATCATGGACCTGGCCGACCTTGCAGGCAAGTATCGAATGTTCGGCTGGGATGTGCGCGAGATTGACGGTCATGACATCGGCCAGATCGTGGCCGCCTTCGACGCCCCGCGCGAAGCGGGCAAGCCACGGGTCTTGGTTGCACACACGGTAAAAGGCAAGGGCATTACTTTTATGGAAAACAACAACGAGTGGCACCACAACCGCTTGACCAAGGCGAATTACGAATTAGCTTTGGCAGAGCTGGGACTGAGTATCGAGGAGGTAGGGGCATGAGCATGTTTGAGATCAATCAGAGCAACGCACGTCAGTGGTCCCGCATCGGCTCGCGCGGAGTCTTTGGGCAGGCAGTACTGGCCGTGGCCGAACACCATCCGGATATGATGGTGATATCTGCCGATTTGGGCAATTCCTCGGGGCTAGACCGCTTCAAAAAGACTTACCCGGAGCAATTCCTCAACATCGGGATTGCCGAGCAAAATATGATTGGTGTTGCGGCGGGTATGGCTAAAGAAGGCTACAACGTCTTCGCCACATCGTTCGCTCCTTTCATTAGTATGCGCGCGGCGGAACAGGTGCGCATGAATATGGGCTACATGGGCATGAATATCAAGGCTGTGGCGATCGGCAGTGGTGTTTCTATGGCCTTCTTGGGCAACTCCCACTACGGCATTGAGGATGCCGCTGTGATGCGAGCGATTCCCAACCTCACCGTCGTCTGCCCGGCCGACTGCGCCGAGATATTTAAGGTCGTGGCTGCTGCTGCAGACTTCGAAGGGCCAATGTATATCCGCCTGACCGGGGCGGTTGGTAATCCGCCCGTTTACACTGAAGACTACCCCTTCGAAATAGGCAAAGCAGTAGTCTTGCGAGCACCTTCAGTGGTCAATTTTGTTGCTACCGGTAGTATGGTGTATGAGTCACTGGAAGCAGCGAAATTGCTGGATAAGGCCGGTATCTCTGCTGGCGTCATTAACATGCACACTATCAAACCGCTCGATAAGGTGGCCTTGGATCTGGCTATGCAGGGTTCACGCTTGCTAGTGACCGTAGAAGAGCATTCCGTAATTGGCGGTCTGGGCAGCGCCGTGGCCGAGTACAAGTCGACCAAGCGCACAGCGCCCCCTCAGTTGACTCTGGGCCTACCTGATGCGTTCGACGTGAGCGGCGATTATCGCTTCCTGCTTGAGCGACATGGATTGGTAGCGGCCAAGATTGCTGCCCGAGTGCAAGCCGAGCTTAACGTGCTTGACTCATAGGGGAGTATTAAAGCCAATAAGGCTATCAAGTTATGCATAGACTTATTCCAGCTAGCACCTACAGCAGAAACGTGCTCATACTGATTACCGGAACCAGCTTGGCGCAGGTAATTCCTATTGCTGTTAGTCCTATCCTGACAAGGCTATATAGTCCAGATCAATTTGGAGTTTTTGCAATTTACATTGCAATGATCTCGATAGTTGGGGTAATAATAACGGGACGATATGAGCAAGCCATACATCTGCCATCTAAGGAAACCGACGCATTTCACGTTACAGCATTGTCTATCGGAATTAGTATTGCTTTAAGCGCAATAATAATGATCTTAATTTTAATTTTTTCCGAATTCATTATCAAATGGATAGGGGGGGCGGCGCTTAGGCCTTGGCTTTATTTGATACCAGTATCAACTTTAATGATTGGTGTCTATCAAGCATTGAGTTACTGGAGTAATCGTAAAAGCAAATATAAACGATTGGCTATAAGTCGTACTGCGCAGAGTGGGTGTTCAACACTTGCACAATTGGGAATAGGATATGCTGGCGGCGGAATGATAGGTTTGCAAAGCGGACAAATAATTGGTCAAATAATTGCTACCAACGTATTGATTCGGCAGATATGGTGTGAAGAAAAAAACACAATATTAATACTAAAATATCCAAAAATGCTTGCTTTAGCAAAAAAATACAAAAATTTCCCCAAATATTTAATAGCAGCTGCGTGCTTAAACACAGCTGCAAATCAGTTACCAATATTGTTGTTTGCAACATTTTATAATATATCGGTTGTTGGTTATCTTTCTCTTACTCAGCGAGTCATGGCTGCACCCTTATCATTGATCTCGAATGCCATCGGAGATGTATTTCGCCAAGAAGCAAGTCACGCATATATAGCCAATAAAAATTGTAAAGAAATTTATCTAAAAACTTTAAAGAGGTTGATTTTAATTTCATTTATTCCATTTTTGGTTTTTTTCTTCATGGCTCCACGATTATTTTCGATTTTCTTTGGAGAGAATTGGCGAGTTGCAGGAGTGTATGCGCAAATCCTTTTACCTATGGCGTTTTTGCAATTCATTGTAATACCTCTGTCATCAATGTTCTCAATTGCACAAAAAGCGAAACTTGATCTGTTGTGGCAAATATTTTTTTTCGGCGTTGTGACTATTTCATTACTTATTGGGAGAATTTTCTCAAGCGAGATGGAAGCTTTGAAATTATTCTCTGCAGCGTGTTGTGTTGCATATTTTATTAATGGTATTTTGACATATCGCTTTGCTATAAATAAAAAATGATAAAAAAAATTACAAAATTAGAATTAGTTTCAGAGATTAAAAGTCTTGGAGTTGAGACTGGAGATGTTGTTTTCTTGGCTGCAGATTTAATGAGAGTTGGATATTTTAATGTGAATAGGCAAAGAACTCTAAGTGATTGGGTAGAGATATTAATGGAATCAGTAGGTCCTGAGGGTACATTAATAATACCTTCTTATACAGAATCCTTTTTTATTTGGAAGAAAAACAAAAACATAGTTTTTGATGAGTTTTGTCTGACGACATCTGGTTCTTTGAGTGTTGCCTTTCAAAATTATCCTGGTGTAAAAAGGAGCAAGCATCCAACCAATTCATGTTTTGCAATTGGTCGTTATGCTGACTATATACTAGATGGTCACGATGAATCCGCATCATCATATTATCCATATTCTAAAATAATAAATATGGGTGGTAAAAATCTAATGATAGGAACATTTTATGATACTAGACTTTCACCTATGGCGATTCACAGTGCTCAAGAAGCTATTGGATTATTGAAAAAAAATTGGGCCTCTGGCTTATTGCAATCATATTTTGTGGATCTACATCAGGTTACAAGGCTTTTTACACGCTTTGATATTGGTGGGTGTACCGCAGGTGGATACAAAACGATAGGGCATCACTTAATAGCAGGTGCGATAAATTTTGGAAAAGTAGGCAAGTCAAATGCAGCACTTATAGATTGTTCTAAATCATTTGATATTTTTTTAAATATTTTAAAAAATGAACCAAAGTTTTTAAAGTGTTGTAATAAATACTGTCCCGACTGCTACGGGAGTCCAATAAGCATGCATCCAATATTCTGGTGCAAGTTTCTATTAAGGCGTATTTATAATAAATTCATTAAAAATTGAAATGTTATTAAAGGTATTTGATGAGAGAAAATTAAATGCAAAAAATAAAATTACTAAAAATATAAATATATTATTAAGATTAAAAGGGGGGGGAAGTGAATCTTATGGTTTGGCACACATCCGCTGCTATTGATTGGATGAAAACTATCCTACAAGAGCGATTTGGCCACATCTTTAACTTAATGTTGCAAAATGGTGGAAGCCAATTGGTTTTGCAATTGCTTGGTGAAGAGCGCTATATCATGTTGGACCTGGACGGCCCTACCTTTATCAGTACTGACTCAAACCTGCCTTGTTCTGTGTGGAATGCTGATGCTGAAGGCTGGCCCACGGCGCTCAGCTCAAGTTTGCATGCTCCTGGTTTAAGTGCTGTAAGGTCATCATTAGTCGAAATAACTGCGCAAGGCTTTCATATCCACTATGACATCCTTGGTATGGTCTACTGGATGCTGACCAGGCAAGAAGAAGTTGGTCGTACCGACTTAGATGAACATGGCCGCTTTCCAGCAAGGTCTTCACATGCATTTAAGTTTGGTTATCTAGAGCGCCCGCTGGTTGATGAGTGGCTTTATGTATTGGGTCAAATAATTAAACGCCAATGGCCTAATATTATTTTGAAAAAACATAATTTTATCATGCGGGTATCGCATGACGTGGATCAGCCTAGCATGTATGCGTATAAGCCATGGAAAACCATTGCGCGTATGATGACTGGGCATATCTTAAAACGCCAAAACTATAATGCATTCTTAGCTGCACCTTATGTCAAACTCGCGACTCGAGAGCGATTAAGTGTCGCTGATCCTTATAACACTTTCGATTGGTTGATGGATGTTTCTGAGGCGAACAACCTAAAGAGTGCCTTCTATTTTATTTGTGGAAGAACAGACCGAAGCAAAGATGCCGACTATGAAATAGAGCACCCTGTGATCCGTAACTTGCTAAGACTTATTCATAAACGCGGCCATGAAATAGGTCTGCACCCTAGTTACAACACATTTAGAAGCACTGCTGCCATAAAGCATGAAGCAGATCGTCTAAAGCACATATGTGCTGAAGAAGGGATCGAGCAAGACCAATGGGGTGGAAGAATGCATTACCTACGTTGGGCACAACCAACCACTATGTGTGCCTGGTCTGATGCTGGTATGAGTTATGACTCAACCCTCGGCTACGCAGATCATGCGGGCTTTAGATGTGGAAGTTGTCACGAATACCCTGCGTTTGATGCGGTGAGACAAGAGCAACTGAAGTTGCGAATTCGTCCACTTATAGCTATGGAATGTTCGGTTATTGACGAAACTTATATGGGGCTTGGATCGGGGCGTGAGGCTGAAGAGAAATTTCTATTCCTAAAAGATTCATGTAAGCAGGTTCAAGGGTGCTTTAGCTTGCTATGGCATAACTCGTATTTGGGTACGGAAAATTTGAAGTCTATTTACACCAGTTTGCTAGCTAATAAGATAAATGTTCAGGCATAATCTCAAATATTTTAGTGTTACAAGTGTTCTGATAGCGGCACAATTTACAGCTATACTTGTTTATTTAAATGAAAATATAGTAAATGTTGGAGAAATAGGTGCAGCTTTACCTTTGTTGGCTGCTTATTTTGGTCTTTCTGGAATAATTTTTATATTTCTATGGTTCCAGAAAGCTATTTTTTTTCGCTTACACTTTTTTGTATTTTTATTTTTTATTGCATGGATTGCATTAAGGGTGGCCATTGATTTGGGTGAGCTAGAATATCTTAAAGCAATAACAATCGCAACAACTGGCGGAATATTGTTGTTTTATCTAGCGGGAGCATTTTTCAATATGGCGTATGTGCGGTTGCAAGAAAATCCCGAAAAAAAAGCCGTTCATATATTTATTATTATAATATATCTTTTATTAACAATTTATTCGTTTTTTAATTTATTATCAAGGTCCAGGGGTGATATTTTCTTTATTGACGATTTTGATGGTGATTATCAGAGGTCTGGTAACTTTATATCAATATCTTTCGTGGCAGTATCGGTTATTTTTTCTTCATTATTGTCAAGTTGGACTGGAGTAAACAAGGATAAAATAAAGATTTTTTTTTGGTTTTTAATATATACAGTAATTGCTAAAATACTCCTTCTTGGCAGTCAGTTAATTGGCTCGAACTCCGCAACTGCGGTAATAATAGGGATATACATATTGACTGTTATCTCGGTTATGCTAATGAAAAATAGGAAACTCAAGCGGCTTCATACTGAAGGGTTGATAGCCTTTCCTTTTAGCAAAAATTTGATGAAATTACTAATATTTTTTGTAGTAATTGGAATCGCTCTTTTGGTTACTTTAATATATATTTTTATTCAGGTAACTAATTTTGATATCGCAAATATTCGTTTGTTAGGATTTGGCTCGGGTTCGAATACTTCGCTTGCATCACGGTTTGATATCCTAATGCAAACTGGCGTAGATCAAATGAGTCATGCGCCGTTACTCGGTGATATGAATGTTGCTTACATCATAACGGGCAATTCAGGAACGACTTTGCATTCGTTCTTTTTATATATATTCGCCAATCTTGGCTTGGTTGGCTTAATTGTGGTACTTGCTTTTTTCATGTTGATTTTTCAACAGCTATTTAGAATTTGCAAATTTGAATTTCGTCGCGATGGGTCCTTTATTCGTGCGCTAACAATATTATATTTCATGGCAATTCTAATGTTCTTTTTATTATTCGCCAATTTGGCAGTAGGGGTCACTTGGATAGTTATATGGTTTATGGTTGGTTTCATATCTCAACCTTTTAGTTTTAAGTGATAAAAGATTGTTTTAAGTTGAAAACCTTATGGGCGATCTTGATGATATTACTGAAGCCATCAAAAAGTATGGTGACTTATCATATGACTGTATTTTCAATTCGAAAAATATGTTAAAATATTCATCAGTTTTTAGTGCAGCAGGCGCTGGACACAGGTAGAAAAAATTAAATTCATTAATCAAATGAAATGGCTATAAATTAGCCATTTAAGATAAACCTGGTTAAGTAAAAAATTGACTCACAACCTTCACATCTCTCTCACTGAATTCCGTAATGAAAGCCGCGTTTTAAAAGAGACGTCCTCGCTGCTTTTGCACGGCTTATATAATAGTGTTAGGATAATTGCTTTGCATGCGGAAGGTTTGGCTGACAGTGAAGTATTGGGTGTAAACTATGATTTGGTTAGATTGCGTATCAAGAGTCGTACATTTCCTCCAATTATTCCATTTCAGTTGTTGAAATATATTGAGTTTTCTTTTCGCGTAATCAAGTTGTCATGGAATAACCGTCCAAATACAGTTAATATACACTCTCTTGCACTTCTACCACTTGGTCTTTTGCTAAAATTATTGTTTCATGCGAAATTGGTTTACGATGCGCATGAACTTGAAACGGAGGTTGAGGGGCTAAGTGGATTGCGGCAGAAACTTGCGCGTTCAGTTGAGCTTGTTTGCATGCCGTTAGTTGACCTCGTCATCACTGTCGGTCCAAGGATACGTGACTGGTACCGCAAACGCTACCAAATTAACAATGTGGTGGCAGTGCTTAACTGCCCGCCTTTAAAGCAAGTTGCACGCCCTGGTCTCTTGCGTGAAAAACTCAAGATTGAACCCCAAAAGACAATCTGCCTCTATCAAGGAGCACTCTGCTCAGGACGTGGAATTGAGTTACTATTGAACACGTTCGAAAACTCCAATGATGACAGTCTTGTACTTGTCTGTATGGGATATGGTGAACTGGAAGATGAAATTAAAAGTATTTCGGATCGTTGCACAAGAATTTACCATTTTCCTGCTGTGCCTCCGTCGGTTGTTCTTGATTACACTGTTGACGCTGATATCGGCTTCGCATTGATTGAGAGCACTTGTCTTAGTTATTATCTGTGCCTGCCAAATAAGTTGTTTGAATATGCTATGGTTGGTGTTCCTGTGGTATGCTCGCCTTTGCCTGAAATGGCTTTTTTGGTTCAAAATTATAAAATAGGTGCTTTGATAGATGATGTTTCACCAGCAGGAGTTATGCGAGCGGTGAATGCAGTTAATTTAAAGGATCGAGATCGACTTAAAAAAAGTTGTGAAATTTTCAGTATTTTATTCAGCTGGGAAGAGCAGGAGAAAATCATGATTCATGCCTATCATCAATTTATTTTAAATCGAGTTTAAATTGAATTATCAAATCTGTACCCGCTGTGTTATGGATAGCAGCGACCCTGACATCAAATTTGATGAATCTGGCGTATGCAACCATTGCCATAATTTCGATAATATTGCGCATGAGGTTTGGCATCCTAATCTAGTGGGTCGTCGAAAATTGGATCAGATAGTTGATCAGATTAAGAGTGAAGGCGAAGGTCTGACTTACGATTGCGCGATTGGATTATCGGGCGGGGTTGATAGTTCTTATCTGGCTTGGGTTGCTAAGAAAGAGCTCGGCCTTCGTCCCTTAGCGGTGCATGTTGATGGTGGTTGGAATTCTGAACTTGCAACACGAAATATAGAAAATATAGTTCGTAAACTTGATATTGATTTGGTTACTTATGTGGTTGACTGGGAGGAAATGCGTGATTTGCAGCGCGCTTTTTTGCGATCAGGACTAGCAAATCAGGATGTTCCACAAGATCATGCTTTTTTTGCAGCTCTTTATAGCAACGCCCAAGCGCATGGTTTGCGCTATGTGCTATCTGGTGGAAACTACGCCACCGAATCAGTGCTGCCAGCGGAGTGGGCATATAACGCCATGGACCTTCGTCATTTGGAGGCGATTCACAAGCGCTTTGGCGAGATCCGCCTGAAGACTTTTCCACGAGTGAATTTTTTCCGCTACTATTTTTGGAATCGATATGTTAAGCGCATGCAGGTTGTGCGACCGCTGAATTACTTGCCGTATGTTAAAAATGAAGCGATTGCTTTATTAGAACGTGAACTTGCCTTCAAATACTACGGAGGTAAGCATTTCGAATCACGATTTACCAAGTGGCAGCAACTATATTTTCGCCCGCGAAAATTTGGTTTCGACGAACGACGTGCCTACATGGCCAGTCTGATCCTTGCCGGTCAGATGACACGAGAAGAAGCATTTGCTGCGCTAGCAGGTGACGCTGAAAACGAACGTCAGGCAGAGCAAGATACTGGGTACATCCTAAAGAAGCTCGGAGTATCTGAGGAGGAATTCGCCCAGATTATGGCGGCCCCATCAAAAACTTTTCGCGACTATCCATCCAATTTCGTCCTGTTTAACTACAAGACGGCTCTGCGCCAATGGCTTAAGGCGCGCGGTGTGGTGTTTCAGCCCAATTCTTGAGGACTTGATATGTGCGGTATTGCCGGTGCAGTTGGTCTTGATGGACAGCATGTTGATAGAGCATTGATTGAGCGCATGACGCGCATGGTGGCCCATCGCGGCCCCGACGGCGAGGGTGTATTCGTAGAAGGGAATATTGGACTTGGACATAGGAGACTTGCCATCGTTGATCGTAGCTCCGATGGTGCCCAGCCAATGACTGCTCGTAAGGAGCTCAACACCGTTGTATTTAATGGGGAAATTTACAACTATCTTGAACTTAGAACTGAGCTACAGGCGCTGGGGCATATGTTTGCTACGCGAACAGATACGGAAGTTTTGCTTGCTGCGTACGCCGAATGGGGTCCATCTTGCGTGAATCATTTTAATGGGATGTGGGCCTTTGCTATATATGATCGAACATGTGGCCATTTATTTTGCTCAAGAGATCGTTTCGGTAAAAAGCCTTTTTACTTTATGCGTAATCGGGACTGCTTTGCTTTTGGTTCTGAAATTAAACAGTTGCTTCCATTGATGTCTAAACGTAGGGCGAATGAGCACGCCCTATTGAAATTTATCATGGGTGTTCAGTCTGAGGGGCTGGAGCAGTCATTTTTCGAAGGTGTACGCAAGCTCCCTGGAGGCCACAACCTAATATTAGATATACGTAATGGTGATATGAGGATCGAGCGCTACTACGAGTTGAAGATTGATCGGACTTTGAATGGAATTGACGACATAGAGGCTGTAGATCGCTTTTCTGCAGCGTTGACCGATTCTGTGCGCTTGCGCTTACGCGCTGACGTTCAGGTTGCCACATGCCTTTCTGGCGGTCTTGACAGTTCCAGCGTTGCCACTTTAGCTTCCTCAATCTACCGGGAATATGCACAGCGACCTTTTGCGGCAATCACGGCCTCTTCTGAACAGCAAGGTAATGATGAGTCACACTTTGCTGAGCAAGTTGTTAAACATAATGACATGGTGTGGCATAAAGTTAAACCAAGTTACGAAAATTTTGCAGATGCTTTACCGGCGATTGTTGAAGCCCAAGAAGAGCCGTTCCCATCAGCATCTATCGCAATGCAATACTTTGTAATGCAAACAGCTCGCGAAAAAGGTATACCTGTGCTGCTTGATGGACAAGGTGGTGATGAAACGCTTCTTGGCTATGAGCGTTATTTTGCTGCGCACTACCTCAGCGAGGCAAAAACGCATGGTTGGCTAAGTTCACTTGCAGCTATGCGCGCCAGCAGCGTTAACAATTCTGCAATGTCAGCGCGACGAGTGTTGGAATATTTTATATATTTCAACTCCTCTAGAGTGCGTTGGAGTAACTACCGTCGCCGTCATAGTTATCTTCGTTCTTTACCAGAGATGTTTGACGAAGTGCGACTTTATGCGGATGCTGCGGGTGACATTCACGACTTGCAAAAGCTGGAAATTGAGCGCACCAATTTGCCAGCACTTTTGCGCTACGAAGATAAGAACTCGATGAGTCACTCGATTGAAACCCGCTTGCCTTTTCTTGATTATCGATTGGTCGAACTGGCGCTATCGCTGCCTGGATCTTCAAAGATTTCAGAGGGGTGGACCAAGCATGTTTTGCGCAAGTCGATGGTAGGTAAGATGCCCGACAGCATCGTCTGGCGTCGCAACAAGCTAGGCTTTGAAGCGCCGGAGCAACTTTGGTTCCCGCGCCATCGGTCATCTATGTTAGAGGCCGTTCGCGGTTCAGGGCTTTTAGCATCAGTATGTCGGCACGACCAATTAGTGCGCGATTTCTATCAACTCGATGAATTAACCCAGTGGCGTCTTTACAGTGTGGCATGCTGGGAGCGCACTTTTGAAGTCGTGGCTTGAGCCAACAAATACATCAATAAAATTTAAATATGGTAGTGATCGTAAATTACGGGGTAGGTAACCTTTCCTCTGTACAAAATATGTTGCTTAAGGCCGGGGCAAAATCTTCGATTTCCTGTGATCCGAATGAAATTTTAGCCGCCGATAAGCTGTTGTTGCCAGGGGTCGGCCATTTTGATTACGGCATGAAGATGTTGAATCAATCTGGACTACGAGATACGCTGGATCGTTATGCGTTGGATTTGCGTCGTCCGGTGCTCGGCATCTGTCTTGGTGCGCAAATTCTCGGTTTTGGTAGTGAAGAAGGTGATACGCCGGGCCTAGGTTGGATCGACATGCATTGTCGGCGTCTACCACAAACCAAGGGGATTCGTGTTCCTCACATGGGCTGGAACGAACTCAACCTGAAGCGTCCATCGGTGCTTTTTGCCAATGCCGATGCCGATGCGCGTTATTACTTCGTGCACTCCTATTACATGGACTGTGCCGATAACTCTGATGTTGTCGGTACGTGCCACCACGGCATAGACTTTACATGTGCAGTGCAGCGTGACAATGTATTTGGTACTCAGTTCCACCCTGAGAAGTCTTTGCGCCACGGGCTTGAACTTATGCGTGCTTTTGTGGAGATGCCACTTCCATGAATAAAACTCGCGTAATTCCAGTTTTGCTTTTGCGTGGTCAGGGACTGGTTAAGACAGTCAAGTTTAAGCAACCTAAGTACGTTGGTGATCCTATCAATGCGGTACGCATCTTCAACGAAAAAGAAGTCGACGAACTGGTGTTTCTTGATATTACGGCCACACCTGAAGAGCGTGGCCCTGATTTTGACTTGTTATCCGACATAGCTAGTGAGGCGTTTATGCCAATGGCCTATGGGGGGGGGGTCAGCAATTTGGCTCAGGTAAGGCGTATTTTTGAGCTTGGGTTTGAGAAAGTAATCATTAACAGCGCTGCCTATAAAAATCCAGAGTTAATCTCGGAAGCGGCTGCCATCTTTGGCTCACAAAGTATCGTCGGATGCGTTGATGTTCGGAAAAACTTACTTGGCCGATACGAGCTGTGTTCTAGCTCAGCGAAAGTTAAAGAAAAGTCCAGCCTGTTTGAGCATTTGGCCGTATTGACCCAAAGTGGAGTCGGAGAAGTAATAGTCAATGCAGTTGATCGTGACGGAACCATGGGAGGCTATGACCTCAAATTACTTCGGGAAGTAAGTGCAGCTGTCACCGTACCTGTGATCGCCTGTGGTGGCGCTGGAAGCTTAGATCACTTGGTCGAGGCTGTACAGGATGGCCATGCCTCCGCTGTGGCAGCTGGTAGTCTTTTCGTCTTTATGGGTCCACACCGTGCCGTAATGATCAACTACCCAGAACGCAAGTTGTTGACTGAGCAATTACCATGAATATACATCTTTATCCGTCTGTGCTTAAAAATGAGACGCGCATACTTAAAATTGCTTATTCTCTGCGTTCTCATGCCTTGTTCAAGGAAATTTCCGTAGTCGGGCGCAGCGGCCAAGGCTTGCCTGCGCATGAAGACCTTGGAAATGGTGTTCATTTGTATCGCTTAGCCTCAGTGTTAGGCGAAGATTATGACAACACCTTTGGCAAGATGCTCCGCACATTAGGTTGGTATTTGGCAGTTTTGTGGTGGATGCGTAACCGAACAGTTGAATGTTTGAATTGCCACAGCCTGCCTGTGTTGCCACTATCAGTTCTGCTCAAATTTTGGAAGCGCTGTAAATTGGTTTATGACACCCACGAACTGGAAACTGAAACCCACGTTAGCAAAGGACTTCGAAAAAGCCTAGCGAAGGTGGTCGAACGGGTTTTAATTAGTCAGGTTGATGCGGTGTGCGTGGTAAACCGCAGCATTGCTTCTTGGTATCAGGAGATTTATGGCCTTGACCGTGTCTGGGTGGTACACAACCTGCCGCTTCGAATGGCGTCTGTGCCCAAGCGCACTGGTTTATTACGGAACGCCATAGGGATAAGGTCAACGGAAAATTTGCTTTTCATATATCAAGGTTTACTTTCTCCTGGGAGGGGTATTCAGATGCTGCTTGATGCCTTCGCTGGCATCAGTGGTGACAGACACTTGGTTTGTATGGGTTATGGTCCGTTGGAAGAAACAGTGCGTAAGGCTGAACAGTTGCACTCGAATATCCATTTCATGCCGGCAGTGGCACCAAATCTGGTTAAGGAATACACAGTCGATGCAGATGTGGGGCTGGCGATGATTGAAAACACCTGCCTGAGCTATTACTTGTGCGCGCCTAACAAACTTTACGAATATGCTGCTTGTGGCGTCGCAGCCGTGGTTAGTGACTTTCCCGAGATGAGCCGATTTGTGGATAGTTACGACTGCGGCTGGAAAGTTAAATTTGAATTAGGTGAATTTCGACGATTGATCGAATCAATCGATGCCGAATCCTTAAAAAGCAAGCGATTGAATGCAACGCGTGCTGCTATGGATTACTGCTGGGAAAACGAAGAACTAGAAATGCTAAGCATGTATGAAGATTTGGGCTTCAATGTGTTGAACGCAAATCCGAAATGTCTTATGGATGAACGATGACTGAAAAAATTAAAGTTGATAATTTGGCCTACCAAGCATGCAAGCGCTGCATTATGGATACTGTGGCCGATCGAAAAATCGTTTTTGATGATGATGGTATCTGCCATCACTGTCATCGTTATGATGCCATGTTCTCAACACGAGTTATCCGCGGAGAGGCTGGTAAGGCTGTTCTCGATGGGCTGGTCCAAAAAATGAAGGAAGCGGGCCGTGGCAGTGACTACGATTGCATTATTGGGGTTTCAGGTGGTGTTGATAGTACTTATGTAGCCTGGCTGGTTAAGCAACTCGGTTTACGCCCTCTGGCATTGCACCTAGACAACGGATGGAATTCAGAATTGGCAGTTAAAAATATTGAGCGCTTATTGGGTAGACTTGGCATTGATTTATATACCTATGTAATAGACTGGGAGGAATTTCGCGATTTGCAAAAATCTTTTCTCAAGGCATCAACGCCGGATGGAGATATACCGTCTGATCATGCCATTGGTGCATTGCTTTGGCGTGAAGCAGTAAAGCGCAATATTAAATATATTGTATCGGGAATGAACTTTACAACAGAATCTATTTCGGTGCCTGACTGGGCCTATGGTCATTCTGATTGGAAATATGTAAAAGCTATACATCGAAATTTTGGGAGCGTTAAACTCCGAACTTACCCGCACTTTTCGTTGTTTTATCTTATTTATGCAAATTTAATTCGCGGCGTGCGTACGGTCTCAATTTTGAATTACATAGATTATGATAAGACTGAGGCGATCAGTAAGATAACGAAAGAATTGGGTTGGCAGAACTATGGTGGCAAGCATCATGAATCTGTTTATACGCGGTTCTACCAGGGTTATGTTTTGCCAAAAAAGTTTGGGATAGATAAGCGATATGGGCATTTATCAGATTTGATAAATGCTGGTCAAATAACACGATCCGAGGCACTTAAGGAGATGAGTAATCCACCTTATCCTGAAGCGCAACAATTCGAAGATTTGGTTTATGTGAGTAAAAAGCTCGGATTTGATGTCGTGGCTTTTGAGGAGCTTATGAAGCGACCTGTCAAAAATTTCAGGAATTACCCAAATTCATTTGCAATAGTTAATTTTCTTAAAGCAACCGCTAATAAGCTGCGCAGTCTTGGTCTTTACCCAAGATGACTTTTGCAGATTCAAATATAAGAATTAATAAGTTCTAACGATGCTTAATATGCTATGACTGTACGAAAATGAGTGCTACCAAAACCATTTTGATACTTGCACCACACACAGATGATGGTGAGTTTGGGTGTGGTGGCACGATTGCAAAATATGTTGCACAGGGCGTACGTGCTATTTATGTGGCTTTTTCTGCCGCAGAGCAATCAGTTTTACCGCATTTGCCGCGTGACATTCTGCGCAGTGAAGTGCGCAATGCTACTGCAGCATTGGGCATCGCTAATGAAGATTGTTTGGTGTATGATTTTAAAGTCAGACGGTTTCCTGAACTTAGGCAACAAATTTTGGACAAGATGATTGAACTAAGTAGGCAATATCAGCCAGACATGGTTTTCTTGCCAAGCGCCAACGATACCCACCAAGACCATCAGACTATTGCCCAAGAGGGTTTTCGTGCCTTTAAACGAACAACGATGTTGGGTTATGAGGTACCTTGGAATAACCTTGATTTTAGAACCAGCTGTTTTGTTGATTTGTCCGAAGAAAACTTGGAGACAAAAATTCGTGCTGTTCGTACATACGAATCACAAAAACACCGCGATTATGCAAGTGCAGAATTTATCCGCAGTTTGGCGCTTACTCGTGGTGTGCAAATAGGAAAACGTTATGCGGAATCATTCGAGGTGGTGAGATGGGTAATCAACTAATACGTCCATGTCGTGTGTCAGAGTTGGCCCAAGCACTGAGTTTGCCTTGGAGAGGTTCCGATATTGAGATTACACATATTCGTCCACTTGATATCGCAGATGCTGGTTCATTGTGTTTTTCTAAAGCGCAAGGATTTATTGGTAATTTACCAGCTGTAGCGTTGATTGCGCCGGTGGGTGTTGATCCTGGTGTAGGTGCTGTGATTGAGGTCGGTAATCCTCGACTGGTTTTCGCAAATGCATTAATCACGCTAGCACTTAATCCCGGTTTTAGGGGCTCTGAAAGACCCCCGCAACTTGGCGATGGTGTAGTTATAAGTAGTACTGCAGTGCTTGGCAAAGGTGTTTCTATAGGCGCGCGTAGCATTATTGGACATCATGTCGTTATTGCTGAAAATGTAAGTATTGGTGAAGATTGCATTATTAAGTCAAACACAGTAATTGGTGAGGCAGGTTTTGGTTTTGAGCGTGACGAATCGGGTGTGCCGGTGCGTATCCTGCACCTAGGTGGTGTGGTTATAGGTAATCGAGTGGAGATAGGTAGTCTCAACACTGTTTGCAGGGCCACACTAGGTAACACAGTGATTGAGGACGATGTGAAGACCGATGATCATGTTCACATTGCACACAACTGTAGGGTTCGGCGTGGGGCATTGCTAACTGCATGCGTTGAGCTTAGTGGGGGAGTTGATATTGGTGAGTTTGCTTGGGTGGGCCCCAACACGTCAATTATTCAAAAAGCAGTGCTAGGCGCAAATAGCTTTATTGGTATTGGTTCAAATATCACCAAATCAGTTCCTGAGGGAGCAAGCGTTGCAGGCAATCCGGCTCGGCAATTAATTCGCAAATAAAATCAAAAAATCTATTAATTAAGTATGGGTAATAATTTTTTAAAAAATGTTTGGATATTAAATCACTACGCTCAAGAGCCGGGTGGCTCAGGTGGTACACGGCATTTTCATCTGGCAGAAAACCTTGCCAAACATGGATGGTGTTCCACAATCATCGCAGCCAGTGTAGATCATAGTACAGGTCGCCAACGACTAGAACAAGGTAGTAATAATAAGCTGGAAAAGATTAATGATATTCCTTTTTTATGGGTTAAAACACCGCAATACAGTGGAAATGGTAGTGGTCGAATCTTAAATATGCTTGCATTTACATTTCGGGTGGTATTGCCAAGTACGACGCGAAATTTGAATAAGCCTGATGTTGTCATTGGCTCCAGTGTTCATCCTTTCACAGCTGTTGCTGCCGCTTTACTGGCAAAAAAATTTCGTATCCCATTCATTTTTGAGGTTCGTGATCTTTGGCCTCAAACGTTAATTGACATGGGGCGTGTTCGTGATGGTAGCTTTATTGTTTGGATTCTTAGATGGATTGAAAAATGGCTATATAACCGAGCTGACAGGATTGTTGTATTGTTGCCTTTTGCATGGAAATATATAGTTCCGTTAGGTTTTTCAAAAGATAAAATTAATTGGATACCTAACGGGGTTGACCTTAAAAATTTCCCCCAAGCAATCCAAATTAATGATCTAATGAAAGATAAATTTGTTTTGATGTATTTTGGTTCGCATGGTCAAGCAAATGGTTTGGGGACATTGATTGATGCAATGAGTTTGGTGGCAAAGATGGAAGGTGGTTCAGCGATTCAACTTCGGTTAATTGGCGATGGTCCTCTTAAAGAGGATTTAATCAATAAAGTAAAAAAAATGGGATTAGATAATATAGTTTTTGAGCGATCTGTTCCAAAAAGTGAAATACCTTTAATTGCCGCTCAAGCAGATTCATTTGTAATCCCAATACCAGACCTGTCAAATCTATATCAATATGGCATTAGTCCTAATAAATTATTTGATTATTTTGCGGCATGTCGACCAATAGTTATTGCAACTTGTGCGGCAAATAATCCTGTTAACGAAGCGGGTGCTGGTTATACCGTGGCACCAAACAAACCGAGCGAACTTGCTGCAGCAATAATAAGCATGTCCCAGTTGTCCTTCGCCGAGCGGAAAAAAATGGGGCAAAATGGTTACAACTATGTGAAAAAAAATCATGATTTTGTCAAATTGTCTGCCATGTTTGCGGCCGTCTTAGACGAGGTTTGTACTGGAAAGCAAAGCCGATGAAGCTTGTCAAAGAGTGGGCGATGGTTGCAGTTGGTTTTGGCTTGGATCGAACTAATGAAGCGTCTATTTGACTTCGTCGCCGCATCGATGGCCTTGTTAATCCTGGCCCTGCCCTTGTTGATTTTGGCTTGCGTTATTCACCGCAAACTGGGCGGCCCGGTGCTATTTCGTCAGCAGCGGCCGGGTTTGCAGGGGCGGTCGTTCACTATGGTTAAGTTTCGCACCATGACGGACGAGCGCGGGCCCGATGGTGCTTTGCTGCCCGATGCGCAGCGCCTCACGCCATTTGGACGGTTTTTGCGCGCCAGCAGCGTAGACGAACTGCCCGAGCTGTGGAATGTATTGAGCGGTGACATGAGTCTGGTAGGGCCTCGACCTTTGTTGATGGAGTATTTGACGCTCTACACCCCCGAACAAGCGCGACGCCATGAGGTGCGCCCGGGCATCACGGGTTGGGCGCAAGTCAATGGCCGCAACGCGATCAGCTGGTCTGACAAGTTTGCGCTGGACGTTTGGTATGTGGACCACAGCAGCCTGTGGCTTGATGTCCGCATTTTGTGGCTGACGGTGCGCAAGGTGCTGGTTCGTGATGGCATCAGCGCCCCCGGCGATGCGACGATGCCCAAGTTTGAAGGTATCAATGAAAACAAATAAATCTAACGTGCTTTTGCTCTCGGCGGGCCGACGGGTGGAGTTGATCAAAGCGATTAAGCAGGAATTGCAGCTGCGTGGCTTGCAATCAATGATGTTTGCAACTGACTTGAAGCCCGAAATGTCCGCAGCTTGCCAGGTTGCCGATCAAGCCTTTGCGTTGTCACGTGTGACCGCCCCCGGTTATATGGATCAATTGTTAGCGCTCTGTTTGGAGCAGAAAGTTGGTCTGGTTATACCGACGATCGATACGGAATTGCTGAGCTTGGCAGAGCACAGGGAGAGATTTTCAGCAGAGGGTATTGAGCTAGTTATTTCGGATGAGTCGCTGGTGCGTGAATGCCGTGACAAGCGTTTAACTGCTCAACTTTTCAATTCTGTTGGCATCGATGTGCCCAAGATTTTGGATCGACAACTGCTCACCTTTCCTTGTTTTGCCAAGCCGTATGACGGCAGTCGCAGTGTTGGTGCTGCCAAGCTCAGTCAGGTTGCTGATCTTTCTGATGATATGCGCCATGATCCCAAGATGATGTTCATGGAGTTCATCGATCAGAGTTTTGAGGAGTACACAGTTGATGCATATTACGATCGCAAGGGCATTTTGAAGTGTTTAGTTCCTCGCCATAGGCTGGAAGTGCGTGACGGTGAAATCAACAAAGGTGTTACCCGTAAACACCATGTCTACGAGTACCTGATTGACAAACTGGCAAAGATCAAGGGTGCGCGTGGTTGTTTGACTGTTCAGCTTTTCGCGCATCCACACGAAAAGCGCTATGCAGCCCTGGAAATTAACCCTCGTTTTGGCGGTGGTTATCCGCTTTCGTATTCAGCAGGTGCCAATTACCCAGGGTGGTTGATTGACGAATACTTGTTGCAGAATGAGATTGGTTTTTTTGACGGATGGACTTCGGATTTGATGATGCTGCGATATGACGCACATGTGTTGGTGAAAAATGCGCATTGACCTTGCACGAACAGTTGTTGTCTTTGATTTGGATGACACTCTTTATCCAGAAGCTGATTATGTGAATTCTGGTGTTCGCTATGTTTGTGGGCAGATCAACTCTTTGTGCGGTATCGATTGCTACGAAGCCATACAAACGCAACGCTTGCAGGACGCAAAGCTTGATTGGCTATCTTTGGCATGTGAGTTGACGGGCTTAAAACCTTCGATTAAAGAATCGCTTTTGTGGATGTACAGGTTGCATATGCCTGATATAAACCTGTCCGAAAATTGTTCTGTATCTTTAGAAAAAATCAAATCAGCAGCATTAGCCGTTGCAATTTTGACTGATGGGCGGACTGTGACGCAAAAGTTTAAGTTGGCATCTCTTGGTTTAAGCCATTACCCAGTTTACGTTTCAGAGGACTACGGCACTGCAAAGCCAGCCCCTAATCGCTTTCTAGCCATTCAAAAAGACTTTCCCGCAGAAAAATATGTATACATTGCAGACAACGTTCAAAAAGATTTTTTAGGATGCAATCCTCTGGGTTGGCTTGGAATTGGTATGCGGGGGAACGATCGCAACATTTATTCGCAGTCAACTCAGGGTTTGCCGGAATCAGCGTTGCCAACTTATTGGGTCAACAATTGGGAAGAGTTAACAGAACTGTTGCTCAATTCATGAAGGATGGCTTTGTCATCCGTAATTCAGACTAAAAATGCTTAACACCCCATTCTCCCCTTGGCCCAGTTTCACCGCCGAAGAAGCCGATGCGGTGCGCCGCGTGGTGATGTCCAACAAGGTGAACTATTGGACGGGCACCGAGACCCGTGCTTTTGAAAAAGAGTTTGCAGTATGGTGTGGCACGGCGCACGCCGTGGCGCTAGCCAACGGCACGCTGGCGCTGGATGTGGCGCTGAAAGCCTTGGGCATTGGCCCGGGGGACGAGGTGGTGGTGACACCGCGCACGTTCATTGCGTCGATTTCGTGTGTGGTCAATGTAGGCGCGGTGCCGGTGTTTGCCGATGTGGAGGCGGACAGCGGCAATGTGTCAGCACGCACGATTGCGGCGGTGTTGACGCCACGAACTAAGGCCGTGGTTTGTGTGCATTTGGCGGGTTGGCCTTGCGATATGGACCCGATCATGACGTTGGCGGCGCAGCATGACTTGAAGGTGATTGAGGATTGCGCGCAGGCGCATGGGGCGCGTTACAAGGGGCGACCGGTGGGCAGCATTGGCCATGTGGGGGCCTGGAGTTTTTGCCAGGACAAGATCATGACCACCGGCGGCGAGGGGGGCATGGTGACCACGAATGACGAGGCGCTGTGGCGAGCCATGTGGTCGTTCAAGGACCATGGCAAGAGTTATGAGGCAGTTTACGAGCGCCAGCACCAGCCGGGCTTTAGGTGGTTGCACGAGAGCTTTGGCACCAATTGGCGCATGCTGGAGATGCAGGCCGTCATTGGTCGCATTCAGTTGCGTTGGATGCTTGAATGGGCTGCAGCGCGTAAGCGCAATGCTGAGGCTATTTGGGCGACGTGCCGAGAGTTTTCGGCGTTGCGGGTGCCGCAAGTTAAGTGCGCTAGCTGCTCGGGTGGCTGTGCAGCGGCAGGCGCGTCTTGCGAGCATGCGCATTACAAGTGTTATGCCTATGTGCAGCCTGGGTGCTTGGCCGCGGGTTGGACGCGTGACCGGATCGTCGAGACGATCATGGCAGAGGGTGTACCTTGTTACCAAGGGTCTTGCTCTGAGGTGTATTTGGAAAAGGCATTTGACGGCACGGGCTGGCGGCCAGAGGCTCGTTTGCCAGTTGCTAAGGTGTTAGGTGAGACATCGGTCATGTTTTTAGTGCACCCAACTTTGACCCAAGCTGAGATTGCTAAAACGTGCGAAGTGATTCGCAAAGTGATGGTTCAGGCCAGTGTCTGAGCCTGAATAAGGGTGTTGCGGGTTTTGAGATGAACTTTTCTTTATTGACTGACTATCTGTTGATGTTGCCACGCCCGCTAAAGCGGACGTTGGCTTTAGGGGCAGACGCATTTGTCTGTGCTATCACGGTGTGGATGGCGTTCAACTTACGGTTGGAGTCGTGGACGGCTTGGTCGCTTGCGCATTTCACGGCGTTTGTGGGTGCTGTGGCCTTTGCCTTGCCGCTGTTCATTGTGTTTGGTCTGTACCGTGCCATCTTCCGTTATGCGGGTTTGCCTGCTCTGATGACGGTATTGAAGGCGGTGGCCCTTTACGCCGTGCTTTATTGTTTTGCATTTGCTATTGTTGGCGTGCCCGGGGTGCCACGCACGGTGGGTGTTTTGCAGCCGTTGTTGCTGCTCTTGGGCGTGACGCTGTCGCGTGCGTTTGTGCGCTATTGGTTGGGCGGCATTTATCTGGGCATCGTGCACCGTGAGCGTTTGCCTAGGGTGTTGATTTATGGCGCAGGTTCTGCCGGGCGGCAGTTGGCGGCGGCCCTGAAGACCAGCCCCGAGCTGGTGGTGGTGGGCTTGCTGGATGACGATGACCGTTTGCATGGCCAGGTGCTCAATGGCCTCAAGATTTACGACCCGGCAGCGATTGTGGGCGTGGTGAACAAGCTGCGCGTGACACAGGTGTTCTTGGCCATTCCGTCAGTGTCTCGCGCAAGACGCAACGAGATTCTGGAGTTGGTGCGTGCTGCCCATGTGCAGGTGCGCACTTTGCCGGGCGTGATGGACTTGGCCCAGGGCAAGGTGCAGGTGTCTGACCTGAAAGAGCTGGACATTGAAGACCTGCTAGGCCGTGACCCGGTGCCGCCCAACCCGCTGATGTTGGCCAAGAACATCACGGGCAAGGTGGTGATGGTGACGGGGGCGGGGGGCTCGATTGGCTCGGAGTTGTGCAGGCAGATTGTCAAGTCGGGGCCTGCCGCGCTGCTGCTGGTGGAGCTGACGGAGTTTGCGCTGTATGCGATTGAGCATGAACTGCAAAGCGCCATGGCCGAAGAGGGTGCGCCAGATATTCGGCTGGTGCCTTTGCTGGCCAATGTGCGCGACGCGGCACGCATGGCCGAGATTTTGCGCACCTGGAAGCCGCACACGGTTTACCACGCAGCGGCTTACAAACATGTGCCGCTGGTTGAACACAACCCGGCCGAGGGTGTGAAGAACAACGTGCTGGGCACTTTGACCACGGCCATGCAAGCAGCGGCGCATGGCGTGAGTGATTTTGTGTTGATCAGCACCGACAAGGCGGTACGCCCCACCAATGTGATGGGCACCAGCAAGCGCCTGGCCGAGATGGTGTTGCAGGCCCAGGCTGCAGTAATGGCCAAAGCCGGTGGCAAGACGCGCTTCAGCATGGTGCGCTTTGGCAATGTGCTGGGTTCGTCGGGCTCGGTGGTGCCGCTGTTTCGCAGGCAGATCAAGGATGGCGGGCCGATCACCTTGACGGACGAGCGGATTACGCGTTATTTCATGACCATCCCCGAGGCTGCGCAGTTGGTGATTCAGGCCGGGGCCATGGCCAGTGGTGGTGATGTGTTTGTGCTGGACATGGGCGAGCCGGTGCGCATTGCCGATTTGGCCCGGCGCATGGTCGAGCTGTCGGGCTTGGCGCTCAAAGATGAAGCGAACCCGAATGGCGACATCGAGATCACCGTGACCGGATTGCGCCCCGGCGAAAAGCTGTACGAAGAGCTGTTAATCGGCGACAACCCCTTGCCCACCAGCCACCCCCGCATCATGAAAGCCCACGAAGACTTTTTGGCTTGGGATGAATTGCAAGCCAAGTTGTCTGAATTGGGTTTAGCGCTTGACGCCAACAACGTGCCCCTGATCCGCACCCTGCTCAAGGATATGGTGCCAGGCTATCAGCCCGATGGTGAGGTGGTGGATTGGGTGTGGATGGAGAATGCACGCACGGCTTGATACAGGGGGCTTGCAGGCATTCGGCCGCAGGGGCGGCCTTTCACAGGGGATGGGAAATTGTTTAATTGGGGTCAGATCCCAATTGTTTTCGGGTATCCTATACTGTAAAAAAGAAATAAAAGAATTCATAAATGACCACTGCCGTATTGAAATCCAAAGGGCCAGAGCTTCTTGCTGAGATATCAAATTTCGTGAGCAAGGCGCATTGCTTTCTTTTGCCTGGTGACAAGTCCATTTTTTTGCAAACCTGGATCAGGGAAATTGAAAAGGTCATGAAGATCGACGCCGTCCATGGGTCATTGCTCAAGGCGAAGCTTGGCGAGGCTCATGGCGACATTGAACAGGTTGATTATTGGTTGAACAACGCTCAAAGGCTGGGTGTTAAGCCGTACCAAATGGCTGTAAATATGCTTGTTGCATATTGCAATCTGGGGTATGGTTCAAAAGCCCTGCAGGTGTTTCGTGATCATGTTGACATTTCCCATGGAAACATTGGCGATACGATTTGGTTGACGCCTGGCGTTGGGGCTTTCAAATATATGAAACATCTCATGGAACAAGCCAAGCGAGGAAACGTCGAGTTGCCCGAGACCAATCTGGCCTTAAGTCAGTCGGTAGCTGATTTGCTGGCACTCTCGGACGTGTCTGACGACGCATGCGCCCAAGTGATTGATGTGGCAGGCGAAGTCATGCGCAAGCGCAAGATCTTTTGGCTGGGCGATATGGCCAACTTCGTTCTTGATCACGAAAGCTCATCCGTCCTCATGCGATTCAGTGTCGATGCAAGCTACCAAGAGGCATCGGCCATGAGCACAGAGGCTGTTGAGTTGTTGATTGACCGCAACCTGGATACGTTGCCGCTCATGATCGACTTCGTTGGGACTCACGCATGAGTGTCTCAACTGCAGACCTCATGGGCTTGGCGAACTCCCTTCAGACAGGATCGATTGACGAGGTTCAGCAGCGTGCGGTTGTTGGCCGGGCTTATTACGCCGCCTATCATGATTGCCACGCTTGGCATGCCGCCTTGCCATCGCCAGGCTCTGCGGGCATTGATGGTGGAGTGCACACCCGGCTGGTCTCGGCGCTAACCAACCCCACTGTGCTGGGTGCTGACGCTACAAGGTCAAAGATGCGTGGCTATCGATTGAAGGCGCTGAAAGTCTTGCGCACCAAGGCTGACTATGCATTGGCTGACACGCTGACCGAAGCTGAGGCAAAGCAGTCGATTGCTGATGCTGAGGCGGTTATTTTGATCTAGCTCGGTAGCACCGCTGTTTTACAAGCAAATTGCTGAGAATTAATTGGGGTCAGACTCCAACTGTTTGATGACAAAAGAGCCGAGAGGCTCTTTTGTCGTTTAAGAGCTTCGAAAAAGGTAAATATGTTTGTTTTGTCCAAGTTGATGTCAGCCATCACGCAGCCCATGTTTTGGCTGGCTGTGTGGTGGGGCCTGGCGCTGGTCATGCTGAGCATGTCTTTGTCATGGCGGCGTGCGGCCGTTCGCATGCTTTGGGGTGGCTTGGCAGTGCTGGGGCTGTTGGGTTTTGAGGCCATGCCCCACGCGCTTTTGCGCCCCTGAGAAAACCGATACCCCGTGCCCACCCCGGAGTTAGTGGGGCGTCATGTGGGGGTGATTGTGTTGGGCGGGGCCACTCAGCACCCTGGCGTTTATTTGGCGCATGGCCAAGTGCCCTTGGGTGAAGCGGCTGAACGCATGTCTGTGCCGGTGGGGCTGATGCTGAAGCACCCCCAGCTGCAATTGGTTTTTTCTGGTGGGGAGGGGCGCTTGCTTGCCACGGGCGTGAACGAGGCCGAACTGGCCAAGGCGTTTTATGAAGAGCAGGGCGTGGACATGCGGCGGGTGAAGCTGGAAGCCGGTTCGCGCACCACCCGAGAAAACGCTTTGCAAGTGGCCGCGTTGTTGGGCGAGCGCTGCAAACAGCCTTGGCTGCTGGTGACTTCGGCCTGGCACATGCCCCGGTCTGTGCCCGAGTTTGAGGCGGTGGGGTGCAATGTGACGGCGTATCCGGTGGACTTCAGAACAGGCGAAGCCACGCTGTGGACTGAGTATTCGTTAGCCCGCAGCTTGCTGCTGTGGCAAATGGCTTTGCATGAGTGGTTGGGGTTGGGGGTGTATCGGGTGACGAGGTGAGGAGATGGACCCCCGATCGGGTCGGGGGTGACGAATGCTGGGGCGGGGTGAGAAATTTCTGTCATGCCCGCGCATGCGGGTATCCATGGTGTTCGAGGGCGGCAGACATGGACCCCCGATCGAGGCGGGGGTGACAAATGCAGGGGGCGGGGTGACAAATGCAGGAGTCGGTAGCCGCTTACCGAGCATCGGTATAAAATTCAGACATGATCATCTCATTTGCCTGCGCTGACACCCGGTCGCTTTTTGAGGGCGCAAGGGTCAAGCGGTTCAATGCGATGAAAACGGTTGTCGAGCGAAAGCTACAAATGCTTGACAGTGCCGCTACGCTGGATTTTTTGCGGTCACCACCCGGTAACAGATTAGAGGCTTTACGCGGTGATCGTGCAGGTCAGCACAGCATCAGGGTGAACGATCAGTTCCGAATTTGTTTTGTTTGGACTGAACGTGGCCCGATGAATGTCGAAATCGTGGACTACCATTAAATTTGGAGTTTTTATGAAAAATCAAATGCGCGCCATTCACCCGGGGGAAGTCCTCAAGGAGGAGTACCTCGCGCCCTTGGGCTTGAGTGTCAATGCATTGGCCAAGGCCTTGCATGTGACGCCGTCTCGCGTCAACGACATTGTCTTGTGTCGGCGCGGCGTAACCCCAGATACGGCATTGCGCTTGGCACGATACTTTGGCGGAGATGCTCAGTCTTGGCTCAATTTGCAGCAAAGTTATGACCTGAAAGTAGCCGAGCAGTCTGCCCTTAAAACGATCATGAAAACGGTGATGCCGATGAGCGCAGTGGCCTTGGTCCATTAATTGGGGTCAGATCCCGATTGTTTGAAGACAAAAGAGCCGAAAGGCTCTTTTGTCGTTTTCAGGCTCTCATCAAGGTCTTGGTGAGTTGTATTTGTGGGAGCGAGCCCCTGCTCGCGAATGTTGGCTTGAGCTACTGCAGGCATTCGGCCGCGGGGGCGGCCTCCCACAGGTAGAACGTGGTGGTGCCGCGCGTTGGCGGCGGGCTGCTGTTCGCATGCTGTGGGGCGGTTTGGCGGTGTTGGGGCTGCTGGGGTTTGAGGCTTTGCCCCATGCGCTGCTGCGCCCGCTGGAAAACCGATACCCCGTGCCGCCCCCAGAGGTGGTCGGGCGGCATGTGGGTGTGATTGTGCTGGGCGGTGCCACGGAGCACCCTGGCATTTATATGGCGCATGGCCAGGTGACGCCGTACCCGGTGGACTTCAGGACAGGCGATGAAACGCTGTGGGCTGAGTATTCGTTAGCCCGCAGTTTGCTGCTGTGGCAAACGGCTTTGCATGAGTGGTTGGGGTTGGGGGTTTATCGGGTGACGCGGTGATGGGGGATGCAAGGCTTCATGCAAAATCTAACATTAAATAGACAATTAACGTAAATAATGTTAGATTGTCTATCTTATGTTAGAAGAGACTCTCCCCCAGCAGACTGTCCGGTACCTGAACCAGGTGCTCGGGGTGGGAAGTGTGCGTGTGGCTCCTAGCGGAAGGACTGCCCAACTGCCGTATTTTCTTCAGGATATCTATGAGGTCTTGCCCGGCGAATTGCTGGGACAGCCCATCACACTGGCTTGTCTTAAAGGTCACCAGCCACTGGCCGCTCATCAAGTAGACCAACATGCAAAGCGATTGCGTGAGTTGTTGCACGCACCGGTCATCGTCGCTTTGCCAGAGCTGGCACCTGGTGAGCGCAAGCAGCTGATTGCGCACGGTGTGGCCTTTGTGGTTCCAGACAGACAACTGTTCGCGCCGCAGATGGGGATGGTCTTGACCGAACGCTTTGGCATTGAGCCCCGTCGCGAGCAAGAACTGGCCAGCCCGGCCACGCAGGCACTCTTGATCTGGTTTTTGATCCACCATCCAGTCACTGAAACCTGGCATCCGTTTGAAGAGGCAGCCGCGCTGGGGTATGCCGGTATGACGGCAACCCGGGCTATTCGCGAGTTGCTGCAATTCAAGCTGTTTGAGTTGGAGGTGCGAGGCCGAGCCAAACACCTCAAGCTCAATGGCGCGCGCCGTGATCTTTGGGAAAAGGCCAAGCCTCATCTGCGCACTCCAGTCCTCAGATCCATGTGGACCTACGATCGTCGCATTCTTGAAGTGACGGGCGCACATTGGGCTGGCGAGAGCGCATTGGCCCGCCTGACCATGGTCAATGAGCCACAACAGCAAGTGGTCGCCATGACGGCTGAGGCAGCGCAGCGGGCTCGGCAGGCAGGCATCTTCTTTGAGCCACGGGAAGTTGCCGATGGCATTGCCGTGCAGGTGTGGCGCTATGAGCCCGGTATGCAAGCGAAGGAAAAAACCGTGGACTCCTTGTCTTTGTGGCTCAGCCTGAGGGACAGCCGTGACGACCGCATCCAAATGGCGCTTGATGAGATTGAGGAGAAGTTTCAGTGGTGAGAGGGTTGGCGATTTTCCAGGCGTGGTTCAAGGACTTCGAGAACCAGTACATCCTGATCGGCGGGACGGCAGCTTCGATCACCATGAGCGAGGCGGGATTGCCATTCCGGGGCACCAAGGACCTGGACATTGTGTTGCATGTAGAAGTTCTGACGCCTGCGTTTGGCCAGAAGTTCTGGGAATTCGTGCAGGCCGGTGGCTACCAGCAAAAAGAGGGCGACCCAGAGCAAAAGCCCTGCCTGTACCGGTTCCAAAAGCCCCGAGACGAAGACTTTTCGCACATGCTGGAGCTGTTCTCGCGTGTGCCAGACGGTTTGAGCTTTGTCCCACCTGGCCATCTGACGCCCATCCCGATGGATGAGCAGATTTCCAGCCTGTCGGCCATATTGCTGGATGATGAGTACTACCAGTTCGTGCTCGCTGGCCGCAAGAGCAAGCACGGCATGCCGTCCTGGGTGGGTGAAGATCGTCTGATTCCCCTCAAGGCTGTGGCGTGGTTGGAAATGACTGAGCGAGTCCGTCAGGGTGAGTTGATTGATTCGAAAAAAATCAATAAACACTTGAGTGATGTCGTGCAGTTGTCAGCGCTGCTGCAACCCGGTCAGATCATTGAGTTACCCGTAAATCTCCAAGCCGATTTGCAGGCTTTTGCCAGGGCTGTGGTTGCATTGAATCGCCCCGAGCAGTTGCAAGCCATGGGCAGGATTGCAAGGGCATACGCTCTCGACCCATCATGAATAATATAGATGGTACTCATCGTATGTATCAGAAAGTATGAATTGGGGTCAGATCCCAATCTTTTTGGAATTGGGGTCAGATCCCAATTGTTTGACGACAAAAGAGCCGAAAGGCTCTTTTGCCGTTTTCAGGCTCTCATCAAGGTCTTGGTGAGTTGTATTTGTGGGAGCGAGCCCCTGCTCGCGAATGTTGGCTTGAGCTACTGCAGGCATTCGGCCGCGGGGGCAGCCTCCCACAGGTAGAACGTGGTGGGTCTGCGCGTTGGCGGCGGGCGGCTGTTCGCATGCTTTGGAGCGGTTTGGCGGTGTTGGGGCTGCTGGGGTTTGAGGCTTTCCCCCATGCGCTGCTGCGTCCGCTGGAAAACCGATACCCGGTGCCGCCACCAGAGGTTGTGGGCCGCCATGTGGGCGTGATTGTGCTGGGCGGTGCCACGGAGCACCCTGGCATTTATATGGCGCATGGCCAGGTGACGCCGTACCCGGTGGACTTCAGGACAGGCTATGCCACGCTGTGGGCTGAGTATTCGTTAGCCCGCAGTTTGCTGCTGTGGCAAACGGCTTTGCATGAGTGGTTGGGGTTGGGGGTTTATCGGGTGACGCGGTGAGCAGACATGGACCCCCGATCGGGTCGGGGGTGACGAATACAGGATGCGGGGCCAACGATTGTTTGTTATGCCCGCGCACCCTTTTTGTCATACCCGCGCACCATTTTTGTCATACCCGCGCATGCGGGTATCCATGGTGTTCGAGGGCGGCAGACATGGACCCCCGATCGAGTCGGGGGTGACGAATGCAGGGGTCCGGGGTGACAAATGCAGGGGTCGGGGATGACGAGTGCAGGGGTCGGGGATGACGAGTGTAGGGGGCCGGGGTGACAAATGCAGGGGTCGGGGATGACGAGTGCAGGGGTCCGGGGTGACGAATGTCGCTCGCGAATGTTGGCTGGAGCCATTTCAGGCATTCGGCCGCAGGGGCGGCCTCCCACAAAGGCCGCCATTCCACAGAGCTGGCCTACTAAAGTTGCTGCCTCTTGGGCCACTTTGGAGGAAGGCGGAATTTCTTGATCGCTGTTGCTTACTTAGTCGCCCCTGCAAAACCCCTGTAACCCTTATGAATGCTGGCGATCTGGGGTGATTCCGAATGTTCAAAACTCCCAAAGACATATTCAATGGAGCCTGTTTTCTGG
>JACCDS010298245.1_pt1 | contig 56683 bp, 62 predicted proteins | sample 7446441 | NCBI WGS metagenome assembly JACCDS01 (sample SAMN15323445, study PRJNA562643) | freshwater metagenome | isolation source: river surface water | place: USA:Blue River Watershed | collected 2017-08-17 | reverse complement strand
GCAATGCTGGAGTCCAGCCTCCGTATTACTTGACTCTCAAGCTTCCAAATCAGAAGGAGCCAGCATTCTCTCTGACTACTCCATTTGTGCCACGTGGTGTTCGTGAGAACCTCACCGCATTTGCAGTGGTCAACTCAAAGCCAGGTCCTGACTTTGGAAAGATGACTGTCTTGCAACTTCCACGAAGTACAGCAATCTCAGGTCCATCTCAGATTGCCTCAAACTTTGAAGCGAAGCCAGAAGTTGCAAATACTCTCTCGCTCTTGCGTCAAGGTGGATCTGATGTTGTTCTAGGTAACCTCCTCACACTTCCAGTGGGTGGCGGATTGCTTTACGTGCAGCCGGTATATGTAAGAGCAACTTCAAACGCTGCTGCATATCCACTCTTGCAGAAGGTGCTTGTCTCCTTTGGTGATCAGATTGGATTCGATAGCACACTTAAGGGCGCGCTGGATCAGGTATTTGGTGGTAACTCAGGTTCATCAACTGCAACGTCTGTTACACCGAATGCAACTGATAGCAAATCAAATCTTGCATCAGCACTTGCATCAGCGAAGCAGGCAATGGCAGATGCTCAAACTGCGCTTTCAAAGGGCGATTGGGTTGCATACGGTCGAGCACAAGATCGTTTGAAATCAGCAATCGCTGCAGCAATCGCTGCACAATCGAAAGCAAAGTAGTACCGCTCTCCACCCCGATTTGGTGAAGTAAGCGCATTCCGCATAGAATTGCGCTTACCGACGCGGGGTGGAGCAGCTCGGTAGCTCGCTGGGCTCATAACCCAGAGGTCGTAGGTTCAAATCCTGCCCCCGCTACCAATTGAGGTAGTAATACTTCACGCTAATGGCTCTTCCAAATGAAAATTTGGGAGGGCCATTCGCTATTCTCAACCCTCGTGAGCCCACAAATAAGACCTGCCATCTCAGGTTACGCCCTCCATGTCATGACCGCTAGCGGCGCTGCTGCTGGACTCTTAGCGCTACAAGCAGTCATCGATAACAATGTTCGGGCAGCGTTGCTCTGGCTCCTCGCCTGCCAAGTTCTCGATGGTCTGGATGGGCCGATTGCCCGAAAGATTGATGTCGTCTTTAACGCTCCTCGAGTAGATGGAAATGTTCTCGATCTCATCGTTGATTATCTGACCTGTGTCGTCGTGCCGGTGGCGCTGATGATTCGACTCAATATGTTGCCGTCAGAGTTCCAAACACTTATTGCAGCGACCGTCTTATTGCTATCTGCGCTCTGGTTTGCTCGTACCGATATCGAAACCGAGGATCACTGGTTCAATGGATTCCCAGCGGTCTGGAACTTGGCAGTTCCTACATTCTTGATCTTTGATATCTCACAACGAACAACAGCAATCGTGACTATCTTGCTTGCTATTTCGCAATTAACAAATATTAAATTTCCGCACTTGGTTCGTGTCGTGCGCTGGCGCCACATCACACTTCCATTTGGTGTTCTCTACACCTTGACGCTCTTTATCTTGTCGTGGAACTACTCCAATACCGATGGCATCGACGCATCAATGCTCGCGCACATCATCATGTTGGCCTTCCCGATTTATATCGGCGTTATTTCGGTGGTGCGAACTTTCACCGGATCCGAAGAGAGTTAGTCACCACAAAGAGGCTGCTCAAAGCCATCGCAGCGGCGGCATACATTGGTGACATCAAACCCATCGCAGCAACTGGTATGCCAATAACGTTGTAGATAAAGGCCCATCCGAGATTGGTGCGAATAGTAGAAACGGTTCGGCGAGATAAGTTGAGAGCATCGATAATCGCGGCCAATTGTGGGCGCATCAAAGTGATATCCGCGGTAGAGATTGCAGTATCTGTGCCTGTTCCCATTGCGATACTCAAATCTGCTTGCGCAAGTGCTGCGGCATCATTAACGCCATCGCCAGCCATTAAGACTTTGTGACCGGAAGCTTGCAGCGCCTTGACCTTCTCAATCTTCTGCTCTGGTGTTGCGCCAGAGATGATGTTCTCGCCCTTAATGCCAACCGCGGCCGCAATGACAACTGCAGAAGCTTGATGATCTCCTGTCACTAACCAGCTTTCAATGCCGCGCTCTTGCAATGCAGAGATTGTGTCGCGAGCATCGTTCTTAATGACATCACCGCTTGCAAAGAGCGCTATCGCAACTCCATCTATAGCAAGAAGGGCTGTGCTATGTGAAGCAGATTTTGCTCGAGCGATTGCATCGGTAAGTGTGGGGTCTAATGCAACCGCACTATGTGAAACCGACTCTGGTGAGCCGACAATAACAACCATGGTCTTTCCGTATGCATTAACTCGAGCTGCAACACCAGCGCCTGGGGTCTGGGTGAAATCTGAAACAGATAACTTTTCTGCACCACGTGATGTGCAGTAATCAGAGATAGCTCGAGCAACTGGATGATCGTTCTGGCTCTCCAGTGCAAGTGCCAGTGAAAGGACGTTACGTTCACTCAAGATACCTTCAAATGATGAACCGAGAATCTTCTGAGCCGATGTTGGAATGACGACTTCATGAACTTTCATGGCGCCATCGGTAAGTGTTCCGGTCTTATCAAAGATCGCTACATCAATCTCACGAGTTACTGAGAGAACTCGTGGTTGACGAATAACAATTCCACGCAAGGCACCGCGTCCTGATGCCACCAAGAGTGCGACCGGGGTTGCTAATCCCAAGGCGCAAGGACAGGCAATAACAAGGACGGTGATAGCGGTCGAGATAGCGAAAGTCAGCGTCTTTCCTTCGCTGTAGTACCAGAAAGCAAAGGTTGCTAATGAGAGCAGAGTGACTAAAGGAACGAAGATCGCTGCAATTTTATCGGCGCTCTGCTGAATCGGAGATTTGCCCCCTTGGGCGGTGACAACCATCGCGGTGATACGAGCCATCTCGGTATCGTTGCCTACCCTGGTTGCTCTAACAATAATGCGACCGTTGTTGTTTAGCGATGCGCCGATTACGCGAGCACCTGGTGCAACTTCAATTGGCAAAGATTCGCCAGTGATCAGCGAATTATCGACGGTAGAGATTCCAGAGATAACTACGCCATCTGTAGCAATTCGAGAGCCAGGCTTTACAACAAACTCATCTCCTACTTTGAGGTGAGAGATTGGAATAACCACTTCGCTTCCATTTCGAAGAACTACTACCTCTTTCTCGCCAAGTGCTAGCAGAGTAGCCAGTGCACTACTCGCACTGCGCTTTGCTCTTGCTTCGAGATAGCGACCTAGGATGACAAAGAGGAGAACTCCAGCTGCAACTTCGGTATAGACATCACCGGTGTTTGTGTAAGTTGCATAGATTGACCACGAGAAGGCGCTGATGGATCCGAGTGAAATCAAGGTATCCATCGTTGGATGGAAGAAGTTGCGTATCGCTGCACGATGGATAGGGAAGGCGACAATCAGAATAAGTGGTGCAGTAAGTGCCAATGATAACCAGGAAGCAAAGTGATGGTCAGCATGTGGCGGAAGGGGCCAATTATTGGTTGTGAAGAGATCGAAGAGCCATTCGCCGACCGTGTCATGAAATGACATCACCATCGAAATCGCAATCGTTGGGACCGCAAAGAGCAGTGCAAAGAAGAGCGCTCGAGCTGCACCCTTGCGATGGAGCGCTGGATCGCGCTGATCTTCCAGAAGTGAAGCTCCGTATCCAGCTGCCTTGATCGCCTTAATAATCACCTCTGCTTTGACTTCAGCAGGGGCAACAATATGAACAGTTTCGGATGCAAAATTCACAGAAGCACTGACGCCTGGGATTGCAGTGAGTGAACGCTCAACTGAATTGACGCATGAGCTGCATGTCATTCCAGAGACAGCAAAAGTCTGGGGGAGCAAAGTGCTCTTTGATAAGTCAACTTCTACTGTTGGCTCAGGCTGCGGTTGCTTATGGTGCATGAGATCAATCTTGATATCTTCCATGGCGAACTACTTTCTCAACGCATCAACGACGTATTGATGGAGCGCGCCATTGGTAGAGAGTCCATTGCCACCATGTGGTCCAGGAACGCCAGCGGTGTTGGAGAATTTTCCACCTGCTTCAGTAACAATAAGATCGAGTGCGACCATATCCCACAACGCTAATTGAGGTTCGATGGCAACCTCTAGCGCTCCTTCAGCGACCAACATATGTGACCAGAAATCACCATATCCACGGGTACGCCATGCTTTCTTCAGTAGAGCTTCGAAAGGTTCGAGTGCTTCGCCCCAGCCTTGAAAATCAGAGTAAGAGATGGATGCATCTTCAATCTTAGATACGCCAGAGACATGGAGTCGTTTTGTGTTCTCTCGATTGATCGTGACAAATGCGCCACCGCCGCGATGTGCATACCAACGACGGAATAGCGCTGGTGCGCTTACGACGCTGACGATTGTTTGTTGAGATCCATCTGCCGCGCGTTCAACCAAGCCAATTAGCGTTGCCCAGGTGGGAACACCGCGAAGGAAATTCTTAGTGCCATCAATCGGATCGATTACCCAATAACGATCTTTTTCAACGCCCTCGTTACCGAACTCTTCACCAACGATTCCATCTTTAGGCCGGTGTGCATGCAATAGCGCGCGAATCGCTTCTTCAGAAGATTTATCGGCATCTGTCACCGGGGTGTTATCAGGCTTTGTAGTAACGATGAGGTCATTGGCTTGATACCGCTTCAAAGTGATGGCATCTGCGGCATCGGCCAGACGGTGGGCCAGGGTGAGGTCGTCACCGAGTGAATAACGTGGGTTCTGGCTACTGCTCATGAGGTAAGTCTACGTAACTCTTCACATCTAAGAGCGAACGTAAACTTTCCACTCTCAATTGGCGCTCTTCTTGCAACGCTGGGTCCTCGATTATCCAGCGATTGAGAGCACATGACTCTTCTGCGTGAGAACAATGTGAGAGACAAGCAGTGGCAGCCTCAGCAAGATCTGGGAAAGCCTCCACAATCTCACGTGGATCGCGATGTGCCAGGCCAAATGCGCGAATGCCAGGGGTGTCGATAATCCAGCCGCCATCAGGAAGCTGGAGGGCGATTGCACTTGATGAAGTGTGGCGGCCTCGTCCAGTGACGTCGTTAACATCACCGGTAAGGCGATGAGCTGCAGGAACTAAATCGTTAATCAACGTTGACTTGCCAACTCCTGAGTGGCCGACCAGAACCGAGACTTTGTCTTGCAGGATTGCCGATATCTCTGCAACTTGTGATGGACGCTCTGCCACCTTTGATGAAGTTGTCATAATCTCAACACCGAGCGCTGCGTAACGTTCCATAAACTCGGGGATAGGCGCAACATCAATCTTTGTTACTACGATGATCGGATGAATCTTCTCAATAAAAGCGCTAACTAAGAATCTATCTATGAGACCTCGTCGCGGTTCGGGATTTGCTGAGGCGACAACGATAAGCAACTGATCAATATTTGCAACGATGGTGCGTTCCAGCTTTGCCGCATCATCTACGGTGCGACTTAATGAGTTACTGCGTTCATTTACTTTAACGATGCGCGCAAGCGTTCCCTCTGTTCCTGAGGTATCTCCAACAATTTCAACGGAATCTCCAACGACAACAGATTTAGGACCGAGTTCGCGCGCTTTCATTGCGACGACTAATTGACCAGCATGAGGGCCATCTTCTAAGACGCATCCACTACGTCCACGATCTACTGAGACGACTAGTGCGGTGTGAGAGTCAGAGTGTGAAGGGCGATCTTTACTGCGGCGACGTGTTGTACGTGAAGGTCTAATGCGAACATCAGATTCGTCATATTCACGTGGGGTCATCGACAATTACCCTTCAAGAGCTGCTCCATCTAGCGCAGCAAGCTCTTCCAGAGTCCAGGAAAATCAGTCAGCGTCTTACGTGTGGTCGCGATGTTCTCGACCTCAATACCTTCGACAACTAAGCCAATAACAGCGCCAGCAGTCGCTAGCCGGTGATCTTCATAAGTGTGGAAAGTGCCTGCATGCAGCGGCGCAGGCGTGATGTGCAGAGCGGTCTCTTCCTCAACCACATTTCCGCCAAGGTTATTGATTTCTCGCGTCAGCGCAGCCAAGCGATCTGTTTCGTGGAGACGCAAGTGACCAATACCGCGCAGATGCGATGGAGAATCTGCAAGCGCCGCCAATGCAGCAATCGAAGGGGTTAATTCACCGACATCGTGGAGATCAATATCAATACCGCGGATAGAGCTTCCACCAGTAACTTTCAGTCCGCCGTCAACAAATTCAACGGAAGAACCCATCGCTGTAAATATTTCTCGCAGCTGATCACCGGGTTGGGTTGTGACCTTTGGCCAATCGGCGATTGTGATGGAACCACCGCAGACCATCGCAAGTGAGATAAATGGAGCTGCATTCGATAAATCTGGTTCGATTACAAGATCAACGCCATGCAACGGTCCTGGTTCGACTCGCCAAGTGTTATTCGCTGAATCAACAGAGACGGTAGCGCCGAAATCGCGCAGCATCTGGACTGTCATCTCAATGTGCGGCATTGAAGGAAGCGTTCCACCGACATGCTTCACAGTGATTCCATGAGTCATGCTCGGTGCAACCAGCAAGAGCGCTGATAAGAACTGGCTCGATGCGCTGGCATCGATCTCGAGATTTCCACCAGGGATAGTTCCCTGAGATTTCATTACCAATGGCAGCGAATAACGACCCTCATGATCAATTGCTATTCCTAGATCTTCCAACGCTTTAATGACCGGCCCGAGTGGGCGTTCATAACTGCGAGGGTCTCCATCAAATGCAACATCACCATGAGCAAGCGCTGCGAGCGGAGGCAAGAAACGCATCACAGTGCCAGCGTTACCTACATCAACCTTTGCTGGCCCTTGCAGGAAGTTCTTTCCATCAACAAAGTTGGGAGTGACCTTCCAGAAATCGCCTTGAGCATCACTGCCGTTTTCAATAGAGAGCCCCATCGCGACGAGCCCTGTCGACATTAACTCTGAATCGCGAGAGACAAGAGGTCGGCGAATAATCGATGGCGAGGTTGCTTGTGCCGCAAGAATCAAAGCTCGGTTTGTGACTGACTTTGATCCTGGGATTGTGACGGTCGCATTGACGGGTACTGGTCCGCGAAAAGGCGCGGGCCAGAGCGGATGCGAAGAAGTCATGCGCAAAGTCTACCCTTGCCTTTTCCGACTCGTGCTACCGATTAGGATTACCGATTATGTGCGGGCGTTATGCGATGGCTCAGAGCCAGGAAGAGATTGTTGCCTTCTTCAACCTTGTCGATAACGATTCCAATCCAACGCTGCCGCTCAATTGGAACATCGCCCCCACGAATGAGATTTACATTGTTCGTGATCGCGATCGTGAGAGCTCAGACCGCATCCTGGATTCAGCTTCATGGGGATTGATTGCACCGTGGCAGAAAAACTTCATTGATGCGCGTGCAGGACAGTCACATGCAATTAATGCTCGCAGTGAGTCGATTCATGAAAAGCCAACTTTCCGAGATGCCTTTCGAACATCTCGTTGCTTGATACCAGCAACCGGTTACTACGAATGGGCGACCTCACTTGGAAAATTTCCACCGAAGCAACCTTTTTACATCACCTCCGACAATGGAGACCCGCTTTCCATCGCTGGTATCTGTAGCACCTGGACGAGCGAGAAAGGTGAAGTGATTCAAAGCGCATCCATCATCACTCGTGAGGCAGTCGGTGAATTAGCAACCATTCACAGTCGCATGCCGGTCTTTATGGCGCGGGAGCGATGGGATGAGTGGCTCGATCCATCTAATCGCGAGGTGGAGAAGTTAAGGGCGTTAATGGAACGCCCAGATCCGGCCGCCGGCCTGATTACACGCCCAGTTTCCCCACGGGTCAATATCGTCGCTAACAATGGCGCGGGGCTGATTGAAGCCATCGAGTTAGGTGATCCAGAAACCCTCTTTTGATTTTCTCAGTCGCTTGAGATGAGAAGTCCAGATTCTCGGGTTAGGATGGCAGCAATGACATCGAAGGATCTAGTACTCGAGAGCGCTGCCGATCGCACCATTCGGTTCGAGCGCGATGCTCTTGTGTTTACAGATCAGTTATATGCAGCTGCCCTTCGCTATACAAAGAACCCAGAAGATGCGCGCGATTTGGTGCAAGACACTTACCTCAAAGCATTTACCTCCTTCCACCAATTTGAAGAGGGAACCAACTTACGAGCATGGCTCTACCGAGTTCTCACAACAACATTTATCAATACCTATCGCAAAGATCAGCGACGTCCACAAGTTGCGCAAGCAGAACTTGAAGATTGGCAGTTAGCAGAGGCGCAATCACATACAAGCGATCTCGGAAAATCAGCTGAGGCGGAGGCGCTCGAAAATCTTCCAGATAACGACATCAAGCGCGCGCTGCAAGAGATCCCTGAAGAGTTCCGGATGGTGGTCTATCTCGCCGATGTTGAAGGATTTTCATATAAGGAGATTGCAGAGATTGTTGGCATTCCAGCTGGCACTGTGATGTCTCGTCTAAGCCGAGGACGTAAGCAACTGCGTGAGAAGTTAGCCGATTATGCCGCTGAGCTCGGTTACTCGGTTGCGACCTCAAAGAAAGCCGTCGCTGCACGCGAAAGCGAGGTGAGCGAGTAATGAGTTACATCGAGATTCAGTGCGGAGAAGTTCTCTCCTCAGTTATCTTTATTATTGAAGGCGAACTTGAACAGCTTCCTCAGAGATCTGCAATTGAGGCGCACATTGATAGTTGCCTTCCATGTACAGCTGAGATCGCTCACGAGCGCGCGATGCATGATTTATTGCAGGCAACTTTGCGCCGCAGCTGTAATGAAAGCGCACCTGAGGATCTCCATGATGCGATTCATCGCCAATTACGGGCACAGATGGCCGGCGCTACTGAAGTTGTTACTCAGTTCAGCATGACTGAGATTTCAATTGAGATTGACGAGTTTGGAAATATTGAACATCGTGAGATCCAAATAGAACAAACTCATATCCAGCACTTTATCGACGATGATGGCCCTGCTGGAAATGGCGGACGTTAAGAAATGAAGCCTGCAGAAGAGGTTCTTGGCGCGGTCGGTTTTTCAGTGATGACCGTCCGTCCAGGTGACACCGCACTAGCCATGGGCCTTTCTGATCTTCCTATTGTTGCTACATCACATCTATTGCACGCTATGGAGAGCGCGACCATCGCAGCGCTCAGCGAGTATCTTGATAATGGTGAGACCACATTCTTGCGTGGCACATCTATCGAACTACTTGGATCGGCACCAGTCGGTGTTGAGCTTCGCGCCAATGCTCGTTGTACAAATATCGAAGGCAGAGAACTTTCATTCGCTTGCGAAATTTATGAAGGTGAACGACTTGTTGCACAAGGTGAAATAAAAAGAGCGACAGTGGAGCGAGTAACTTTCCTCGCCCGCACTGCCGCGGAGTCTTTACTTAAGAGTTAAGCCTTTTTGGTCTCCCAGAAGATTGCAGCAATCTCATCGATCTTTGCGATCAAAGAATCTGCCACTGCAACATCCTGTGTTCCCTTTGTGCCAGCTGCACCAGCAAGCTTTGTCGCCTCATTGAAGAGTGAGTGAAGCTGTGGGTACTTCTCAAAGTGAGGTGCCTTGAAGTAGTCGGTCCAGAGAACCCAGAGGTGCTCCTTGACTGCATGTGAACGCTCTTCCTTGATTGCAACTGAGCGTGAACGGAAATCAGCATCTGCATTAGCTGCGTACTTCTCCATGCAAGCCTTTACAGAGAGAGCTTCGATGCGAGCTTGTGCTGGGTCATAGACGCCGCAAGGAAGATCGCAGTGAGCAAGAACAGTGGTTTTAGGTGCTAGAAATGAATCAAGTAGGTTTCTCATGCTCCAAAGATTACTGGAGGCGGCGGCCCTACGCATATTCGAATCCTCCTCTGACTTAGACTTTGGCTATGAGCAGATACGCCACCGTTCTGGTTGATGGCAATTCGATGGAACCCACTTATTCGGCCGGGGATTGGCTGATGGCCAAGTGGGGCAGTTATGCGGTGAAATCCTCACGATTTTCACTCGGAGATCTCATTGGAGCTCGGGTTCAGGTGGGCGACGTGGTGGTCATTGAACGCCCCGAACAGCCAGGGATTTACTACGTAAAGCGCATTACTGAAATACACGAGTCAACCGGTCAGATTTTTGTTAGTAGCGATAATCCAGAAGGCACTGATTCGCGCCAATGGGGATTGCTATCGGTTGTAACAGTTCGCGCAAAGATTATTTCAAGGGTTCGAAAGAAGCGTTAGTAAACGAAAATAAAAACCCCGACTCTCTGAGAGCCGGGGTTTTTATCAATCTCTTTAGCGGGTAAAGGCTTCTTGCAACAACGCCTTTAACTCTTCCTCGTGCAAGTGGTGGTTACCAGTTGCTGGAGATGCAGTCGAGCGACGTGAAACACGACGGAATACTCGGCTATCGATTGCACGACCACCGAGCGCCTCTGAAGTGCGAAGCGCAATGCTTGGCCATGGGCCCTGGTTTGCAGGTTCATCCTGCACCCAAAGCATGGTTGCATTCGGATGCTTTGCTGCTTCTTCACGCATTGCATCAATTGGCAATGGGTAGAGAAGTTCAACACGAACGATTGCGGTTGAGTGCTCGCCAAGCTTTTCGCGCTCTGCAACGAGATCGTGATAAATCTTGCCGGAGCAGAAAATCAAGCGAGTTGCATTTTGAACCTTGTCATCACCGATTACTGGACGGAATGTTCCGCTTGTGAAATCACTGAGCTGTGATGCAGCTGCCTTGAGGCGCAACATCGACTTCGGTGTGAAGACAACCATTGGGCGACGAGTTGGGTTAGCAACGTGCCAACGCAACAAGTGGAAGTAAGAAGCTGGTGATGATGGCTGTGCGACAGTCATATTGTTCTCAGCGCAGAGCTGCAAGAAACGCTCGATGCGCGCTGATGAGTGATCAGGTCCTTGTCCTTCATAACCATGTGGAAGCAAGAGCACTACTGATGAACGCTCTCCCCACTTCTGAAGAGCTGATGAGATGAACTCATCTACGACAGTCTGAGCGCCGTTAACGAAGTCACCGAACTGGCCTTCCCACATGACAAGCGCCTCTGGACGAACTACGGAATAGCCATATTCGAAGCCTAGAGCAGCGTATTCGCTTAGCAATGAGTCAACGACGAAGAACTGGTTCTCGTCCTGAATCATTGAGCGAAGTGGTGTCCACTCGTTTGCATTCTCTGCATCGATGATGACTGCGTGACGATTTGAGAATGTTCCGCGACGTGAATCCTGTCCAGCCAAACGAATTGGATGGCCTTCCTTGAGGATTGATCCGAAAGCAAGGAGTTCTCCCATAGACCAATCGATTGTTCCGTCGTTGAGCATCTCTGGACGCTTTGCCAACTGTGGAGCCATCTTTGGATGGAGGTTAAATCCTTCAGGTGTTGCAACCTGAGTTGCGGCAATCTCACGTGCAAGTGTTTCAGGGATTGCTGTTGCAATTGCTTCGGCTGCTGGCGGAACTGGAGCCTTAAAGTTTGGATCGTGATCAGGAACATGGTTAGCAACTGATGCAAAGACTGCTTCAAGTTCTGCCTGGTATTCAGCTTGTACTTGTTGCGCCTCTTCTGGAGTGATGTCACCACGACCAACAAGTGCCTCTGTGTAGAGAGTACGTGTTGTGCGCTTTGCACCAATCAACTTGTACATCAATGGCTGTGTGAATGCTGGCTCATCGCCTTCGTTATGTCCACGACGACGGTAGCAAACCATGTCAATGACAACATCTTTATTAAAAGCTTGGCGGTATTCAAATGCAAGACGTGCAACGCGAACACATGCCTCAGGGTCATCACCATTAACGTGGAAGACCGGGGCCTCAATCATCTTTGCGATATCGGTTGAGTAACGCGCTGTACGTGATGCATGTGGTGATGTTGTAAATCCAACTTGGTTATTGATAACGATATGAATTGTTCCGCCAGTGCGGTATCCAGCGAGCCCTGAAAGTTGTAGAACTTCCATGTTCACGCCTTGGCCAGCAAATGAAGCATCTCCGTGCAACAAGATAGGCAAGACTGAGTAAGCGCCCTTGGTATTGAGGCGGTCCTGCTTAGCGCGGACAATGCCTTCTAGTACTGGGTTTACAGCCTCTAGGTGCGATGGGTTTGCTGCAAGATAAATCTTGGTCTGAGCGCCTGAAGCTGCAGTAAAGACGCCTTCAGTACCCAAGTGGTACTTCACATCGCCTGAACCATGTACCTCATTCTCGGCATAGTGACCTTGGAACTCTTGGAAGATCTGACCAGATGACTTACCTGCGATATTTGCAAGCATGTTGAGGCGGCCACGGTGCGGCATACCAATACATACTTCATCGAGTCCGCGCTCTGCCGCAGCAGAGACGATTGCATCGGTCAACGGAATAACTGATTCGCCGCCTTCAAGTGAGAAGCGCTTCTGACCAACGAACTTGGTCTGTAAGAATGATTCGAATGCTTCTGCGCTATTGAGCTTGCGCAAGATACGAAGTTGTTCGTCGCGATCAACCTTTTCGTACTTCTTCTCGAGGTTATCTTGGAACCACTTACGTTCTGCTGGATCTGAGATGTACATGTACTCAACACCGACAGAGCGGCAGTAAGTATCGCGAAGAAGTCCGAGAATCTTACGAAGTGGAAGGAATGCCTTGCCACCGAATCCACCAGTTGCGAATTCACGGTCGAGATCCCACAAAGTAAGTCCGTGTGTCTGCACATCAAGATCAGGATGTGTGCGTTGACGATATACAAGTGGATCTGTATCTGCCATCAAGTGGCCCCAGGTGCGATACGCAGCAATCAACTGCTGAACGCGTGCGGTCTTATCAATCTCTGAATCTTTAGTAACAGCAAAGTCTGGTGCCCAACGGATTGGCTCGTAAGGAATACGAAGTGCAGTAAAGATTTCATCATAGAAACCTTCAGCACCAAGAAGCAGTTCGTGAATACGACGAAGGAAGTCACCTGACTGTGCACCTTGAATAACTCGGTGATCGTATGTGCTGGTGAGTGTAAGAACCTTGCTGATTGCCATACGTGCAAGAGTTGACTCTGATGCACCTTGGAACTCGGCTGGATAATCCATTGCACCAACGCCCATGATGAGGCCCTGGCCCTGAACCAGGCGTGGAACTGAGTGAACTGTGCCGATTGTGCCTGGGTTTGTGAGTGAAACAGTTGTTCCTGCGTAATCCTCAACAGTAAGAGTTCCGGTGCGAGCCTTTTTTACAGTCTCTTCGTATGCAACCCAGAACTGCCCGAAATCAAGTGCTTCGCAACCCTTGATTGATGGAACCAAGAGCTGACGGGTTCCATCTGGCTTTGCCAAGTCAATCGCAATACCAAGGTTGATGTGTTGTGGGTGTCCGATTGCTGGCTTGCCATCAAGTTCGCCGAAGAATGCGTTCATCTCTGGCATCTGGCGAATCGCCTTAATCATTGCGTAAGCGATGATGTGGGTGAAAGAAACTTTTCCACCGCGACCGCGCGCAAGGTGGTTATTAATAACAATACGGTTATCGATCATCAACTTCGCAGGTACTGCACGCACTGATGTTGCAGTTGGAACAGTAAGTGATGCTTCCATTGACTGAACAACGCGACCTGCAACACCACGAAGTGGTTCAAGTGTTGATGCACTTGGTGCTGCCAACGTTGGAGCAGGCTTTACCTCTGCCTGCGCAGGTGTTGCTGGAGTTGCAGCAACTTCACGAACGATTGGTTGTGTCTGAACTGGTGCAGGTGTTGCAACTGGTGCAGGTGTTGCAACTGGTGCAGGTGTTGCAGCAGCGGGAGTTGATGCAGGAGTAGAAGTCGCCCAGCTCTGTGTTGGAACTGCAGTACTTGTTTGTGCAACAACTGGAGCAGCTGGTGCTACCGGAGTTGCTGGCGCGCTTGCACCAGGCATAGAAATGTTTGGCGGGGTCACTGGCTTAGGTGTTGGTGGAACTCCGGCTGATGGCTTGGCTGCTGTTGCGCCCGCTTGCGGATTGTTCTGGAAGTAAGTCACCCACTCTGCAGGTACTGACGATGGATCTGCTTGATAACGCTCGAACATTTCATCGACGAGCCAATCATTTGCACCAAAATCTTGTCCTGAAGACACTGAGCGCTCCTTTGCGTTCTCATTCCTACCAACCTGCAGGCTAAGAGTAACGGCTGAGCGCCCCCTATATAAATGGTGAAAAGGGGCTTCGGGGCGCGAGATAGCGCACATTTTCGCCAGATATCGACTGATTTCAACTGGCAGCCACCTTCACCCACTGGGAGGGTTTGCCCATGACAACAGCTGAGCAAAAAGTGGCGCTAGTGACCGGTGGCAGTCGCGGCCTTGGATATGAAACAGCCAAAGCTCTGCGCAGCCAAGGTTTCGATCTCATCTTGATCGCTAAGGATCAAGAGCGCCTTAGTGCAGCACGAGCAACCTTGCTTGCAGATGGCGGTTCCTATTCAGTCGACACCTACGCCATCGATCTTGAAGATCCGATAGCAACTTCAGCAGCACTTGAAACAATTGCAAGCGCACATCCAAACATCACTCATTTAATTCTTGCCCATGGAGTGATGAGCGAGAAGATGTCAAAGACTCTCAAGACAACTGATGCTGAATGGCGTCGAGTAATGGCTATCAATCTGGACTCTGTATTTCAGATTGTGAATCGCCTGGCGCCTGGAATTGTTGAGGCGCGCAATGGGCGCATCGTGATTTTCTCTGCCTGTCTTGGGCGAATGTCAGGACCAGGAAACGCGGGAGGTCTTGCTCCTTACCGAATCAGTAAAGCTGGAGTTAATGCACTTGTTCGCAATCTTGCTCACGAAACTGGTCTTGGAGCTCGTGGGGTCCTTGTCGATGCAATGTGTCCAAATCATTCACGCACCGATATGGGTGGACCAGATGCACCGCGAAGTGCAGAAGAAGGTGCAGAGACAGCCATCTGGTTGGCAACGCGTGAATTCGATAAAGCCTCAGATGATTTCCAGAAGAACACAACTGGAGTGCTTTGGGAGGATCACCAAATAGTTCCTTGGTAAAAGTAACCCAAATCGTTTACTGATTACTAGGCCTTCAGTTTGGCAATCACGTAGTTTGAAATCATACGAAGAAGGGCACCGTTAACAATTGCCACTCCAGCGGTAATTGATCCTGCTATTAATCCCACAATGAAACCTGCAAACCCATAATTTAATTGAGAGCCAATCCATGTATATCCAATCAGGGTCAGCACGCCCAAGACAATTCCGACTATTTGAACGATCTCCCCATACCCATCAACAATTCTCGCTGACCCAATCGCATTAGAAGCTTCATTACCTTTGTTCATTGAAAAGTAGCCAGTGAATTCTGAACTCGGTTGCTCAACGTGAGCTCTTTCACGGCTCTGTTTAAGGGTTGAATAGCCAAAATTATCGCTGATAATTTCATTTTCAGGAATAACTGCTGACTCTGCATCAGACAGATATGAAAAATTTGAACCTCCACAAGTCGGACACGGTGCTACAGTCGTCAAGCAGTAAGCCTTACATTCGTCACATTGCTTAATTTTCATAAACGGTACGTTAGTGCTGTTTTAATGATAATCCAATGACAGTCGTGGTCATAACTTCTATTGCCAAATTGAAGGCCAAAAGCACGAGTAAAGAATTTACTCCTTAGCAACTGCAATAATTCTTATAACGGCTACAACGACTACTACCGCAACCGCTGAAATCGGCACCGCCAACCAATAAGCACCGGCTTCAAACTGATACTTCGCAACACCGAGAGCAATCAAGTTAGCAAGGATTGCAGGCGAGTTAGCCCATCGCTTTCCCTCTTTAACTCCGCGATATAAGAAGTAGAGAGCAACAGCACCCACGAGAGCAAAGCCTGTAACGCTTAAGTACGGCAGCCAGTCTTTGTCGTGAGTAAATCCAAGGGCAATCATGTAGATGCCTAGGGAGAGTACAAGGACGGATTCTGCGAGTAATAGGGGTGCAGCGATTGCTCGCACATCACGCTTCTTAGCACCATCTGTACTCATGAAGGCAAACTTATCACCAGAGCGTTCCCTTGACCCGATTTCGCATGATGGCATTCATGATGCGCTCACCTTTCTTCCCGCGCCTGCATACTTCTATGAATACCTCTATCGCGAGATAGCGATGATCGAGCGAAGCGGAGAGCCTCTTACTCTCATTCGATTGATGATTTCACCGAGGGAAGAAAATCATTCGATAGATAATTATGAAATCTCCATTATCAACTTTGCTAAAGCGCTTAATCGCTCTATCCGTCAGAGCGATCTCGCAGCGCGCATAGGCCGCTATGAGTTTCTCATTGCGGTGAACAACTATCAGAGAGGGCCTAAGGAAATCAGCAGCAGAATCTTCGCTCTCTGGCGAGATGAGGAGTTCACCTTCTCCTACTCCTCATCTCACTACGTTGAGGGAGACCGCGCTCTCTCGCTCTTAGGAAGGCTAGATAATTCAAAAATTCACCATCAGTAATTTTCCGTTCACAATCCCTCGCTAAAAAGGAGGCCATCCACAGGGCATTTAAAGCCAATCTGAAATTTGTCGCCGACCATCTAATTTCGCGGGATGGATAAAGAGCGCACAATCGACCCAGAAGTGGTCTTCGGACCAATCTATCCATTCATTCTCGACGATTCCATTGAAGAAATTTGGATTAACTCACCACAGCGAATCTTCATTGCTCGTAAAGGTAAGAGCGAACTCACCACTCTCATGCTCACCGCTATTCAAGTTCAAGAGCTTGTTGATCGCGCGCTTATGTGGAGTGGTCGCCGCCTCGATCTCTCCAACCCCTTTGTAGATGCACGGCTACCTGATGGAAGTCGACTTCACGTTGCAATACCTGAAATAACCGCTGAACACTGGGCGGTGAATATTCGCAAACACATCGCGGCAAATCTTTCTCTCGATCAACTCTGCGAAAGTGGATTGCTTGATAAGAAAATTGCCGATTTATTAATTGCTGCAATCAAACAGGGAATGAACATCCTGGTTAGTGGCGGGACGCAAGCTGGAAAGACAACGTTACTGAATGCTCTAGCAAGTGAAATTCCGCTTAACCAAAGAGTAATTACCATTGAAGAGGTTTTTGAACTCTCACCTCGATTACCTGATCTCATTCAATTACAGACCAGGGGAGCCAACCTTCAAGGTGAAGGGGAGATTTCTCTAAGGCGACTAGTTAAAGAGTCACTGCGTATGCGTCCTAACAGAATCATCGTCGGCGAAGTAAGAGAAGCGGAAGCTCTGGATTTACTGATTGCACTCAACTCTGGGCTTCCTGGAATGGGAACCATTCATGCCAATTCTGCGCGAGATGCGATTATGAAACTCCAAACCCTGCCATTACTCGCTGGCTCAAATATCTCCCATTCCTTCACAGTACAAACAGTTGCTTCAGCAATTGACATTGTTATTCAAATATCTTTAGGACTAGATGGGTCAAGGCGAGTGGTTGAGGTTTCTGCTTTAAGCGGACGAAGCGAAAATCTTCACATTGAAATCGAGGAATTGTATCGCTGGAATGGTGACAGTTATGAAGAGTTAGTAGGCCTCGGCTCTTTCAAGCAAATGATCAAATATGTTGAGAATAAAGCTGAGGTTCTGGGATGAAAACATCCTCACAACTCATGTGGAAACATAGGAAATCAATGCTAGTTTTTCTTGCTACGTACCTTATTGCTTTCTTAATATCTGGTGAACACCCAATTGCAGCCTCCATAGCTTCTGTTGCTTCATCACTGGCGTACATTGCTAGCAAACATCTTGAAGATAAACGCAGCTGGCAGTTGTTTGAAGCTGTGCCAGAAATTGTCGATCACATCATTTCTGGAGTTCAATCTGGCTTGTCGCTTAATCAATCTCTAATCAGTTTAGAAACCCGCGGCCCTAAAGTCTCTCAGGACATATTTAGTCGTTATCGCGAAAATACCTTTGCCGGAGTTGGATTTGAAGAAGCGATAGAGCAACTACAAAATGAGTTTGCATTGTCAGCATCCGATCAGCTCTTCGAATCTTTGGTCTTTGCTAAGAACCTGGGAGGGTCTGAACTGCTTGCGCTTCTGCGCCAACTTGGTGACTTCACTCGACAGGACTTATCCCTACGACGTGAGATATCTGCGAAACAGGGTTGGATAAAGAACTCCGCACATTTATCGGCTGGAGCGCCATGGTTCTTACTACTTCTACTCTCAGCTCAACCAACAACCGCTGCAGCATTCAAAACATTTTCTGGAGTCCTCGTCTTAGGAATAGGCATAGTCCTGACTCTCAGTGCCTACCTGTGGATGGGTCGGTTGAGCCGCCTTCCGCAACCTGCGAGGATTTTTGGAGCTCACTATGGGGGCTGAAGTATCTATTCCTATAGCAATTTCTTTTGTCGCTCTCGTGCTGGCGGACTCAGATAGCGCATTTATGGGCTATCTCTCAAAGAGGAGTATGCACCTTGAGGATAAATCGAAAATTAGATTCCGATTGAAGCAGTTAGGAAGAGGAAGTGATGAAGACTATGAGAATTTCAGATTAGCTCAGTTCTCACTTATATCGATTCTTGTGGCTATGGCAATTTTCCTTTTAATCTTTCAACTTATTGCATTTACGACATTCTTCTTATTGATATTAGTGGGATCGAGTTCTATCGTTTTGTGGCTCGAGCGCAATCTCAGCAATCGCTGCAAAAGAAGAGCGCAGAGAATAGAGAGTGAATTCCCTTTATTAATTGAGATGCTAACCCTGGCGGCTGGTGCAGGTGAATCTCCAATTTCGTCAATGAAACGATTATCAATAAGAGCCCATGGTCATCTAGCAGAGGAAATCTCAGAGGTAATAAAGAACGTTGAACAGGGCGTCCCTTTCTCAATTGCGCTGGATTCAATGAGTAATCGATTAGGTTCAACAAGCATCAGAAGATTTGTTGATTCGATGATCATCTCACTCTCTAGGGGTACTCCTTTGGTGGAGACGCTCTCTCATAGTGTCCAAGAAGCACGAAACTACGAACGAATTCGATTGTTGAATGCAGCCGGCAAAGCTGAGATCAACATGATGATTCCTGTGGTCTTCTTGATTTTGCCAGTATCGATTCTCTTTGCTCTTTTTCCATCGCTTAGCGCTCTCAATTTCTATGGAGCGTGATTGTGACGGAAATAGCGTAAAGAAAAGAATGAACAATCCAAAGAAATCTCAATGAGCAGAAAGAAGAAGAAATGAAAATTGGTGAAATATTAGATAGAAATCGCCTTCGTATTGAAGAAGGCACAATCACTCTTTCAATCCGACTCCAGGATGTTTACACACGATTTATAAAATCACGCGCCGTTAAGGCGATTTCGGACCAGCGGGGAGATATTCCAGGATGGGTCTTGGTCGTGTTGATGACGACAGGTTTAGTCACGGCAATTTGGACTATCGCAGCTCCAAGACTCACGGCAATTCTTCGTAATTCGCTGGATTCCATGAATGGCATTCGGTGAGAGTCTTTCGGTTAGCTATTCAGATAGCCCGAGACAATCGAGGGAACGCAGAATCCACCCTCGTACTCATTCCTTTGCTTATTCTCTTTCTGATAGGAATGCAGATATCACTAGCCACACATTCCAGAAATGTGGAGCGGATGAATGTTCAAGACGAGGCAAGCGTCCGAGCGATATCGGGTGACTTCCAGGAACATGACAACTTCATTCAAATTAGATCGAGCGGCGATGGGCAAAATCTGGACCTTTTGATTACTCACAGAGAGATAGGAATTCAGAATCTTCTCCCCGGTTTTTTAAGTCAGGTGACTTCCGGCAGAGAGGTTTCAGTTGATGGAATTGCCATTGTTGAGAATAGCCGCTGAGGTCATCTTGATGAAACCGAAATTCGCACCGATGAAAGGAGTTTTCCATGGCGCCGTATCGGGAATTTGGGAGAAACTTCGCTGTCAAAAGGGTGGAGCAATAGTTGAATTCGTTGCACTAGCACTTCCACTTTTTATTCCGATATTCATTTACTTGAGTCAATATGCATCAATAAGTGATCAAGAATCCGTACTCAGGACTCTGGCCCGTGAGATGTCACGTGCTGTGGTTACTAGTGAAAATGACGGGATAGCAGAACGTGTGGCAGAAGAAGTTTTTTATAAAGGAGGAGTTGCATTGGGACTGGGCGAGGCAATCTCAGGCGGGACATTGAGTTTCACGATTCACTGCAAAGAGAGTCCTTGTATCTCACCCAATAACGAAATTGAGATTGCCATATTTTCGAGGGCATTAAGTCGGACTATTTCAGCGGTCGAATATGTCTCTCCTTGGGCGTAGGGCAAGAGATTTTCTGCTCACAGAAAGAGGCTCAATCTCTCTTTTAACGATTGGGCTATTCACTCTGTTACTTTCAACAGTACTTGCTCTGAGCAATATCTCCACTGTCTATCTAGCAAAACGGACACTTATTCTTGCGTCCGAGGCAGCGGTGCAACGTGGTGCGAAGAATTTAGACCAAAGCGCCTACTACTCTGGTGAATACAACCTTACAGATTTCTTACAAGGTGTCGTTGGCTATGGAGAGGAAGATCCTGGAATCCCCATCGATTGCAAGAAAGGTGCTCGAGACGCTGGTGAATTAATAGCCAGTTGGCAAGGAAGAGACGGCAATCTCACCAGGGCAGGGATAACTCAGATGAAGCTAACTGATTTCCAATGCGATGGCTTTCAAATTTATCTCGAAAGTGAAGCAGTCGTGAAAATTCCATTTCCTCTCCCTTTTTTTGATATTGACGAAGTGGGTATCAGGGGTTCGGCCGGCGGCATAGGCGAACGAAGTGAAACCAATAACTATTACGGAATTGATATCGGATAACTTCGTTGAGAGAGTTGAGCGGGTTAGCTGACAGGGATTTCTGCCTGTCTTCACCGCTATCCTTACGCCCATGGCTCGCGAATATGGACTCGAAATTGCTGAGATCAGCGCGACCCTCAAATCTATTGAGCAGGTGCTCGATCTTCCTAAGTTAGAGAAGGAAGCAGTCGAGCTAGAAGAAGCAGCCGGAGTTCCAAATCTCTGGGATGACCCAGAGGCTGCTCAAGCAGTTACAAGTAAGTTATCTCGCACTCAGGCAGTGATTACAAAGTTGAAGGGTCTGCGCTCTCGAGTTGATGACCTACCTATCCTCTTTGAACTCGCAGCTGAAGAAGGCGAAGGTTCAGCGCTTGCTGATGCGGAAAGCGAATTGGATTCAACGAAGAAGGCAATTAGCGAACTTGAAGTCACCACTTTGTTATCTGGTGAATACGACAACCGCGATGCCTTGATCACGATTCGTTCTGAAGCTGGTGGCGTTGAAGCTGCTGACTGGGCACAGATGTTGTTCCGCATGTATTTGCGTTACTGCGAACGCCACGAATATAAAACCGATGTCCTTGAAACCTCATATGCCGAAGAAGCGGGTATTAAGTCAGCAACCTTCCGCGTTAGTGCTCCATATGCTTATGGCACGCTATCGGTAGAGCAGGGCACACACCGTTTGGTGCGTATCTCTCCCTTTGATTCACAATCACGTCGCCACACATCTTTTGCAGGAGTTGAAGTTGTTCCTGTTGTCGAACAGAGCGATCACATTGAATTGGATGAGAAAGAGATTCGCGTAGATGTGTATCGCTCTTCTGGACCTGGTGGTCAAGGTGTGAACACGACTGACTCTGCAGTGCGTTTGACTCACATTCCTACCGGCATTGTTGTTTCATGTCAGAACGAGCGCTCACAGATTCAAAATAAGGCGACAGCGATGGCTGTATTGCAATCAAAATTATTGGAACGCCGCCGCCAAGAAGAGCAGGCAAAGATCAATGCACTTAAGGGCGATAACAGCGGATCATGGGGCAATCAGATGCGCTCTTATGTTCTTGCGCCGTATCAAATGGTGAAAGATCTTCGTAATAATCATGAGACTGGAAACACATCTTCAGTTCTTGATGGTGAAATCGATGACTTTATTGAAGCTGGTATTCGCTGGCGCCGCTCAACTGCTTCGTAATTCACATGAAATATTGAGCGTGAGCCACGCTCATTTCCGCTCATCTAGCCCTCTCTTACCCTAAACTCGCACTCAGTTCATCTCACCAATCCCCTTTGGAGAGAGAAGTAAGGATTGCACCGCGGTCCGAGCACATAAGGAGCAGGCATTGATTCGCTTTGAGAACGTTACGAAGGTCTACCAAGGTCAGGAGCGCCCTGCTCTTGATGGCGTCAACCTCGAAATCACCAAGGGCGAATTTGTCTTCCTTGTTGGAAAGTCAGGTTCAGGAAAGTCCACCTTCTTACGTTTGATCTTGCGTGAAGAGCGCCCAACATCAGGCATCATCCATGTTGCTGGCAAGGACCTTGGCAAGTTGGCAAACCATAAGGTGCCAGAACTTCGCCGTCAGGTCGGTACCGTCTTCCAGGATTTCCGACTTCTTCCTAACAAGACTATTTCAGAGAACATCGCATTCTCTCTTCACGTTCTTGGATATTCGCAGAAAGAGATCAACCGCGAAGTTCCAGAGATGCTTGAGCTGGTAGGCCTTGAAGATAAGGGCGATCGTTTGCCGTCAGAGATTTCAGGTGGAGAACAACAGCGCGTAGCAATTGCCCGCGCTTATGTCACTAAGCCGCCGATCATCATCGCCGACGAACCAACTGGAAACCTCGACCCAGAGCTTTCGGTAGGAATTATGAAGTTGCTCGATCGCATTAACCGCGAGGGCACAACGGTTTTAATGGCAACACACGATTCAGGAATCGTAGATCAGATGCGTAAGCGCGTTATCGAACTCGATGGCGGCCACGTTATTCGCGATCAGGTTCGCGGCGTTTATGGATACACAGGTTAAGGGCTAGGGGAGAAGACAATGCGCGCAGGATTTCTCTTTAAGGAAGTTCGTATCGGACTTCGTCGTAACCTCACAATGACTTTTGCAGTTGTTGTCACAGTCGCCATCTCACTCTCGCTACTTGGCATTGGTTTGCTCTCCAATGCACAGGTCAATGCGATGAAGGATTATTGGTATGACAAGATTGAAGTATCTGTCTTTCTCTGTGGATCTCTCTCAGAATCACCAACATGTGCCAACGGTGTAGTCACACCAGAACAGCGCACAGCAATCAAGAGCGACCTAGAGGCGCTGCCAGTCGTGCAGAGCGTTTTCTATGAGTCACAGACTGAGGCATTTGCTCGATTTAAAGAGCGCTTTAAGAACTCTGCTATCGCACAGAATGTGACTGCAGACCAGCTGCCAGAATCCTTCCGCGTAAAACTTAAAGACCCAACACAATTTGATGTTGTCGTAAGCGCATTCTCTGGTCGACCAGGTGTGGATATTGTGCAAGATCAGCGAACAATCTTGGAGAAGTTCTTCAAGTTACTTGATGTGCTCCGCAATGGTGCACTGCTTGTTGGTCTCTTCTCTGTCATCACAGCTGCGTTGTTGATTTCGAACACCCTTCGCATCGCAGCATTTAACCGTCGTCGCGAGACCGGTGTGATGAAGCTCGTTGGCGCCAGTTCTTGGTCAATCCAACTTCCATTCTTGCTCGAAGGTGTCTTCTCAGCAGTACTTGGTTGGGGATTTGCTACCGGTCTACTCAGTGGATTGAAGTACGTAGTTGATACCAAGGTTGCACCGCTTCTTACATTTACCAAATTCTTTGCATGGGATCAGGTCTGGATTGCATCAGGAATCTTGCTCGGAGTCGGACTCTTTGTCTCTACTCTCGCCTCATTGATCACGCTTCGCCGCTACCTCAAGGTCTAATCGACTGGGTCTAATCGACTGGGATTAATTGCCGACTTGGTCTCACCACCAAGTACCCTTAGCGCATGGTTAAGGAGACAGGTCAAAAGCTGATCGCGCAGAATAAAAAAGCGCGTCACGATTACGCCATCCTTGATACATACGAGTGTGGCATTGTGCTTACAGGTACTGAGGTCAAATCACTCCGCGCTGGTCGCGCATCCCTGATTGATGGCTTCGTGATGGTCGAAAATGGCGAACTCTGGATGCATGGAGTCCATATCCCTGAATACACCGAAGGTACCTGGACTAATCACACTCCTCGTCGCAAACGTAAGTTGTTGGCGCACCGAGAAGAGATTCGCAAAATTGCCGCAAAGATAAAAGATTCTGGAGTGACATTAGTTCCGCTTCAGCTCTACTTTAAAGATGGCCGTGCAAAAGTTGAGATTGCTGTTGCGAAGGGAAAGAAGGCGCACGACAAGCGCGATACCTTGCTCGAGCAACAAGCAACGCGAGAGATTGAACGTGAAATCTCTTATCGAGTCAGCGGCAAGAATCGTTCTGGTCGTGATGACTGGTAGCGCTGCAAAGTCATACCTGGCATTTGATCGCAGCAACAACGAGCTAGTGATAGAGACAGAACATCTCATTCTTCGTCCCATGAGAATGAGCGATGTCGATGATTTATTGGAATATCAATCAAATCCAGAGATTGTGAAATACATTCCATGGCCTCCGCGCACTCGCGAGCAGGTGATAGAAGCCACTGAGAAAACCATTGCAACTGGCAAGTTTGATATCCAGGATGAAAATGACTACATCGTTTTAGTCTGGGAGCTCAAGAAAAGTCCAGGAGTAAAGGATCATGAACTTGGAAAAGTGATTGGTCAATCTAATTCGGGGTTCAGGTCAAAGCGTGATAGTTGTGGAGATATCGGTTGGGTCACTCATCCTGATTTCCAGCGTAAAGGTTATGCTTTTGAAGCAACGCGTGCACTCATGCAATACGCCTTCGAACATCTTCCTTTCCAGCGCATCATCGCTGATATTGATACTCGCAATCCTGAATCTGCTGCGATGGCAGAGAAGTTAGGAATGCGTCGCGAAGGTGAGTTCATCGATTCAGAGTTCTTTAAAGGGGATTGGTGCTCAATGTGGCTCTATGCAATCCTCAAGCGCGAATTCCTTCACTAATCGGCGAGAGCGCTACGCTCAATTACTTCGGGAATTTCCCAACTGTCGGTGGCGTTACATACACTTAGAACAGCAATAAAAGAATGAAGGCTCACAAAGCGTAAAAGCCCAAGAGCTTGAAAACTACATAGGGGGTGAACGGTCTCGACTTTAGCTGTTGAGACAGGGGAAGCGTGTCGAGGAAGCCGGGATGATCTCGTAAACCATGAAACCTGTGCACACATAACTGCAGACAACAGTCGCAGTGATTTCGCACTAGCTGCATAAGCTAGTCCCAAATCCGTCAGCCTAGGGGCGCTCTCGCTCTAGAACCTGGCGTCGTTAGAGAGCTCTTCATCTACGTGGCGTTGCGAACGCGTAGAGAGAACAGTTTCGCAAATGAGTTCGTTGAATACTTGTGTTTGAGAGATTCAGGACTGAGAAAACGCAAATAACACTACACACGTAGAAGCCCTGTTTGAGCTCTGAAGGACCCGGGTTCGATTCCCGGCACCTCCACCATTTTCTAATGGAGTTTATCTATCTGCTCTTTGCGAAGTTAATCTCTCGCTTGAGTGCATAGAAATTGCCACCTATCGCGATTAAAGAAAACAACTTTGGTCCAAGCGGCGTCGTCTCATACATAAATGTAATGGCGATAAAAACACCAACTACGGCAATGGCTAAGAACAATAATCTTCTAGCGGCAGTAAATCCTCGGCGAGCAGCACAGAAGTCCTGAACTCTACGGCTAGTAAGCCCAATATTGATTGGACCTGAGAGCATCAAGATTGAGAACATCACCATAATTAAGAACGCTAGTGATTCCATTGCTACTCCTTCACTACTGAGTACAACACCATATCGATTTGATTGCCATTTGGCTTGGTAACGCGATTACGGAGTAAGGCATCACGCACCATTCCTGCTCTCTCCATCACTCGCTGCGAGGCTGAGTTATCAAAATCAGCCATGGCCTCAATACGGCGAAATTCGGCAATATTGAGTGCAAAGTCGAGCAGAGCCCTTAAAGCTTCAGTAGCAATTCCTTGTTCGCGATGTGATTTCTCAATCCAGTAGCCGACTTCAGCGCAATGGTCTGTCAGCTGAATCGAGTGAAGCCCGATGGTCCCTGCAAACGATCCGTTATATTCGATTACAAAGATAACACTTTGATGAGCCCGATAAGCAATATCGCTTCCTCGAACAAACTCCTCCGCTAACTCGCGGTCATAGGGATATGGCACTCGTGTAAAAGCGGAGATAGTTGGGTCTTGGCAGGCTAGGAAAATTGGGTCGATATCTGCTTCTCGCAGCGGCCTGAGAACGATTGTGCTGCCTGATGATGCTGCGCCAATAGTCAGGGTCGGTTGGTTAACCGGCCAATTAATCACGAGGTTTGGCCTTAGCCAACGAATTCGCGGTCGCGACGTTTGCGATTGACTGTGTGGTTGCAAGTTAAATTGCTTGGCAGATCAGCACAGGTATCACATAGAAGAATCAACTGGTGGCAACTTTCAGAGTTACAGTTGCGGAACTGCTTTGTAGGAGCGCTGCACTTAACGCACTCGCCAATGACTTTAGTCTTATCTGAGAAGTCATGGACCATACGATCATCAAAGATATAGAGCGAACCTTCCCAAAGTGAATCATCACCAAACTTTTCACCGTATTTAACAATCCCACCATCAATTTGGTAGACCTCTTTAAAGCCATTCTCAACCATGACGGCAGAGAGAATCTCGCAGCGGATTCCGCCAGTGCAGTATGTGACCACTGGCTTATCTTTAATGTCGTCGTACTTGCCGCTCTTAATCTCTTCAATAAAGTCATGTGAAGTTTGGACATCAGGAACGATTGCGTTCTTAAACTTTCCAATTTTAGCTTCGTATGCGTTACGGCCATCAAAGAAAACAACTTCATCGCCGCGTTCTTTAACGAGTGCATCAACTTGTGCTGGGCGAAGGTGCTTACCGCCGTTAACAACGCCAGTCTCATCAACCTTGATTACATCTGGGTTACCGAAACCAACAAGCTCTTTACGAACTCGAACCTGCAAACGAGGAAAATCTGAGCCGGTTCCATCTGACCACTTAAAGGTAATCTTCTTAAATCCTGGATATTGGCGTGTCATCTTCACGTACTTCTTGACCGCAGCCATATCGCCACCGACGGTGCCGTTGATGCCGTGCTTCGAGATGATGATGCGGCCCTTGAGGCCGAGACTCTCGCAGAGCTGTTTCTGCCAGAGCTGAATCGCAGCAGGATCCTCCAAAGGAGTGAATCCGTAATAGAGGATTACCTTTGGGATGGATGGCGCATGCTTGTTCACAGACCTGATTCTAAGCCAGAGCAATTGGATAGTGAAATGCGTTGCGAGAGGTAGCGCTAACTTATGTAGAAATCAGCGAAGATAGAGGCATTAGCGCCGCTTTAGATGGGTTCATGAGTCGGACGAGCAGGAGTGAAGAACTCTTTTCCGAAGGGAGAGCGCCACATGCAGGATCCATCGGCAAAACTTTCGAGCTGCCAACCATGATGTGTCTTCATTTTGTGATGCCGCCGGCAGAGTGCGCCAAGATTTTCGGGCGAGGTCTCGCCACCCGAACTCCAACTTTCTGCATGATCTAAATCCGAAAGAGTCGCGGATCTTCTACATCCAGGGAATCTACAAGTTCGATCTCGTGCAATTAGAAAATCTTTCAGCGCTTGCGGTGGTTCGTAATGTTCGCGACCGAAATCGAGGAGATTTCCAGTGAGGGGTTCGGTGATAAACCTCTTCCATCGCGCATCAGATGCAATCTCTCGTGCAATCGATGCCGGAATCGGACCGTAGCCAGCAAGTTCACCAGGATTCTCAGCAAGACCCATCAAAGTCGGAAGATCGATTGTGACGTTAACGGTCAAGGGACGACGATGTGGAGCGACCTCATCAAGTGAAGCTGCAAGATATGAAGATGCAATCGCAGCAAGAGCATCGGCCCGCAGCATATCTTTGCTCCGATCGTCACCAGCGAGATGCGTGCACTTATCTGTTTTAACGGTTCCGACGACTTTCTTATCAGCGCTAGCTTTCCTTGTGCATTCTGCACAACGCTTTACGCTCCTAATAATGTGCGCCTCGAGCGCGTTCATTACAACCTTTGCCTCATGTGCAGGGAGAAGCGCGATAATGGTTGACATTCCATTGGGTTCATCAAAACAGGAGACCCGACGTTCTTCTTGTGCAGAGAGAACTGCATCCTCAAATTCTTCTGGGCTTCGCTGCGCAATTACTTTACGGACCAAATTGCCAACCTGAGAAGGCGTATGAAATTCGGCATATGCGATGGCGCGGTTCTCGATCTCAAAGATGACGGATTCTGGAAGACCACGATTAAGTGCAGAGACAGTTTCTCGTGCAATTGCATTGGCATGAGCAGATGAAATCTCACCAACGGCTAAAGCAGAGCAGGTATTTGGTAGGTGGTTGGTGAGCGCACGAGCGATATCTATTTTGATTTGCGCGCTGTTGGGAGAAAGGCGAAGCGCGGTAGAGATATCTTCGCGCTCGGATTCATCAACGCCAAAGATTGGATCAGGATTATCCGCAGAGTCACGGCCTGCAACAGCGACGATTGCGCGTTGCATCAAAGCTTGAATCCAAGACTCTTGTCGTTCGATTGCGGTTAAGTAGTCGATTCGCGCTGCCATTGGCAGAGTATTGGGATCGATTGCAGCTAGCTCTGCAAGTACTGATGCGGATGGGATTGAGTTGAGGAGTTCGATGATTCGCTCTTCGGGAGAAATCAGTTCGCTAGAGTGACCGACGACCTCGTCGACTCGCGCTGCAAATGATTTGCTCATGGAAGGGGATATTTCTGGGAGCCACCGACAAAAAGAGGCGATATTCCTCGCAACGAATACACAAGATGTAAACGGCTTACGAGAGGAATACCCTGAGTCGAGGGAATAAAGACGAAGATTTACAAGTTGTAGGTAGTTGAAAGTTCAACTATTCTAAGTAGTGGAACGGAGAGCTTCTTCGCGGGTAACGTCGTTAAAAGTGCTTCCGATACTAAAGATTTTTAGAAAAGAGGATCCAATGCCTGCAGTAACCGTCAGCGATATCACCGTTCTTCCACGCATCAGTGCGGGAACCAACTTGCGTGCGCGCTCGATCAAGAGCATCACAACTGCGCCACAAGGATATGAAGGTGAAGGCTTCCCGGTTCGTCGTGCATTCGCTGGCGTTGATCTGCAAGATCTTGATCCATTTATTCACCTCGACCAGATGGGCGAAGTTGAATATGCACCAGGTGAACCAAAGGGAACTCCTTGGCACCCACACCGTGGTTTTGAAACAGTTACATACATCATTGATGGAATCTTTGATCACCAAGATTCAAATGGTGGCGGCGGAAGAATTTCAAACGGCGACACGCAATGGATGACAGCTGGTGGCGGAATTCTTCATATAGAAACTCCACCAGAGTCACTGGTGATGTCCGGTGGTTTATTCCATGGATTCCAATTGTGGGTCAATCTTCCTGCTGCAAAGAAGTGGTCTCCACCTGCATATCAAGATGTTCGTGCGAATGACGTTGCACTTCTTTCTACTCCAGATGGAGGCGCTCTTCTTCGCATCATTGCCGGTGAAGTTGATGGCCACTTTGGTCCAGGCAGCACACAGACACCAATTACTTTGTTACACGCAACTGTTGCACCTGGTGCAGAGCTTCGTCTTCCATGGCGCAAGGATTACAACGGGCTCGTCTACACAATGTCAGGTCATGGCTTTGTTGGTGATGAACAACGTCCAGTAACAATGGGACAGCTCACTGTCTTTGGTGATGGCGAGGCAATTGTTGTGCGTGCTGCAAAGCAGCAAGAATCACGCTCTCCAAACCTCGAGCTCTTTATCCTTGGTGGTCAGCCAATTAAAGAACCTGTTGCTTGGATGGGGCCATTTGTGATGAACACAAAGCGCGAAGTCCTTCAGGCATTTGAAGATTTCCAGAAGGGCTTATTGGGATCAATCCCAGCGCTCTATAAGGAAGATGCGAAGCGTCCCGTTAACCGCACAGATAAGTTAAGCGGCGATGTAAAGTCGGATGCAGTCAAAGCTCAAGAGGTGCTCGATGTTCATGGTGCACCGACTGAACTTCAAGAAGGCTAACGAGATAGCAGTACTCAAATAAATCAAATATGACCATGTCGGTATTGGGTGACAATGCGACAAGGCGAATAAAATTGCCCAATGAAATCGCATTTCAGCTTGGCAAATCCCCTTAATACGGCAAATATAAATCGAAAAATTAGAATCGCTGCGACACTACTAATCAGTGCAAGCATTGTTTCGGGGTGCTCTTCCGCGCCCAAAGAAGAAGTTTCCACTTCGAGCCAAGAGTCGTGGGATGAAAGCCAACTTTTCCAATTGTCTATTCCCAAAGGCGACATCCTTAGATTCGGATTCCCGTCAATTGGCTACTTGGACGTAACCATTAAGGATTATTCTGATCCCCAAAGAGAGGGTCTAGCGCAGGAAGTAGTAAGCGTAGTACCGGCCAATTGCTTCCCAGTAGCTTCTATCATTGAGGATTCAGAAAAGTCCGGAGCTCTGCTGTCATTAAAACAAATTATTGATGATGAGAATCTGGATCACAATTTTTCCATCACAGTTAAATCGTTTCAAAATGATTCCGAGGCCAGTAAGAAGTTCGGTCTACTCCTTCAGAACGCTGACAAATGTGGATCTTGGATTCCAAAGTACCAGTCAGGTGAGTCCGGCATCTACATGGATTTGTGGGAATCTGTGGATTCGAAAGCACAGAACCGTCTGCAATGGTCAAATGGTATGTACGATGAAGCGGATATTCTCGGACTTCAAGGAAGCTTGATTTATGAAGTTTATGTAAAAATCGACGGTAATTTGAATAAGGCAAAAGATATTGCCAACAAAGCAGAAGTGGAGCTTATTTCGTTAATCAAGAAAGTGAAATAATTACTTTTTAAGCGCCTTTAATCTCTCCACGCGTTAAGTGATAGAGCAACGCCTGAATAGTTGTACGACGGTGATAAGCCTCTCGCCAAATAACTGACTTCTCGCCATCAATCACCGATGCAGCGACCTCTTCACCACGGTGAGCTGGTAAGCAGTGCATAAAGATTGAGTCATCTGCAGTCAGTGACATTAATCGGTCATCAATTGCGAATGGTGAGAGCGCTGCAAATTTCTCTGCTCGCTCTGATTCTGGATCGCCCATCGACATCCACACATCGGTATAGAGAACGCTGGCATCTTTTGCAGCAGCTTCTGGATCATTGGTGATCTCAATAATTGCACCTGACTTTGCTGCTATCTCGCGAGCCTTTGCAACCATCGCTGCATCAGGAGCAAATTTTCCAGCAGGCGTTGCAGCGACAACGTGAGCACCCATGATTGCACCCATCATCAGCCAGGCATGGGTCATATTGTTGCCATCACCAAGATAAACGAATTTGCGCCCTGAAATATCGCTGCCAAAGTTTTCGCGAATTGTTACCCAGTCGGCAAGAAGCTGGGTTGGGTGGTCGTCATCTGTCAGTCCGTTAATGATTGGAATAGATGCATTTGCGCCAAGTTCGTCGACATCTGCCTGGGCAAAGGTTCGGATTATCATTGCGTCACAGAAGCCACTGATGATTCGAGCGGTGTCGGCAATAGTCTCGCCGCGTCCAAGTTGAAGCTCGTCTCCGCGGATAAAGATTGGTGTTCCGCCTAGATGGGCAACAGCTGTCTCAGATGCGAGGCGGGTTCGAGTTGAAGGCTTTGTCATGTAAATCGCAACAGATTTGTTAGCCAGAGCGGAATTTGCGCGCAGCGGCTGGGCTGCGAATTCGCTGGAAGTTGCGAGTATGAGTTCGACATCTTCTCGAGAGAGATGTTCGGTTCTGAGTAAATCCTTCATCACAGAATTCTACCTGCCGGCACCTCTGGTCGAAGACGTAATTAAATGACCAGAGACTGAGCTATTTTCTAAAGACCTTCACAGGACTTTTGGAGAGTTATTAAGCCTGCCCGACTATCCTTTCGCCATGGGTATTTTCACGCGTGGAGATAAAGGAATCGGTATCGGCACAGATACAGATACCTTGACCCGCACCGAGACTTCGCCCGACTTTCAAGAAGATGATGGTGGGCATGATCGCTTCGCCCACTACATCAAGAAAGAGAAGATTGTTGAATCCGCCGTCACCGGCAAAGCAGTCCGAGCGCTCTGCGGAAAGAAATGGGTTCCTTCACGCGACCCATCGAAATATCCCGTCTGCCCGATGTGCAAAGAGATCTTCGAAGGGTTGCGTCCTGGCCCCGAAGATAACGAGTAATTGAAGAGCAGACAGGTATGAGAATTCGAGGGAAGTTATTTCTCCCTGCACTTCTGATTACATTAACTTCATCGCTATTACCTGCAGTCTCGCTACCAGCAAGTGCAGATAACCCTCCGCGTAAAATATTCTCCGGGTGGATTCCATATTATTCAATTAGGACCTCAGTGCCGGCTGCGGTTAGCAATGCAGATCTCATCAAAGAAGTAATGCCGTTTTGGTATACATTGAAGTTTAACGGTAAGACACAGAGCACGGTGGTCACAGACCTTTACACTCCAGCGAACCCAAGCATTCCAATGGCGCAAACAGTAGGAGCGCTGCGTAGCGCTGGATTTACCTTAATTCCCACAATCACTGATGGCACAGCAAAAGATGTCCTAGCCGGTCTGCTCGCAAAGCCGGCCGCACGCGCTCAGATTGTGCAAGCGATTACGACGATGGTGGTTTCAAATAACTTTGATGGAGTTGATTTAGATTTTGAAGGATTTGCTTTTGTCGATAGCAATAAGACTTGGCCGAAAACAGCGCCGCTATGGACGGCATTAGTAAAAGAACTCAGTGCATCACTTCGAGCGCAGAATAAAATTCTTTCAGTCTCAACGCCATATGTGCTCGACCCAGCAGGTAAACAGCGTGGCTACTACGTATATGCATGGGCTGCAATTGCGCCATATATCGATCGTTTGCGAATCATGACTTACGACTATTCGGTTTCAAAGGTGGGGCCGATTGGACCTATCTCTTGGGCAGAACGCACTGTGCAATACGCTGTTAAGGTGATGTCACCATCGAAGGTATTTGTTGGTATTGCGGGATATGGACGAGATTGGGTCACTTCGGTAACAGGAGTCTGTCCTGCCAACGTTGCATCTGTAATCAAACCAGGAGCAAAGGCAGCAACATTCTTAATGCGCAATGCTCAAGATCTTGCAGCCACATATGGTGTGACTCCCACATACGATGCAAAGTTTGGTGAATCTACCTTTACTTATCAGAAGGTTTATAACGGAAATACTGCTGGCGGACTCGCTACATCATGTACAGCAACACGAACTGCGTGGTACCAGGATGCCCAGAGCTACGCTCTTCGAGCTGCGCTCGTCGATAAGTATCGATTGGGCGGCCTTGCGGCTTGGACAATCGGAATGGAAGAGCCACTCGCAATTGAAGGGATTCGTAACGTTGCTCGATCAATCGCACCCGATAAAGTTTCGGCTGCAATCACCATCGACAAAACTGCAATCGAATACGGAAACCCAATATCGATTTCCGGAACATTTACTACTAAAGACAATTCGCCAGTTGCAAACCTTCCAATTCGCATTGAAGGTAAATCACCGGGTGATAGCAATTGGAGAGTTCTGACTCAAGCGATTACCGACACGTCAGGTAAGTTCGCCAAGCCGCTATTGATTGGTAAGGCAACAACCATCCGTGCATATAGCGAAGGCACATGGGAACGCGGCGAAGGAATTTCAAATGAAGTTCCAATTACCGTTGCTCGAGTCATTTTCCTCAAGCCGCCTGCATCGGCCAAGTCTGGCGAATCGTTTACTGTCACCGGGTCAATTCGCCCGCGTTCTGCTGGATCATTTATCCAAGTTGAGAAGTTTGCAGCCGGCAAGTGGCAACCATTTGGAACTCCGATTGTCACAGAAGCGGAAGGCACCTTTGTCATCCCAGTCGCCCCACAGAACAAGGGAGTATTGATGCTCCGTGTCAGCGCTGCGGCAGAAGCTAATTGGATAATTGCGACAACTCCGCCATTCTCAATTCTTATCCGTAGCGTTGGGTCTTCAGAGTTGGTTAAATAACTCCATGGTGAAGATTGCCGATGCACTTGAAGATCAATTGCGTGAGATTTTCTCAGGAGATACTCCATGGGTCACTATCGTTTGGGATGATCCAGTAAATCTACAAAGTTACGTAACTTATGTTTTTATGGAGCTTTTCGGCTACTCCAAATCGAAGGCAACGGAGTTGATGCTGCAGGTTCATAACGATGGCAAAGCGATTGTCTCCACCGGTTCTCGAGAAGAGATGGAGCATGACGTTGCCAGGCTTCACGAATACGGCTTGTGGGCAACCCTCCAGCGCGGAGATCAGATTTAATGACTGCGACCGACGGTTTCAAGCGCCATGGGGCGCATTCATATGTCGCGACCTTTGATGTGGCAGAGAAGGAAGTCCTTCTCAATCTTTGCGAACAGATAATCGAACTTCTTGCAGAACGCGTTGATCATGGGCACGAAGACCCATTGGCGGCAATGGTTGGAATTACCTCTCATGATTCACCGCCAGAGGATGAAGTGCTCCATCGACTATTGCCGAATGCCTATGCAGATGATGTGGATGCTGCTGAATTCCGTCGATATACCGAATCGACTCTTCGCGGCAAGAAGCAAGCTCATGCGATGTCTATACGTATGATGCTAAAAAGTTCACCAGAAGGCGATGTTGAACTCGATCACCAAGGTGCAAATGATTGGCTTGGTGGCCTCAACGATATTCGTCTAGCGTTAGGGGTTCGCCTCAAGATTGAGAGCGGAAACTACGAGCATCTCGAACTTCTCTCACCTGATGACCCTCTGCGTGGAGTGTATGCCGTTTACTCATGGCTAGGGTGGCTACAAGAGACTTTATTGGAAGCTCTCATGGATGAAGTAACCGAGTAAAAATCTCCCTTAGACTTATCTCCATGTCACTGACTATTTCACGCGCAATTGTCGATGCAATTCTCGAACAATCTCGAGTCGAGTATCCCGATGAATGCTGCGGCGTAATTCTTGGTCCAGTCGGCGCAGATACGCCAATACGTTTAAAACCAATGATTAATGCGGCTCACTCACCAACTTTTTACGAATTTGATCCAAAAGATTTGCTCGCCCTCTATCGTGAAGTTGACGATAACGATGAAGAAATAGTCGTGATTTACCACTCCCATACCGAGACTGAAGCTTTTCCATCTCGTACCGATATTGCATATGCAGGCGAGCCAGGCGCTCATTACGTATTGGTCTCTACCCGCGAAGAGATTGCACCTGCAACAGAGTTTCGTTCATTCCGAATTATCGATGGGGTAGTGACTGAGGAAGAAGTTTCAATTACCGCCTAGCCGCTTTTTAAGCCACAATACGGCTATGTCTATTGAAGTTCGCATCCCAACAATCCTTCGTCCCTACACAAAGGATGAAAAGACCGTTGCAGCCAGTGGAGCAACACTCTCTGCGTTGATTTCCGATCTCGATGCACAGTACGCCGGTCTTGGTGAACGTTTGCTCGAAAATGGCGCACTTCGCCGCTTCATCAATATCTATATCAATGATGAGGATGTTCGCTTTCTCGGTGGACTTGAAGCTCCACTCAAAGACGGTGACTCAGTCACAATTTTGCCTGCAGTAGCAGGCGGCGCAATCGATTCACTCTGAAAAATTTTCACAAATCAACTTTGGAATCGATAAACCATGGCCCGCTATGAATCGCTCGCAGCATCAGTAGGTAACACTCCGCTGATTGGTCTGCCGCGCCTTTCACCTGCACCCAATGTTCGACTTTGGGCAAAGATGGAAGATCGCAATCCAACCGGTTCTATCAAGGATCGCACAGCCATCTCTATGGTGGATGAGGCAGAGAAGAGTGGATTGTTAAAGCCAGGGGCGACAATTCTTGAACCTACTAGTGGTAACACTGGAATCTCACTTGCGATGGCGGCAAAAGTTCGCGGTTACAAATTAATTTGCGTGATGCCTGAGAACACCAGCCCAGAACGTCGTCAATTGCTTGAAATGTGGGGCGCAGAGATCATCTCTTCACCTGCAGCAGGTGGTTCAAATGAAGCAGTAAGAGTTGCCAAAGAGATAGCAGCTGCAAATCCTGATTATGTTTTCCTCTATCAATATGGAAATCCTGCAAACTCACTCGCGCATTACAACGGAACTGGTCCAGAGATTCTGCAAGATCTCCCAACCATTACTCACTTCGTTGCTGGACTTGGCACAACAGGAACGCTGATGGGCGCCGGTCGCTATCTTCGCGAACATAAGCCAGATGTCCAGATTATTGCTGCAGAACCTCGTTACGGTGAACTTGTCTACGGCCTACGAAATATTGATGAAGGCTTTGTGCCAGAGCTCTATGACGCGTCAGTGCTCACTCGTCGATTCTCTGTAGGAGCAGAAGATTCTGTGAAACGAGTTCGTGAATTACTCCATGTTGAAGGAATTTTTGCAGGCGTCTCAACTGGTGCAATCCTCCATGCGGCGATTGCAATGGGAAAGGAAGCGATTCGCGATGGCCGCGACGCAGATATTGCATTTATCGTCTGCGATGGCGGCTGGAAGTACCTATCTACCGGAATCTATGGCAGCGAAGTTGATGAGGCAACGGAAGGTCTCGACGGGACTCTCTGGGCTTAATTCTCGGTTTCAACACCTCACCTCGTACGATTAGGGCATGAGCAACGCACCTATTGGAATCTTCGATTCTGGCGTTGGCGGATTAACGGTTGCGAGAGCAATACTCGATCAACTTCCACATGAATCTGTCCTATATATCGGTGACACTGCCCGAGGTCCATATGGCCCTCGACCTTTAGCAGAAGTTCGTGACTTCTCTCTTGAGACTCTAGATTTCTTAGTAGACCAAGGCGTCAAAGCGCTAGTGATTGCTTGCAACACAGCCAGTGCTGCCATGCTGCGCGATGCTCGTGAACGTTATTCGGTACCAGTGATTGAAGTGATTCAACCCGCGGTTCGTCGCGCAGTTGCGGCAACGCGTTCTGGAAAAGTTGGAGTAATCGGCACTCGTGCCACCATTGATTCGCAGGCGTATCTTGATGCCTTTGCAGCAGCTCCTCATCTACAAATCACATCCACTGCTTGCCCACGCTTTGTTGAATTTGTGGAACGCGGAGAAACTTCTGGCGATGCAATTACCCAAGTTGCGCGTGAATATTTAGCGCCAATGATTGCAGCTGATGTCGATACTTTAGTCCTTGGTTGCACGCACTATCCGCTTCTTACCGGCGTTATTTCATATGTGATGGGCAACTCTGTCTCATTAGTTTCTAGCGCAGAAGAGACGGCAAAGGATCTCTATCGTGTCCTTGTCGAGGGCTCATTGTTGCGAGACGCTGATGCCGCAGCACCTGTGCATCGTTTCCTAGCAACAGGGGATGCAAAGGCTTTTGAAGGATTAGCACGTCGCTTCTTAGGTCCGGAAGTGGGATCTGTTCAACACCAAGAGCTTTAAAAGTACGCACTTCAATTAATTTCACCGCACGGCAAATGCCGAGGCACAATAAAGGAAAGAGGCAACAATGGCACGCAACGACGGACGCTCTGTAGATCAGCTTCGCGAAATCAAAATCACTCGCGGCTGGCTCGATCATGCCGAAGGATCAGTTCTCGTTGAGTTTGGAAAGACTCGTGTTCTTTGCGTTGCATCATTTACACCAGGTGTCCCTCGTTGGCTGAAAGATAGCGGCACAGGTTGGGTGACATCTGAGTACTCAATGCTTCCTCGCGCTACACATACTCGCTCTGATCGCGAATCTGTTAAAGGCAAGCTCGGTGGTCGCACACAAGAGATCTCTCGCCTGATTGGCCGCTCTCTCCGCGGAATCGTGGATATGAAAGAACTTGGCGAAAACACAATCGTCATCGACTGCGATGTTTTGCAAGCAGATGGTGGAACACGAACAGCCGCAATTACTGGTGCATATGTTGCGCTAGCGGATGCAATCGCATGGGCACAACGCGAAGGTCATGTGAAGGCCGGCGCAAAGCCGCTCGCGGATTCTGTTGCAGCTATCAGCGTTGGAATCATTGATGGCGTACCAATGCTCGATCTTTGCTACGAGGAAGATGTCCGAGCAGAAACAGATATGAATGTTGTCTGCTCTGGCGATGGTCGATTTATTGAAGTTCAAGGAACTGCAGAAGGTGCACCATTTGATCGAGCACTTCTCGATTCACTCCTTGATCTCGCTGTAGCCGGCACTCGCACACTTACCGATTTGCAGAAGAAGGCGCTTAACGCGTGAGCCATAAGCTCTTACTTGCTACTCGCAATCAAGGAAAGATCGTCGAATTTCGTCGAATTCTTGATGCGCTTGCACCAGGTTCAATCGAACTCGTTGGACTAGATGCATTTCCTAATCTTCATGATGTAGATGAGACAGGTACAACATTCGAAGAGAATGCACTCTTAAAGGCGCGAGAAATGTCGGAAGCAACAGGGTTACCTGCAATTGCCGACGACAGCGGATTGTGTGTAGACGCCCTCAATGGGGATCCAGGAATTTTCTCCGCACGATGGGCGGGAGTCCATGGAAATGATCAGGCGAATCTTGAAAAAGTATTGGGGCAGTTGAAAGAAGTGCCGGATGCGCAGCGCGGTGCTTACTTCATCTGCGTTGCGGCTCTCTATCTTCCAGATGGTCGATCCTTCTGCCAAGAGGGGCGCTTTTACGGTTCTATCCTCCATGCGCCCGTTGGAGAAAATGGTTTCGGATATGACCCCATCTTTGCGCCTGAGGGGTTAGATATTTCTAGCGCGCAGATGAGCTCTGAAGAGAAGGATGCGGTCAGTCACCGCGGAAAAGCCCTTCGGGCGATTGCGCCAGTAGTGATGAGCGCCCTGAATTCTCTAGGCTAAACTAAGAACATACGACCCGAGGAGATAAACGTGGCAGTAAAGAAGAAGTCAGTTGCCAAGAAGGCAGCAGCAAAGAAGCCGGTAGCAAAGAAGACAACCGCTAAGAAGGTCGCCAAGAAGGCAGTAGCGAAGAAGTCCGTAGCTAAGAAGGCGGTTGCGAAGAAGTCAACTGCAAAGAAGGTTGCGAAGAAGTCTGTTGCAAAGAAAGCAGCAGTGAAGAAGGTTACTAAGAAGGCAACTGCTAAGAAGGCCGTCGCTAAGAAGGCTGTAGTCAGAAAAGCAACTGCAAAGAAGTCTGTTGCCAAGAAGGCTCCGGCACGCAAGGTTACAACAGCGGCAGTGGTCCCAGCAGCTGTCTCTACTCCTTCACGCGATCGCGTCAATGTTTCTACATCTCCAGCACCTGTTAAGGCCGCTACTCCAGCTAAGCCATCTGCCGCACCTCGTCAGGGTTCCTCAAAGAGTGTCCTCATTGCAGTACTCCTTGGAGTCGCAATCTTGGTAGCAATCGTTGCTTCACAGCAGTCAAATACTGATTCTGATGTTGCAGAGACACCAGCGGTAACTGAGACAGCATCTCCAGAAGCAACAGCATCAGCAACTCCAGAAGCAACTGAAGAAGCTGCGGCAGCAGCGACAACTGGTGAGGCTCCATCACGCTTTATCGGTAACTGGAAGGATGCATCTACCAAGGAAGTTCTCGTACTTACTTGGCGCGCACCAGCAGGTGATGTCACCGGTTACAAGGTTGAGATTGCACCAAACGGTGGAGCATGGCAGGAAGTTTCAGAGATTCCTGCAACTCAGCTCTCATTTGAACTCACAAAGACAACTGATTCAAAGTACACATCATTCCGTGTGTCCGCTATCTATTCTGATGGATCAGTCGGAGTTGCGACACCATTTGGTTTCGCAGGTCTGTACGAGTAATCAAAGAATTACATAAGAAAGCCCCGGCCAAATGGTCGGGGCTTTCTTACTTAGTACACAATCTTCATAGATGTTTTTTCAAAAGCGTTCGCAACAGTTAATTAGTGATTAATCTAAGTAGCGCGAAATTTCGGCAACATAGACAGCAACGCCAGTCGGCACTAAATGGACGCCATCTGGTGCAAAGTATTCTGGGCGACCTTCAGATGCCTTCGCCCAATCCACGACAGTGACATTGGCATATCGCGCTGCAACAGTACGAATAATCTCGTTATTTCCATCGCGCCATGGGCGTGGAACGGCAGTATTGACCAGAATGACCTCATCTTTTTCGGCAAGTGCATCAAGGATTGCCACAACATCGTCCTCTCGGAGCACATTGTTATTGCCTAGATTAAGGACAACTGCGCCATCGGGAGAAGTCTTGAGATCGCGCTGAATCTCATTTAATAGTTCTGGCGCCTGCCGGCCTACTCGGGCATTCACCAGACCGATCTCATGGTAATTTGCCAGCTCATTGCGAATTCCGAGGATTACTGAATCTCCCGTCAGCCAGATGCCTACCGGTGCAGTTGGAGTACTGATAGCTCCAGCCTGTATATCTTGAACAATCTTCGCCCGCTCGTCATTGCCGATCGAGATTGCCCGAACCGTAATAACTGAAATGGAGATTGCAAGAAGTGCTGCGATTGCAGAGAGCTGTATTTTCTGACGCTTCTTCTCAGCTGGAGTGCGGTATTTAAGTCCCTTCACCCAGTAGCTCAAAACACCACGGCGGACAGGTAGTTCGACATATCGAAGTGAAATATCTGCCAGCGCGAAGACAATCAAGATACGAAGCGCGAGTAACGCCCACGACTCACCTGCGAGATCCACATCTGGTCGAGTGACTTGAAAAATAACCCAATGCCAGAGATAGATTGCATAAGAACGTTCACCAATCCAAAGCAGAACTCGGTTCTGCAGAATTGGTGCAAATCGCGATGCTGGATGAACAATCGAAGTGATGATTGCTGTTCCGAATAATCCTGCTAACGGGAAAGCGATTTTGTAGAGCGTTGGGTCGCTTTCATTAATGAGCAAGAAGGTGGCAAGGATTCCAAGGAATCCAAATACACCGATGCCATCAATGAAGTCTTGGGCTTTTCGACTTACCTCTTTCTTAAAGTTCTGCGGAATCCAATTGACCGCAAGAGCTGCTCCGAGAAAGAGACCGATGCTATGAGTGTCCGTTCCAAAGTAGATATGGCTGACCTTTGAACCGCTGGCTGAATCTAGTGAGAAAGAAACAAGCATCAACGCGATGCCCGAAAATCCCGCAATAATGAGAGCAACGAGCGAGATGCGTTTCTTTCCTGCAAAGCGCAGGATGAGGAGCAAGATCAATGGCCAAAGAAGGTAGAACTGCGCCTCAACCGCCAGCGACCATGTGTGTTGTAGCAATGGAGGGCGGCCGATGCTTTCAAAGTAATCAAGTTCTCGGCCCACTAGCCACCAGTTCATCGATCCAGTGAGGGCGAAAGGTGTGTCAATAAGGAAGCGTTTGATGGTGTCAGGTGCCCAAATGCCTACTGCGATTGCTGTTGTCACCAACATAAATGCGAGTGCGGGCAAGAGTCTGCGCAGGCGAGCGAGATAAAAGGCCCGTAAATCAAGGCCGCCGCTACGTTCAATAGAATCTAACAGAAGTCGCGTGATGACGTATCCGGAGATGACGAAGAAGAGATCTACGCCGAGAAAGCCGCCTGGAATCCAATCGAAACCGAGGTGATAGAAAATAACGGCTATGACTGCGATGGCACGGAGACCATCAATGGCAGGTATGTATTGGATACCGCGTTTGGTAGCCATCGAAATTACTTGCGCTTAGCTGCAGTTTTCTTGGCAGTCGACTTCTTCGCTGAGCGCTTTGGTGCATCAAGCGCTGGAGATGTACGACGACTTTGGACAACCATCGGCTCTTTGCGACGGACTGTGCCATCTTCGTTCAATGAGTCATTTACGACCGCCTGCATATTTGCAAGACGAGCAAATGCACCATCGAGACGTTGACGTGACTGGGCAATAGCTTGTTCTGCTGCAACAAGCGCCTGTGACTGAACACGATAAAGGCGCTCGGATTCTGCAATCACTTCAGCAAGCCAGCGACGGTATTCAATAACCTCGTTTGCAGCATCAGCGACGATTCGCTCACCTTCGCGACGAGCAGCTGATGCAACTGCTGCTGCTTCACGACGCTTGTTATCAATAATGGATTCAGCTTCGCGAGTTGCTTCGCTGACAAGATCTGTCGCCTCGGCCTCTGCGGTAGAAATATATTTACGACCACGAGCTTCTGCGCCAGAGAGAATGCTTCGCGCCTTTGCTTCAGCACCTTCCAATACATCTTTAGCATTGCGAGTTGATTCGTTGATCAATCGCTCTGCAGATGCATGTGCCTTCGCTTCGCGAGCCTGAGCTGACTTGATCATCATCATCGCAGTTTCTGTTGCGAGGATTTCAAACTCTTCTTTACTTAATGAAGTGATATCGCGACGGGAGCGGAGGTCGCTCAACTGTGATTCAAGCTCGCGGATTCGGTCTACTGGGTTGCCAGTGGGGGTGCGCTCAGATTCCTCGCGGAAGCCCACCCAATTGAGAAAGTCCTTCTTCTCTGCCATCGATTTTCCCCGTTGCCTCTACTTATTACTGCTGATGTCGATTACTTCAAGGCTCATAGATTAGGGCATTGCTGCGAGAGAGGAAATCGCCCCGTTCAGCGTGAGCGATAAATCGCCCTAGCGCCCTCAATGCTATTTATCGTGACCGATAAATAGCCCTAGCGCCCTCAACGCTATTTATCGTGACCGATAAATAGCGAAACAGATAGCGAGGTACTGGCTGATCCACGCGGCGAGGACAAAGATATGGAAGAGCTCGTGGAAGCCAAAGTACTTGGCAGCCCGCCCGGGTTTCTTGAGCGCATAGAAGATTGCGCCGATGGAATAGAGCAGTCCACCGATCAAGATGGGAATGAGAACCCAGAGGCCACCGCGGTCGTAGAGCTGCGGGGTGTACACAACTGCGACCCAACCTAGTACTAAATAGTTAGCAACATAGAGCCAACGCGGTGCGCCAATCCAGAAGACTCTGATTGCAACTCCAAATAGAGCGCCAGTCCAGACGATTGCCAACAACATATTGCGATCGCGTGGTTCTAGTAATGCGACCGCGAACGGCGTGTATGAACCGGCAATCAAGAGATTGATGTTTGCGTGATCCCATCTGCGCCACATCTTCTTCTTCGCCGGTGACCATGGGACTCGGTGGTAAATCGCAGAGACGCTAAACAACATGATTGCAGTGATTGAATAAAGTGCCACTGCAAACTTCAGAGATTCTTTACTTAAGATGAAGAGAACTAATGAGGCGATGATGACCGCAGGTGTCGCTCCAAGATGAAACCATCCGCGTAGCTTTGGAGGAGTGATGGGGGTGTTTTCGGCTGCCTGCTCATTGCTTATTGGGTGACTCATGGAACGAGCCTACTCGTTGGAGAGGTTTCGCACCGACTTAACGGATAGCGCAGCGCAAGCAGATAAGAATGTCACTACACCAGTTGCAAGCAAGAGATTGCTTACGCCAAAGTGATGTGCGAGTGGTCCTGCGATTACAACGCCGATAGGTGCGATACCATACGAACCAAGTGCGTCGTATGCATTGACCCGAGAGTATGACTCTTCTGGAATATGGGTCTGCAGTGAGGTATTCCAAGTCACCATAAAGAACTCAATCGTGAGTCCAGAGAAAACTGCTGCGAGAACAGAGAAAATCAACGGGAATCCGAGCGCTAACGAGAAATCCCAAATAGGAGAGAGTGCGATAAGAATCATGGTGATGAAAAGTGGGCGTTTGAATTTCATCTTGAGCACGATAAATCCACCAATCATCATGCCCGCAGTCATTCCAGCGAGATTGAGTGACCAATAACGTGGACCGGTCTCAGGATCGCTGAAATTGAGCGGTCCAAGCACCTGCATCATGGACTCAAAGGACATATTGATAAAGGCAAATGTCAGCACCATCGTGATTACCCAAGAGCGTGAGATGAATTCACGCCAACCCACAATAAGGTCATGCAAGATTCCTGGGCTTTCAACTCGTGTTTTGCTGGCGAGTTTGAGATTCCAGACAATCACTCCGGCAATGAAGAAGGTAATCGCATCACCTAAGAGCGCCCAACCTGGATTAAATGAGGCAACCAAAACTCCGCCAGTGAGCGTGCCAAAGATATAGCCGAGGTTGCTCACTAGTCCAATGACAGCGTTACCCTCTTGCAATTTTTCTTTAGGGACTATCTCTGTCAGCACGCCGGACATCGCTGGCCACCAGAGCGCATTAAGGATTCCAAAGAGCGCTCCCATAGCAATCAAAATACCAACGTGAGGAAATCCGCCGATAAATGAAATAGCACTTGCAGCTGCGGTGAAACTTCCAATGATGTCGACCGCTCCAACAATGCGGTTTCGCTGGAATCGATCAGCGAACACTCCGCCGAATAACATGAAAGCAACGAGCGGGAAATAGCGCGCTGCCATCACCAAACTGAGATCGCTGCCATCGGCGCCAGGAATGCTGAGAACTCCGTAAGCAAGGGCGATGGGGGACATGCCATTTCCCACATTAGATACAAAGCGAGCAGAGGCGAGCATGGTGAAGCCCTTATGTGTGTGGAGCTCTCTCAACTGTGCGCGCATTGAGAAAGAGTACTTAATGAACCAACCGATTATTTACCTTCTATTCACTCGCATTACGTGCAGTCCGGCCCATATCTACCTTTAGCCTTCTGCCATGAAGAAGTTGATTGCCGAGTTCACCGGCACCGCGACCTTGGCACTTGTTGTTGTCGGGTCGGGGATCATGGCGGAAAACCTCACGCGTGATATCGGAGTTCAGTTGCTCATCAATGCTGCAGCAACTGGCGCGGCGCTCTGGCTCTTAATTACCCTCTTTGCTCCCATCAGCGGCGCACATTTCAATCCGGTTGTAAGTGCGATTGCCTTTATCCGCAAGGAACTTTCGCTTGGCCTGACCGCAGCCTTTATTGCTCTGCAAGCACTCGGCGCCATCGCCGGAACAATTATTGCCAATCTCCTCTATCAGCATCCGGCAATCGACATCTCGGGGAAGAACCGTGATGGCGGCCATCTTCTCTTAGGTGAAGTTATTGCTACAGCTGGTCTTATCTTTGTGATTTATCAACTTTCCACAATTGAGAGTGGGCGCTTTATCGCAGTAGGCGTAGCGAGCTGGATTTTTGCTGCTTACTTCTTCACTTCATCGACCTCATTTGCTAACCCAGCAATCGCAATCGGGCGTACATTCTCAGATAGCTTCGCCGGGATCGCGCCACATTCAGCTGCAACCTTCATCCCTTTCCAGATTATTGGCGCAGCCCTTGGATATGCACTCTTTACAACTCTCAATAAGAAAGCGAAAAAATTATGAGCGAGAAGAAAACAATCATGTTTGTCTGTGTCCATAATGCTGGACGCTCGCAAATGGCGGCAGGTTTTATGCGTGAACTCGGCGGCAATCGGGTTGAAGTTCTCTCTGCCGGATCTGCGCCAAAGGATTCAATTAATCCGATAGCAGTTGAAGCGATGCTTGAACTAGGTATCGATATCGCTAATCAGAAGCCAAAAATCCTTACTCCAGAAGCGGTACAACAATCAGATGTTGTCATCACTATGGGCTGCGGCGATGCCTGCCCGTACTACCCTGGCAAGCGATATGAAGATTGGAAGCTCGATGATCCTGCCGGCCAAGGAATCGAGCCCGTTCGCGTTATCAGAGATGAAATAAAAGCGCGCGTTGAAGAACTCCTGCGAGAAATTTTCTAAAAATCACCCATCTTTTCAGCATTTAGTTACCACCCAGTATGAAAATTCTCGAAAAAAACCTCTTTTAGAGGTGCAAATCCCTCGCAACAGGTTCACACTTTGGGTTATCGAAGGTCAAGGATGCCCTGGGCTTACCCGCGACCTCTCGGTCTTACGGATCAAACGATTCGCACTGATGAAGAGTCAGGAAAGGCTCAGGAGATATGTCAGTTACGCTCAATAGCAACCAGTGGAACCTTGTTTACAACATGTTCTCACTCGGTTTGGTTTCAATGCTCGCATGTACTGTTTACACATTAGTTTCACAGTCACGAGTTCTACCTAAGTACCGTAATGCTCTCGTAATGTCATCAATGGTTACATTCATTGCTGGCTACCACTACTGGAGAATCTTTAACTCATTCGGCGAAGCATCAGATGGATTCATGGTTAACGTTTCAGGCGACCACGGTTCATTCAACGAGGCTTACCGTTATGTAGATTGGCTACTCACAGTTCCACTACTTCTCGTTGAAGTAATTGCTGTATTGGCACTTGCTAAGGAAGTTGCTAAGTCACTCATCATGCGTCTTGTCCCAGCATCAGCTGCGATGATCGCTCTTGGTTACCCAGGTGAGATTTCATCAGATCAGAACACACAGGTTCTCTACGGTGTGCTTTCAACAATTCCATTCCTCTACATCCTCTACGTACTATTCAATGAGCTCACAAAGTCATTGGATCGTCAGCCAGCGGGCGTTGCAGATACAGTGAAGCGTCTACGTCTTCTCCTTATCGCAACATGGGGTGTATACCCAATCGCGTACATCTTCAACATTGTTGGCGATGCAACAGCGAACTCATTCGTTGCAATCCAGGTTGGTTACACAACAGCAGACATTCTTGCTAAGTGTGTATTCGGTCTAACAATCCTCAAGATTGCACGTATGAAGTCACATGCCGAAGGAATGGCAGCTGACCACTAATCATCTATTACTTAGGTAATAACTGATTAAATAATTGAATAAATAGCCAAGGGCGTCGAGAAATCGGCGCCCTTGGCTATTACTCTTTATCCATGAATAACCAGAGAATCAATAACTACCGAATGGGTGCATATGCAGCCCTCGCAGTTGGATTAATCAATCTGCGTTATCAGACCGGTGCCGAGGCAAACTTGATGAAGAGCCTTGCTCTTGTGATTCCTGGGGGATTACTACTTGCGATCTCGCTCATCGCGCCCGGTAAGAAGTTGTTAGAAACTAAAGCGGCAGCAGTAGCAATCTCAATCATTGGCGCTGCGCTCTTGGCCTATAGCTTTATTGTTTAACTCAATTACTAGATTTAACTTCGGAAGCTGATGTCCTGCTTCTTCATCTCTGCAACAAGAATTCGAATTGCATTTGGTCCCATGCCATGAAGTTCTTTGAGGGCGGCTAACGAAACTTTTCGTAGGTCACTGACTTTGTAAAGACCATCGTCAATAAGTGCTCGACGAGCGGGCGCTGCTAATCCGATTTCGCGCCAAACCCCATCAACATCTTCATATGGGTCAACATCTACATCACCATGAATAGCGGCAATTCGCGAGGCGGCTTTCTCTGCTTTGCGAGCAGCTGCTGCGCGCTTAGCCTCGCCTTGTAACTTCTTTATCTTTGCTGGAGATGCCTTAGCCATTTAATTAGAGTAACTAATTTCATCCATGATTGGCATGGTGCGGGAGGCGGGACTTGAACCCGCACGCCGAAGCACCAGTTCCTAAGACTGGCGTGTCTGCCATTTCACCACTCCCGCGTACACCAGTGGATTTTTCATATCGGTGCAGGGGAAAGAGTAAGGCTTACTCGCTCTCATCCCAAAATCGCACGCTGGTATCTGACTTCCACGGGTAAACTACCCAGATGTCCACTCTTGCAGATCAGCTCTCGGCCGCCATCCAGGCCATAGTTGTCTCTGCCATCAACTCAGGCGAGTTAGCAGGAACGGCCCCTGAGACCATCGTTCTCGAACGCCCCAAGAATCGTGACCACGGAGACTATGCAACATCTGTTGCGCTTCAGTTAGCAAAGGCTGCTGGAAAGAATCCGCGCGAGGTTGCAACTCTTCTGCAATCAGCGATTGCGCTCCTTCCAGGTGTAAGCAAGGTTGATATTGCTGGACCCGGATTTATCAATATCACTTTAGATCGCGCCAATCAGGCAGAGCTTGTAAGCACCATCCTCACTGCAGCAGATAAATATGGAAGTGGCGAAACCCTCAAGGGCGTAACGGTCAATCTTGAATTTATTAGCGCAAATCCAACCGGCCCACTTCACCTAGGCCACACTCGTTGGGCCGCTGTCGGCGACGCACTTGGCCGCGTACTCAAGGCAGCGGGAGCAAAAGTTGTTCAAGAGTTCTATATCAACGATCGCGGTCGTCAGATGGACCTCTTTGGACAATCTGTACAGGCCGCTGCCCAAGGAAATCCCATTCCAGAAGATGGTTATCAGGGCGATTACATCAAAGACTTAGCGAAGATTGTTGTAGCTGAAAACCCAGGAATATCTTCCAGTGAAGATTTCCGTGAAGCCGCATACAAAGTTCAGCTAGCTGAACAGCAGAGTGTTCTTGAAACCTTCCATACTAAGTTCGATGTCTGGTTCTCAGAGCGCTCGCTTCATCAGTCAGGTGCAGTCGAACACGGTATGGAGAAGTTACGCGAACAAGGCCACGTCTTCGAGCAAGATGGCGCTGTCTGGCTGCGCACGACTGACTTTGGTGACGATAAAGATCGCGTTCTCATTAAAGAAAATGGCGAACTCACTTACTTTGCATCAGACACTGCTTACTACATCAATAAGCGCGAACGCGGTGCTGACATTTGTATTTATATGTTGGGTGCAGATCACCATGGTTATATCCATCGTCTTCGCGCCGTTGCAGCTTGCGCAGGAGATAAGCCGGATTACAACATTCACGTTCTTATCGGCCAACTGGTAAAGATTATGGAAGGCGGAGAAGAGGTAAAACTCTCTAAGCGCGCCGGCACCATCATTACTCTCGCAGAACTCGTTGAAAAAGTAGGCGTGGATGCCGCTCGTTACACACTTATTCGTTATCCGGTAGATACACCGATGGTGATGGATATCGACATCTTGCGCAGCAACACCAATGAGAACCCGGTCTATTACGTTCAGTATGCACATGCACGCATCGCCGCAGTGCTTCGTAATGTTACAGAGCTCGGAATTCCAACCGGTTTAGAAAACTTTGATCCTTCCCAGTTAACTCATGACCGTGAGAATGAATTGTTAGGAACACTTGCTGAGTTCCCGCGAATCGTTGCATCTGCTGCCGAACTTCGCGAGCCACATCGTGTTGCACGTTACCTAGAAGAGCTAGCCGGGGTTTATCACGGCTTCTATGCGGATTGCCGAGTCCTTCCGCTAGGTGATGAACCAGCTGCTGCCATTCACTCGGCTCGTGCAAATCTCTGTGCGGCAACGATGCAGGTAATCGCAAATGGTCTTCAACTATTGGGCGTTAGCGCACCGGAGCGAATGTAATGAGTATCTGGTCTGCTAACGCATCTTTCAATAATGGCGAACTTACCCTTTCGGGTATCTCTGCTACGCAGTTAGCGAAGGATTTTGGAACTCCCACCTTCTTTCTCGACGAGGCTGCATTCCGCGCGCGCGCAATTTCCTGGCGCGATGGCTTGCACTCTGAATTCGGCGATAAAGCCGGCGAAGTTTTCTATGCATCAAAGGCATTCACCTGCACCGCGCTTGCACATTGGATCTCTGAAATTGGAATCGGAATTGATGTTGCAACCGGGGGAGAACTTGCTGTCGCTCTGGCAGGCGGGGTCGATCCTTCGAAGATTGAACTTCATGGAAACAATAAATCTATGGCCGAGATCGATCGTGCCGTTTCGATAGGCATCCATTCAATCGTGATGGATTCTCTCCATGAAATTGATCGCGTAGCAGAAGCTGCGAGAAAGCACGAAAAGCGCCAAGCCGTTCTTATCCGCTTAACTCCTGGCATTCAGGCACATACCCACGAATCAATTTCTACTGCACATGAAGATGTGAAGTTTGGATTCTCAATCTCTTCAGGTGCAGCATGGGCTGCGGTCGAAAAGATTGCACAATTGCCTGAGCTCGAGCTTCGCGGAGTGCATTGCCATATTGGTTCACAGATTTTTGGTACCGAAGCTTTTGAAATCGCTTCAGATCGACTTCTTGGCTTTATGGCGAAGTATCGCGATGCATTTGGAGTCGAACTTCCAGAGCTTGATCTTGGTGGGGGATATGGCATTGCCTATCTTGAGAACGAAGTAACTGTCGAACCTTCCGATGTTCTTCCAATTATTGGTAAGGCGATGCGTGAAGCGTGTGCAAAGTATTCATTGCAACTTCCATTGATCTCAATCGAACCCGGCCGCAACATTGTTGGTCCTACGATGTTTACCTTGTACGAGGTAGGCACAGTCAAAGATGTAGTGCTCGAAGATGGCTCAGTCCGTAAATACATCTCTGTTGATGGTGGGATGAGCGATAACGCACGCACCGCACTCTACGATGCCGAATATTCAGCTGTTATTGCACAACGCACTTCTACGGTACCGACCGCGCTATCACGCCTCGTTGGAAAGCATTGCGAGACCGGCGACATCATTATTCGAGATATCCAACTGCCATCTGATGTGGCTCCAGGAGATCTCATCGCAACTCCAGCAACAGGTGCATATGGCCGTTCGATGGCGAGCAACTACAACCATGTTCCTCGTCCGCCAGTTGTAGCTGTAATTGATGGAAAGGCACGTGTAATCGTGCGCCGCGAGACCGAGGCTGATTTGCTCGCTCTCGATGTAGCCAAGATGTGAAAGAATCACCCTCATGACCCGAGCAGATAAACCAGTACGTATTGGCATGCTTGGCTGTGGCGTTGTCGGCAGCGAAGTTGCTCGATTGCTTCTAGCTGATACCGAAGAACTCTCTACCCGAGCCGGCGTAAGAATCGAGCTCGCTCGCATCGCGGTTCGCTCCATCAAGGATTACCCAGGAATCAATCCAGCTCTCTTTACGACAGATCCTTTCTCTATCGTCAATGACCCGGAGATTGATCTCATTGTTGAGGTTATGGGCGGAATCGAACCTGCTTACGAGCTCGCACTCCTCGCCATCAAAAATCGCAAATCAATTGTGACTGCCAACAAGGCGCTCCTTGCTAGCCACGGTGCAGAACTCTTCACAGCCGCTTATGCGCAAGGCGAAGATATTTACTATGAAGCATCTGTTGCCGGCGCGATTCCAATTATTCGTCCGCTCCGTGATTCATTGGTCGGTGACTTCGTTATCCGTGTCATGGGTATCGTAAACGGCACAACAAATTACATTCTCACAAAGATGCATGAAGAAGATAAAGAGTTCGCAGTTGCGCTCAAAGAGGCACAAGATCTCGGATATGCAGAGGCAGATCCAACTGCCGATATCGAAGGTTTCGATGCAGCGGCAAAAGCTGCAATTCTCTCAGGCCTCGCCTTCCATACACGTGTGACCGTCTCAGATGTTTATCGCGAAGGAATATCGCAAATCACTCTAGAAGATGTGAAGCTGGCGAAAGATCTTGGCTACGTAATCAAGTTGTTAGCAATTGCTGAATTAACGCCTACCGATGAGATTTCTGTTCGCGTCCATCCAGTAATGATCGAGAAGTCACACCCTCTTGCATCCGTTCGCGACGCCTTTAATGCAGTTTTTGTTGAAGCCGAATCTGCTGGACCGTTGATGTTCTACGGTCGTGGCGCCGGCGGTGCACCTACTGCATCTGCAATTCTTGGCGATGTCTTGGCAGTCTCTCGTCACATTGCACATAACGCAGTTGGTCAGCGCGAGACAGATTATGCAGATCGCGATATTGCACCCATTGAAACCACAAAGACAAAGTTCTTAATTCGCCTTGTTGTTCAGGATAAACCAGGCGTTTTGGCTGCTATTGCTCAGGTATTTGCAGCACAAGGTGTTTCGATTCAGACGGTAGATCAGAACGGTCGCGATGCTGATGCCGAGCTGATCATCGTTACTCACCTAGCTACTGAAGGTGAACTCAAAGCCACCGTAGATGCGCTAACAAAGATGGATATTGTCAGCAAGATTTCAAGCGTGATTCGGGTAGAGGGAGCAAGCGCCTAATGAGTTTCTTTAAGAAGAAAGAAGGTGCGCATCAGTGGCTTGGCGTCATTGAAGAGTATCGCCATCGCTTACCTGTCAGCGCAAAGACTCCTGTCGTCTCACTTCGCGAAGGCGGCACACCACTTATCTACGCATGCAACCTCTCAGAGATGCTCGATAACGAAGTCTGGGTAAAGTTTGAAGGAATCAATCCAACCGGTTCATTTAAGGACCGCGGTATGACTATGGCGATTTCTAAGGCGGCAGAAGATGGTGCCAAGGCAGTCATCTGCGCATCAACTGGAAATACATCTGCTTCAGCTGCAGCATATGCAGTCAAAGCTGGCATGGTTCCCGCTGTCCTTATCCCTGAAGGCAAAATTGCCATGGGTAAGTTGGCGCAAGCAGTGGCACATGGTGCAACTCTGCTTCAGGTGCAAGGCAACTTTGATGATTGCCTCGTACTTGCACGTGAACTTTCTGAGAAGTATCCAGTCTCACTTGTTAACTCAGTAAACCCATATCGCATTGAAGGTCAGAAGACTGCAGCATTTGAAGTTGTTGATCTTCTTGGTGATGCACCAGATATTCATACACTTCCAGTTGGAAATGCTGGAAACATCACCGCTTATTGGAAAGGCTATAACGAATACTTTGTTGATGGCCTTTCAAAGAAGAAGCCAGCGATGTGGGGATTCCAGGCAGCAGGTTCTGCGCCATTGGTTCTTGGTCACCCAGTCGATAACCCAGAAACTATTGCAACCGCAATTCGCATCGGAAAACCAGCATCATGGAACCAGGCAATTGCAGCACGCGATGAATCGGCAGGTTTGATTGACTCTGTCACTGATGAAGAAATCCTTGCTGCTTATCGCATCCTTTCCTCACAAGAAGGTATTTTCTGCGAGCCATCATCGGCTGCGGGCCTTGCTGGACTTATCAAATACAAGGCAGCTGGAAAGCTTCCTAAGGGCAAGAAGATTGTCATTACCTGTACTGGAAATGGCTTGAAAGATATTCCTTGGGCGCTTGAAGGCGCTAAGGATCCTGTCAGCGTTCCTGTTAGTGCGGAAGCTGCCGCTGCTGCACTTGGTTTGAGCAAGGCTTAATCGATGAGTAAGCCAACTTTTAAAGCAAAGCCGATGCAGGTGCAGGTTCCAGCATCATCTGCCAACCTCGGCCCAGGCTTTGATTCATTTGGATTGGCGCTTTCTATGCATGATCGTTATGTAGCTCAAGTTCTCGATGATGTGCTTCTCGACATCGATGTCACTGGCGAAGGTGCAGATGAAGTTCCTCGCACCGATAAGAACTTGCTCGTTAAGGCGATGTATAAAGGTTTTGATTATCTCGGTGGCCGTCCTAAAGGATTGGCGATTCGAGCTCTTAACGTAAATCCTCATGGACGTGGATTGGGATCTTCAGCAAGCGCAATCATTGGCGGACTCGTTCTTGCTCGCGCACTTGTTCTCAACGGCGAAGACCATATGAACGATATTCAATTGCTCTCTCTTGCTACCGATATGGAAGGCCATCCAGATAACGTTTCGGCAGCTCTCTTTGGTGGCGCAACAATTTCTTGGTTTGAAAGTGAAAAGCACAAATCATCTGCTCACTGCGTTCATCTCAATGTAGATCCACGTATCCAGGCCATTGCATATATCCCAGCAAAGGCAGTAGCGACTTCTAAGGCGCGCAAGATGCTGCCGGATTCAATTCCTTTCGCAGATGCTGTAACCAATTCACGAAATGCCTCACTGATGAGCCATGCGCTCACCACACGCCCTGATTTATTGTTCACTGCAACTGAGGATTTCTTGCATCAGTCCTATCGTGCGGATGCGATGCCAGAGTCTTTTGCACTTGTTCAGAAGTTACGCGGCGCTGGAGTTGCAGCATTTATCTCGGGCGCCGGACCGACTGTTCTCGCACTTCACACTGCAGATCAGCGCGAGGTAGAAGAGCTGAAGTTGGCTGGCGGCAAGGGTTTTGAGGCTACTCCACTAGAAATTGCCTCTCGCGGAGCCGTACTGCTATAGTTTCGCCCATCAGCACCGCCGGTTTCACTCGAGGCGAATGAGTTGATAAAAATCTCAAAAATACAGCTCCACACATCCAATAGATTCTCGCTACTCCTGTAGCGGGACGGTTAAGAAAAGAAATCAATGACAACAACAGAACTCGCTGCAATGACACTTCCGAAACTCAAGGAAGTCGCCTCCCAGCTCGGTATTGAAGGCGCAGCAAAGCTCAAGAAGGATGCCCTCGTTACTGCAATCGGTGATCTCCAAGCGGCAAACCGCGAAGCAGCGAAGGCTGAGCGTGAAGCTCGCCGCGAAGCTCGCAATGCAAAGCGCAACAGTGTTAACAGCAATAAGAAGTCTGATGACGCTGAAGATTCAGATGATTCATCAGAAGATAATTCAAGTAACTCAAACACCTCAAACGATGATGACAACTCATCCGATAACCGCAACGATCGTGGTGATCGCAATGACCGTGGTGACCGCAATCGCAACCGTCGCGATCGCAACCGTGACCGCAATGGCCGTGACCGTGACCGCAATGGCCGTGACCGTGGTGGTCGCGAAGAGCGCGAACCCGTTATTGGTGAAGACGATGTCCTCGTTCCAGTCGGCGGCCTCGTAGATATTCTCGAGAACTACTCATTTATTCGTACTGCAGGTTACTTGCCTGGCCCTAACGATGTATATGTCTCACAAGGACAGGTACGTAAGTACGGTCTTCGTAAGGGCGATGTCGTCACAGGTCAGGTTCGCCAGGCACGTGAAGGTGAGCAGCGCCAGAAGTACAACCCACTTATTACTCTCGAAACCGTTAATGGCGTTCCAGTAGAGGAAGCAAAGGCTCGCGTTGAATTCGGCAAGCTCACACCTTTGTACCCACAGGAGCGACTTCGCCTTGAGACTGAACCAAACATTCTTACAACTCGTGTCATCGATTTGATTGCTCCAATTGGTAAGGGTCAGCGCGGACTTATCGTTGCGCCTCCTAAGGCGGGTAAGACCATGGTCTTGCAGGCAATTGCCAATGCAATCACCGTTAACAACCCAGAAGTTCACTTGATGGTTGTGCTCGTAGATGAGCGCCCAGAAGAAGTTACCGATATGACCCGCTCTGTAAAGGGTGAAGTTATTGCATCAACATTCGATCGTCCAGCAGAAGATCACACCATGATTGCAGAGCTCGCCATTGAGCGCGCAAAGCGTCTGGTTGAACTCGGCCACGATGTTGTTGTTCTACTTGACTCCATCACACGTCTTGGTCGTGCATACAACATCGCAGCACCGGCATCAGGCCGAATCTTGTCTGGCGGTGTTGATTCAGCAGCGCTCTATCCACCAAAGAAGTTCTTCGGTGCCGCTCGTAATATCGAAGATGGCGGATCACTCACGATTCTTGCAACAGCCCTTATCGAAACTGGATCACGTATGGATGAAGTGATCTTCGAAGAGTTCAAGGGAACCGGAAATATGGAGCTCATCCTTGATCGCCGCCTTGCGGATAAGCGCATCTTCCCTGCAGTCAACGTAGTTTCATCATCTACTCGTAAGGAAGAAATTCTTATGGGTTCAGAAGAGCTCAACATTGTCTGGAAGCTTCGCCGCGTTCTTCATGCGCTCGAGCCACAGGCAGCGCTAGAACTCTTACTCGAGAAGATGAAGGGCACCAAGTCCAACGTTGAATTCTTGATGCAGATCCAGAAGACAACTGGTGGTTCTGATAACTAAGCCTGAATAGTTAAAAGCTTGATAAAGCCCCGTCGATATCGCGTTGACGGGGCTTTTTCATTCACAGGTTCAAAGAAACCTCACGGGTAAATCCTGTGAGGCTTCTTTCTATTCACATACCCCTCGTTCACCAATCACAGGCCTTACACAATGTAAGGGAGCAATCTCTGCACTAAGGAACTTCGAATCCGGCGTAAGTTCCGCCAATGTAAGGAGAAGTACCATGAAGAAGACATTTACCAATAATCGTAATGTTGCACTATTAGTTGCCGCAGGGCTACTTGCTGGAATGGGCACTGCAGTTGCAGATGAGACACCGACAGCGACCGCATCACCTGCACCGACCGTAAAGCCGCTCACTGAATATCAGAAAGCAAAGGCGGCATATAGCGCTGCAGTTGAGGCATATATCGCTAATCGCAAATCTTCACAGGCTCAACACAAAGCTGCTGTAGATGCATTTGTGGCTGCACGAAAGAGCTACAACGAAGCTCGTAAGAATGTGCTTACTACCTACAAAGCAGAACTCGCAGCTGCACGCACAACTCATGATGCAGCAATTGCGGCAGCAACAACAGATGCAGAGAAGCTAGTCATTAGAAGCACTCATCGCACAGCGGTAGCAGCCGCAACTGCAAAGCGAGATGCAGCGATCACTGCTTTGGGCGCTGCACCAGCAGCTCCAGCAACTCCACTGATTGGAGTTCGACCAACCCCTCCAACTAAGCCAGCAAAGGTTGCAAAAACTTCATAGCAAGACCTCACTAACCCGTTATTCCCCTCGTTCAACCGCAGAATCCCGCGTGGATTTTGCGGTTGAGCGCTTTTAGGCGAGAATTGCCACCTACCGAGCAAGCCCCCTCTGGTTCACCGGCACTGATGTGAAAGACATTGGATCGGACCCAGACGAGAAAAAGGAATCATCATGAAGCCAGAGATTCACCCAGAATATAAAGAGACCCAGGTAACTTGTGGTTGCGGCGAAAAGTTCTTAACTCGCTCAACAGTTGCTAGCGGATCAATCTACGTTGAAGTTTGCTCAGTCTGCCACCCGT